>JADMIO010983825.1_pt1 | contig 89360 bp, 69 predicted proteins | sample 8958161 | NCBI WGS metagenome assembly JADMIO01 (sample SAMN16585339, study PRJNA669376) | soil metagenome | isolation source: Crop rotation soil | place: USA: Cullars Rotation, Alabama | collected 2011
CGCGACAACTTGTCCACGTGGAATTCTAAGCTTAGGATCCCAATGTGCTGGAAAGGTCCACAACGTGCCACTCACATCGGGCAGAGAGATTGTGCGCGCCGCGGTCGCACTGGCTGCCCGCAAAGTTGTTGAGAAAGTTCCAGCAGCGTTCCGGAGAAGCAGATTTTGATCGGCGAACGTTTGGGCGCCGGTCCAGGTATTGGGATTCGCCAGGTTTAAAGCCAGTGTGTAGGGACTGCCGGAGGTCCCGCTTCCGCTTCTGGTAAGGGTCGCGTTGGTGAAGCTGGTAACTTCATTGCCAACTACGCCGTCGACTTCGAAAGGGATGCCTTCGTCGGGAGCGCTCGTCCAAATGGCTCCATTCGACTTCAATACATTTCCCGATGCGCCCGGGGAAGCCAGGCCAGTCCCTCCGTTGGCGCTTGGGATGACTCCATTAAGTGAAATATCGGGAGTCGTTGTGCCATTCGTTACCGAAATTGGCGAGCTTCCCGTCACATTGGTTACCGTGCCGCCGGAGTTGTTGTCCAGGCCGGCCACAATTGTTCCATCGGCATTGATCGATCGAATGAATTGGTTTGGCGGCGCGGCCCCGGTGACACGGGCTTGCACCGTCGACGTATTGATCTGGGCGCCGCCGACCGCGCCATTGGCGATCTTGGCCGATGTGATCGCACCATCGACCACGTTGTTGGCGATGACGGCATAACCGACGGCAGCGATCCGTTGATCGGGCGAAAGCAACTGCGAGCCATGCGTGCCATCGTTGAACCAAACGCGAAGATGGACGTCGTTGTTGTTGAATGCACTCGGCGGGATGGCATTGGTCATGTTGGCAATCGCGGTGTCGCCGAGCAGGACCGAATAGAGACCGTTGCTCACCGACAACGGCACGGCATTCGTGGGCTCGGCGCCGGCGACGCTGGTATTGTCGTTGCTCCAGTAGGTTGTCGATCCATTCGAGTTCACCAGCGCGAACTTGAACTGGCCGGTGCCATTAAAGTTCGTCGGCCCGGCCAGGACGCGGCCCTGATAGTTAACGATTTGGGGCACCTGTGCGCGGATTGAAGATGTTGCGGATAAACAAGCTACGCTGAAAGCCAGCGCGATAAGGCGTATTTTCATTTGCAATTCCTTTCCTATGACGAAGCGGCAAGTCGTCATAGCGGTCGCGCTCAACCCGCAATTCGCGAGACGGCTGTCCCGGTTTTACGTTCGTTGAGATGCTAGGCGGGTCGCCCAACAAATTGCAATTCAAAAACCCGGCTAATCGGCGGCGCTAAGGCAAGCCGGTGCCGATATTCGATTTGACGTTCGAAACGTCGGCCGAGCTGATTGCCCCATTCGCGTTTATATCGGACCGGAAGTTTGTCGCGTTAACGAGTTGCCCGATTCGTGACTTGGTCTGCGAAGCATCGGCCGAGCTGACCGAACGGTTGCCGTTGGTGTCCGCTTGCAGCGCGCCCATGCTGACCGCGGCTGCCGGAACACCTTGGCCGAATTCATCCATGACGTTGCTTAGGCTTAACGTGATTGTTTGCGCATTGGCGACACCGGTCATGGTCACAGTCATGCTGTTGCCAGAAAAGACCGGCGCTCCCGAAACGCTCCCGATACCGGAAGTCACCATGGCTGAGCCGCTCACGATATTATTGGTAAAAAAGAAAACGAGAGTGTGCTGGCCGCCGGTGCCGCGGCATTCGACTCCGGGTGAGCCGGTCAATGGAAGTTGGATATCGAATGTCCCCGCGGCGCCGTGGGTCTTCCGGGAGACTGCGCTGATCAGAGACAAAGGACCTGTACCGAAAAGCATTTGAGCTCGGAAGCTGTCGCCGGGCGCATTGATTGTCGCGGTTAGGATTACCTGAACATTAAGGGTCGCTCCGGGCACGCCCAGGGAAAGAACATTGTCGTTGAAGAACGCCACCGCGGCGGCGAGCGACGGAAACGATTGCGAGATGGTTCCGTTAGGCCCGACAATGCTGAGATCAAGCTGAGTAAATCCGTTTCCGGTAGAAGTCGGGTTGAGCAAGGCAATTTTGACCGGCTTCGTGCTGAACCCGGTGCTGTCGATCTGGCACGCAAGCGAACTGGTTACTGTACTGGTCGCTCCGCCTCCGCTGCTTGTGGAATAACCGGCTCTCATGGTTAACAGGCCCAGCATCACGCTCTGGCCACCAACGTCGAAATGGGCGTCAGCATTCGGATTGCCCGATAACGCCGCGATTGAATCGGCATTGGTCGGCAACGCAGTGGCGAAGATCGCGCCTTGCTTTGTGTCGGCCAATGTCGCGCTCGGCGCGGATGCTGCGACATTCACCCGACTCTCCGTCACATCGGTGCCATTGCTGCCGGCGAACACAACACTGGTGGTCGCTTGTCCTTCGAACGACGTGATGATTCCGCCGGCAGAGCTGCTGTCGCTATCGGATGTCCGTGGCTGGCCGCCGGAGCCGATGGAGGTAGAACGCGCCAGGGTTGTTCCAAAGGAGTTCGTTCGCGCATCGGAATATGTCTGAACCGTTCCGCCGCTGCTGCCGCTGCTGATCGCCGTCGCATCGCCGCCGCTACCGGCACTACTGTTGGACGCTATCGAATCGGTTTGGACGGTGACGTCACCATTCGCGCTTGTCGCCCTTGCGTCCAGGAACGCGTTTCCTGCGTCCCCCGCGTTTGCGCCCGCACCACCGGAGCCGCCGGAACTGTGGACGTTAACGCTGAGCGCATTCGCTCCCGTCGTCGAGGCAGTGAAATTTCCGGTCGCATCCCCGCCGTTGCCCCCGTTCGCTCCGTTCTGTCCAACTCCGCCGGCGCCGCCTCTTGCGGTTCCGTTCAAGCTAAGCGAGCCGGCATTACCGCTTGAATTCCCCACGACATTTGCAGTACCGCCATTCGCGGCGCTTCCCGATGCGTTATCACGCCAGCCGCCCCCGCCGCCCTCGGCCGTTTGGTTCAGGGTCAGTCCTGAGCTCGCGCTTCCGTTAACGGTTAACGAAGAAGAAGCGGTCCCAGCGGTCCCGGGACTTCCGCTCATCGAGGAGCCGCCGAATCCACCGTAAGCTTTTTGGGTGAGCGTTAGAGCGCCGGTGGTGTTTCCGGAAATTGCGTCGGTCAGCGAAGCATTCGTTCCGTTCCCGCCGTTGCCTGGCCCGTTCGCGGTGCCGCCGAGTCCGGCATAAATTTCTCCGGTAACGGATGCGGCGCCACCATTGGAAGATCCGGTTACTGTGCCGAGACTGGCGACCCCGCCATTTCCGGCGTTGCCCGGTCCGCCATAGACACCACCGGCCGCGCCGTTCTGGCCATGCGCGGCAGCCGTAACGTTCACAGTGCTATTGCCCGATGCGGTTCCGGTGGCGGACGCGGTGACCGCGCTGCTGTTGCCGGCGGTGTTCCCCGCGTTTCCGGAATAGACATTGCCGCCATTTCCGTTGTTAGCGCTAGCGTTCACCGTAACAGTATGATCGTTGCCAGACGTCATCGCGTCGGCGCTGGCTGACGCCGCAGCGGCGGTGCCTCCGTTCGCGCCGTTGACGCCGTCACCGCCATATCCGCCGCTTGCTTGCGCGTCCGCCGAGGCAGGCCCACCGGAATTGGTCGCGCTGGCATATGCATTTGCGGTGCCACCGCTGGCGGCTGTGCCACTATTGTGAGCATTACCGCCTCTTCCGCCGGTAGCAGCGGTCGTGACCGTGTTGCTCGAATTGGTCGTGGTCTTACTTAAGGATGAAGTGGCATCGCCTGCTGTCCCGCCCACATCTCCGCCGCCACCATTTCCGCCGGTTGCCCGTTGAGTCAGAAACAAATTGCCGCTCGTGTTGCCGCCGATCTTATTCATCAAGATTTCGCCCGAGCCATTGCCGCCAACGCCGGCGTCAGTCGCGCCGCCGTGGCCGCCGATTACTTCGCCGGTCACGTACACCGGACCGCCGTTCGACGAACCGTTCACAGTGCCAAGATTTGCGCCGCCCCCGTGACCGCCGGGATTGTTGCCGCCGGCCGCGCCGCCGTCGCCACCTCTGGTAAGAACATAAACAGTCGCGTCGGAGACACCATTGGCGGTGGCGGTAGCGCCCATTATGGCCGAGCGGACCGCCATCTGAAATTGAACCACCCGCGCCGCCCGCCACTCCGGTCAGAACGGAGCCCGCGGTAACGGGCCTATCATTACCACTGGTAGAAGCGGTTGCGCTGCCGCTGAAATTCCCACCGTCGCCGCCATTACTGGTGCCTGATTCAGCAACGCTCGGGCTGCTGCCACCCGAGCCGGCATGACCGGCGATTGTGGCCATGGCCGAACCGGAGTTGCTGCTCGCCGATGCGGTGGCAGTAGCGCCTGCGCCATCCCCGCTGCTTCCGGTCACCCCACTGCCGCCACCGGCTGCGCCGCCGCTGCCGCCATCACCTCCGATTGCCGAGGCGAGGGAAGTAATGTTGCCTGCAGCAGAGTTCGTGTTCGATGCGGAGGAGTTGGCGAATCCGCCCGCAGCGCCAAGGCCGCCGCTGGCGCCGGGCGCGTTTCCACCTCCGCCACCTCCGCCGGCGCCCCCCGTGGCATATGCCTGATTGTCCGCGTCGGCCGTTGATGCATTGGCCGTCGCGCCGCCGCCGGACACGCCGTTACCGCCTGGATTCCCGCTATTGCCGGATGCTCCGTTTAAGCCGTTAACGATTACGATGGAATCCGTCTGGTGAGGCGATCGTGCGCTGCCTCGGTGGCCCGTGAGAAGAAATGCCGCACCCATGGCGAACAGGAAAAGGCGCATTTTCATAACCAATTTCTCTCAACGCCGATCGGCAGAACAATCGGTCATTCGGTTGACCGGCCAGTTAGGCAAATTGCCCAACAAATTGCAATCCAAAATGTTCGTCAAAATGATGAGAAAAATCTCGGTTTGACTGTTGAGTCGTAAGCGCGCGAAGGTCGCGACCATGAGACAGTTGCGAGACATGAGAGGACGATCCTGGCGATGCGAGTAATCGCCGGAAGCGCCGGCGGCTTGGCGCTGGTTGTTCCGGGCAAAGGCGTTCGACCCACCATGGATCGGGTCAAAGCCGCTATCTTTTCCAGCCTGGGTGACGCAATTATCGGTGCGAGAGTACTCGATCTTTTCGCCGGAAGCGGTGCGCTTGGAATTGAAGCGCTCAGCCGCGGCGCCATCTCGGCTGTTTTTGTCGAAGAAGAACGGCAATCAATCGCTGCCATCGAAAAGAACCTGGCCAAGACGAAATTGAAAGGCGGTGTTCGGCAGGAAAACGTGTTCGATTTTCTAAAACGAACTTCTGCGAACGCCGCGTATCGAATTATTTTCGCCGATCCGCCCTACGAGAAAACGAAAGATGGCGAGCGTTATACCGAAAAGCTTCTCACTGACGAAAATCTTTCGAAACTTCTCGAGCCGAATGGAATCTTTGTTTTGGAAAAGAAGCCCGACGAGACTGTTCCAGAAATGAAGCCGTGGCGCCTGATTCGTCAAAAAACCTACGGCGCTACCGAAGTCCTCTTTCTCTCTGCCAATCCGGACCCGGAAAAGCAGCATGAGCCACGGATGAACACCGATCTGCACGGGTGATCAATTCTTGAATCTGTGTTCATCCGTGTCCATCTGTGGCCTAGTAAATGATCCGATTTGTTTACAACCTGCTTTGGCCGATCGGGCTGCTCCTATTTTTGCCCGGATATCTGGTAAAGATGTTTCGGCGCGGCGGTTACAGGCAAAAATTCGGGCAACGCCTCGGATTCTATCACGTCGACGTTCGTGATCGGCTGACACTGCCGCAAAAATCAACATGGTTGCACGCCGTAAGCGTTGGCGAAGTTGCGATCGCTTTGAAGCTGGCCAACGAGCTAAAAACCCTTGAGCCGCGATTGCGTTGTGTCCTCACCACCACCACCACCACCGGATTCGCTTTCGCTAACAAGAATGTGCCGAACTGGATCGACGTGATGTACTCCCCTCTTGATTTCTGGCCGATCATGCGCCGCGCCTTCAGCGTCATACGGCCGGGCCGAATTCTTCTGGTGGAAGCCGAAGTCTGGCCGAATCTGGTTGCGATAGCGGGCCGGCAGGGAATACCGGTGGCTCTCGTTAACGCGCGGCTATCTCCGCGCTCGGAAAAACGTTTGCGCCGTTTCCTATTTTTCGTCGAGCCTACTTTCCGGAAACTCGATCTGGTTTGTGTCCAGAATTCTGAGGATATCGAGCGTTGGGTCGCTTTGGGTGTCGATCGTGCCCGCATCATTTATACTGGGAGTATTAAGTATGATCCGGAGAACACGGCAGTCGATCCTTCGACGCCCCAGCAAATCCTGTCCGGCTTTAGCGTCGCGAATCGAGTCGCCATTTTTGGTGGAAGCACTCACGCCGGCGAAGAGAAAATCCTCGCTGAGGTTTTCCGCGCGTTGCGCCGGGATTTTGTGGATCTTCTGCTGGTCCTGGCGCCGCGTCACACCGAGCGCACCGCCGAGGTGCGCAAGATTCTTGAAGAAAGCGGGTTCAAAGTCGCCTTGCGCAGCCAACCGATCTCGCCGGATCCATTCCTTGATTGCCTGATTCTTGATACGACCGGCGAATTACGAGACTGGTATTCCATCGCCACGATCGCATTCATCGGGAAAAGCCTGGTCGGCAAAGGCGGCCAAAATCCCGCGGAAGCGATCCTCGCTGGAAAACCGGTCCTGTTCGGGCCGCACATGGAGAATTTCGCATTACTGGCGGATTCTCTTGTCGCCGGGCAGGCTGCGGTGCAGGTCAATTCCGCGACAGAATTGAAGCGCGGGATGGCCATGCTCCTGGCCAATCCCGAACAACGCCAGGCGATGGTCGAAAACGCCAGGAAAATTCTCGATTCACACCGCGGGGCGACCGCGCGAACAGCCCAACTCATCGCGGATCTTAAGCGCTCGCCCTAAGCCGAAATGGCGACCCTAACGGGATTCGAACCCGTGTTACCGCCGTGAAAGGGCGATGTCCTAGGCCTCTAGACGATAGGGTCGAGAGCCGGGCAATATCGGAATTGAGTTCCCCTTACGCAAGGTAAATTGGATATGACCGGTTTCTTTCGACTTATCGAAGGCGACCGAGTGGCGCTGAAAGATTTGAGTCGACGGAGATCAATCTCTAAACTGCGCAAGACTGGCCCCTGAAAGGAACTCGGCAAGCTAGCCTTTTCATGGTAGAGGTCGTGCCCTGCATGGAGTTCGAGTATTATAAATCTGACGTGGATCAGCCGCATCCGGCGCGGACGCGCGCCCTTTTGGCGGCCCACCCTGAGGTCCGTCAGCTAATGGGCCGTAATATCTACACCGCGTTAATCGCCCTTTTTATCGTCGTTCTGCAAACCACGATTGCCTTCTGGATGGGCAGATTGGGGATGCACTATTGGTGGTTTAGTTTGTTGATCGCTCTGTGCGTAGGCGCGTTCGCTAATCATGCCTGTTACGTGATCATTCATGACGCCACGCATAACCTTGTTTTCCAGGGTAAAAACTGGAACCGCTGGCTGGCCATTCTGGCCGATCTTCCGAACATCGGCCCCGGCGCGATGGGTTTTCGCGTTTATCATCTGAAGCATCACGCCCACCAAGGCGCGTATGAGTTGGATGTCGATCTCCCGAATCACTGGGAAGCGCGAATCGTCGGCAACGTTTGGTATCGCAAAGCGATCTGGCTGATGCTGTTTCCGCTCCTGCAGCTGACCCGCCCGCCCCGGGTCAAGACCTATACGATGTGGAGCCGCTGGTTGTTTTTAAACCTCGCCTGCTCTCTCGCCTATGATGTCGCCATTACCTACTTCTTCGGCGGCGGCGCGCTTCTCTATCTCGCCTTTTCGTTTTTCTTTTCCATTGGGCTCCATCCATTAGGCGCCCGCTGGATCCAGGAGCATTTCACCCTGAATTTTCCGCAGGAAACATTCAGCTATTACGGACCAATCAATCTGGTGGCGCTCAATGTGGGATATCATAATGAGCATCACGATTTTCCGTCCATCCCCTGGAACAATCTGCCCAAGCTGCGCGCGATGGCTCCGGAGTTTTACGATACTCTGAAGTGGCACCCTTCCTGGAGCGGGTTGTTGTTCCAGTTCATCTTCGACAAGCGCTACAGTGTGGCCCGGCGAGTGGAACGAGAAAAAGAGTCCGCACCGGAATTTAACCCCGCGGCGCAGACGGCCTAGTTCAGAAAACTCGCTTCGAAGTGAACCCAACCGTTCGTAAATTCATCATGGGTGTCGGCGGAAAGATCATTCGCCGGATCCAGAAGTTGATGGGGCGCTATTCGTTAATCGGCGACCATCAATTTTTCCCGCCGGAAAAATTTCCATGGCATCGCCACGTGGAAGATAATTGGCGGACGATTCGATCGGAGCTGGATGAAATCATGCAGCGACGGGAACAGCTTCCGAACTTCCAGGATATATCGCCCGATCAAAAGCACATCGCGACCGAAGACAAATGGAAGACGTTTTTCTTTTTCGCTTACGGCCTTCGGTCGGAAGACAACCTGAAACGTTGCCCGGGCACGGCAAAATTGATCGAAGGCATTCCGGGCGCGAAGACGGCCTTCTTTTCGATTCTTTCCGATCACATGCATATCCCGGAGCACACCGGTCCATATAAGGGGGTGATTCGTTATCATCTCGGATTGCTCGTGCCCAAGGATAAAGAAGCCTGCCGGATCCGGGTCGGCGATACCGTGGCTCATTGGGACGAAGGCAAAAGCATGTTTTTCGATGACACGTTTCCGCATGAAGTGTGGAACGATACCGATTCGATCCGGGTCGTGCTGTTCATGGACATCATTCGTCCGCTGCCCTGGCCGGTGGCGTTGCTAAACAACCTCATCATCAAGATCATAGCTGCCTCCCCGTTCATCCAGGACGCCAAGAAGAACCACGACGAGTGGGAAAAGCGCATGTCTGCGCTCTGGAATTAACCCCAACTAAACGCTTGTCGCCCCATTGGGGGCTGGGTAAGATTGCTGCCCCGATATGGAACCCGCTGTGGCGGAGGTTTTGCCATAAGGAAATGAACGAAGATCCTGCAAAGTTAAGTTTGAGTAATTTTCTCGCTGGGGAGACAAGCGATCCCCTTCAGGCCCCGCCCAGTTTTACCAAATGGATGCACGTCGGGGCCTGGGCCGTTAAGCTATACGAGCCCGAACTTCTTTCCGCCGCCGAAGCCCGCACCACGATTTCTTATGGCGGCAAATCGCAAAGTGTAATCAATCTTTGCTCTTACAATTATCTGGGTCTGGCCAATCGCCCCGAAGTTATCGAAGCGGCCCATGAAGCGCTGAAAACACACGGACTCGGCGCCTGTGGTTCGCCGATGCTTTCGGGCATGACCGACCTGCATCGTGAATTGGAGCGGCGCCTTGCCGAGTTTCTCGGGCGCGAGGACGCGATGTTGTTCAACAGTGGATTCGGTGGCGCGCTGGGAACGATTTCGGGTTTGTTGCGCAAGACAGATGTTGCCTTGCTCGACAATCGTTCGCACCTGAGCCTTCGCGATGGCGCGACGCTGTCGCGTTGTCGCACGGAAAAATTCGAGCATAACGATCCCGACTCACTCGCGACGGCGCTGGAACGTCAGTCGGGTAAGCGCCAGCTCGTTATCGTGGAGGGAATCTATTCGATGGATGGCGATTTCGGCGACCTCAAGCCTTTGATCGAGGTGGCCGAAAAACACGGGGCCAAAATGTTTGTGGACGAAGCGCACTCCATGTTGGGATGCGGTGATAACGGACGCGGCGCAGCGGAGCGATTCGGTGTAGAAAAATATTTCCCGCTGGTCTACGGCACATTTTCGAAAGCATTCGGCTCGGTGGGAGGGTTCGTGGCCGGCCCGAGGGAAACTCTCCAATATCTCCGATTTTACGCGCATCCTTATGTGTATTCGTGCGCGTTGCCGCCGGTCGTGATCGCCGGGATTCTCAAGGCGCTCGAGATCAGCATACGCGAGCCACAACTGCGAACTCAGCTGTGGGAGAACGCCGATTACTTCCATGCTCAATTGAAGACGCTCGGCATCGACACCGGAAGGTCGACGACTTACATCATGCCGCTGGTGATAGGCGATCGCGAGCGAATGTATCGCCTCGGCCACGAGTTACGCCGCCGCGGTCTTTGGGTGGCGCCTGTCGATTACCCGGCTGTTCCGCAAAAGGGGATCTGCTTCCGGGCTTGTGTCACGGCGAATCACACGCGCGCGGACCTCGACGAAGCGCTCAATATTCTGGCTGACACACTGACGCCCGCCGTCTTGCAAAACGCCTGAGATCGCGTTCGACGCCGGATGGACGCGACCACAGTCGAGGCGACCTACAAAACGCGTGAGGTCGAAGGCATTGCCGATATTTATTTTTATCGCAAGGTCGGCTTTTGGCTGGCGCAGCGTTTTGCCGAGCGAAATATCGGGCCAGCTGCGGTCACGCTTCTAGGCGGGGTTTTCGGACTCGCGGCCGGGCATCTCTACTTTTATCCGTTTCTGGCCGTCAATCTGGCCGGCCTGGTGGTCCACATGATTGCCAATGCGCTGGACAATGCAGACGGTCAACTCGCGCGCCTAACAAATCAGCAGAGTCATAGCGGCCGGATCCTGGATAGCGTGGTCGATCACATCGTTTGGTTCGGGATTTATGTTCATCTCACCCTTCGGCACGTAGTCGGAGGAGGTTCCTCCTGGGTTTGGCTCCTGGCCTTTCTGGCAATCATTTCTCACGGTGCTCAGGCCGCCGCCGCAGATTATTGCCGTAGCGCTTATCTCTATTTTGTCAGGGGGCGAGCGCGAGCCGACTTCGATTCCGCTGCCGTCCTGCAGCAAAAATTCGGAGCGATGCCGTGGAGCGGGCACGTAATGGAGAAGCTGATGTTGTTTTTCTATATGAGAGGGATCTATCAACAGGAGAAAATGATGTCGCACCTAGCCCGGCTTCATGAGGCCTGCGAACGTGCGTTCCCGCGGGAGATCCCTAACTGGCTGCAATCCCGCTATGACAGCCTCGCCCGCGGCGTTGTCAGATCTGGCGGCTGGCTGATGTCGAATACACGCATGGTTGCGTTGTTCTTCCTGTTTCTCATGGGTTGGCCCACAGGTTTTTTCTGGCTTGAGATCACTCTGTTCAATGTGGTTCTCGCTTACGTCCTCGTTCGGCAACGCGAAGTATCGGAAACAGCGCTCGAATTGGTTCAACATCCGCCACCCGCCTAAAAGCACTTCTCGTGGCTACTATTGAAGTCTCACAAGTCCGGAGTCGCAAGGAGCGAAACGCCTTCATCAAATTTCCATGGCGTATTTATAAAGACGATCCGGCCTGGGTCCCGCCTCTCATCCTCGAACGAAAAGAGTTTCTCGATCGCAAACGCCATCCATTTTATCAGCACGGCGACGCCGGACTGTTCCTGGCCTGGCGCGGCGGCGAAATCGTAGGGCGAATCATGGCCAGCGATGACCCAAACTATAACGCTTTCCACAAAAGCAGTGTTGGCTGCTTCGGACTCTTCGAATCAATCGACGATGTCGACGTTGCCGCGGCGTTGTTCGACGCCGCGATGAAGTGGTGCCGAAATAAAGGCCGGGAGGAGATGATTGGTCCCATTGATTATTCGACCAATTACGTCTGCGGCTTGCTCGTGGATGGATTTCAGCATCCACCGACCTTGCTCACCGCGCATAATCCGCCCTATTACGCCGAGCTGATTGAAAAATGCGGGTTTGCTAAGGAAATCGATTTCTACGCCTGGTGGTTCAGCGATCCGACGGCCGCGACGAAACGCCTTCGCAAGTTGGAGGTACGATTGCAGCCGCGCAGGCGGTTCAGTATCCGGCAGGGGAATCTCCGCGATTTGGGCGCAGAGAGCGTCATTCTGCGCGAGATCTATAATGAGGCTTGGAAAGATAACTGGGGCTTTGTCCCGTTTACCGAAGCGGAGTTTTCCCATTTGACCACAGAAATGAAGCCTCTGTTGCGCGCCGATTTTACAGCTGTGGCCGAAAGTGACGGCCAATCGGTTGGCTTTGCGATCGGCCTTCCCGATATCAATGACGCACTGCGGAAAATTAACGGGCGATTAACAACGTTCGGAATTCCAATCGGTCTGGCCAAGCTCCTCTATTATAAGTGGCGTTCGAAAAAAGCGCGCCTGATCGCGATGGGTGTCCGGCCACAGTTCCGGCGGCTGGGGGTGGCGGAAATGCTCGTATTACGGGTGATGGAGGAAGGAATGGTCAAGTGCGGCTTCGAAGGAGAATTGAGCATGACTCTTGAGAACAACATCATGATCAATCGCTTCCTCGAAGCGATCGGCGCTACCCGATACAAGACGTACCGGATTTATCGGCGACTGATAACTGTGACGACAAGCTCGGATACGGGAAAAAGTAGATCGTTAAACTCGACGGCTTTAAGCCGTCGAGTCTAACAACCTATGAAAAAACAATGAGCAAGCCGCAAGACGGATTCGTCTCCCGATATCTGAATCGCCCGATCTCGCAGCGCGTTACCCGAGTCCTCCTGAAATTCCCCATCCACCCCAACACCTGCACGGTGTTCATTTTCATCTTTTCATTGATTGCCTGTCCCTTCCTGGCGCGTGGCGGTTATATCAACATTCTGATCGGCGCAGCCATCTTTCAGATTTATAGCATTCTGGACGGCTGCGACGGCGAGATCGCGCGCGCGAAAAATCTTGAATCAAGATTTGGCGAGCGGCTCGATAACTTTTGCGACTTTCTGGCCAGTGTTTTCTTCATTATTGCCCTTGGCGTGGGATTGAATCGCCTGCTCGAGGGAATTCTCTGCGCGAGCTTCGTCGCCGGAAATGAACTTTTTCTGAGAATGGTCCACGATCGCGCCCCCGAGACAACGGGCCGGTCCGATGCAGCCTACTATCCGCGGCATCGCGAGATGGTTGAGCGGTCAGGCCTGAAGAGTCTGGGGCCTCTCATTCCGTGGATTGCCCAATTAACCAGACGTGACGTGGTAACGCTGGTGTTCCTGTTCCTGGCGCTTTTCGACCTGGCGCCGTGGATCTTGCATTTATGGGCCGTGTTTGCCGCGGCCAGTCTGATCTTTAGCGGAATCGCGTTCGCCAATCCGCGCCGCTCGACTCCTTAATTCTCGTTCGGCGGCGGCGAACATTTCCGGAGTGTCCACATCCTGCCACCAGGCAGTTCCGATATCGATTGCGTGAGCTTTGCCATCAGCTGCCATTGCCCGCACCCCGTCGGAGAGACTGCAGTCGCCCTCTCGTTTTCCGCGTTCGAGATAATCGAAGAGCTCAGGGGGACAAACGAAAACACCGGTGTCGATCGCATCGTATTTCGTCAAATTCTTGCCGATGGCGGTGATGCGATCCCCCTCAGTCTCAAGCTTCGTGGCATCCTCGAGATCGACGATTGCATCGATCTTGCGATCGACGGCGAGGTTAAGTTGATCAGGAGCGGCCTGACGCAGGACCAGATCGACAATCTCTTGATCGAACAAATGATCGGCCATCGTTAACAAAAATGGTTCGGGCATCTGTTTCGATGCGGCCAGGAGAGAAATGCCGTTTTGCTTTTTCCACTCCGGGTTTTCGATGAAATGAACATTCAATTTGCCGGGGACGGCTCGTTTCACTCCGGCCATCACCATTTCTTTCTTGAATCCGACAACGGCATAAACATCGGTGATTCCGGCGCGACTAAGCGCTTCCAATGTGTAGGAGATCAGCGGACGACCGAGTAGTTCGGCCAGCGGCTTTGGCATACTCGCGCCGAGGCGCGTGCCCATTCCGGCCATGAGAATGACTGCCGTTTTCATATTCCGTAGTATTTCTTCAAGCCCCAGATCCGGATTCGTTGAGGAAGAAACCGGAAAATGAGTGGGGCGATCATTGTTTGGAAGGCGCCGCCTACCGTGATGCGTGGCGGGGGATTACTTTGCTGTATTAATTTCAGAACGTGCCGCGCCACGAGCTCCGGTTTGGGCGCATTGCGCATGTTGCGATCGACCGATTCCCATGTTTTGGCCAGCTGCTGTTGATAGCGGGGAGCGGGTGCGATTTTCGGCACTGCATCATTGAACGACGTGCAAATATCGGCAGGCTGAAGATCGACGATTCCAATTCGCGAAGTGGGGCGCTCAATCTGTATCGACATCGTGAAAACGGCGAGTGCCGCCTTGGCCGCATTATACGCCGCCATGAATGGCACCGGCAAACGCGAAGCGAGCGATGTCACATTAATGATCAACCCGCTCCCGCGCGATTCCATATGGGCCAGGGCCAGTCTCATCAATTGCAACTGGCCGAATATGAGAACCTGAAACTGATCGGCAATTTCCTTGCCGGAAAGATTTTCGGCGGGACCGAAATGTCCGCTGCCGGCGTTGTTAATCAGAACGTCGAGGCCACCAGCCTCAGTGAGGGCTGTACTGAACGCGCTATCGATCGAGGGTGGGTCGGACAAATCCAATTTCACTGGATGAAATCGAGGTCCATTGGGAAGTCGGGAGATATCGCGGGAGGTTCCCCAAACTTCATGTCCCTGGTCGGCCGCGGCCAAAGCAATGGCCTTGCCAATTCCAAAACTCGCGCCGGTGACAAGGATCTTTTTCACAATCGGTGACGGATGACTTCCCAGTGATGCTTTAACCATTGCGCACCGAAGATGAGAAGAAAAACCGCGGCGCTGACAATTTCTTTCGGGATGCCCGAAAGGAACCACCGGCAAATCAGTGCGGGAACAATGGCAATCAATGCGGCAACCAGAGGCGGTTGAATATCGCTCCACGAATCTTCCCAATGGAAGACGAACCGAAGCGTCACGTAGCGAAGAATGCCTTGAACAAGATAGGGAAAAAGGATGCCGAGGGCGGCGCCCATCGCCCCGTAACGCGGTATCAAAAGGAGGAGCGCAACGGCTGCTACCACGCAGGTGATTGCGGAATGCAGAAGATTCAATCGGGGCCGTTGCACCATGATAACGGTTTCGCCTAATGAGACAAAAGCGTTGAGGGCGGCGGCCACAGCCACGATGCCGAGCCATTGACCACCTGGCCGAAACGCGGGGCCGAAGATCATCAGAATTGTTGCGCCGGCCAGTGTCATCACAGCAACCAGAGGAAGAAGGATCCACAACATCCATTGAGCGAGCCGGGCGTAAGTGGCAGCGGCGCGTTTGTGGTCGCCGGTTGCGGTCATGCCGGCCACGACCGGCGCGAATATCGGGTTGAAAGCTTGATTCACTTTTCGCAGACCGTTCGCGGTATCCACGACCGCTCCATAAACACCTACCGTAGCCAGGGTCACACCGGGCGCGCGCCCAATAAAGTATCCGAGCAGAATCAAATCCAAACGTGAGATCAGAGTGTTCAATAACTGGTGGCCGCTGATTGGCGCAGCAAAAGCGAGCAATTGCTTCGCTTCAGAGACATATGAGACGGTGCGATCTCCGGGAACATCGCGAAACAATCGGGCGGCCAGAAAAAGCGCGACTAACGCAGACGCTCCAGTACCCGCGATGGCTGCAACTTCCGGCGAGAAGTCCTTGAAGCCGATCACAAGCGCTAGCAGAAATGCCACTGTAGTCGCTATCGATTCCGTGATCCCGCGCGAATAAATGTCGTGCTGCATCACCTTCATGCCTCGCGAAACGGCAGTGCTGATTCGGTAAAGAGCGACTCCTGGTAAAGCGCAAATCACGACCGCCAGTGCGGAAAGAACCTGGGGTTGGACCCCGAGACGTTTTCCAAAGACTGTCGCCCCGGCGATTACAAGAAGGGCAGTCACAACGGATTGAGCGAGCCCCAGTCCGACGGCGAGCCGGAACAGAGCGCGGCTTCGTGACCGATCGCCAAGAGCTTGAGAACGGGCGATGAAGGTCATGATGGCATTGTCCAGTCCGAAAACGCCGATCTTGCTAATGAGATCCGTCGAAGCCCACGCTACCGAAAAAATGCCCAAAGCAGCTGGCCCGAGAATCCTTGCTACGAGAAATGTAAAAATTCCGCGGAAGTTCGAGGCCAGCATCGCGACGGTGTTGAGGAACGCGCCGCGCTTCAATTCTACGCCGGCCTCGTCCACGCGAGCCGGCGCATCCATTGCCGGTGGCGCGATGGCCGTTGCATCGTCGATTTTGCTCACGGTGTGCTTAACTGGCTTGATATCTTTCGCTGCATCCGAATGAATCCTGCCTTGAACGCACCTACCTTTCCACAACCATTAGCATGACGGAACCTTCGCTACCGTCTTTGGTGATCGTTGCTCCATCTCCGGAGGCATTCATAGAATTATGCGGTGTTTCTTTGCTCGATCGAACGCGGCGAATTCTCCGCGGATTGGGCCTTGGTGAAGGGACGATCTTGTCCACCCCTCAACCGACCGTGGGAGAGATTCTCAGTGCGGGTCCCGCTGGAAATCGGATCATGGTTGTCTTCGCGAACCAGTATTGTGATGGACGGTTGTTGGGTGCTGTCGGCGAGTCCCGGAACGACTCGATGCTGATCGACTCGAAATCGCCGCCTTCGATCAATCCACTTTGGGAGAACAGAGAGTCGCACTCTTTTGGCCGCGGGCCCGGTGCGGTCATGATTTCCCGGAAATATTTGACCGAGAAAAATGGAAACGACGTTTTCACGTCCGAAATTCTTTCGGACGCGGCAGCGGGTCGCATCGCGTTAATCGATGCAGCGCGGCAACCAGATTATCTGCCGGATATGCGCCGGGCTGTTCGGCCAGTTTTCTTCCCGGCTCCTGCTCCGGAGCTTCGGCCAGTCGCCGAGCGTTTACTGATCAACGCGACACAAAAAGGTGTTTTGGATTTTCCCGCACTCGTTCACGCCCCGATTGAAAAATGGATCGTCTCGCATTTGTGTCGAACGCCGATTACACCGAATCAAATTACTCTCGGAACTGGCATTCTCGGTATTTGCGTCACGTTCCTTTACGCCGCCGGGCATCTCTGGACGGGCGCGTTGCTGGCATTAGCTGTCGGGATTCTGGACGGGGTCGATGGCAAGCTCGCTCGGCTGAAAGTTCAAATGACCAAGGCGGGCAAGGCCGAACATGTCCTCGACTACTTTGTCGAGATGTCGTGGTGGGCGGCTTTGGCCTACCATTTCCAAATAACGGGCAAGATTCATTTCGCATTGGCGATTTGGGCCGCGTTCTATGCCTGCGATTTGTCGGAGCGCATCGCGAAATGGTTTGCCCGGCAGAAGATCGGCCGGACGCTTGATGATTTTTCCGGGTTCGATCGAATGGTGCGCGTGATCGCCGGGCGGCGAAACATCTACACCTGGCTATTCACGTTTTGCCTGATAATTGGAAGGCCGGCGGGCGGGTTTGTCTTCATTTGCGGCTGGGGGATAACCACCGCGGCGGTCCATATTTTTCGTGCGTTGCAGGTTAGAATGTCGACCGGAGAGCGACCGGAGCCGCCGAGATCCTTCGGTAATTTCAATAAATCGCCTCATTAGTTAGAAAACTACCGGGGAAAGAGGAGCCGGAATTTCGAAGGACCAGCCCAGTTTAATACCTCCATAAGTTAGTCTTGCTCGTCCCATGACAAGGCAGATAGAGTCCTCGCTTTACGCATGAGTACGATTCGTATCGCAATCGTTGGCGTGGGGAATTGCGCCAGTTCGCTCGTCCAGGGAATAAGCTTTTATCGCGGATTCTCCGACAACGGCGCTGCCATCGGACTGATGCACCGCCGCATCGGCGACTATCAACCTCATGACGTCGAAGTCGTAGCCGCCTTCGACATCGATCGCCGAAAAGTGGGGTTGGATGTGAGTGAGGCCATTTTTGCCCTGCCCAACTGCACGAGAATCTTTTGCGATAAGGTCAAACGCACGGGAGCCATCGTGAAGATGGGTTGTGTCTTGGATGGTTTCGCCGAGCACATGCGGGACCCGGACCCGGTTCGCACTTTTCTCCCATTGGAGAAGGAAGCGACTCGTGAGCAGATCGTAAATGAACTACGCGATTCAGCCGCCGAAATTTTGGTAAACTATTTGCCGGTCGGTTCCGAGGAAGCGACGCGATTCTATGCAAGTTGCGCGCTCGAGGCCGGCTTGGGCTTCGTCAATAATATTCCGGTCTTCATTGCCAGCGATCCGGTTTGGGCGAAGCGATTCGCCGAGAAAAATCTGCCGATCATTGGTGACGACATCAAGGCCCAGGCGGGCGCCACCATCTTGCATCGGTCGATTGCCGATCTTTTCCGGAAACGGGGAGTTAAGATTGAGCGCACTTATCAGCTGAATACCGGGGGAAACACCGATTTTCTTAACATGCTCAACCGGGAACGGCTGGCCTCAAAAAAGGTATCCAAAACGGAAGCGGTTCAATCGGTGGTGGGAGATCGTTTGAGCGCAGAGAACATTCACATTGGCCCAAGCGATTACGTGCCCTGGCAACTGGATAATAAGATCTGTTTTATTCGGGTCGAAGGCCGAATGTTTGGCGATGTGCCGATGACACTCGATGTCCGGCTTTCAGTGGAAGATTCGCCTAACTCGGCTGGAGTCGCCATCGATGCGATTCGTTGCTGCAAATTGGCGTTAGATCGAAAGATCGGCGGAGTCCTCCATTCACCTTCGGCTTATTTTTCCAAGCATCCTCCGGTACAAATGACCGATGACGAGGCCTTTCGGTGCGTGGAACAGTTCATTCGCGGAGAGCGCGATTCCTAGCCCCCTTGCGCGGTGAGTAGGGTAGCCTCAGGGGCGGATTTTCGCCGTTCCATAAGCTGGATCTGCAGAGGCGGAAAGGCCGGTATTTGGGCCCGGCGAGACCCCTTCCGGACGGCCCTTTCACTTAAGATCCAGTCGCCGTGGCAATTAGCGTCACGTTGACTCGCCCAACCCAGTCTGATTTATAAGTATCTATCCCTGAGATAGTTAGAAAATTCGCACATTAATTTGTCAGCACTTCTTGTCAGCCTCGTCCAACCAAAATAGAATTGATCATTCATCCTTGGGGGTTCGAAAGATGGCGAGGAAAACGAAACGCAAAGTTGCTCACTCAAAATTGCCGATGCAGCGGCAATTGAACCTTCAACATGAGGGCAAACATTTCGATTTGCGCCGAATCTTTAACGATCTGAACAACCACTATTTTCGCGGTCGTCTGCGCAACTATCGAGTCACATGGGGACGCCGCCGCAAACATCGGCCGCGGGATTATTTTGTGTTCGGCACGATTCAGGAAGAGGACCGCGTGATTCGAATCAATTCCTTGCTGGATCAGCCCTGGGTGCCGCTTTGGTTTCTTCGCTACATCCTGTATCACGAGATGTTGCATTCGGTCGTTCCGGATGAACCTCTCGGAAAGGGCCGTCGCCGTGTGCACACCGAGGAGTTCGTTCGCCGGGAGCGCAAGTTCCGTGGCTATCAAAAAGCACGCCGCTGGGAAGAGCAGAATCTTGCCCGATTCCTGCGATAGACCCTAATGAGTTTCCACCGCCGTCGGCTGGGAACCGAACTCAGACGGTGAGGGGGTCGTCGCCACGTTCTTTTTGATTAGGTACCAGAGCGTTGTCGCGAGTAGCAGGGAGATCAACTTCGCGCGCCAGTTTTTCGTTATCAGTCTCTTCATATTCGCGGTGTAATAAAATTTCGGCAATTCGCTGCCGGAAAGTTTCTGCGGTGAAATCGCGCTCGATCCGCCGACGATGACAAATGGAGATTCCTCCCGTTTCTTCGGAAACGACAATAGCGACTCCGTCCGATTCTTCGGTGATGCCGAGCCCGGCCCGATGGCGGAGCCCGAGACTGCGATCAAGTGTCTCACGCTGCGATACTGGAAAAATGCAGGCAGCGGCGGCGATCCGGCCATTACGCACGATCACCCCGCCATCGTGCAGAGCCGCTTTCGGATGGAAGATCGAGAGCATCAGCTCAACCGAAAGATCGCCGTCGATTGTCACGCCGGTCTCTTCGTACACACGGATCGATGTGTCTCGCTCAATGGCAATGAGTGCTCCGAATTGTTTGTGAGCCAGCTGCGTGACCGCTTCGGCGAGATCGTGGACGGTTTCCCGCTTTTCACTAGTCAGTGAAAAAATTGGATGACCGCCCAGCTCGGCCAGCGCGCGTCGCAGTTCCGGTTGAAAAATCACTACCAGGGCGATGGCCAGGAACACTGAGAAACTTCGAAGGATCCATCCAATGACCACGAGATTCAGAAGCGTCGAGATGAGAGTGAGTGTCAGGAACACGATGGCCATCCCGGTCAGGACCTTCGCGCCGCGCGTCCCCCGGAAGTACAAATAGCCGTAGTAGATGACTACGCTCAGCAGCAGGATTTCGATCATGCTGCGCCAGCTTCTCAGCCAGAAATGAACGATGTCCTGGATCATGTCATTTTCTTAAAATGCTTTCGGCGGCGCGCAGGGCGCTCACATTTTCCCTCACATCATGGACGCGAAATATGTCCGCCCCCCGGCCGCGCAACAAAGACGTAAACGCAACAGTGGGCGCTAGGCGGTCACTCATTTCTGCGGATCCAACCAATTTGCCGAGAAAGGATTTGCGAGACACGCCCACCACAATCGGACGCTCATACACGCGAAGGCGTTCAAGATTCCCGAGCAGCTCCAGATTATGCGCGAGCGTTTTTCCGAAACCAATTCCCGGATCGAACGCTATGGCCATGGGATCAATCCCGCACTCTAGGGCGCGCTCATATTGTTGTCGAAAAAAAATAGCCACTTCTGAAATCAGATCGGCGTAATGCGGATCGATCTGCATCGTTCGTGGAGTTCCCTGCATGTGCATGATGATGAAGGCCGCTTTGGCTTCAGCCACCAGCGGCATCATCTCCTCGTCACCGCGCCCGCCGGTTACGTCGTTTACAATTGATGCGCCGGCGGCAATCGCCGCCGCCGCCACCTCTGCTTTCGTTGTGTCGATTGAAATGAAGCTATCAATCTGGTCCCGGATGTTTTCGATTACAGGAATCACGCGTCGCAATTCCTCCGCGGGCTCAACCGGATCAGCGCCGGGCCGCGTCGATTCTCCGCCAATGTCGATGATGTCGGCCCCTTCGGCGGCAAGTTTGAGTCCGTGATCTATCGCCGCGTCGGCGTCGAAATGTCTGCCCCCATCAGAAAAAGAATCGGGAGTTACATTCAAAACTCCCATGATCAAGCCGTGGCACGAAAGATCCACAACGCGCCCGGCTACTTTCCAAGCCGTCCGTCCCATTATGGATTAAGACTAACACACCTAACGGTTTATTCGAAGAAACCTGGCGCGATTTTCTATCTGCTTTTTCTGAGCGGAGTTTCGCGCGAAAACGCAACCGAAGGAGCTGTCCTACTTTTTCGAATAGCGCCCAATCACCTGGCCTTCTCCGACAACGTGCCCCTTCATTGCCTCTTCCAGAGCTTCGCGCTTGGCGCCGCGCGCCAGGTTGAGTGTCGTGTCGAGCGCAAAGATCTTGAAATAATACCGGTGCGTTCCCGAGGGGGGTTGCGGTCCGTCATAACCGAGCCCATGAAAATCATTCGTTCCCTGAACCGCCCCGTTGGGCACGCTGCCTTCCGAGATATCGGTCGCCTTGGGACTGATATTCCACACCAGCCAATGGGTGAACAAACCTGCGGGCGCATCCGGATCATCGACGATTAGCACCAAACTCTTCGCGTTCTCCGGCGCTCCTTCTACCCGAAGCTTTGGGTTCACATTCTGTCCGTTCCGGCTAAATCGGTCCGGAATCATTGCGCCTTCCTGAAAGGCCGGGGCCGTGATTTTAAGGGTGGCAGGTCCGCTTTGCGACTTCGCATTGCCGGCAAGGAAAGTGACCGCCGCCAGTGATATTGTGACAATTAGAGTGTTAGCCATGGATTTCATGGAATTCTCGGTTACATCGATGACTAAGGGAAACATTATTGTTTCGACCAGATGACCCAAGACGGACGTGACCTGAGACAAAAGATTTTGGCCCTGCTGGGCCAGAAGGACTATCGGCCTCTCGATAAGAACGAGCTGGCGAAGAGACTGGGCCGCAAGAGTGGAGTTCGAATGGGACTCAACCAAGTCCTTCGCGACCTCGAGCGTTCAGGTGAAATCGCGCGGATTCGTAAGAATCGTTACGTACTGCCAGCCGAGGCGGATCTTGTTACCGGGAAGATTTCCATTCATCAGGCCGGTTACGGATTCCTGGTCACGGATAAACCGGGCGAGGCCGATATTTTTGTCGCGGCCGAAAATACCGGCACTGCGATGCATGGCGATCGGGTCGTGGCGCGCATCAATCACGATGAACGCTATGCCCGTCAAAAAGTCCGAGCCGGACAAGCGGATCGGCATCGCCGGGCGGAAGGACGGGTGATTCGCATCCTCGAGCGCGCGCACGACACGATTGTCGGCACGCTTCAGCAGTCTCGAAATTTCTCTTATGTCGTGCCGGACGATCCACGGCTGGTTCACAACGTTTACGCGCGCATTCCGAAGAATCGGAAATCAGAAACAGCTCCCAAAGTCGGCGACAAAGTCGTCGTTCGCCTGGAAACATGGGAATCGCGCCATGTGAACCCGGAAGGTGAAATCGTGGAGGTTCTCGGGCCCGCCTCAGCACCGGGAATCGACATGTTGTCGATCATTCGGAAATATCATTTGCCCACTGATTTTCCGAAGAATGTCCTGGAAGAAGCGGAGCAAATTCCGGAGCAGGTCAGCGCCCGGTTGATTGAGGGCCGCGAAGATCTCAGAGGAAAATTTATTGTTACGATCGATCCGGACGACGCGCGTGATTTCGACGACGCCATCCAAGTGGAGCGAATGGATAATGGGAATTGGTTGTTAGGGGTCCACATCGCGGATGTCTCCGCGTATGTCGAGCCCGGCAGCGCCCTGGATCGTGAGGCCCGCCAGCGCGGAAACAGCGTTTATTTGCCCGATCGGGTGATCCCGATGCTGCCGGAACGGTTAAGTAACGGCGTCTGCAGTTTGAACCCCAACGTCGATCGGCTGACCCATTCGGCATTTATCCAGTTCGACAAACGTGGAATCGCGAAGAACGCACGCTTTGCCCGCACCGTGATTCGCAGTGCGCGCAGGCTTACCTATAAGGAAGCGTTCGCGATTCTTAAGTCGCCGCCGCGAGACCAGCTGGGCAACCAATTGCATCTCGCCTGGGAACTGGCCGGCCTGTTGCGACGCAAACGTTTCGAGCATGGCTCGCTCGATCTCGATTTCCCGGAGGTGAAGGTGCGCTTGGACAAAGCGGGCAAACCGATCGCCTTGGAACGAATCGAAAACGACGAATCTCACCAGCTTATCGAAGAATTCATGCTTGCCGCCAATGAAGCTGTCGCCCGGGAACTTAAGACGCGCGGTATTCCTACGGTTTATCGCGTGCACGAAAATCCTGATCCCGAAAAACTGGGCGATTACCGGGAGTTCCTGCTCAGCTTCGATTACAAGGTCGGAGACCTGACGAATCGCGCAGAATTGCAGCGGCTCCTGGCGTCGTTTCGCGGGAAACCCGAAGAGCAGGCGCTGAAGATCGGGTTACTTAAAAGTTTGAAGCGCGCCCGATATCTTCCCCAGCCGCTGGGTCATTACGGTCTGGCCAAAACGAACTACTTGCACTTCACCAGCCCGATCCGCCGATATGCGGACCTTATCGTTCATCGGGGACTGGCCGAACTGGAAGCGAAACGAAGACCACGCGGCGATATGGGCGAGATGGCAACGCTGGCGCAGCATATTTCCGATACGGAACGAAACGCGGCCGACGCTGAAATCGAAGCGGTCCGAATGAAGACGCTGGAATTCTTCCAACGGCAGTTGGACGAGAAAAATCCACAGATTTTTGATGCTTCCATCGTCGATGTTCGGAATTTTGGACTGATGGTGGAACTTCCGGATGCGTTGATTACCGGGCTTGTTCACGTCTCGTCGTTAACCGACGATTTTTATTCGTTCGATCCGGCGCAGCGCCAGTTGGTTGGTCGCCGGACTCGGAAGCGTTTCAGGGTGGGAGACCGGGTCCGGGTGTTTGTGGCGCGGGTGGACACTTTCAAACGGCAAATTGATTTCGCGCTGGTGGATGAAACGAAGCGTCGCCGGTCGCGATAGCGGAAAAAGCCCGCGATAGTTGATACGCGCAACGCGGAAAAAGCGCTCTTTTTGGGGAACATTCTGTGAATAACTTAGATCAGAATTTTCTTCCATTTCTCACTCCGCTCCGATTAAACTCCGCCCTTTGTTAGCAATGGATAACATCATCGAGGCGAAAGAGCTCCAGATAGAGCGCAAACACTTCTACGTCGAGTTCCGCGAGAACGATCGTGGGAAGTTCTTGCGTATCACCGAAGAAGCACATGGCCGCCGCAATACCATCATCGTCCCCAGCACGGGCGTTGATGATTTTACTGCAGCCATCGACGACGTTCTGGCCACTCTGGAAACCGCTCCGGCCTAATCCGAGACTCTTGGGAGTTCCGGCAGGGGGGTCGTAGCAGGGTTTCTCTCCTATCCCTATACCTTAGGGATCGCCCTTGGCATCAAAAGCATCCCGCGAGCGAACACCCCCGTTGACACGCTAGTCCACGGAACTATTTTGGCGATTCCGTCGCGCTGCCCGCGCGTCGCTGGATTATGGCAAAAAAGAAAAGCAGTTCACCGGCTAAAGGCTCAAAAACCAAGGGGGCGAAATATGTTTATTATTTCGGGGACGGACGCGCCGACGGGCGGGGTGACATGAAGCCTCTTCTGGGCGGCAAGGGCGCGAACCTCGCCGAAATGACCCGGATCGGATTGCCGGTCCCTCCGGGTTTCACCATTACGACCGAGGTCTGCACCTATTTCTATGCGCATAAGCGGACTTACCCCGCGGCCATGGAGGCGCAGGTCAAAGAGGGGGTGCACAAAATGGAGCGCATCATGGGTACGAAGTTCGGAGACTCCAACGCGATGCCGTTGCTATTAGCAGTCCGCTCGGGCGCGCGTGACTCGATGCCCGGAATGATGGACACCATTTTGAATCTGGGTCTGAACGACAAGACCGTGCTCGCTGTAGTTAAAGCGACCAAGAACGAACGATTCGCCTGGGATTGTTATCGCCGCTTTATCCAGATGTACGGAGACGTGGTGATGGGGGTGCAAAAACTGCCCGAGGAAGATCACGAACCATTCGAAACTGTCATTCACGAGCTGAAGCATGAGCGTTATCACAAGGACATCGAGGATACGAAGTTAAGTGTGGCTGATCTGAAGGAGCTGGTTGGCCGCTTCAAGAAACTGGTGAAGGAGCGGACCGGAAAACAGTTTCCGGATGACCCTTGGGCGCAATTGCACGGGTCCGTCGGCGCCGTTTTTGGCTCATGGATGAACGATCGCGCCATCGTTTACCGCCGGAAATACAACATTCCTCAGGAATGGGGTACGGCGGTCAATGTTCAGGCGATGGTTTTTGGTAATACCGGCAGCAATTCAGGATCGGGCGTAGCGTTTACCCGCGACCCAGCGACCGGCAACAAAGTTTTTTACGGAGAGTTTCTAATCAACGCCCAAGGCGAAGACGTCGTGGCCGGTGTGCGCACGCCCGAGCCGGTGGCCGATTTGAAGAAGCACCTGCCGAAGGCGCTGGTCGAGCTGGAGCGAATTCGCAAAGTGCTCGAGTCGCATTTCAAGGATGTGCAGGATTTCGAGTTCACGATCCAGGACGGCAAAGTGTTCATGTTGCAAACACGCAATGGCAAACGCACCGGCGTGGCCGCGGTGAAATTTGCCTGCGACATGGTTAAGGAAAAATTGATCGATTGGAAAACAGGGATCAAACGTGTTCCGGCTGATCAATTGGATCAGGTACTGGCGCCCATTTTTGATCGCGAGGCCCTGAAAAGCGCAAAGGCGATCGCCAGCGGTCTTCCCGCCGGACCTGGTGCAGCCACAGGCCGAGTTTATTTTAATGCGGATCGCGCAGCTTCCGCTGCGGCCAGAGGCGAAAAAGTTCTGCTCGTTCGCGTAGAGACTTCGCCGGAAGATTTGCGGGGGATGATTGCCGCTGAAGGGATCCTCACCGCACGCGGAGGGGTCTCTTCCCACGCTGCGCTGGTGGCTCGACAAATGGGCAAGGTCTGTATTTGCGGCGCTGCTGCTTTGAACATCGATTATCGCGCCAAAACAATGACGGTGGAGGGCAAGGTGTATCGCGAAAGTGAAGATTATCTCTCCATTGATGGCACGAGCGGGATTGTTTATGCCGGACAATTGGCGACAGCTCCGTCCGAAGTGGTTCAGGCGTTGGTCCATCGAGATAAGACTGCTCAAAAGAGCGAGACTTACCGAAATTTCGATCAACTGATGAACTGGTGCGCCAAGGTCACCCGCATGAGCGTGCGCACGAATGCCGACACGCCGGAGCAGGTGGAGAATGCGGTTTCCTTCGGGGCTTCCGGCATCGGACTCTGTCGGACGGAGCACATGTTTTTCGAAGGCGACCGCATTGATGCGATGCGGGAGATGATTCTGGCCAAGAAGATCGAAGATCGCCAAAAGGCGTTGCAAAAACTGCTGCCATATCAAAAAAGCGATTTTGTTGGGATCTTTAAAGCGTTGAAGGGTCGGCCGGCGACCATTCGTCTACTCGACCCGCCGCTACATGAATTTCTTCCCCAGGATCATGCCGCTCAGAGCGCACTGGCCGACAAGTTGGGCGTGAGCAGCGATGACATCTCACGACGCGTTCATGAATTACACGAACAGAACCCGATGCTTGGTCATCGCGGCTGCCGGCTGGGCATTTCCTTCCCGGAAGTTACGGAGATGCAGGCGCGCGCCATTTTCGAGGCCGCCGTCGAGGTGCAAAACGGAGGGATCAAAGTTCACCCCGAAGTCATGATTCCACTCGTTGGATTCAGAAGAGAATTTGAACTGCAGGCCGAGATCGTTCGTCGAGTCGCTGATGAAGTGATGGCGAAGAAGAAAACGAAGATCGATTATCTCATCGGCACAATGATCGAAGTGCCCCGCGGAGCGGTGACAGCCGACGAAATCGCCGAGACCGCGGAATTCTTCAGCTTCGGGACTAACGACCTCACTCAGACCGCACTCGGCATGAGCCGCGACGACAGCGGTTCGTTTCTGCCACATTATGCCGAGCTCGAGATCGTGAAGGGAAATCCTTTCGCAACCATCGACCAGGATGGTGTCGGACAATTGATGCAGATGGCGGCCGACAAAGGACGTCAAACGCGACGCAACATCAAGCTGGGCATTTGCGGCGAGCATGGTGGCGATCCGGCCAGCGTTAAGTTCTGTGATCGCCTGGGACTGGATTATGTCAGCTGCAGTCCATACCGGGTGCCGATTGCGCGACTGGCCGCAGCCCAGGCTGCGATCGCCGATTAATTCACCTTTCCTGTCGGACGAGCCAGAGATGCCAGGGCCATGGCGATGGCCAGCATTGCTAACGGCGCCACATGCAGCAGGAGCCGGGGCAAAGAGGATTCGACATGATGAAGATAGTCCGGCCAGGAACTAAACAGGTAGGTCAGGCAGTAAAGGGCGAGGGGCAGCATCAGGCAGATCAAAACCATGATTGCGCGCCGGGTGCGATCGAATAACGCGACAGATAAAATGGCGAGCGCCGTCATATACCAGAGCAAATTCCAGCGGGACAACGTCGTCATTTCCTCTAGCAGAGTTTGAAGAGTGGGTCCGAGGCGATTCAAATTCGAAAAGGCGAGCGAAACGCTGACCGGCACAAAATCCTGGGCCGGCCCGGCGTGCATCATCCGCAGATAGAGTTGCCAGATTGCGATCAAGCTTGCGCCGCTGAGAACAGATAGAGCGGAAACAGTTAGGCCGCGTCTCCGAAATATGATTGGCGCGCTGCAACAGGCCAGAGCAATCCAGAGGATGGCGCCCTCTTTCTTAACCCATGGGAGTAATCCGGTCAGGATCAGAAAGTTCCACAACGCCTGGTTCGAATCGGTCCGGGCAAAAATCCACAGAAAGTAGAACGCGGCACAATACATGATCGAGATGGGAACGTCGGCGTAACCAAGAACAATCCCTCCGGCCGCTCGAGTAAGAAAGGGAATGAAGAGAAAGAGGTTCGCTACCAGTAGTCCGATGCGGCGATTAGCACTCAGAGAGGCTCCAGCGTGCGCCAGAAAGATCATGCCCATCGCATAGTAAACGGGAAAAATTAGTTTCACCCAATATTGATCGGGCTCGCCGACCCAGAAATAGATCCAGGCCTCAATCATCGAGAGATAGAGCGGATATTCGGGATGGCTGAATGTCCGTGTAGCATCAGAGAAATAAGCGGCTGGTAGTGCTCCTCCATTGAGATAGGCGTAGCGCGCTTTGAGTTCCCAAATCAGAAGTCCGTCCCAGCCAAGCGTATGTTTGAACGTGAGGACGAAAATCAATGCGATCTGCAGGCATAGAACACCTGCCAGACAATTATCGAGCCATCGCATCTCACGCGGGATCTCGAAGTTAGCGTTTCTGGCCAAAGCAAAGCCCGCCGCCGTTAGCCCTAGCGAAATCGACGTGACGAGAATCTGTAACGGCATGCCTCGTAAAACCAGCCCCAGACTCCATAGCGCCAGAGACACGACGGCCGTGCCGAGCAACCAGGACATCGGCAAGAGCTGTGATAGCGCGATCCTTTCCGCTCTGCGAAAGAGAATCATGCTCGCGCCAAACCCCGCGCCAAACATGGTCAGCAGTGCGGCCAGGGTCGGAAGAAGACGGCTCATTTCGGAGTGGCGGCTGGCACGACGAGAAGGTTGGGGCCCACGCGCTGACTCCCGGCAAATTCCGGCAGGTCGTGAAACTTTGAAAAGATCAACGCCGTGCGGGCGCGATCGATGGTCGAAACCAGGTTGGTTAGGCCATCCGGCTCGACGGTCACTTTGCGGATCTGTCGCGGCCAGGTCAGGTAGGCCATCGTATAATAAACAAAGTCGCTTTCGGCATCCCGTGGTGGACAGAGAAAAATGATCGGCTTCGCGGCATCCAGCCGGTTGATCAATTCAGTGCAAATCCTGGAAGGCTGCTGAATGCCGAGCAGTGTTTTGAGATAAGCGTCAGTGGAGGCGGATGGCCCGGCAGGGATGAACTTGCCGACGGCTCCAATCGATACTTCCCGAACTCCGATTGCGGCAAAAGCGACCATGACAAGGGCCCATGTGCAGCGGCCGGCGAAAAGTAGAACACGCGAATTCATTAGTCCCTACTTGGTGGCCGCAGCTTTGGCAGCTCGATATGCCTGCCACGCTTTCCAGGCGCGCTCCCAATTCTCTTTCGCGGCCCAGCCTTTCGCTTCAAGGTAGTGAAAATACGGTGGTGAATTGGGCCGCTCCGTAAAATGGCGAGCAGTCTGCAGGGCATCATCTGTTTGATGATTTTCAATCTGTTTGAGGTAAAGCGCGTAACCGGTCGCATAATTTTCCGGCGCGGCGGAGAAGCGTTTTTTTAACTCCTCGAGGGACGAAGTTTCGGAAATACGGGGGAGGGCCACCGCCTCGCCAAATCGCTGGGTTAATTCGTAGGCCTCTTTAAAATTACCCTTACCGGCGTGATACTTCGCCATTCCGAGCCATGCGTATTCGAGCCAGGCCGGGTGTTCGGCTACGGCTTGAGCCAGTTGCTCCTGGTCGCCGCGTTCCGCCCACATTGTAAACAGAGCGATTTTTTGCGGTTCCTGCAGAGACTTCAGCTCGGGATCCTTTTTCAGAAACTGGTTTAACATCTGATGGAAAGGCGCGCCGACGACCTCACCCATGTAGGCCAGGGTCAAATCGGGTCGAGTCAGCGCCGTTTCTCGCAACAAACTGGCAATCATTTCATTGTCTTTCGGAGCTGACCTGAGAATCACGCCATACACGCCGGCCCGGTCTTTTCCGGCTCGTCGCAATGCATCTCGCCAGGCCGTCGTGGCCAGGATTGGATTGGAATCCATCCAGATGTTTCCCTCAGTCAGCGGGATTTCGTAAGCGTTAGGCTCAAGGAAACGGGCGCGCCGAAAATCCTGCACCGCCTTAATCGGCTGCTTCTCCCCCATGTCGGCCACCGCCCGAAGAAAGTAGAGTTGCCAATCGAGGGGTGCCCAATTCAATGCCTGCGAGGTTAGCGTGATCGCCTCGTTGAAATTGCGTCCTCGGTTCGCGACCTCGGACAAGTAGCGGGCTCGATCCACGCCGGTGGATCCTGGCAACAAAATTTTACGTTCGGCGAAGGTCCAAACAATGGCGATTCCGATGAGGACGATACCGACAAACCGAAAAAATATCGGTGCGACACGGCTGGGTCGAAGATTTAGGGGCCGATGTAATGATAGCCCGAGCAAAAGAATTCCCGCGAACGCCGTTCCTAGCTTGTGGCCCGGAACATCGACAAGCCCATGGGCTCCCGCGATGACTGCGGCGATGATTGTAGCCAGCCGAAATCGTTGGTTCGTTCCCTCACGAAGCGGAAAAACACGATAGAACAGCAGCCCGGCCCCAAGAACGACCAGCGCAATCGCGGGCCATCCAAGTTCCGCCCACAACCAGAGCCAGTCGCTCTCAGGATGAAGCGCGCGCGTGTTGCCCAGGGATTCGGCGCGGAAAATCGCAAATACCGAGCTGAAATTTCCTAATCCTATTCCGATCCACGGCGACGACCGAATCAGCTCAAATGCATCGTGAAATATTCGCCACCTGAAATCCGTCGAGATCCCCGGACCTTCCAGTCCTCGAAGGTGAAATCGCTCCAAGGTTTGCCCGCCAAAGAGAAGCAGCGATGTGGCCAGAACTAGCAGAAACGAAACACCGAGGGCGATGCGCGCGGGCGATCTTTGTCGAAAGGCAATCGTAGCAAGCCACAAGGCGCTTCCGCCGGCCAGAATTCCAATACCGGCGCGTGAATAATCTAGGATGATTGCGCCGATCAGAGCGGTTAGGCCGGCCAGCCAGAAAACCCAGGTATTGCGTCCATGGCGGAAATCATCTTGTCCGCAGGCCAGCAGAATGATCGCAGCCGTTCCGAAAAGATTCGCGGTGTGATTCCGATTTGGAAACGGACCGAACCCACGCTCATTTTTCCAAAAAGGAAACGCGATGTGTGTCCAATAAAGAATAATGCAAAGGGCGGCCAACAGGATTACTCCGATAACGAAAAATCTGAGCTGAGCCCGAACAGAACGCAGGCCGATGTCCTGGGTGCAGACAAAATAGAGCCAGGCAACCCCAGCAATTAGACTTCCAAGGCAGCTCAAGGATATCCACGGTTGCGGTGACAACGTATTCGGCAATACGATGCCAAAATCGTTAACTACAGCCTGCCGCCAGGCCGGCGTAAAAAACCAATTGGCAGGCAGGAAAGCGGTTGCCGCGACCGCGATCAGCATGAGCAGGACGCAATTGGTGGCCAGGCCCAGCGATGCCCTGGGCGGCTGGACCAGTAGAATCAGGCCGAGCAGACCGATGACGATCCCCTCGGCCCATTTAGGGGCGCCGCCGCCGAGAAACGAGGCCAGAACGGGCAAACCGGCGATCAGGCAGTTGCTGGCCCATTGGCCGGCGGACACGCCTCGTCGTCGGACAGGTTGGGGTTGGTTGGCCGGATCTTGCATCAGCCCGGGGCGATTATGATGGTATGGGAATAGCTCATTGGTCTGGGGCGCACTGTTCCGCATGCGCGTCTCATGGTCGCACCCACTTTAGCACGAGTTGAAGCTACGCAGCCATGGCGTACTCTCAGGTCGCCGGCAGTGCAATAATCATGGTTACTCAACGTACCGAAGGTTTGTACCGCCTTTTCCTGTTTTGCCAGATCGTTCTCGTGGCGATGCTCTTCTGGACGGGCGTCTGGGTGCTGGTCACGTTCTATTCTCCCGGCGCCGAACTAACCTGGCGCCGTTACAGCATCTACTGCGCAATGCTGATGCTCGGAGTTTTTCTCGAATCGCTCAGCAGGGATGGTTCGAAGAATTACTTTCTGCAAAACGAATTATTGAGACAACATCGGCTGAGCCTTCGGCAAACCATCGCCAGCACCGGCACGCTGGTTCTGTATCTCATCGCGACCAAGGATGCGTTCATTTCCCGAATATTCTTCTTCAACTTTGTTCCGTGGCTGTACGTCGGCCTGCTTTTTTCGCACCATTATTTGCCGTCCATTCTGGCCCGCACTTTTTTCAAAAGAGAAGACAAAACGATACTGGTCGGTTCCACTCGCAAAGCGGCCCAGCTTCGCGACTGGCTCCGGCGCAAGGATAAGATCGGACTTCACGCGGTCGGGCTGGTTTGCGAAGAAAACGTCAGCCAGACTGAGGAGGGAATCCCGGTTTTAGGAACGCCGGCCGATTTGGAAAAGATAGTTGCCGAGCAAGGAATCACTCAGATCATCCTGTTGGAATTTCCTCTCACCGAAATCGACAGGAACGTCATTCAGACTTGCGATCATCTCGGCATCCGGCTGCTGATCGTTAGCGACCTCGAAGAAAAGTTGCGCCATTCGGTTACGCATTTTGAAGACGACGGTTTTCGTTTTATCGGGCTACGCGAAGAGCCGTTGGAAAATCCGCTGAATCGTTTTTTCAAACGCGCGATCGATCTCATTATTGCTTTACCGGTCATCCTGTTCGTTTTTCCAATTCTCGCCATTTTGGTTTGGATCGCGCAACGATTGCAATCGCCCGGCCCGCTTTTTCACAAGCAGGTTCGGGCCGGCATGCAGAACCGGCAGTTTGTGATTTATAAGTTTCGCACGATGCGCCCCGATCACGCCGAACTGGCCCGTCAGGCCAGCGACAACGATTCTCGCATTTACCCGATCGGAAAACTTTTCCGCAAACTAAGCATCGATGAGGTGCCGCAATTTTGGAACGTTCTGCGCGGTGACATGAGCATCGTCGGGCCGCGCCCGCATTTGATCGAGCACAACAATCAGTTTTCGCGATTGCTGGCGAATTATCATGTGCGGGCTTTTGTGAAGCCGGGCATTACCGGCCTGGCTCAAGTCCGCGGTTTCCGCGGTGAAGCGCGAAACAATTCCGATATCGAGAATCGCGTGGCCTGCGACCTCGAATATCTGGAGAATTGGAATCTCTCCCTCGAGTGCGGAATCATTCTGCGCACGTTCGCCCAATTGATCTTTCCGCCTCGAACCGCTTACTAGGACGCAGCGAGATTTTTCAGTTCGGCGGCGAACTGCTCATGTAAACGCCTTTGCTCAAATCGCTCGACATACGTCCGACCGGCTTCCCCCCAATTGCTTAATCGCTGTCGATCTTGGGCTAATTCGACGAGGGCTTTGGCCAGCTCCTCCGGGCGTCCTGGCAAGACGTTTTGCCCAAATCCGCCTTGAGCCACGGCTTTAGCTAGGGCACTGGTTTCGTCCGCCACCGTAACAACGGGACTTAGATGCGCCAGCGTCACCAGCAGCTTGCTGGGGAAGAATGCGTTTCCGGAACCGCTTTGCTGGGTGATGAGCGACACATCTGCATCAACCAATAGTTCCTGGTAATCGCGGCCAAAATGCAGCGGAAGCATCGTTACGTTGGCCAGATTTCGTTCGCGTAAGTTCTTTTCCAGGACCGGGCGGGCAGCTCCGTCGCCGCAAAGGACGATTCGAATCTTTTCCTTTGCTCGCTCCGCCGCATCCAGCAGTATGTCGAGGCCTTGCTTGATCCCCAGATTGCCGGCGTAAATGGCAATGAAATCGTCAGGCGCGAAGCCGTTCTTCCGGCGAAAACCTCCTCGGGCAGGAATATCAGACCGGTTCGGCAGCGCGATACCGTTTGGAAACAGGATCAGCTTTTCCTCGGGGACTCCTTTGCGCCGGAAAGCGTCCAGAATTTCTTCGCTAATCCCTGAAACTCGCGACGCCTTTTTGTAGGCGAAGGCTTCCAGCCAATATAACGCGCGAGTAAACCAACTGGCTTTCAGCATTCCCAGTCCAACCGCAGCGTCAGGTTGCAGATCCTGTACGTGGAAAATGAACGGTGCGCGTTTGAATCTGGTTACGAACCAGGCCGCGGCGCCAAGAAGCAATGGCGGTGAGACGACAACATAAACATCCGGGCGGGGGAGCGAAAAAATGCGCAGCGTTGAAGTCAGAATAAAAGTTCCTTCGTGGACAATTCGCTTCCAGGCCGAAACGACTTTCGGAACAAAATGCCAGCAACGGTGCACTGGAACACCGTTAATTTTATCAGTTCGATAAAAAAGATGTCGATCTTCCACTCGCTTTTGCCAGGATGGGTAATAGGAGAAGGTTGTCACCATCTCCACGTCGTCTCCGCGCCCGTTTAGAAACTCGCAGAGGGCTACATTATGCGGCGCGATCCCGGTTACCTCGGGCGCGTAGTTGATTCCCCAGACGATTAGCCGCATAGAAGACGTCGCCACGTCGAGATCCAAAGCACCAAATTCCAAGCACCAAGCAACAGGGAAATTCCAAGCACCAAGCTCCAACACCGCCCGCGCCCGCCCGACCTGCTTGGATATTGGAGGTTGAAGTTTCTCTGGAGGTTGGACGTTGGAGGTTGATGCTTCCGACGCGCTGTCGAGATTTCGATCAACATATTGGCCGGGTTAATGTGAGGGAGGTTGCGAATTTTCTAAATCAGCGCGCCGGTTCAGCTCATATGTCTTGGCGACGGAAAGGAATTCGTAAACGGCGTGAAGGCGCGCGAAGTAATAGCCATCGCGTCCATCCAGAAACCCTTTTTGCCAAATATAAATGTAAAGGAACCGGAGAAGCGGCCGAAACGGAAGCCGCTGGGATAATGTTTTCAATCGACGCCGGAGATCGACCTGTTTATTTGCAATATCATTGGCGCTTCCGTGCAGCCGGCCTTCAGTGGCTACGCGCGCTTCCCAGTTCGAGTAACGGTTATGTTTCTCGACGAATACTTCCACGGACGGAAACGCGTAATGCTCAAGCTCATATTTTAGCCGGCCTGTCTCGCCTCTTACGACGACATGCTCATGGACTTCGTTATCACCGCTGGCAGTTTCACTCTCCGTTAATTTTTCATATCGGCCGAGTGCATGCCGAAAGAGCCGAAGATTCCAATTCGGATAATAGGCATGGCGCAACTTTCTACCGAGAAAGATGAAGTGACGATTGATCCAATAACCAGCAATCGATCCGGCATTGCTGATTGCACTGGCAAACTCCGCCTCCGCTTCCGGCGGCAACACTTCGTCCGCATCAAGGATAAACACCCATTCATTCTTGAAGGGCACGTTTTCCAACGCCCAGTTTTTCTTCTTGGGCCAGGTCCCATTGAAGTCGAACTGGACCACCTTGGCTCCGCGGCTCTCGGCGAGCTCGATCGAGCCATCAGTGCTATGAGAATCGATGACGAAGATTTCGTCCGCCCATTGCACGCATTCCAGGCAGCGCGGGAGGTTTGTCGCTTCGTTCCGGATCGGAACCAGAATCGAAACGGGAACGCGAGAGGTCATCGCGCGCGCAATACCTTGCACGGATTGCCGGCAGCGATCACATTTTCGGGCACATCGCGGGTCACGACCGAGCAGGCGCCAACGATGCTGCGGGCACCGATGGTTACGCCGGGAAGGACGAACGCGCGGGCGCCGACGAAGGCATCGTCTCCCACGGTAATCTTTGCCGTGACCAACGGCATGCCCGGTTTATTGAAATCATGACTGCCGGTACTTAAATAGACTTCCTGCGCGATGGTGGCGCCGGCGCCGATTTCGATCTCGCCCAGGTTATAAGCATTGGCCCGATCGCCCAGGCAGGCGTGATCGTGCAGGATGAGATTCCACGGAATCGCGATACGGGCTCGCTGATGCACAAAGGGTTTCCCGTGAATCCTGGCATCGAACACTTTCAGCCAGAAAAGCCGCCATTCGTTGAACGGCTTTGGCGTCCACGCGCAGAAGACGATCCAGCAAAATTCCCAGAGCAGCCGCATAAAACGATCGTTGCCCGACCAGGGCGATTCGTAGGCGGATGTTTGCGCCGGATTAACGATTTGTTCCTGCTGCATTGTGTTCGGATAAGAGTTGTTCGAAGTCCTTCAAGAATAAATCGGTCACATGAGAAGGCGAATAGGTCGCGGTCCGTTTGTAGCCTGCCTCAGCTACGCGCGAGAGCAATCCCGGATCTGCAATGGTGTCTGACATTTTTTGCCTCAGCTTATCGGCCGGGTCGCTGGCCCGGTGATCAAAAATAAAGCCGGTTACGCCGTCGTCGATGAAATCATGGAAGCATTGGAGATTTGAAACAACTACAGCGGCGCCATTAGCCATTGCTTCCAGCGGCGCGACGCCGAAGGCCTCGCCGTATTCGGCCAGGGAGGGATAAACAAACAGCCTGGCTTTGCGATAATGCTCCTGCAGCGTGTTGTGATCGAAAACTGCGCCGGTGAATTCGACATCTTTTATGGCAGTCTCGGCCCGGCGTTTGAGGTCGGAGAGATACCTGTCTCCGCCGCCCCCGAATTTTTCCTCCGCTGGACCTATGATCACGAGCTTCCAATTAGCAAAAATAGTGCGCGCGCCAGCGGCGAAGGCGTCTACCAGCAAATGGACCCCTTTTTCGGGGTGAACCCGTCCCACATATACGATTACCTTGTCGCGCTGTTCGATGGGTGGGGGCGCATGTTCCACTCCAGGTCTCGGGACAGGATTTGGAATCACCGCGACCCTCGACGCCAGTCGGGGCGCTTCTGCGGCAATTGCTGTCGCGACGGCGCGGGAAGGCGCCTGAAGCCGGGCCGCTTTTCGATAAAAGCGCATCTGGCCCTTCGGATAACGAGTTACGTGGAGATAAACCAAACCGTATTTTGATCGGGGCAACAGAAGAGGGAGCCAGAACGTATTCGTTATGACGATGTCGGCCGCGGGCAGGACCCGCATCGCTCTTATCGAATAGATGAGGTCAAGGAACTTCAGCCAGATTAACGAGCGCGGTGCATTGAAACCCCGAACCCGTACATGCTTAATGCCATCGCGCGTTTCCTCCGATGGAAACTGCGGCACAGTGCGCGACACCATTACAACGTCATGACCTCGCACGGCCAGCTCACGGCCTAATGCGAACATGACCTTTTCCACCGCACCTCCCATGATCGGAGGTACCGGGAAAAACGCGCCCAGGACAATGGTTACTTTCATGAGGAGGTTGGCGTCTCTCCGAGTATTCGCAGCAAAGAATCAACGGCATGATTTATCTCGAATCTTCGCATGAAACTTTGCCGGGCATTGGATCGCATCGCCGCCCATTTCTCCGGCGTGGTCTTCATCCAGCGTTCAATAAGGCGTTGGGTTCCGGCCAGATCGTCGTTCTCGACGTAACCAGCATCGTCCTCAGAGATCTCTCGCCAGATATTCACACGATTCGATATCAGCACGGGTGATCCGACACCGAGAGCTTCAATCACCGACATGCCGAAATTTTCCTGGTGTGATGGAAGAATAAAAGCATCGGCTGCGGCGAGTGCTCCCAGTTTCATGTCCCCCTCGAGCATCCCAGTAAACACGATCCGTGAAGAGACTTTAAGTTGAGTCGCTAGCTGCTCCAACTCCCGACGCCATCCAACTTGATCCGGGCCCGCCAAAACCAGCGCCACATTCTCGTCGGCGATGTGTGATAGCGCCTCGATGAGCAGATCGCATCCCTTCTTTGGATGAAGCCGACCGAGGAATAGAAGAACGCGTTTGTCTTGCAGTTGTGGATACCTCGCTAGGAAAGCGTCCTTTAAGTGCGGCATCGTTTCCGGTGGAGTTTCAATACCCAGCGGAGAAACGCGCTCGCGGCATTTGTAGAGCCAGAACGATTCGCGCGCCTGAATCCGCTCTTCCTCAGAGGTGAAAATCACGGCCGCAGCGTCACGCAGTACGCGATAATCAGCCCAGGGCCAATAAAGCCACTTCTTCAAATGTTTGAGCGGAAACGTACGTTTGAACCAGGGATCGAGCATTCCATGAGGGAAAACGTAATAGGGAACATTCGAGTCCTTGAAGCAACGCCATGTCGCGAAGCTCAAATATTGCCAGAGTCCGTTAACTATCACGCGATCATATTCCTTCCCGTGGTCGCGCAACCAGGGCAACAATCTCCCAGAATATCGATAGCTTGTTAGGCCGGGCCCAACCGCGTGAACGCGCAAATCGTCCCCTATAGCCATGGCGGCTGTCCGCGGCTTATCTTTTTCCTCCGCGTCCAACGTAAGGATGTCCACCTGATGTCCGCGATGAGTTAGTCCCTTGCTCAGCGCAGTCAGAGCCGGTGCGACGCCTCCAACGCTCGGATCCAGCGTGTGAACGATTTGCAGGATCTTCACGCTAGATAACAAAACCGACCGTCCGTCGGAAATAGGCGTAATCGGGAGACAATTTCTTGATCGGTTCCGCCGGAACGCCCCCATAGAGCTGGTACGATTCGGTGAAGGATTTATTGAGCAGGGATTTCGCACCCAGCACCGAGAAGTCGGGAAGAATGCTCCCGCCTAGGATCACGCAATTGGTTCCAACAAAGCAATAGTCGCCAATTCGAACCGGCGACGAGGCCTGGCAGTTTTTTTCAACGTCGATACTGTGAGTAAGAATTTGTGACTGAAAACCGGCGAAAGTTGTGAATCGTCCGATTGTCACCGAACTGGTGCAATCGATGAGGTGCCGGTGTGTGATGGACGTGTGTTCGCCGAGGATCAGTTGAGGGCGTCGATCTTTCTCGTTGTAAAAATGAGGCGACGGGCCCAGCGGGAAGCCGGTGATCCAATTGCCACGACCGATTGTCGAATGCGCTCCCAAATGAAGCAGATCGATATTCTTACACAGGGTGAGATGCCCAATCGAGCTGCCTTCCTCCATGATTAATCGGGTGGGAAGGATCCACGACAAACCAATTCGGCAACTAGGATGAATTGAATAGCCAAGCTGCTTTTCCAAGATAGAGCGGCGGATGCTCCAGGGGAAAAGCAGGCTAAGCAGCACGATGAAGGTTCTCACAATTTCGCTCCCAGGCTGCGGTAGATTCCAGTGTATTGCTCAATCATTTTGCCGCTCGAGAATCGCGCGGCGTTGTTCACGCTTTTCTCGCTCCACACTGCGCGCTCAGCCGGGTCCGTCAGTCGAAGCAGATCCAATGCGAAGCCCGCTTCGTCCTCGACATTGTGAAATAACCCGGCATCGCCGGCGGCTTCGGGCAATGGCCCGGAATCGCCGCAAATGACCGGGCATCCGCAGGCTTGGGCTTCAATAATCGGCCACCCGAAACCCTCAAACCGCGACGGATACACGAGAGCGACGGCGCAATTGTAAAGTGTTTCGAGCACGCTGCTGTCGGGATTTGGCAATTGAGTAATGCGGTCGGCGACGCCCAGCTTTTCGGCGAGCGACATCAAGTCAGGATTCAGGCGATCCCCGGCGAAAACAAGCCGGCCGTTCCATTTATCCTTGCACAGTGCGAAGATTCGAATGACTCCGTCGCGATTCTTGCGCGGTTGATTCGACCCCACGTGGAGCACAAACGGAAGATTGATATCGATCTCGGAAATATTAGCCAAACGGCTACGGGCGGATTCGTTAGCAAGTTTTTGGTAGGGATAGTTCAGGCCTAACGAAACGTTCTCGATCCTGGGATGATTCTTTCCGCGAACGACAAGGCGTTCGACGTCCCGTGCGGTCGCTCGCGAAATACAAGCCACCACGCAGGAGTGACGCAGTCCGCTGAGGATCCAACGCTGTAAAATTCGCCCGGTAAAAGACGCCGGGCAATCTGTGTCCTCGCCAAGCGCTCCGCGGACCGCAAGCATGTCATGGCAAGTGGTCACGACGGGCAAATTCTGGCATGCCCGCGAGTAAAATGCATTGGAATGATCGCAGATGTGTACCACCTCGACCTTGTCCTTGAAGGATTGGCGCAATTGAAAGCGAAACCAAACAAACTTATCGATATAGCCAAGCCATTTGGCGACAAACTGGCCGGCCCATCTAAAGTTTCCCAGAATGGCCGCGGGGCGGATGAGTTTGGCAGCGACCCCGGCCTCGTTCAGTCCTTGCAGCATCAGGGCGCTGAACCGCTGCATGCTTTGCTGGTGATCGGGCGAATAATTACCGATCAATAAAACCATTTTCTTGAGGCTCGTCCGGACTTGGCCCATGCAACCGCGCGGCATAGGGCGACCGCCGGGGAAGAGGTCTCGGGGCCGGGGCGAGGATTGTTGATTGATCGTCCGAACTTTCGAACTCGGTCTTCTCGCGTGCCGGCTGCATTGCGGCAAGGCAAAGACCGCAAAGGACCACGGCGAATCCCAGCGTCGTGGGTTGTCCGAGCTGCCCGTTTAGTAACAAGAAGAATGCCGAACTGTAGAGAAGGAGCGGCAACGTGGCGTTTCGACTTAAGAGAGCAATGAAGCTCAGGTACCCGATGCGAATGGTGAGAACCAATCTCCAGATTAGAAACGCCAGTCCCAGGAATGGCCCGCTTTCGTAAAGTACTCTCGTCCATTCCTTCTCCGAAAGAATAAATCCGGGTCCGCCGATTAGGAAACGTGCGCCGACGTTGGTCCCGATACCGAGGCCCCAGCCGCCGGGTCGAATCTTATCCAGATTGGTTAGGCCTTCGGTGAACCCGTCCAACACGCGAGCAACCAGGCCTCTCGTCACCGTTGTTTCTTGTACCTCGGCGTTGGCCGTAAATCGCTCGGCTAGAACATCGACCCCTTCTTTGAAAACAGGCAGCCTCGAGATGACCGCCGCCGCTACGAGGCCGATTAGAAGGAATTTGCCGAACTGGCCGACGATCTGAGGGCGAATCACCATTATTATAAAAAGTGCCCCGATGATCAGGAGCACTGATACCAGGCAGGCACGGCTACCGGAAACCCCGACCGCGACCGCCAATGCGACACCTGAGGGGATCATTATCCATAACCGATAGGCATTACGCGTGATAATGCCATAGACCAGGAAGGCTGCCGCGGCGCTGCAATAAAAAATTGGGCCGGAAATAAAGGAGAACGTCGCGGCCGGCCGTATTTTCCCGCCGGCCGTGGCCAGTTGTTCTGCTCCTTCGCCCATGCCTGCAGTCGCATTGATGAACGAGGCTGGCGAAGCTTGAAATTGGGCGACCATGAGGACACTCATCGGGATCAATGCGAGAATAAACCAAAATCCGATTCGCTTGACGTCTTCTTCGTCGAAGACGTTCGCGATAAGAAAAATGAGGGGCATATGGAAGAAATTCGAACGGAAGCCGTAAAGAATTGTTATCCATAGAGGAAGAGAACCGATGTAATTTCCCAGAACGAAAACGCTCATTGCCAGGGAGAGCAGGGCAATAATGATCAGCGAAGTCATATACCCGTTGCGTGGAAACACGCGCGCTCGGAACGCCATGATGTAAATGGCGATTAGTATCGGATCCCGGATAACGAGGAGGGGATTGGAAAGTTGCGGGACAACCCACTTCCGGAGCACGCCCTCCAGCATCAGCATGACGATATAAGAGATAATCAACCAACCCACCCAGCGGACCCGCTTGCTGCGGTCCACCATGATGGGCTCAGGAAGAGCGACTGGTCTCCGGGGGAGGGGTTCGTCCATGAGCTGCGGCATTCTAAGCTTCGATCAGGTCTCGTGCCATTTCTACCAGTCGCTGGCGATAAGTTTTCCAGGGATGCAATTCCGCTTTCTCCCTGGCTGCTGCCTTCATCGCCATTAAACGGGCCCGATCGGTGGCAAGAAGATCAAGCTTCCCGGCGATCGCTTCGGCCGACCTGATCGGCACGATGTATCCATCGATTCCGTCCTGAATAACATCGGGCCCGCAAGTATGGATGGTGGTGATGACCGGTGTGCCCTGGGCCATCGCTTCCAGCACAACCAGCCCGAAACCTTCAAAGAGAGAAGGGAAAACGAGCACATCATGTTCATACATCTCCTTCAAGACGCCGGCGTGATTGCTGGTAGGAATCCAGCGGTATCTCCGGGTGGCGGCTTCCAGCGGCGGGCAATCACTCGCGGCTTTTCGCCCGAGTAGCGTTAGCTCAACGTCATCTTTCAACATCTCACACGCTTTGAGCAGATAAGAGAGCCCTTTGCGTTGACCTAACGATCCGGCAAAAAGCACTTTCAGCGCACCCTGCGGCTTTTTGATCTCAGAGAAAATCGGCGCCGGTGCGCCATAAGAAATGACGTCGATCGGCGCGCTTATGTTGGCTTCGGCCAACGTGTTCTTTGTGAACGTGCTGGCGACGACCACTTTTTGGGCCAACTGCAATTCGGCATCTTTCCGGGCCAGTTTCGCCGGGCTATCTCGCATTCCTGTCAAAGTCGGCGCCCATTCCGGTTCGCGTTCAATCTCTTCGGCCAGAATTCGATGAGCAACGCGCCAGTATCCGATAGGCAGATCGTAAATACGAAAGATGCCCTTTTCACTGGCGGCTCGAAAGCTCAGCAGCGCTGCATCTTCGTAGGCGTAGATCGCCTTGCAGTCATCGATCTTTCGAAGGCGGCCGGCTACTTTGGCATCGAGCGAGCTCGCAACCGCATCCATGCTAAATGTGTCGCCGAGCAAACGCCCGATCTCACGGAACGGAACTGTGTGTGTGCGATTTCGGAGGCTTTTCAGATAGGACCGGCGCTGCAAAAGCTCCCGGAAACGACGAGGAAGCAAACGATGAATGAAACCGCCCGGGTTCCAACTCAGCGTGGTCCAGAATTCTCCGAGCAATCCCGCTTCATCGAAAGCAGTGAGTGCCTGTCGAACATTCTCGTTTCCGGTGGGGTGAGAAAGAAGAATCATGAGTCTAACCGATCTGTCCCGATATCAATGTTTCACCACGTAGGTGCGAATCATCCCGGGATCGGCCCAGCCTGGAAACTCATGTCCTTTGACTTCCAACAAAAGCTCGAGCCGGTTTTTGGGAATATCGAAAGGCGGTTGGTCCAGGAAAACACCGGAATGATCGAAGATCCGAATATCAGCGCCATGTGGTTTGTCGATATTCGTCTCCCGAACCCACTCGTTCGAAGGGTGATGCTCGGTAATCACACTCCATCGATATTTTCTTAAACGCTCAAGAATAATTTGAATCTGGTCGTTAGAGAGATGTTGCAACACTTGGCGCAGAAAACAAACGTCCCCATCGGGCAGAGGATCTTTGGTGATGTCGAGGTGAAAGAATTCGACGGTCGGCGTTGCGAAATGCTGCGTGTTGTAATCGATCAACGGTTTAACAATATCAACGCCGCTGTAGTGAGCGCAGCAATCAACCAGCTGGCGCCCAACGCTGAAATCTCCGCAGCCAAGATCCACGATCCTTAACTTCGTGGGCGAAATACTTGTCAGCCAGCCCCGCACAGCTTGCAGGTATGCTTCGGTGATTCGCTGATCTTTTGAGCCCGCCCCGGAGTCGAAGCTTGCGGACTTGGGGGCCCATTTTTTCGCCGCATAGATCTCAGTGAAAATTTCCTCGAGGGTTTTGGAAGCATTTCGCTTTTTCTCGCGTTGCCGTTGGAGGCGGCGGTAGCTTTCCAACAAAGGTGCCGGTGTCAGCTGCTTCAGCATCCTCTTGATTCTCACGATTCGGAGTTCTCCAGGAGCCGGCAATACTGATCTGCAATAGCCTCAGAGCGAAAACGGTCAAGATGTGAAGGCGCGGGCTCACGAAGCTTGGCCACGATTTCGGGATGCTGTAGCAGTTTCTTCAAACATTCGGCCAGGGAATCTTCATTTCCGTTTTCAAAAGTTAGTCCGCAAGGTCCAATGGCCTCTTTAAGTCCGCCATCTTGGGATCCGATTACCGCGCAGCCACAAGCAATTCCTTCGAGTGCGACTATTCCAAATGGTTCCGGCCAACGCGACGGCACGACCAGGATTTGATGCCGGTTAAATAGTTCGACGAGCTCTTCTCCTCGCTTCGCACCGCAGAAAGTGACTTGCCGCTCTATTCCAAGTTGGTTCGCGATCTGGCGGAGTCCCGGCTCTTCCGGTCCGGTCCCTATGATGGTCAGATCAGGCGTCAAGCGTTCATCACTTAGGCGCTTGAGGGCACGGAGTAACAGGTCGACACCTTTGTCGGAAACGAGTCGCCCGAGAAAAATCAGGGTTTTATCGCGAGCGGTATTCGGAAGCCGGCGAAAAATATATTCATCGTATGGATTAGCGATGATGCGGGCGGGCACTCCAATATGTTCGCGAACCGCTTCGCTGATGGCGATGTTGGTCACTAGTGGAAGCAATGCGCGCTTGATTCGGTTGTTCCAGCCAACTGTGCCGCTCGGGCTTCGCAGCCAGGTCTGGTGAACAACCACTACGCGCTTTCTCAGCAACAGGGCCAGAATCAGGCTGGGCAAGCTGATGTTATTTTGAAACAAAACGTCGGCCCACGAAACAAGGCGAAGTAGTTTAAGAAGGGACGGACAGCGGGTAATTCGATAGGTGCCACTGTTAGCCGGGCCTCCTTCCGTTTCGGTAATAAGTTCCACTTCGTGGCTGGCTACAGCGAATCTTTCCGCCAGGATTGAAGAAACGGATTCGATTCCCCCAAGGTTCGGCGCGAATGAGTAGGACGAAAATAGTATCCTCATTATCCGGCTCGTGCGCGTGACGCAAAGAGTGTCGCATAACCGTGTGCAGGCAATTGCTCAATCCAATGCCCGATCGTGTTGCGGAATAGTTTTTGCAAAGATCTCTCTTGGGGGGCGGCGACGGTGAAGCCGCGTTCCAAAAACCAGACCGGCAGCTCCTCGACGGGATGGCCGGCGCAGGTTTGCGCGGCGCGGTTGAATTCGCAAAAGATCACAATGTTGGGCGAGCGCGCGATGGTTTTTTCGAGGCCTTGCAAAACATTCAGCTCCCAGCCTTCTACATCGATCTTGAGGACGTCAATTTTATCAACGCCCTGGGCGGCCAGAAACTGGTCGCCATTGATTAGTTGCGAGCGAACCGAGTGGAACGTTCCAGGCTGCGGACATAGAACATGAGTAGCGGGATACTCCGCGCAAAATGAACCAACCGCGTGATTGTTTCCAGCTAGGAAAAGTGTCGATTCAGAGTTTTCCGACGAGAGACCGAAGTTGAACACTTTGACCTGAGTCAACGAAGCGATGTTCGCCTGGAGAAGAGAAAAAGTAATTGGATTGGGCTCGAAGGCATAAACTCGCCCCGATGGCCCCGTGATGCGGGCAAAGAACCGGGTCAGGTAACCAACATTTGCGCCAACGTCGAGGACTGTCTGGCCGGCACGGAGGGAGGAACCCATTAGAAGTCTTTCTTCAGCCTCATAAAGGCCGCATAACATGCGAATTCGATCGCGTAAATATTCGCCTCGGGCTGTCTGAAACCCGGTTAGGCGTTCAGCAATCGGTAGTGCTCGTTCGACGGCTGGTCTCAGAACCCGCCGAAACAACCGTCGATCAAATATTCTTCCCCGGATCGAGATCATAGCGACCCGAGGAAATCTGCGAGAATTCCTTCGTCCAGAATCATATCCTCGTTTTCGAAGGCCCGTATCGAACGGGGGTGCGGACGGGCCCGCGGCTGTGCTTCGAGAAACCTGTGACCGAGTCCTGCCGACGCAGCCAACTGCAAGTAGAAATCCAGGTAACCGACCCGTGTGGCGATTTCCCCGACAAGCGCGGTGGGTGGACAGAATGCGATATTAGCCAGAGCTGCGCCGTGCGGAGCCAGAACGATCTTTGCGTTTGAGAACAATCTCACTTGCTGGGGCCAGGAAAGTAACTCGGGTTCGACAATCGCGAATCCGGCCGCCTTCAATCGAGGTAACAAGTCTGCCTCGTTCAAAAGACGTCGAACCGCAGCGCCTTTGCGGGAAATATAAATTCTTTTCAGGTCGGACGATGTTCGCGTTGCCGCGTCGGCGTTTCCCAATTGATCGCGCAAGCCGCGCAGCGCCCGAACTTTCCACGGCGCGATAATTTTCGATAAATGATCCATTGATGGGATGATTGCGGTAGCAATGCGGAATCGATTGTTCCCAGCGATGTGGAGTAATCGATCCATGGGCAGCCCGATTGAGCGAAGGGACAATTCTTCATAAGCAGCGCCTGTTCCATTGATGAGGATATGATCGAACTCTTGAAAACCATGGCGGGCAGTTTTGATCAATAAAGCGCGAGGCAGGAGGTCGATGAGCCAGTGATAATAATTTCCCGGTGCTTCTGGAGTTACTAGAATCGCCGTGCGTCCCGGAAGATCTCTGGCGGACGGAAGCCGGTACGAAGAAAAGAGCGGATGATTGTCGATGCCCCAAACTTCCGGCGAGATATCGGCCAGCAACGCATTGTCCGCGGTGACAACAGAACCCCCGTATCGGGTCCAGAAGTCCACGTCGTGAAGTTCAAAAACATAAGCAGGCGCTGACGAGTCGCCGTCCGCGGCCTGGGTGACGTCATGATTGAAAGGGTGGGGGAAAGTGCTAACAAGTTCCGGGGGGTGTACGGCGACCGCGCCGGATCGCTGCGAATCTAGATAAGCCGGTGTCGATTCTTCAATTCGTGGCGCTGGCCGGCGTCGGACGGCCCGATAGAGACTGAGAATCCCGCGATTTAATTTCCGCAGCGGCAATACCAGCTTTTTCAGTGGACGGAGTCGCCATTTTTGGCGGCGTACTGTGTCTCGCAAGCGCATCCTGCCGGAGAGAACCGTGAGACTCATTCGCTGCAAACACCGGGCCGGCCAAATCGATCTCCAAAATAATCGCGCACTCCTTGCCAGCGTGCTTTCGGTAAAAAAGCAAATCCCTGATGCGGGGCCAAGATCATCAATCGCAGCGTATTTACAATAATTAGCGCGGCGCGCGCCCAGGCAAACAATCTTCCGCAATGATCATGGACCATGAGCAGGGAATTTCGGGTGAAGAGATAGCTGCGCCACGCGCCAGGCGTCCATGTACCGCGGTTAGCTACGATTGCGCCCCAGACCAAAACTGTTTTCCATCCGCGATGACGCGCGCGCAAGCCAAGCTCATGTTCGTCGCCATAGGCGAAATAGCGTTCGTCGAAAAGGCCAGTTTCCATCAAACATTCGCGGCGAAAAAGCATTAGTGTTCCGTGAGGAACATCGACGACTTGCGAGGTGCCGCTCGTTAACGGCGTTCCGTGTTCTTGATAAACACCTCGCAAACAGGAAAAACCCGCTACGGTTGCGTCCAGATATTGAGGACAGGCAATCCCCACGCGCGGATCCGTTTCCATCGCGTGCACGAGAAGTCTCACGCAGTCTTCGGCCGGCTCGGCATCGTGGGCGCTTATCAGACAGTAATTGTCGGACCTAGATTCGATCCATTTTGATAACGCGATATTTAGCGCAGGACCCCAGCCTTTATTCTCCGACAGTTTAGTGATCTCAATTTCAGAGCCAAGCCTGGCTTGGAGGAGGTCCAAGGCGCTGGACTCGGAAGCATTGTCTACGATGACAGCACGTAAATCCGGCTTCTGGGTTTGTAATGCGCGCACCGTCTCGAGACATCGCTCCGGTTGATTCCAATGAACCACAAACAAAGTAAGCGCGCTTGAATTCATTGGGCGACCACGTGCACGATTGGCAGGGCTGAATCATATACTTCGCGCGCTTTCAATCGCGTGCCCGCGGATGTGGCGAACGAGTAGCCGCAACGGAGCAGCATATCGACAAGCAGCTTCGGCGAGAGATTTCTTTGTTCGAGATAGTTCAGATGCAGCTCGAGGAAAAGCTTCGGTTTGTGATCGGAGAGAAACTTAAGCGCGCCAGTAATGGCTTCATATTCGTACCCTTCAATGTCGATCTTGATGAAGTTCGGGACTACGCCGAGCCGTTGCGCTGCATCGGGGATCCTCTCCATTCGGACCTGAATTGGCTGCGGTGCGGCCCACATTGTGTGCTGAAAATGTTGTGATTGGATGAACCCGCCGGCCGGGTCCAACATCATTTCTAAAGTCTTAGTCTCTTGTCCGATGCCAATTGGTTCGACGATCAACCGCTCGCCGCTCTGATTGAGCGCGCGGATGTCAGTGAGCCGGTCGGCCAGGACGGGTGATGGCTCGAACGCGAAAGCTCTGTTGTCTTGCCGCGCCTCACAAAACATTGCCGAGATCAGCCCTGAGTGCGCTCCGATGTCGAAGAGGGTGCCGCCGAGTAATGCCGCCTGGGCCAGACTGTGAAATTCGGCGCGTCCTTCTGCGGTATCGGTCAAATTAGCCAGATCGTTTTTGCATACCAGAGGAGCCAGAAACGACCAGTCATTATCAACGGTGCATTTGAGCGCAAATGGTGTCTCCTCCACACGAAACGTAGTGCTGACCGGTTCGCCAAACCGCGCATTGAACCGGCGTTTCACTGAAGCCCTCAGCCTGTCGGGGAGGAATCTGCTGAACCGCTTCTTAAGAAATCGCTTCATTGAATTGGAGCGTTGCCGGCCGCAGCAGCTTGGGGGCTTGGCTGTAGCTGAAGCACGTTCGCAATACCGCGCACCAGATTTTCCGATGAGGCGTGACGCTGATACCAATTATAGACCGCGATTGCGGCCGTGGTGCGGTCTCCAGAGTCAGGTAGACGGTGCGAGCGTGGATTAACAAAAAACGGCCCCGGCAAGCGATCGTCTTTGAGTGAAATGACCGATCCGGGATGGGGAAAGATCGGGATCACGCCGTGCGCGCAAGCCGCAGCGAACGCGCCCGATTTGAGAATGGCATCCGTGGGGACGCCCGCCCGATGAAAATAATCGATCCAGGCGAATGAACAGGATTCGAGAAGTTTCGATGCCCCCTCAATGCTGGCTCTGGGATGGTATTCGGATCGAATGCTGGGAAGATCCTTGAGTAACTGGCGGATCCTCGGATTGTCGTCGCCTCCGAGCACGATCAACTCGCGAGGAGAAAAATCTGGCGGAACGTGGCCGGCATTGGTTCGAAAAGACTGAAGAGCGCGTTCGACCATGATCGTTCCGCCGCAGATAACCCAACGATAAGGAGACCGGCTGGCCAGCTGTGCAGTCGTAATTGCGGGCTCGCCAAAATTCGATGGAACTGGGTGAACGCGTACAATCGCGCTTGGTGTCAGCTTTCGCAGCTGGCCCATCATTGTCTCGCTACTGACGATGCATGTGTCAGACAACCGCGAGATTGCTTTAGCGATGCTGATTTGGAAAGGCAGTAGCCAGAACGCGCTTTTCCATGGTGGACCGGAAGCGTAAAGCTCATGAAAAACTGTAACCAATTGGCCTGTCGATTGTTCGCGGAGTTGCCGCAGCATCGCCAATAACCCAGTCGGAACCCCTCGCTTGTGATAGCCGTAATTCACATAGTGCAAGATTGTGTGCTCGAATCGGGTTCCTTCGAGTGGCGCCGAGAGCCGAACAATTTCGAATTCGCCGGCCGTTTGGATCGGGAAGCCGTCAGCTTCCCCTACAGACCGTGAGGCTGCGAACAACGTATTACAGTTGAATCGATCGCACAGTTTCCGGGCGACAGTCAGTGCGTAGTCCCCGACGCCGTCTCGAGATCCGGGACGCCGCGGCACTATTTGCAGAACAGGAAGAGACGGGGTCATTAGCGACGATGAAATCTTTCCAGGGCCGAGCCGTATGATCGGGCGGTATCAGCCGCGATTTCCTCCCATCGAAATTGGCCGGCGATGGATCGGCATTGACCCGCCAGCGCTTCGTATTCGCTGAGCTTCATGCGCAAAATCTCGGCGACGCGCGCCGCCAAGGCGGCGGTGTCCCCTTCGGGAACGAGCAGGGTAGACCGGAGAGAGGCGAGAATTTGACTTGGGCCAGAGACGTCATAGCAAACAGTCGGAATACCGGCGGCAAGTTGCTCCAGGATTGCTATGCCGAATCCTTCGATGTAACTCGGAAAAAGTCCTACTGCACAGGAGCTAATCAGCGAGGGAAGATCTTTTGGTTCGTAGGTGGGCACGATGGAGATACTTTCAGTGCGCTGAACTTGTAAATCGTTCAAAACGGTCTGTTCATCAGTCATTGTGCCGAGGAATTTGAATCTCACGTCCGGCACTGCTTTGTTTGTTTCTTCAAGAATCTTTGCCCAATCGCCGGCGCCCTTTCGCAGTCCCCACATTCCAACAAAGCATATCTCTTTTGATTTCAAGCGGGTCTCAGGCGCGTCTGCTGCGGCGGCAAAAGTGGCAGATTCCGGTCCGGTCAATCCGTAGGGCTGAACAAGCGTGGTCCCGTTGCTCTCTCCGCACTCCGAAAGTAATTCCTGTTCGTTTGCATTAGGCAAATTCACCAAGTCGCAGTAGCGGATGGACTCGCGAGACTTGCGAGCCAGCCAAAGTCTCTTGAGGCGATAGAGATATCGCGGGAAAAACTTGCCTTGAGGTCGATCGGGCCAGCGCTTTCGTCCGATGCCCACAAATCGGTCATAGACAAGATAAAGGCCGATCGACCTGGCAACGAGAAGACCTTTGAAACCAAGACCCTCCTTTGAAACCGGAAGGGTGCCGATTAGCGCATCGATCACGTCAAAGCGAGAGGCATTGCGACGGACATGCTTAACCGCTCGCGCTGAGAACAATAATTCCCGCACGGCCGACAACGCCCGGGAGTTTGTTGGGGTGGGAAACGCGTCGGTGAGGCAGAACTTTTCGACATGATGACCGGCGCGCCTCCATTGTTCGGTCAATTCAATAAAGACGCGGGCAGCGCCGAGTCGCCGATCCCAGGGAAGGTTTACCACGGTGAGAATGCGAAGAGGTTTATCCACGACCAGTTAGCGGGCGAAGTGTGTCCAAAATTTATGACGAACAGGATTTACGTAGTGTCGCATTGCCAGTGAGCTATTCGCGTAACCGTCGCGGTAGACAAATTGATCATCCAATTGAAGCACGTATTTTGCCGGATCGAGGGGCCGGGCGCCGTTCGCGTGCATGGTCAAATGAGTCATGGTTTGATTGGTGAAGAAATTTGGTTCGCCTACCAGCTTTAGGAATCGCTCAATACTGAGTGACCAGTCGAGTGGTTCAAATATGAGCAGAGTTCCCGTATTTACGGGTTGCTCTCGTTCCTTTGGGTTGTTGAGAAGCCGGTCGTCGCCGGAGAACTGACAATCTGGCAGATAATATGCGGTTGCATCGCGTTCGGCGGCGCGAACATTCAAATCGCTAGCACCGGGAAAAAAGAGAACGTCGGAGTCGACATATAAGGTGGGGCCGTTGATGGGCAGCGACATGATCAAAGCGAGTTGTTTACCGGTGGGATGTTCGGCCAGATAGTTGCGAAATGTTTCGGCGAGATCCGACCGAGGCGGGGGACATTCCTGCACGTTGACTACCGGATCGATACTGTGCAGTAACTCGATGCTGCGCGCGGTGTAGCTTCCATCGGAGACCACCGTGAAACGAGTGGGCCGTCCCGCGCATCGAAGGAATGAACGAATCGAAGCAGTCTGCTCAGGAAGCGCTGCTTCTCCAGAATAGGCGAAAACTTCAAGCGCGATCGTTCCGGGGACTTCAATGGGGCGACGCAGAATCAGAGGCAGCATCGCCAGGTAAGCTTCGCGGCTGAGTCGACCTTCAGCGCGGGCGAAATGGTAGCGGAAGTTTATCATCCGGCAGTCTGAGAGAGCATTCGAAAACCGCGGTAGCTCAGCACCAGATTCAGAAGCAAGTTAGGCAGAATGGAAATCAGGTTGAAAATGAGGACCCCGGAGACGCTCGAGAAATCGGTGAATGGAATTAGAGCGACCTGTGTTGCCAAAGTGAGTGGAATGTACAGCCAGGATCCTGATACCCACGCCTTTGAAGCATTCAACGACCAGAAAGTGCCGGTTAGCGCGGCGCCAATGGCTACCGAAACCATGAGGAATAACTCGTGATGGAGATGCGTGTATTTATTGCCGAGCACAAACAAGAAGTATTCCGGGAAAAATCTGGCGCCCGCCAGAACGACCAGGCTAAACGCAGTCGCGCCACCAATTATGGCGGCGTAGAGCCACCGGAGCTTTCGTGGATTATGACACCTGGCGAATGCCGGTACAAAAATGTTAGTCAGCAGATTACTGAGCACAGTGAAGATCATGGCCAGGCGACCGAGCGCTCCCACCTCGGCGACTGAAGTTGCTTGCCTGGCAAAAAGACTGATCAAGAAAACTGTGATCTGTCCCTGGAGGCAATAGAAAATGGAATTGGGGGCAAGTTGTTTGATCAAGCGAATGATTTCGCGGCGGTCATCCTCGTTCTGCGGCGCATTGAGATCGATTGTTTTTCCCACGTATCTGTGGAGCATTCCGTATTGAAGCAACCAGGCGGTGGCGGTGACCGCGATGGCCACGGCAGCGTTTAAGAACAGAAAGCTGAAGCCGAAAAGTGCAGCGAAACGAAGGATGGCGCCGGTCAGGTCAATCTTTTGAATTTTCTGAACGTCGGAATGCAATCTGGGTACGACCGATAAAACTCCCAGCGAAAATTGGATCAGCAGCCCGGCAGTTAGGAGGACGATCAGGACAAGGCTGTAGGAGACGGGCGCGCCGTTTCTGGAAAGCAAGGCGTACAAGAATGGCGTCACCACAATGATCGCGATGGTGCCGAGCTTTTTCCGAAGACTAAACGCGGTGTTAATGAGCTGGCCGAATCGATGACGGTCGTGCCAAACGTGGCCGCCGATCGATATGAGTCCGACGCTGATTCCAATATCGGCCAGGACCTGGATCGTGGCCTGCATCGTGTTGGCGATCGTGAAGTAGGCGTAATCACGCTGGGTTAACGTGTGAATGATCAGGATCCCGCTGCCGAAGCTGATAAATTGCACGATGGCTTGAACGGCTGCGAAACTGCCGACCACCCTGGCGCGCTGGAGCGCGCGGCGCAGGATTGGCGAGGAAGTTTCAGCTAATGCCGGCGGCGAAATAGGGCCAAAAAAACTCATGACAGTTCAGTCGCTTACGCGCCAGTAAGCTATCGAGGTGCCAACAGATATGGTTTGCCGAATCATGGCTGGTGAATCGCCGTTATTCGGGACGATGCCAGACCTAACGCGCTGGCCGCAAACTAAAACACCGCGAGGCAATAGCCTGAGCAGGACGCGAACGGATGATCGCTTACGAAGTCCGAGCGTGCCTCGGTTGAGGCCGGCGCGGGGGAAGGGGAGCGGCTGCCTCCCCATTTTGGGCCGGTTGAGGCGTATTATAGTACTCCGAATACTGGTAGTAGTAGTACTCCGGCAAGGAAGTATCGACGAAATTCAGGATCACTCCGGGGACGTTGACCTGACGGTTGTAAAGGAGTTCGAGCGATTTACGGCTCAGGCGCGCAGAAGTGTAGGCCAATCGGCAAACGAAAATTGTGGCATCGATCTTTGGAGCAAGACTGGTCGTGTCATCCGCAGCCAGCACCGGTGAACTGTCGATCACAATGTAATCGTATTCGTTGTAAATTTCTCTGAGCAATTCATCGGTCGATTCGCGGAGAAGATGTTCACTCGGCTGCGACAGGGTTCGGCCTCGCGGGAGAATAAAAAGATTCGGATAGCTGGTGGGCACGACGACTTCCCGCCAATTCACTTCCTGCTTTAGCACCTCCGAGAAACCGATTTTCGAGGCGATGCCAAAAGCCTCCCGGATTGCGCCGCGGCGCAGATCGCAATCGATCAGCAACGTGCGGGCGCCGGAAAGCGCCATGGTGATAGAAAGGTTCGCCGCAATCGTTGATTTGCCCTCGTTCGGCACGGCGCTGGTAATGAGCAGCGTCTTGGGGCGCGGGCCGTCATAGGGCATGAAGAAAATCGACGAGCGGACGTTCCGATAAGATTCGGCGAACACGTGCCGGGCATCATCAGGTTGCAGGAGCGTGACCTTACCCTTGGTGCGCTCTTTCGGAATCTGGCCAAGAACATTTTCGGAAAATTGCCGCTGGAATTCGCTCAATGACGCCATGCGATCGTCGATCCGGTCGAGGAGAATGAGAATGGCAATGCCGGCGACCAAGCCGCAAGCCAGTCCGATCAGCAGGCTCTTCACCATTCCTGGATGCACTGAAACTGGCGGAGTCGCCATTTCCATGATCGCGATTTGGTCGGCTGAATCCACAACCTGCGAGACATCGACTTCCTTCAAATTGTTAGCCAGGCGCTCGTAGAGAACCTTTAGCCGATCGACCTTGCCCTTCACTCGATTGAACTGGGCGAGGCGCTGGCTCAAATCGAGGGCTTTGGCTTCCCATTCTTTAATACTGGTCTGCAGGTTCTCCATCTGTTTGCCGATGGATTCGCGACGAGTCTTGAGCTTTTCCAAAGCATCACCGCGGTAGAGATCGATTAACTTCTCCTGTTTGGAAACTTCGTCGGCGATCTTGATGATCTTCGGATGATTCGGACGGAGATTCTTGGCCAGAATATCCCTCTCTGCCTTCAACAGCTGGACCTGCTGTTTCGCCTTCAGATAATCAGCCTCCGGGCCCACACCCGTGAAAGGCATGACGGGCTGGTCTGACGTCCCGGATGCGCCTTCCGAATGATTCTTGGCGCGATCGAGGGTTTGATCGAGATCGAGAAGATCGAGTAGATCGTATTCGGTTTTAAACGCAGCGTAATCGCGATTCAATTTAACCAGGTAAGCGGCAGCGCTGTTCCCTTCTTCCTGGATAAAGCCGATGTTGTTCTGCTTTTGGAACTCCAGCATTTCATCCTCGGCCGTTCGCAAGTCTTTTTCCGTCTGGATCAATTGCTCAGTGATACCGGTGATGACGGTCTGTCCCTGGCCTTCACGAACGCCCTTTTTGAAGTCGAGGTACTTTTGCATTGCCGCATTCAGGTAGGCCTGGGTGTACTCGGGCGATCGGCCAATGGCTTGAAGCTCAAAAATCGAAGTGCGCGGCCGTTGGAAAATACTCAGCGTCACTGGCACCGGCTGCATCTCCGGATGGGTGGACCGGACCAACGACTCGGCGCCGCGTTTCACCTCGGCGCTTTGCATCAGTTGAATCTGCGTTCCGAAAAAGTTTTGCGATTCTTCGCTGTAAACGGCGCCCTGAGGAATGCGCAGTTGCCCCGGCATCATCATCTTGCTCGAGGAGAGAAAGGACGGCGGGGTTTGAATTGTGATCCACGCTTCCACAAAGAGCCCGAGGCAAATCGTCAGGATCGGGATCCACCAGCGCCTGAGTAAAAGGGTCTTGTAGCGATGGAGCCGTGTCACGAAACCGGTCGACCACGAGGCGGGCGTATATTTTTCTGCGGTCGGGAGTTGCATGACTACATGTTAACTAACTTCTGCGGCACGTAGATGGTGTCGTCGGGTTGAAGAGCGACGTCTTCGTCGCTGTGGCCTTCTTCAATTACGCGCTTCAGGTCGACGGTAAAATCCTTGCCGCCGGTGCGGGTGAGCTTGATTTTTCGTTTGTTGGCAAAATCTCCAAAGCCGCCGGCGCGAATGATGGCCTTACTGACGGTGTAAGTCTCGTCGGGAGGGATTTCCTGGGGACCCTGCGCCCTAACCGATCCATATACATAAATGCGGCCGCGAGATTTTTCGCTCACCCGATCCAAGGCAAGAATTACGGTCGCATGATAATAGTATTCCTTTTCCAGGGCCGCCTTCACATCGCGGGCGAGCTGTTTGCAGGTTTTTCCAGCGGCGGGTACTGGACCAATATAAGGGACCTCGAGCTCGCCGTTATCGTTGACCCGAAGGCGCTGTGATTCATTGTCGCGGTCTTCGACCACGCGGAAGCTGACGTAATCGTTGGAGCCGAGTTTTTTCTTGTCGTCCAAAACTTCCATCGAGTTTGTGAGCATGACGGTGCTCGTACTCGAAGAAGTGTCCGGCGAAGACGGCCGGCTGGCCAGCGGGATCGGAGTGGAAATAGGTTCCTGGGACGAAGAGGAGGACGACGACCGCTGGGCATGCACCGCCGGCGCAACCCAGACTAGAACTGCGGAGATTAACGCATAGACCCTAACTCTCATTTAACATTCCCACTTCATCCCTTTAAAAACTATACGTGCCGTCTAATGAAACACGGTTTTGCTCATAGTCACGCAGTGGTACGTCAGATTCTTTCTTCGTATACTGGTAACGCAAGCCAAGGGTTACGTGGGGTGTTAGTTGATAGCCAAGGGTGAGGGCTCCACCATAGCGTTGCAGGTGCTCGCCTTTTTTCGAAAATGGATATGCTGCGATGCCGCCGGTGTCTTTCGCGTCCTCGTAGAAGAACTCGGTGGTGAGGAGGGTGTTGCGCACCACTTTCCAGTTCACCGTGTGACGAACGTAGTTCAGTCGGATGGCGTTTGAATTAACGCCCAGCTGGCTTTCATGACCTGCCGAGATCGACTGGCTGATCGCTGCGTTGAGCTGGTGAGTCAGAAGCCCATTCGCATACCAGCCGTTTTGATCTTCCTTATCGCGAATCGAAACGGTGCCAAACGGAGGCCCGAAATTGAACGTCACGAAATTATTATCGAAATCGATCCATTGATAACCGCCGGCCAGGCGAATCCGGGCATTGTTCGTTATCTGAGTTTCGAAGAAGCCGCCAGCACTGTAGGTCTCGTTGTCGTTCAGCACGGTCTCATCGTCGTAGCGCGTAAACACCGCATTCCCTTCCACGCCGGCGAACATGGCGTCTGATAGTTTGACACCAAAGGTTCCGGAGAGTTCTTCCGCCATCCGATTCAGATAGTCGAACCGGGAAGTGGTCGAGAGGTAGTTGTAATGATCGTATCCGACAGTGATTAGAACCTGATTAAGATCCCAAAGGACAGAGATACCGGCGTAATTTTCGAAACGCCCATAGTCGGCCGTGTTGTTGAGGGCAAACTGGGCGATCGGGTCCTGTTGCAAAGACATCCGGTCATGAATGTTGATGCGAAAATCGCCAACGAAAATGTCGAACGCAATCTGCGACCCCGGCGAGATAAGCAGGCCGTTGGTGTTTGCCTCCGAGTGGTCAATATAAGCGGCGTAGCTCAGGCCAATATCCAAACGCAGAGTGTTCAGCTGCGTGATCGGCCAGATGGCGTCGAAGTTAATCTGTGGCCGGATGATGATATCATCTTCCTGTTCTGTTTGGAAAAACACCGGCCCGCCTGGGGTTATGGCTACCGCGGTGCCGTCCTCAGCGTAATTAATATTGTCGTTGTATTCGACCCCGATGCTGGCGCCGATGCGAAGACGAATGGGGCCGACAAGGAGGTTATAGGGAATCCGATCAATATCCTGGCGGCGGGCTTCACTGGCTGCTTCGCCGGCGAGCGAGGGCCGGACGGCGTCTTGCGACCGAACCATCGATGGGGCGACAAGAAAAGGCAGCAAGCAGAGCAGTGCGATCCGCTTTTTGAGATACGAGCTGGAGATGGGTTGACGGCTCATAGACAGGTCAGGCGATTTTCTAAGATAGCAGTTGTGGTACCAACAAAATTTCCCTCTGGGAGGTCGGGTTTTTCGACACGTCTTCCATTGTTAAACGATGGCTGGGTACAGTTGTTTTGTCCTTGTTTCGCTAGTTTTACTAAATGGGTCAAGGGGCTAGCAAGCGAAATCAGCCCGTTTTTTTCCCCTCTAAGAGACCTGTTTCTTGGGGCAGGACGGGACCTCTCTAACCTCTCTATTATGCCAGCGCCAGAGAAATAGCAGGGGCTGCCGCCCGGCAAGTGCTTCGATGCCCTAAGGCTCAGCACCTTAGAGAATAGCGGTATTTTGTTTCTGAGGAAGTCCGGCTCGATTGGCCCAGTCTAAGCTCTAAATATAGGGGTTATGAACCACCCCCATCCTTCTCAGTTCATCCTATCGCTTCTTGGCATGGCTGCCCTCAGCCTGGCCGCTTCCATACCGGTCCGGGCCGACAACGCCGCCGCCAAATCGGAGGCCTCGAAGGCGCTGCGGACCGCTACCCAGATAGAATGCATCACTCCGGATGGCCGCGTTTCCCCTGTTTCAGAATCCGGTGTGTCGCAGCGAAACGCTCCGGCGACAATCAAAGACGACGAGACGCTCAGTTGCTCATTAAAAGAAGGCAAGACCGTTTTCATTATTACGTTTTCCAAAGTGGCAATGCTGGACCGGTTCACATTCGTAAATGAAAATGCGGCGGCTCAAGGCCAGCTCGAGATCGCTGTTTCAAATTCGCGTCTGCCTGCGGAAAGCCCGGCATGGACGGCGGTTGATGGAGCGATTCCATTCGCACGCAAACGGTTGTTTAATCTCTCCATGATCGGAGTTGAAGCGCGCTGCGTGAAACTTTCGTTCAAAGTTGGAACGGCTACGGCCGGCATCGATCAGGAAAACATTGCCCGATACTTGAGCCCGTCGAAAAACTTCATCTTTGGTTTTTCCAACGTGCAAGCGCGGTCCGAAGCTGGGGCCTTCGGAAATTAGGATACGGGTTTCGAACGGGAAGGATCCCGATTTGTGTAGGGCGAGATGACATCGACTTTCGCGAGGAAGCCAAATTCTCTGCAATCGACGCTATTTTTCGCGTCACGCACTCCTGAATTCACAGGCACAAAACTAGCTATTTTCTGCGCGGGCTCCGAGACGCGTGACGAATGGAATTTGCTACAGGGAATCAGAAGGAAAACGAGGTAGCAGGATTACCCGGAAATTACGGTCCGGTCCCGTACAGCCAACAACCCACCCATGAAGATCAAAATCGCGCATTACCTGAAAACGGCACGAACGAAGGGGCGCACGCTCTTGAGATTGCTGCCCGGGCTACGAACGATGCAGTTCGGGATTGGAATGTAATCGCCGACACCCTGTGTTGGCCGCAGGGTCTGGCGACCCTTCTCGGCTACGACCCCGCCGGTTGTAACGGTACAATCAGTTTCTGGCGGGAACGCCTGCATCCCGAAGATCGCGCCCGCGTGGCGACTTGCCTCCGCGACGCGCTTGTTGGGACCGACGAACACTGGAGCGGTGAATATCGTTTTCGTCACGCCGACGGGACCTATCTGCAATTGCTCGAACGCGCTGCGATTGAACGCGACGCAGACGGCAAAGCCGTGCGCTTTGTCGGATCGCTCATGGATATTACCGCGAGAAAACAACTGCATGACCAACTCAGCCGTTCGCAAAAAATGGACGCGTTTGGTCAACTGGCAGGCGGGCTCGCGCACGATTTCAACAATTTCCTGACAACGATCCTGGGCTACAGCGATCTCGTCATTAGTGAAGCGAGTGCCAAAGGCACAGTAGCAAGTCATGTTAACGAGATCCGCAAGGCGGCCGGCCGCGCTTCCGATTTGGCGGGTCACCTTCTGGCCTTTAGTCGCAAGCAAGCGCTCGAGCCGCGCGTCATCGAAATTAATTCGCTCGTGGCAAATCTTGAGCGGTCCTTGTTGCGGTTGCTCGGCGAAAATATTGTTTGCCAGTTGCATCCACAAAAGGAGGACGCTCACGCTCGAGTCGATCCCAGTCAGCTCTCGCAAATCATCATCAATCTCGCGGTGAATGCGCGTGACGCCATGCCGAAAGGCGGCCGCCTCACATTGGAAACGGCGGTTGTCGGCCTAACGATCGAAACTGATCCAACTTTTGTCTGCGGTCATTTCGTTCCCGGTGAATTTGTCATGATTAGTGTGGCCGACACCGGGATCGGAATGAGCGAAGAAGTGAAAGCGCATTTATTCGAGCCATTCTTCACTACTAAAGAAGACCGGAGCGGTCTCGGCCTCGCTACCTGTTACGGCATTGTCCATCAGAGCGGTGGTCATATCCGAATCGAGAGCGAAGAAGGCAAAGGCACGACAGCGCAGATCTTTCTACCAAAGGTGGCAGCTCCGCCGACTCCTGCGTACAAAAAACCAGGTTCAAAGAAACTGCCAACCGGCACCGAAACGGTCCTGGTATTGGAAGATGACGTCAGTGTCCGGCACATTTCGGTCCGAGTATTGCGAAAGCTTGGTTACGAAGTGATCGAAGCGGCCAATGGCGACGACGCCCAGCGGATGATCGCTGAACGGCAAGGGCATAACATCGATCTCTTGTTGACCGACGTCGTCATGCCAAAGATGAGCGGCCGCTATTTCGCCGAGTGGCTGCGGACGATCAGCCCGCACACGAAAGTCGTCTTTGTTTCGGGATACCTGACCGATTCGCTGCATCCCGGCGACCGAATCGATAACGGAATGTTTTTCCTTCCCAAGCCATTCGATCCCGAGCAGCTGGCCACCACGATCCGGCAAGCCTTGGATTCGTAGTTCGGAAGGAGTTCTCGACTCGCCCCACCGTAATCTTTGCGAAGGCGGAATCTTGCGCCAAGATTGCAACGGAGTGATCACATTCGCAGATATCGAGGCAGCGCGAAAACGCATCGCAGGCGCGGTTTATTTTTCACCGTGCGCCTCCTCGATCCCGCTGAGCGAAATCACCGGCATGGAAATTTTCTGCAAGCTCGACAACTTGCAGCGCACCGGGAGTTTCAAAGAACGCGGAGCTCGCAACGCTCTCGTCCAGCTTTCCGGCGAGCAGAAAAAGCGCGGAGTGATTGCGGCTTCGGCTGGAAATCACGCCCAAGCGCTTGCCTACCAGGGGAAATTACTCGGCATTCCAGCGACGGTGGTGATGCCGAAGTTTGCGCCCCTCATCAAGGTGAACAACTGCCAGAAGCTCGGTGCAACGGTGGTTTTAGGCGGGAAAGATTTTGCCGCAGCGAAAACCCGCGCTCACGAAATCGCTAACGAAATTGGCCTGGCTTACATCGATGGCTATGACGATCCCGCGATCATTGCCGGTCAGGGAACAATGGGTTTGGAGATTGTGGAGCAGGTTCCTGATCTCGATGCTGTCGTGATTCCTGTCGGCGGCGGCGGATTAATTGCCGGTGTTTCACTGGCCATCAAAACTTTGAAGCCGAATGCGCAGGTCATTGCTGTTGAAGCGGAGAAGGTTGCCAGTTTTTCCGCTGCGCTCGAAGCGGATAAGCCCACGAGAATAGAAATGCATCCGACATTGGCCGATGGCCTCGCCATTCCTCAGGTCGGGTCGAACGCATTCAGAGTGGCGAAGTCGCATGTCGATCGTACGGTCACCGTAACGGAAGAAGAGATTGCCCTGGCCATTCTTCGTCTGGTCGAGCTTGAAAAGAGTGTCGTTGAAGGCGCGGCGGCCACGCCGCTGGCAGCTTGCATGTCCGGTAAGCTGAAGGAACTGGCCGGCAAACGCGTCGTGCTTTTACTTTGCGGTGGGAACATCGATCCCAATGTGTTAAGCCGCGTGATCGAGCGCGGGCTGGTAGAGGACGGCCGGCTTTGCCGTTTCACGGCAACGATCAGCGATCGACCGGGCGGCCTGGCGGATCTTACCGCTCAAATTGCCGCTGCCGGCGCAAGCGTGAAGCAGGTTGTGCATGAACGAGCGTTTGCCAGCAGTGACGTTTCTGCGGTGCGCGTAGTGTGTACTGTCGAGACGCGCGATCGCGATCACCTCTCCCAGTTGCTGAATCAACTGAGAAGTCACGGCGTCGAAATCCACGAACAGAGATAGAAATGAGGTAGTGACCTAAAGTTCCAAATCGGAGCCGGACCGGCGGCAATGGCCGCTCTCTCAGATTAGAAAGGCGGCGCAGACAGGATTGTCTGCGTCACGTTGAAAAGTGGCTCGCGCTCCATACCGTGATTCAAATGCACGCGCGCGAAGGGAGTATCGACGAACATCAGTCCGGCTTCGACTTCGCGCGCCGTCACATCGGCCCGAACGATGATGAAGTGCGCGAAATGTTGGGGGCAGTCGGGTTTGATGAGCTCGACGGGCTGATTGAAGCTGCGATCCCGAAAAATATTCGGTTGAGCGGGGAGCTGAACTTGCCCGGGGCGAAATCGGAGGCGGAAGCTCTGGCCGAATTGCGCGTGCTGGCAAGAAGGAACAAAGTTTTTCGTTCGTTTATCGGCACCGGTTATTCGGATTGCGTTACACCACCGGTGATTCAGCGGAACATTCTCGAGAATCCCGGTTGGTACACCGCTTACACGCCTTACCAGGCAGAGATCGCGCAAGGCCGCCTGGAAGCGCTGATCAATTTCCAGCAGATGATCATGGATCTGACTGCGCTGGATATTGCCAATGCGTCACTGCTGGATGAAGCAACCGCGGCCGCGGAAGCGATGACGCTCTGTCATGCGGTGGCGTCGGAGCGAAATAAATTTTTTGTCGCGGATAATTGCCATCCGCAAACAATCGCGGTGGTTCAGACGCGAGCGAAACCGTTAGGCATAGAAGTTCAGGTCGCCGATTTCTCGCAGTTCAAGTTCGACCATACAATTTTCGGCGCGCTCGTTCAATATCCGGCGACCGATGGGGCAATTTACGATTACAGCGACTTGGTGAAGTCGGCCCACGAGGCCGGAGCGCTGGTCGTTGTGGCCGCGGACATCCTCGCACTCACATTGCTCTCGCCCCCTGGTGAGTTCGGCGCCGACGTTGCCGTTGGCAGCACTCAGCGTTTCGGCGTTCCGCTGGGATTTGGCGGACCGCACGCCGCCTATTTCGCAACGCGGGATCAGTACAAGCGACATATGCCAGGACGTCTGGTTGGCGTTTCACACGACGCCGAAGGTCGGCCCGCTTATCGGCTCGCGCTGCAAACGCGCGAGCAACACATCCGACGCGACAAAGCTACGAGCAATATTTGCACAGCCCAGGTTCTTCTCGCCGTGATCGCATCGATGTACGCGGTTTATCACGGGCCACGTGGCCTTCGGGCGATCGCCGCGCGTGTTCACAGGATGGCCCGGCGTCTGGCCGGCTCCGGCTTAAAGGTCGTTCATGACAATTACTTCGACACTTTGCATGTCGACCTCGGCGATCAAAGTGCGGGTGAAATCTTAAAAGCTGCGGTGGGCCGCGGCATGAATCTGCGCAAGCTTAGTGATCACGCAGTCGGCATTTCACTCGACGAAACAACCACCGAAGAGGACCTGGCAAATCTTTGCGAAATTTTTGGCGTCAAGCTCGCTTCAGCGGTCGGTTCAAGCCCCCAAATCCCAAACCGAAAATCGGACTTTCTGACTCATCCGATCTTTAACACGCACGACACCGAAACGGAAATGCTGCGTTATTTGCGTCGGCTCGAGTCACGCGATCTATCGCTTTGTCATTCGATGATCCCGCTTGGATCGTGCACGATGAAGCTGAATGCCACCGCGGAGATGTTTCCGATCTCGTGGCCCGAAATCGCTGCAATACATCCGTTTGCGCCTAACGATCAAACGGCAGGTTATGAGGAGATGTGCAAACAGCTGGAAAATTGGCTGGCCGAAATCACAGGTTTTGCTGCGGTCTCATTGCAGCCGAATGCGGGTTCGCAAGGGGAGTATGCCGGCTTGCTGGCAATCCGGGAGTATCACGCATCTCGCAACGAAACAGCGCGCAACATTTGCCTGATTCCAACCTCGGCACATGGAACGAATCCAGCGAGTGCAGTTATGGCGGGATTCAAGGTTGTTCCAGTGGCCTGTCTTAAGGATGGCGATATCGATCTGGCCGATTTGCGGGCGAAAGCAGACGAACACGCAAAAGATCTTGCCGCACTCATGGTGACCTATCCGAGCACGCACGGTGTGTTCGAGCCAACCATTCGCGAGATTTGCGAGATCGTTCATTCGCACGGCGGACAGGTTTACATGGACGGCGCCAACATGAACGCGCAGGTGGGTCTTTGCCGGCCGGGAGATTTTGGCGCCGACGTTTGTCATTTGAATTTGCACAAAACGTTTTGCATTCCGCATGGCGGTGGCGGTCCGGGTATGGGGCCGATTGGGGTGGCCAAACATCTTGCCGAGTTTTTGCCTGCAAAAGCAAACGCCGGATGGTCCGAGCCGGACGGGCGGTCGGAACTCGGAAACAGAGTCGGCCCTGTTTCGGCGGCGCCCTATGGCAGCGCCAGTATTCTAACGATTACGTGGATGTATATTCGCATGATGGGCCCGAGCGGTTTGAAGCGGGCCAGCGAAGTCGCGATTCTAAACGCCAATTACATCGCCAAACGGCTCGATCGATATTTCCCGGTGTTGTTCAAAGGGAAACACGGTCTCGTTGCCCATGAATGCATCGTCGATCTCCGGCAGTGGAAGAATGTCGGTATCGAAGTGGAAGACGTGGCCAAGCGGTTAATGGATTACGGATTTCACGCGCCAACCGTCTCGTTCCCGGTAGCCGGCACCATAATGATTGAGCCGACGGAGAGCGAGCCGAAGCATGAGCTCGATCGCTTCTGTGAAGCGATGATAACGATCCATGGCGAAATGGAAGCGATTGCTGATGGAAAACAGGATCGACAGAATAACCTGCTGAAAAACGCACCGCATACAGCCCGGCAGATTGCCGCGGAAAAGTGGGACCATGGCTATTCGCGCGAACAAGCGGCCTTTCCGGCGCCCTGGACGCGCGAACATAAGTTTTGGCCGTCTGTTGCCCGGATCGACAACGTTTATGGGGATCGAAATCTGTTTTGTTCGTGCCCTGCGATTGAGGAGTTTGAAGGAAAGTAGATAAGGTTACTCAGCGCCGTTTCAACGACGCAAAGTTGGCGATTGTTTGTGAACTCCTTCGCCGTCGGAGCCTGTCCTGAGCGAGCGAGCAAAGCAGTCGAACGGGCGGCTCCGGACGACAGAGAGGAGGTAGGCGACCTTCTAACTTTCGGACGCCAGCTCTGGAGTAGCGACCACGCGAGGTGGGACCAGACGGAGGGCGCTGCCGTTTGTTTCCTCCGCCGCGGCGGGACCGCTCTCGTGATATTCAGCATCGCTGTTCACCTGCCAGAGATCGTAGAGCTTTGTGTCGGCCAGGATATTTTCCACGCACAGCATCGCAGTCATCATGGCATGGTCCTGATTGTTATACTTGTGCATTCCGTTGCGACCGACCAAATGCAAATTGGGATAACGACTATCCAGTTCGTGACGGATCGTCGCCACGTGGCGGGCGTAATCGTCGTCGTAAACTGGGTAGGCCTTTTTCTGCCGAACAACAGTCCCGTCCACGACGTCGCCTTCTTTGGCGAGTCCGATCTGAATCAGCTCCCTTTTGGCCAGCTCGATTAAATCCGCGTCAGTTGAATCCCACAGTCCGTCGTGTTCGAAGCAGAAGTATTCCAGGCCGTAGCAAGCCTTGTCCGGATCCGGCACCATCTCTGGCGACCAGGAACGAAAATTCTGGATCCGACCGACTTTCACGCTGGGGTCGTGAATGTAAATCCAATTATCCGAGAACACATTTCTCTCTTTAAGAATCAGCATCACCGTAAGGAAGTCGCGATACTTCAGGCTATCGGCAGATTGCTTTGCCTGGTCGCTCACTGCCGGAGTCAGGCCCCGGACCAGCGAACGCATCGGCGCGGAAGAAATCACGTGGTCGGCTTCGATTGTGGCGACTTCCTTGTTTCGATTGCTGTATTCGAGCTTCCACTTGTCTGCTGCTTCGTCGTAGGAACAACGAGTCACTTTGCAGCCCATCTCGATCTGGCCGCCCATCGCCTTGGTCTTTTCCGCGCAAGCTTCCCACATCATTCCTGGTCCGCGGCGCGGATAGCGGAACGAATTGATCAAAGTCTTTATCACATGGCTGCGATCGCCATTGTAACGCTGCGGGAAGAGGGCATTCTTGATTGCGCTCCCTAACGACAAACCTTTGATTCGTTGTGCCGCCCAATCCGCCGAAATTTCTTTGCAGCTCATTCCCCACACTTTTTCGGTGTAGCTCTTGAAGAAGGTATTGAAGAGGCGTTTGCCGAATTGATTGCTGACCCAGTCTTCGAAGTTGCGCGGGTTGGGAACCGGAAACAGGCGAGCCTTGAACCACGACAGGACACACAGTGCAGAGCGTACGATGCCGAGCTTGATCAACGCCTCGAACGGCTTCAACGGATAAGAGAAAAACTTGCCGCCATAAAAAATCCGGGACGACCGCGGCCGCACCAGCATGTCGTTAGGCAGAATCTCGGTCCAGAAATCCTCCACGGCCTTGGACTTGGAAAAGAAGCGATGGCCTCCGATATCGAAATGGAATCCTTTGTAACTGGCTGTCTTGGAAATGCCCCCGACATAAACCGGGTCCGCTTCGAGAACGACCACATCAACATCGTTCTTGGTAAGGAGGTAGGCCGCGGTGAGTCCCGCCGGTCCGGCTCCGATTATGGCTACAGTTGTTTTCATTTTCTCAGGCCACCCAATATCCACGCGTAAAATTCCAGACATACCATCCTTGCAGGCTCAAGCCGGCTGCGCAGATCAAAGCGACAGCCGCCATCCCGAACGCGCGCACGAACATGGGCGGGCCGGTAAATTGATGCAAAAAGCTCAAAAGTGCGAGCACGATTAACGCATGGAAGCAAAATTCGTATCGAAGCATGCTTTCCATGGACACGCAGGCCACCCCGCTCATGGCGATGTAGAAAACCACAAATGCGCAAAAATAGATCCCGCCCCGAGTTGGCCAGTTCGCCCTCTTCCGAATTGGCGTAAGTAACTCGCAACCAAGCACTCCGATGAGCAGCAAGGCGCCAATTGTGACCGACATCTGACTGGCTTCAATCGGCACGTTCATGGCCGGAACCATCCATCGATAACTGGATGGCTTTAACAGGGCGAGATAGTCAGGAACGATGCCCCAACCGGCACCCTGGGTGAGCATGTAGAGATCCCATCGGCCCCATCGAAACTGGCAATAGGCAAAGAAAAGGATGGACCCCAGCGTGGCTGCGATCATCAGCCCAATTGCCCCGATATTTTGTCGAACCGATGAGATTGGGGCACGCAGCACGGCCCGGCCTTTTGCGAAAACCGACCGGACAACCGGGAACGCCGCGCATGGGATTCCGACGATTCGGGTTGCCGACATGCCGATGCCATGAACGGCAGCCCACATCCTGGCCCGTCGGCTGTCGCTGCTGCTCCAGTAAATGAATCCCAGCAAGGCCATCAGAAAGAGCGACTCGGAATAGGCGGCGACCAGGAAAAAGGAAGCCGGATGCGCGAAGATCGCCATCGCGCCCATCACTTGGAGAGTTGGGGAGAGATTCCAACGTTCGCAAAGAAGGAAAAAATATGTCCAGAAACCCCAGGCTGCCATTTGAGCGGTGATCAAAAGCGCGCTACCGGAGTCGAGCTGAAACACGTGGCGTAACAGCGAGGCAAGAGCGGGGTAGGCAGGGAAAAAAGCAACGTTAGAGACTTCCATTACTTTGTGGTCGATCGGAGGAACCGTGGTCTCGTAGCCGCGATCCACGATGTTCATGAACCAGTAGCTATCGTGTTGGATCAGGCTGGAATAACGCGATGAAAACGAGCCTTCCGGCGCGAGAAGGAAAACGGCCAGGGCGATCTGGGCCAGCGCGCAAAAAAGGCCTGCCAGAACCGGTTTTAGCGAGAGCGGTAAACTCATAGCGCCATGGGCAGGGACCGCCGAGGAGATATGAAAGTCATTCTTAATGCAAGACTTGTAGGTGTTTAAGGCGAGCGCAGTCATTACTTCGCATTCCAATTCATTCCCAGATGCCCATTCATAAGGCATGAATTTGACGACCCGGCTGTGGGTTTATTCGGACAAGGTTTTAGCCCTGTGCGAATTCGCCCGGGCGCGACTGGAATCCTTAGGCCGCGGCTTCGTTTTCCTGGCCGACCAGCTCCCGGTAAAGCATCTCGTACCTTTGAGCCGATTCGTCCCACGAAAAATTCCTGGCCATGGCGCGTCCCATTAGTTTCGCCCAGAGTTCCCGATCCTGAAAAATCTGGCGAGCCCGCTTGATCGCATCCCAAAACGCCTCGGTGGAATGTTCGTAGCAAAGAAATCCGTAACCGCCATCCGAGACCGGGTCGTAATCTAATATGATGTCGTGAATCCCGCCGGTCGCGCGGGCGACGGGCAAAGCCCCGTACTTCAGATTGTACATGGCGCTCAGTCCCGCCGGCTCGACCCGCGAAGGAATAAGGCTGATGTCCATGCCGGCCTCGATCACATGGGCGGTCTTTTCGTCGTAGGTTTTGCGATAAGCGAACTTGGTAGGGAATCTTCGCGCAGTGATGGCCAGAGCAGTTTCAAATTTTGGATCGCCTTCGCCGAGGATGATCAATCGCACGTCGTCGGTTAAGAGCCGGTCGAGGAGCGGCACCAGAATCTCGAATCCCTTTTCCTGAACTACGCGTGTAACCATCCCAAAAACGGGGCCGGCCGGGTCAGGAGCCAGCTGGGCCCCGTTCAAAAGAGCGTCCCGGCAAAATCGTTTGCCGTCGAGTGACTCGGGACTGTAGTTCGCGGGCAGAAGTTTGTCCGTTTGCGGGTCCCAGCGTTCGTAATCGGCTCCATGAAGGATGCCGGTGAGACGTTGTGAATTTTCGCGCAGAACGACATCGAGTTCGCAACCACCTGCTGGAGTTTGTATTTCGCGGCGATAATGCTCGCTGACTGTTGTGACTTTGTCGGCGTAAAGAATTCCGCCTTTGAGAAAATTCAACCGCCCGAAAAACTCGACCCCGCGCAGTGTAAAAAAGCGCTCCGGCAGATTGGTTAGGCCAAAATCGAGGCCCCAAAAGCTGCCCTGCTCGGCCAGATGGTGAATGGTGAGCACCGTCTTGAACGGCAACCGATGGGCGTGTACAAAGACCGGCACCAGTGCCGCGGCCCAGTCGTGAACGTGCAGGACCTGGACTGATGGAGTCAGGCGTCGCGCGAGTTCCAGGGCGGCCTTGCAGAAAAAAATGAATCGTGCGGCATTGTCTTCTTCGGGTTCGCCGCGCTCGCCGTAAATGCCGGGGCGATCGAACAATTCGTCGCACCGAATCAAGAACAACTGAACGCCCGCGGGGCTATGACCTTCGAGATATTCCGCCGAGTATATCTTTTCTCCGACGCGGATATCGACCGTGACGCCGGTATCTTCCTCTTTGAAGGCGGGATTCTCCCGAATTTCCTGGTAGAACGGCAAAGCCAGACTGACATCGTGGCCGCGTTCTCGTAACTGACGGGGAAGCGCATCCATCACGTCGATCAAGGCGCCTGCGCGCTGCAAAGGAGGCCCTTCCGCGCTAACCATGAGGATTCTCATTTCGACAAAGGCTTAATGCTCAATGGGGAACGATGAAAGTTGAAAGTTTCATGCAAAATAAAACGGCAGATCGGTCAACCGCTAGCGTTTCGATATTTCGATATGGCGTGACCACCAACGGCGCCATCAATGTGTCGTTTCCGGTCCGGGAATGACATTCTCGTAATAAAATTAAAGGGGCCGGTAACCAGATTTTTTTCGCAGAGGCCAGTCCAATTAGTAGGCCAAATCCGTTTACGGCCAGAAGAAACAAGAACATCCGCCGTCATGCATACTTTTATTCATTCCTCGAAACGTCTCATCGCCATCAGTCTATTCGCGATTGGCATCGTACTGGCGTTCCACAGTTTTGCCGCTCCGGTGCCGCCCAGCGATACGCTGACGCCGACTCACGGCAGTGTCACTTATACGGATGGTCCGCTGGTAACGAATCCGACCCATCTGGTGCTTGGTGCGCCCGACTGCGCCGCGCCAAATACGTGCAGCGATTTTGCTCTAACCGTGAGCGCCAGCAGCCTGGCCGCGACTCACAACGTCCGATGGGAAGTGCAATGGCCGTTGGTGAATGCGGATGTCGACATATTTCTTTTTGATTCCAGTAATCATCTGATCGCGGCGAATATCTCTTACACCGATCCCGCGATACTTGAGTTTCCGATTCCGGCCGACGGTACGAGTTATCACCTCGTCGCGGTGAATTCGGCAGGCACGACGACGTTTACGGGCACGGCGAGTTTGGTGCTGAAGTATCCAACGACCGGACAAGGTCCGGGCATGCCTCCGCGCTACATGAATTACCAGGCCGCAAACGGTCAGGCCAATGCATCGGGTGAGCCGTCAATCGGCGTTGATTGGAACCCGAACATCGCTGCGCTCAGGCACGAAAAGGTCAATACCGGCGGTGTGACGTTCTACACCGCAATCGACCAGGAATATCGCGTCAATTTTGACGATTGTTCGTCCCCGGCAGTGAATCTCTGGGAAGATACGGCCTCGCCGATTATTACCGGCCTGGATCCGATTGGGTTCGTCGATCATTTCAGTACGGCACAGCTTGGGACCAGTTATCCGCCGCCGCTCACTCCGGGGCGTGCGTACCACCTTGAACTGGGAGCGGGCAGCAGCACGGCCGCATTTACCGACAATGATGGTGGAAGCTGGACATCGTTTGTTGCTGGAGCTCCGCCAGCAGGTGTCGACCACGAAACGCTGGGGGGCGGTCCATACCACGCGCCGTTGATCACGCCGCCACCGCCCGCTTATCCCAATCCGCTTTATTATTGCTCGCAGTTCGGCGTGGAGCAGGCGTCCTGTTCACGCAGCGACGACGGTGGCCTGACGTTTGGTCCCGCAGTGCCGATATTTCCTTCGGCCGAGTGTGCCGGTGGCATTCACGGTCACGTAAAGGTTTCGCCACAAGGTACGGTTTACGTTCCCAATTCGTCCTGCGCCCAGGGCAGCGGTCAAAATCTTGGCGTCAACGGTGTTGCGGTGTCTCGAGACAACGGCATTACATGGGACGACGTCGTAGTTCCGGCCAGCACCGGCTTCTCGGACCCGGGAGTTGGGATTGGTCAAAACAACGTGGGCAAACCGGCCGGCCAAACTGTTAACACAATCTATCTGGGCTGGGTGGCCGCCGACGGACACGCTCACATCGCTCATTCTCCGGATGAGGGAACGACCTGGGCAAACGATACCGACGTCAGCTCGATTTTTGGAATTGAAAAAGCGGTTTTCCCAGCGGTGGTGGCTGGAGACGATAACCGCGCGGCATTCGCGTTTCTCGGGACCGCTCCGGCATTTTATCCGCGACAAGTCTGGCACCTCTACGTCGCCACGACTTATGACGGAGGTGGTAGTTGGATTTTGATCGATGCTACTCCGTTGGATCCAGTTCAAATCGGAAACATCTGTTTGTTAGGCGCCGGTTGCTCCGGATCCCGCAATCTTTTGGACTTTATCGGCATCGACGTCGATGCCGAAGGTCGCGTGCTTGTTGGCTACGCCGACGGCTGCGTCAATTGCTCGAACAATCAAACGAACCAATCGGGTGATGCGAAGGGTACCGTTGCGCGTCAATCCGGTGGTCGCAGGTTGTTCTCGCAATTCGATCCGCCGGTTGAGCCATCGGTTCCAGCTGCGCCCCAGGTCACCGGTGCTGTCCGGATCACCGATCCGGCCGGCGTGCGCGTTACCTGGCTGAAACCCGATAACGGAGGATCGCCCATCACCGGTTACCGGATTTATCGAAGTGCGACCAGCGGTAACGAAACCCTTTACGCATCGGTTGTCGGCGAAGATGTGAACGTTTATCTCGACACGAATGCGCCTAGTACTTCGAACTGGTATTATCGAGTGACCGCGGTGAATGCAGTTGGGGAAGGTGCCTTCTGTCGCGAAGTCAACGTCGACAGTCTACCGCCGGTGCAGACTGCGTGCAGTTATCCGTACATTACGCTGATCACCGATGCTACCGGCGATCAGGTTGGGGGGCCGGGTGCGAACACCCAGGAAGACTTGCAACGTGTGAATATCGGCGAGCCCTTCACGGCCTGCGGAGACAAGTCGCTTACTTTTGTTGAGAAAGTGCAGACGCTGGCTCCGGCCGTTCCTCCGGGCGGAGCGTGGCGGGTCGTTTTCCAGGCGCGCGATAACACGAACACTTTGCGCACGCTGTATGTCCAGATGGACACGCAATCGGGCCCGACGCCGACGTTCAACTACGGATTCGTGGATTCCAATGGTCTCCGTGTGAACCAATGCGGCAGAATTAATGGACCTTCGCCGTGTCCAATCACCGGAAGTTATGTGCCGGATGGAACGATTGTGATGAAACTGAATACGTCAGCGCCGATACCATTCTTCCAGGCTACCAATGTTGGTGCTACTCCCGATTTCACCGTGACATTTCCGACCGGAGCATCGCTGACCAACGTGATGGGCAGTACCCAGTTGGGCGCTGTCGATCCGGTCGACTCGACTTCGACCGCCAATTACACGGTCGCGACCAATCTGGCTTGTGCCGCGCAGTTGCCGGTTGCGACGCTGACCGCTTCGCCGCTCACCGGCCCGGCCCCGCTAACCGTTAACTTCGATGCCACGCAATCACACACGGATAATCCGTGCGCTGCGATCGTCTCATACACGCTCGACTTCGGTGATGGGTCGCCCGCGGTTACACAGCCGTCGCCGCTTTTCAGTCACACCTACAATAATCCCGGCAGTTACGCCGCGCAGTTGACTGTGACTGATGCCTCGGGCCAAATCAGCACGAACCCGGCGCAGGTCGTCATTACCGTGAACCCGACGACACCGCAGCTGGCGACGGTTGAATCGCGGAAAACGCACGGAACTGCCGGCACGTTTGATATAGACATGCCGCTTAGCGGAACTCCGGGCGTCGAATGCCGGAGTGGTGGCGGTAATGGCGATTTCACTCTGGTGTTCACGTTCGAAGCGAGCATCACCAGTGTTGGCGGAATCACCGTTACCAGCAGCGACGGACTAGCCACGGCCGATCCGCCCGTGACCAGCGGCGGTGTTGTGACCGTTAATCTCCATCACGTGGCAAACGCTCAGAGATTGATCGTCACGCTCACCAATGTGAACGCCAGTGGCACTGACCGCTCTGTTACGATGGGAGTGTTGTTAGGCGATACCACCGGTAACGGAATGGTAAACGCGTCCGACATTGCCCAGGCAAAATCGCATAGCGGCGAGGCGGTTAACGGTTCCAACTTCCGTGAAGACATTAATCGCAATGGTGTGATCAACAGTACCGACATCGCCCAGGTGAAATCCAAATCAGGCTCTGGACTCCCATAACGGAATTGTAAGCGGATTATTGCTTCGACAAATATTCCTGTTTGATCCAAGCGAGCGCTTCGTCGCGGGTGCGAAGCGCTCCCTCGAGTTGGCGTGTCTCGACCGCTTCGAGAATCTCACCAAACTTTGGGTTGGGCTTCATCCCGAGCGCGATGAGATCGTCGCCGCGGACGAGCGGAGGAGGAATAATTGGTTCGTTGGCAAACTCTTCGCGTTTGCGGATGAGAAACTCGAAGTTGTCGAGCATGCGATGGCTGCTCATGCAATCAACCCGATGGAGCTCCAGCTCCTCCTCAAAGGTTGGCCGCGCCATGAAACGCTTTAGCTTCGCCACCCGCATGTTTGGCACATCTTTGAAGACCATGTGCTGCCGGACCATTTCCATTGCGGCCTCGATCTCGGCGCGCGAGAAACGCAGTCGTTCCATGATCTGCTCGGTCATCGTCGCGCCAATTCGATCGTGCTCGTTAAACCGAATACGACCGGTTGGATCGACGGTGGCTGTTACTGGCTTGGCCACATCGTGCAGGATCACGCTGAATACCAACGGCACGGAAACTTTTTCCGGAAGCATTTGGAGCATCAATCGAGTGTGCGTGAAGACATCGCCCTCGGGGTGGAATTGTTCCGGCTGTTCGCAGCCTTTCATTGGCTCGATCTCTGGCAGGATGGCTTTCAGCAGACCACTCTGATCGAGCAAATCCCAGCCCCGAACCCGATTCGGCGACAAGAAAATCCGCACTAGTTCGTCGCGGATGCGCTCCGCGCTGATCTCAGTGATCGACGAGGCGCGAGTGACCAGAGCTTCCCAGGTTCTTGTGTCGATCTGGTAATCGAGAACGATCGCGAATCGGATGGCCCGCAACATCCTCAATCGGTCTTCGTCAAATCTCTCTCCCGGATCCCCGATCGCCCGGATCACTTTTGCTTTAAGGTCCGATTGCCCGCCGACGAAATCGATCACTTCGTTTTTCGCCGGATCGAAAAACATTCCATTGATGGTGAAATCGCGTCGTTTGGCGTCTTCTTCCGGCGAGGAGAAATGGACAGAGACGGGTCGCCTGCCGTCGACATAAGCATCATCGGAGCGAAAGGTTGCGACCTCGAATTGAAGTTCGTTCTCGACTACAACAATCACGCCGAACTTTGCCCCTACGGCATACGTGCGGCGGAATATTTTCTGTACTGTCTCCGGCGGTGCGTCGGTGGCGATATCGAAATCGTTTGCCGGTTTCCCGCTGAGCATGTCGCGGACGCAACCGCCGGCGAAATACGCGATATGGCCCTGTTCTCGCAGGCGAGCGGCAATCTCACGCGCCGTTTCCTCCAATCTGGCGTTCGAATTGTTCTGGTCGGCCATCATTTGAAAACATGGCGAGTTTCGTCGCGGACAAAAGACCTGTCGAGCACGCCGAACCCCGGGTCGATCAGCGCTCAGGAATTCGCTGAGTCCATGGGCGCCGGTTCGGGGCTGCTCTTGGACTGGAAAGAATGGATGATGAAAAATGCAACCGCGATAGTAATGCATGAGTCGGCCACGTTGAAGGCGGGCCACGGATGGAAGATCCGTGGTGCGGCCGACCCCAGATCGAACAGGAGAAAATCAATGACGTGACCGTAGAGGAGACGATCGGTCAGGTTGCCGAGGATGCCGGCCAGCAGCAGGCCAAGCGAGACGTCGCGCCATTTGTCCGGTGAGCCTCTTCGCAGAAGAAGAACCAGAACGACTAACAAAGCGACACACGAAATTCCGATGAAAAGTTCGTTGTTGTTTTGAAAGGAACCGAATGCAGCGCCGGTATTCGTAATGTTTACGAGATGGAAGAATCCTTCCACGACCGCGTGAGGTTCCTTCGGGTCGACATTTTGAAGCACTAGATACTTCGTCAGTTGATCCAGCGCGTAGAGCGGGAGGGAGAGGAAAAAGATGTATTTCATTGCGAAGTCCTGGCCAACGCCCAACGTCCAACGCCTAACGCCCAACGTCCAATGCAGACAAGCAACACATTGAGCGTTGAGCGTTGAGTGTTGAGCGGTGGGAGTTAAATCATGTTCTCACTACGTTTTCACAGCGGTCGCATAATTCGGGATGCGCCTTGCTTGTTCCAACATGAGCGCGATGCCGCCAGCAACGGGCGCATTTTTTGTGTGGAGTTTTTCCTACCGTCGCGCTCGGTTCTTTCGAGTGGTTAATTGTGAGATCGCTCAGAATGAAAAACTCTTCGAGCTCGGACTTATCAATCGCTTCGGTCACATCGGAACTCGAGTTCAACGTCACTGCAGCCTCAAGAGCGTTCCCGATCAGTTTCTCCTGGCGCGCTTTTTCGATGGCCTGGCCAATTACGGCGCGCAATTTCAACAGCTCGGCCACCTGTTCGGTTGCCTCGGTTTGCCGCTGGCGCGCCGGCGGAAACTCCTCAATGTGAATCGAGCTTTTGCCGCCAAAGTGGCGCCAGGCTTCGTCGGCGGTGAAAACCAGAATGGGCGCAAGTAATCGGCAAAGAGCGTCAAAAACCTCGTGCATCACCGCCTGGGTGGCGCGGCGTCGGGAAGCATCCGGCGCATCGCAGTACATCCGATCCTTGGTGATATCGATATAGAGGCTGCTTAGATCGACGGCGCAAAACTGGTTGAGCGTGTGATAGACCTTGTGAAACTCGAACGCCTCGTAGGCGGCTCGACAATCACGCACCACTTCGCCAAGGCGTTCCAGAATCCAGCGATCAACCAGCGTAAGCTGCGGTGCCAACCGCGAACCTGGGTCACCGACCCCGGCTGAAGGGAAATCGAAGAGGTTGCCTAACAAGATGCGAAGAGTGTTCCGGATGCGCCGATAGGTGTCGCCCAGCCGGGTGAACATCTCTTCGGAGAAGGGAACATCATCTGTGTAATTGATGCTGCTGGCCCAGAGCCTGACCAGATCCGCTCCGTGACGCCCGACAAAATGGCCGGCATCCATCGGTTTGTCGTACGAGCTCGATTTGGAAATTTTCTTGCCGTCGACATCCACCACAAAGCCATGCGTGACGCAGGTCTTGTAAGGCGCGCGGTTGTTTAGCGCGATACTGGTCATCAGCGAGGATTGAAACCAGCCGCGATGTTGATCGGTTGCTTCCAGATACATGTCCGCCGGATCGCGGAGTTCGGGGTGAGTCGCGCATACCGCCTTGTGGGAGACGCCGCTGTCGATCCAAACGTCGATCGTGTCGTTCCGTTTCGTGGTTCCCTTTGGAAGCCCGAGTTTTCCGGCAAGATCGTCATCGCTGAGCTCGAACCATATATTCGATCCGTGTTCGGCAACCAGGTCGGCCAGTTTGCGGATCACTTTGGCATCCAGAACCGGTTTGCCATCGGGCGAGTAGAACACCGGCAATGGCACGCCCCAGCTCCGTTGACGCGATATGACCCAGTCGGGCCGCGATTCAACCGTGCCGGCGATGCGGTTCTCGCCCCAGGCCGGGATCCATTTTACTTCGTTGTGAATCGCTTCGAGAGCTCGCCCGCGGATATCGTCGATGCGAATGAAGAACTGTTCGACGTTTCGGAATATGATCGGCGTTTTCGAGCGCCAGCAATACGGATACGAGTGGTGGAATTTTTGCGCGGCCAGCAACATCCCGTGTTCTTTCAATAGATTGACGATGTCGATGTTGGCATCGAAGACGTATTTACCGGTCAGGTTCGGCAATTCAGCTTCATCGGTAAATCGGCCGTGATCATCGACGGGCGACAGAATCGGCAATTTGTTTGCCCGGCCAAGACGATAATCGTCTTCGCCATGGCCGGGCGCGATATGCACCGCTCCAGTGCCGCTATCCATGGTGACGAAATCCGCCGGAAGAATCCCGGCTTCGCGATTCAAAAACGGATGGCGTGCTTTTATTCCTTCCAGGTGAGCGCCGGGAAAAGTCTGAAGCGGCTCACCAACCGGGTCGAAGCCGGTCGTCTGACAAAATGATTCCACCAATCGATCGGCCAAAATTAAAGTTTCGGTCGCTGGTGCCGGCGTCTCGGTTTTTCGCTGAAACGTTCGAACCACGTAAAGCTCCTTGGGATGAACGGCGATCGCGAGATTTGCCGGCAGCGTCCAGGGTGTCGTGGTCCAGATGGCGATCGCGGCCTTGTCTTTCCACTCCCCGCTAACGACTGGAAATTTCACATACACTGAAGTGTCGTCACGCTGCTGGTATTCCACTTCGGCCTCAGCCAATGCGGTTTGTGCGCCGGTGCTCCAAAAAACCGGTTTCTTGGATTGATAAACCAGATTCTTTTCAACGAAGCCGGCAAAGGCGCGCAGGATCTCGGCTTCGTATTTGGGATCGAGTGTTAAATAGGGATGCTCCCAATCGCCCAGAACACCCAGGCGTTTGAACTGTTCGCGCTGAATATCGATATACTTTCGCGCGAAGGCCTCGGACCTTTTCCGAACCTCGAGTGGAGATAGATCCCGTGATTCTTTCACCACTTTGTATTCGATAGGCAGACCGTGGCAGTCCCATCCCGGCACATAAGGCGCGCGTTCGCCCATCATGGTCCGGGATTTCACTACCAGATCTTTCAGAATTTTGTTCAACGCGGTGCCCATGTGGACGTCGCCATTGGCGAAGGGAGGGCCATCGTGCAAAACGAAGAGGGGCCGGTCCTTCCTCGATTTCTGGATTTGCTCATACAATCCCGTTTCGTACCAGCCTTTGAGAAGCTCCGGCTCGCGTGTGGCCAGATTCGCCTTCATCGGAAAATCCGTGCGCGGAAGGTTCAGGCTATCTTTGTAGTTCTGGCTCATCTTCGGGAGCGGCTACGTAGCATCCGCGCCTCTACAAATCAACGAGGAGGAGGACACGGCCACCGAAACGGCTGAAAAAAAGTTGATCTATTTTCGGCGCAATTGTGTAGAATCCTGGAGCGGCCTGCCGTTTGGTTCGGCTGGCCGTAATCGGAAAGCTCGGTGGGTTCAATCGTGTTAACGTGAAAAAATTCGTACGTCTTCCAGCCGTTTTGCTGCTGGTGTTGTTGACAAGCGGGGCCGGACATTCCGAACCCCAGCTGTCCGAGACAAGCGTCGCCGCCCGGCGCGGTCCGGACGCACCCACCCTTTCAGCCGGTCCCGACATTATTGTGGGAGATATGTCCGGCCTGGCCCAATTTGGCAGCAGCGGAAATCAGGTCGGGCTTGGGATTGGAACGACCTCGTGCAACAACGGCGACCAGGAAGTGCACTTTTTCCAGTTGCCTAATACGGACCATCCAGTCGTCTCGCAGAATCTATATAGAATGAGCGGCGGATCGACCAACAACAGCCGATTCGAGCAGATCGGGCAAGCCTGGGTGAAGCACACGTTTGGCGCAGATCAATTCAACGCCTGTAATCTGGGATGCATACCAGCGGCGGACGCCACAACGCTCGGCGTAGGTTGCTCGGATCCTTATTTGGCCAGCCAAAACGCAAGCCAAACGGACCATGTGGGCGCGCTCGGTTCGCGGGCGTGGATCAATCCATTTACCGGAGCTTTTCCAGGAGCGACCCCTCGACCCGAGAGCCATGTAGGTCATATTCATAGCGGGACGTCGCACCGGATTCTCGTGAATATGAGCGATCTGGACACGACCATGAACAACGGCGCGACGTATTATGCCGAGGTTCAATATGATTCGGCTCACGAGTACGCGTGGTGCCAGTCGCACCCCGGTCAATGCAACATGTACAACAACGCTTCTTACCGGCGTTACAGCGTCGTGGGGACAACGAGTTTCACGTTCACTGCTGTTGGCTCGACGGTTCGGATGGCGCCTGCGACTGACGCCTGGACCGGCGCAACCAGTTCAACGATTGAGCCCGCGCCCGGAATCGATGGCCGCGCTTTCGTTGTTTACAAGGTAACGAATCCATCCGCCGGAGTGTGGCATTATGAGTATGCGATCCATAATCAGAATCTCGATCGCTCCATTCAATCGTTCAGCGTTCCAGTGGGATGCGGAGTCGCGGTGAGTAATATCGGGTTTCACGCGCCGCCGAATCATCCCGGTTTTCCAAACGACGGAACAGTGGGGAACGCCGGCTTCAGTAATGCTGCGTGGGTTTCAAATCAAAGTTCTGCCGCGCTCACTTGGAATACGGAGACATTCGCTCAAAATCAAAACGCCAACGCTATTCGGTTCGGTACGCTGTACAATTTCCGCTTCGATAGTGATCGTGCGCCGCATGCTGCGACCGCAACGGTGGGCTTTTTTAAGACCGGCCAGCCGATAACGGTGGGAATTCAGGCGCCTACGGCGGATCCCTGTGCGCCATTGCAGGTCACGTCCGCCGTCTCGCGAAAAACGCACGGAAGCGCCGGCGATTTCGATATCGATTTGCCCTTAACGGGCGAACCGGGAATTGAATGTCGCAGCAGCGGCGGCAATCACACGCTGATCGTGACCTTTAGTAATACGACGGTCAGCGGCAACGCGAACGTCACCAGCGGGACCGGCAGCGTCGCCGGCACTCCAACGTTCGCCGGGAACACGATGACTGTTCAGCTAACCGGCGTTACCGATGTTCAGAAAATCACCGTCGCACTGACGAACGTGAAGGATAGTTTCTCGCAGACTCTGCCGGACACCGCGTTAAGTATGAACGTGCTAAAAGGAGATTCGACCGGTAACAAAACGGTGAATTCTTCGGACGTGGCAGCAGTCAGGTCGCGGGCTGGTCAGTCCATCAACGGCACGAATTTTCGCGAAGATGTTACCGCCGACGGCTCGATCAGCAGCACGGACATTGCCTTGATCAAGTCTCTCGCGGGCAACGCGTTACCATAGGGCGTTACTAATGCGCTGCACGGCGCGTCCAACCTTAATCGCCCAGTGCCGTGGTACGGGTAGTCGAGAAAATTACTTCGCCTAGCGCTTGGCATTTGACGAGTGCGCGCTTGCGTCGAAACTTTCCGCTCTTACGCCGATTTATGAAGCGCTTTTTGCCATTCATCATCGTGGGGGTCGTGGCGGTTGCTACTCTCACCAGTGGCGCCCTCCTTTACCGGGCAAAGCGACCTCATCTCCTGATGATTCCGCAGGACAAGATTGTGCCGGGTAAGGCCGATACTTCCGCCATGCACGTCCGCGGCAATCCCGAGGCGCCAGTGACACTGGAGGAATTTGGAGATTTTGAATGTCCGCCCTGTAAAGGTATCTCGACCTTTCTCGACGAGCTTGCCCGTGAGTACAATCCGCGTTTGCGAATCATCTTTCGCAATTTCCCGCTGGCCATGCACAAGCACGCGCGAAAGGCTGCCCTGGCTGCCGAGACTGCAGGGTTTCAGGGCCGCTTTTGGGAGATGCACGACCTGCTCTACCGCGAACAGGAAGTTTGGAGCAAAACCGAAGATGCGACCGAGTTGTTCAACGCTTATGCTGGAATCATTGGTCTCGATCTGGCCAGGTTCAAAAAAGATCTGGAGGACGAAAAGGCGAAGGAACGAGTGGATTCCGATCAGGAACGGGGAACTTCCCTTGGCGTGAAAAGCACGCCCACCGTTTTCGTTAACAACCGTGAGCTTGGCACAGCGGACCGCACTCCGGAAGGATTACACAAGGTAATCGACGCAGCGCTCAAAGGAGAGGCAGAGCCATCGCCAACTGAGAAAAAATGAAGGTCTCACGTTTCAGGATTATTCTTTGTGTGGTTGCCGCGCTCGTCGCGTTAGCGGGCCTGGCCGATGCGACTTATCTCACCGTTCAGGCATTGACCGGCGAAACGTTGATCTGCGGTGGATCGCCCGATTGCTTTAAGGTCCTGGGAAGCGCTTATGCCCGCATCGGCTCGATCCCGGTGGCAGCTTTGGGAGCGGTGGCATATTTCAGCGCGTTTAGTTTCGCCGTCTTCGCGGCGTTCGGTTATCGGAGATCGCAACTATTTCTCGGTTTGACGATTGCGGTGATGTTTCTGGCCACGCTTCGGTTCCTCTATTTGCAGGCGTTCGTCCTGCACGCCTACTGCCGGTACTGTCTCTTTTCTGCGGCGGTCACGTTCTTGCTGGCCGGACTCGTTATCGCCTTGCCTCCGCTTGAGGAAACTCCCGAAACGCGGGCCTAGAAGCGCCTCGGCATACAGCGGGCGAAGCTTCGGCTTCATGAAGCGGCTTTTTGCGATTCACGACAGCGACTGGCTGGATTAGGCTGAGGCGGTGCGAATACTCGTAGTCGAAGACGAAAAGAAGACGGCTGCCTTTCTCGCGAAAGGCCTTCGTGAAGCCGGGTTTGATGTCGATCTCGCCGGAGATGGAGAGACCGGTTTGGAACTGGCGCGCTCGGCCAAGTACGACCTTCTGATCGTCGACGTCATGCTGCCTAACAAGGACGGGTGGGAACTGGTGGCCGATTTGCGAAAGGATGGCGCGCGTACGTCCATCCTCTTTCTTACCGCGCGCGACAGCGTGCGCGATCGGGTAAAAGGGCTGGAGCTCGGAGCCGACGATTATTTGGTGAAGCCTTTCGCTTTTTCGGAATTGCTCGCCCGCGTCCGCTCCCTGATGCGGCGGGTCCCGGCTCAACCTGAGGAGCATCTCCGCGTTGGAGACCTCGAGATCGATGCCCAGCGACACAAAGCATTGCGTTCCGGCGTGCCGCTTAATCTGACGCCGAAGGAATTTTTGTTGCTGGCCCATCTCGTTCGCTCGGCTGGCGAAGTCGTCTCCCGGGCCGAGATCGCCGAACAAGTCTGGGACATTGGTTTTAAGACCGATACTAATGTTGTCGACGTCGTCATTCGCCGGTTGCGGGCAAAAGTCGACGATCCGTTCAAGACCAAGTTGGTTCACACGATTCGCGGCGTGGGTTATGTCCTCAAAGCCCACTAGGCCGCGCTCGATCACATCGCAGCTCGTCCTGCTTTTCACATTGGCAGCGACTTTCCTTCTGTCGTGCGGCCTGGGTGTCTTTTATTGGATCGTTGTTCGCCATGCATTCGCCGAAGACAATGCGGTCCTGGCGGACAAAGTGTCTGCCTTAAGCGCTGATCTGAAGGCGGGCGGACCGGAAATATTCGGCGCAGAATTGAAAGCCGCCAAGGTCGGCGAACATGCTCCCTACTGGATCCGGATTTTGAATTCGGAAGGGACTGTCCTGATGGAAGCGCCTCAAATGGACGGAATTCCTTCGAATGTTTTTCCTCAACCTGAGACAGCCGCGCAATCCGTTACATCTCCTCAGGATTACAAGGTCGAAAACAAACTCTTCTCCTTGATCGCCTTTCGCGAGGAATTCGGCGGACAACAATACATTATTCAGGTCGCGCAGGATCGGACGAGCGACGAGCAGGTCGAGAAAAATTTCGGTATCCTGCTTATCGTTGTGCTCGGCGGCAGCATTCTCGCCTCGGCCGTGATTGCCATCACTGTAACCAAGCGGGGCTTGCGGCCACTTGGCGATATGACGCGTTCGTTGGAGCGAATCAGTCCCAGCCGTTTGAACGAACGGGTAACGCCTGCGCTCTGGCCCCGCGAGCTTCAACCTCTGGCTCTCGCTTTCGACGAAATGCTTTCCCGGCTCGAGGAGTCCTTTACTCGCCTTTCCCAATTTTCCGCCGATCTCGCCCATGAGCTACGCACCCCGATTGCAAATATCATGGGCGAAGCGCAGGTCGCACTAACCCGGGATCGGCCTCCGGGGGAATACCGGGAGGTAATCGAATCGACCATCGCCGAGTGCGAACGCCTCTCAGGAATCGTCGACAATTTATTGTTCGTGGCCCGGGCTGATGCCGCTCGTGAACCGATTGAGCGAAAATCTCTTGATGGGCGAGCGGCGGCGGAAAAAATCGCCACGTTTTATCAAAACGTCGCTGAAGACAGGCAGATCGCGATTACCTGCAGCGGTCAGGGCGAGATTTACGCCGATCCGGTCCTGTTCCAGCGCGCGGTGGGCAATCTTCTGGATAACGCTTTGCGATTTACGCCGGACCACGGGTCGATTGAGATTTCCATCGTGCCTGGCCCGGAGTTTTCCGAGGTGATTGTGACTGACAACGGATCGGGAATTGCGCCCGAACATTTGCCGCGCGTGTTCGATCGCTTTTATCGGGCCGACTCGTCACGGAGTTCTCAAGGCGCGGGACTGGGCCTGGCCCTGGTAAAGTCGATTGTCGATCTTCACGGCGGCTCAGCCCAGGTTGCCAGCGACAATAGTCGCGGAACAACGGTCACTTTGACGTTCCCGAATAGGCGGGGGCCAAGCCATTGAGTTTCTGACCGTTTCTTGGTAAAAAAGGATTGCCTTCGAACATTACGTTCCTGTAATGTCCGCGGCTCATGTATCTGTCTCCTCAATTTCGTTTTTCTCGCTCAACTATTCGCACTGCAAGAACCGCTCTTCCGGCGATCGTTGGTTGTTTGCTGATTACTAGCTGGCTTCCGGCGCAAACGGTGCAAACCGAACGAGTGACCGTCATGGGCGACGCGCTGCCGAGTCCGACGCCTTACGATAATTGGAAAATCAAGAAGGATCATTTGATGCCCGAGGTTTCGGGCACGCAAATCACCGTTACCAAAAAAGCGACGGTCATAAAACTCGAACAACAACCGCCGGTTGAGAACAACAATCTGCAGGAACTATTTACCAAGGCGCCTGGCCTGCTGATTTCGGAACAGCACACTCCAGGACAGTTCAATTTCAGTTATCGCGGCTTGGGTAATCCGCAGGAATCCGAGTACACCCTCGTCATGCGGGACGGCGTCCCGCTCATGAGCGAGTGGATTGGATTTCCGACGCTCTACTATCTTCCGCTTCCGCAGTCCGTCAGCGAAATCCAAGTCATTCGCGGAGGCAGTAGTCTGCTCTATGGCCCCCAGCCGGCGCCGGCGATCAATTTCGTAACCAAACATCCTGCGCCGGGCACGCCGTGGAGCGCATACATGGAAGGCCTTGGCGGTGCTTACGGATATTATTCTACCTATGGTGCCGTTCAGGAAGCCTCTGGGCCGACAGAGGTGCGAATTGCTTCCGGTTACGTTCATTCCGACGGTCAACGCGATAATAGTTGGTACGATTTGTGGCAGGTCGATGGATACTTCGGCTATCGTCCGGACGAAAACCAACTCTGGGCGCTGGATTTTTATGCCAGCCGATTTGATGGCGGCGACCCGGGACGGCTTCCGAATCGTCATCGGTTCCAAGACGATCAGAATCAGACCCTCACGCCCTACAATGAAGATTGGGTGGATCGTTACACGGCGGTTTTGCGCCACGAACACACATTTGGCGACGGCTGGCTTTTGCAGGCAAAAGCTTGGTACACCCATCAGGAGATCGATGCGCGCGCGGCTGGAAACGTCACTCTCACTGGCGCCTTTCCATCAAGCACAACATTTGGTTACGAGGAGTTTGATAACGGCGGAGCTGATGTGCGTCTTCGCAAGAATTGGGGCGACGGCACGATGTTCAAAGGCAGCGCCCTGATCTTTGGCGGTTTGGTTTATCATGGCGAAGCGCCATTTACTCGTTACACCCTGAATAACAGCAGTCCTCCCAACACCGGATTCTTTGGCCCCGGTTATTTGTATGCGCCGCGGGGATCAACGTCAGACATGATACCGCTCGATCAGAATCGGTACGCCGATTACCAGGCGCTGTTCTTTGAGGATCTTATCCGCCTCGGCAAGTTTCACCTAGTCGGCTCGTTTCGATTGGATCATGAAAACGTCGAAGTCGATTCGACCCACGCGCCCTGGCTGCCAAACCCGACGCTGGTTCCGCCGACAACGGCCACAACCGGGCCGGCCAAAATCAGTGCCGACCATTGGATTCCGCTATGGGGCGTCGGCTTGGGTAACGATTTTGGCGACCGAAACGAGACCTATTTTAGCGCTACCACGGGTTGGCGGCCGACACGTTTCTTCGACATCGCGGGAACAACTCGAACCATTGCCCCCGGCACAGAAATCCCTGATCCATTTAATTCGCTCGACTTCGAACTGGGCGTTCATGGCACTCCATTCAAGGGGTTTTGGTATGATGTTGGCGCGTTCTGGATGGAATTCGCCAATCGCACTGAAAGCTTGAACGTCGATGCGAACGGTGTGCCCAGTAATACCGAGTTTGTCATCTCGAATAGTGGTAATTCGCGGCACCGCGGTTTCGAAGGCGAGATATATTATGATTTCCTCGCCCGCTTCCAGCACGCACCTGTGCCGGAGTCGACCGCCGAACCGGGCAAGGCGGTTGTCGATGGCAAGGACAAACAAACCAAGGTCGCCGGCGTTTCAGCGAGCGACTTTCACCCGTTCAAGTTGATCTTGTTCAGCAACGCTCAGTATCTCGACGCCGAGTTTACCGAAAGCGACGTGCTCCAGCCTCAGGCAAATCTATTGCCCCCGCCAAATGGCAAAACCATTGTCGGGAACACGCCGAACTTCGCGCCGGAGTTCTTGTGGAAGGGCGGATTGTCGTTCCAAAAAGAAAAGTGTTTCAATCTCACTTTCTCAGCGGTGTATGTTTCATCGCAATTCTGGTCGGACACCAATGTGGGTGCTCATACCAATCCACCCGCGCCGTCGACAACCATATCGACCATTATCCCGCCGAAAGTACCTCCCTATAGGGTGTTCAATCTCTCCGGATATTGGTACATCACCCGGAATGTGCGGTTGATCGGCGGTATCTCCAATCTGGCAGACCTGAAGTATTACAACCGCATCTTTGCCAACGGTATTGAACCGGCGCCGCGCCGCACTGGATACGCCGGCATTTCGATCGAGTTTTAAAGGGGGGAAACCGGGGCGAATTTTTCTCAAAGAAAGAGTTTGCCTTGCAACATTACAATACTGTAATGTCTCGGGATTCATGGGTGGGCGCCAGCAGAGAACGGCGGCTGACCCTCTAGGCCGAAGCTTTCGCGATCTTGGCGGATTGTCGCAGGGTTTGGCTACGAGCGGGCAGCCGTCGTTGCTGCTTCTAGCTCGTGCCGTCCACAAAATTGCCACCCCGACCCCCGGCTTGTCCAGTCGAAACGGCTTGCCAATTATTACAAATCTGCAATGATTCAGCCTTCCCAGCCCTTAGCCTGAACCAACAATTCTTATGAGAATGCCACGCCTTTTCCTAGTCCTTCTTTGTACCTGTCTCGCTTTGGTTGCGATTGATCGCTCCCGAGCGCAGACCTCGGTCGACCAGGTTGTTGTCCGAGGCGATGACATCGGCAGCGCTTATGGCGCGCCGGGTGGATTCTCCCGAACCCGTTTTGCTCCATTAACGACTGCCTACGTCCTTCCGCCTTGGACCTTTTACTTCGGCGAAATTTATCAGGGCACGACCTTCGACGACGGCCCTCCCGATCATCTTTTTACCCAGGAAATCGAGATGGGATTGCCCTCCAGGTTCGGTCTGGCAGCGGAAGGAAATTTCGAACGATTCAACGGCGGCGGCGGAGCGCAAACGCTCAGTTTGGAAGGTCGCTACGCATTGGCGAATTGGGGCAAAATCCCGTTAAATCCAACCATTTTCGCCGAATACAAATTCGGCATCGGCACCATCCGGCATGAAGAAGGTCCGCCGCCCATGGGAAAAAAGGGCGAAAAGGAAAAAGAAGAGGAGGAGGGAGGCCCGCCCAAGGTTCCGGATGCATATGAATTTCGTGTATTACTCTCTGAAGAGTTTTTCAACCGCGTTGAATGGGCGCTGAATGGGTTTTTCGAGAAAGAAAATACCGGCGACCGTGGCCGTGAGTGGGGATTTGCTCAAAGCGCAGTCACTCCGATCATACTTCCGCGCGAGCAACTGAAAGTGGGCGTGGAAATGCAGTACAAGAATTTCACCGTGAAAGACACTCGCGGAGACCCAATGCACACTTTCATCATCGGCCCGACGGTTGCGTTCCGCACGACGAAGAACACGCGGTTTGATGTTTCGACGCTATTCGGTGCCACGGATGATTCTCCGCAAATGCAGGTCTTCGCAGTGTTTTCATGGCTGCTCGGCCCTGGTGGCGAGCAGGACGTGGAAGCCCCGGTCTCGACGCGAAATCGTTAACCCTCAAACACGACTTAATATTATGAAACGATTTATCTTAGCTCTGGCAATCAGTTTAGCTTTCGGCAGACTGGCCTACGCAGGCAGCTATACCGGAAAAGAAATGAAGCAGGTAACCCCTGCTCCTTGTCCGCAATGGTATAACGACAACGAATGGAACGTGAGCCTGTGGGGGACTTACGTTGTGACCGGCACCGAGTACGCCCCGAATCCCGATCTGGGTGACATCATTGAGAGCGCCTCGGAGGGGCATGCGGTGTATGGAACATTTGATAAATACATCGGGGGTGACCACGCCTGGGGTGGAGGCGGGGACATCAAGTATTTCTTTCATCGCTATTTTGGCATTGGAGTTGAGGGCTTCGTTCTCAATGCTCGACGCGGAGTATTCAACCTCGAGTCAGAACCCGAGGAGGAAATCTTTATACACGAGAGATTCACCGATCATCGCGCGGTCGGGGAAGTCCTCGGGACATTCACACTGCGATACCCGGTGCCTTGCACCCGCTTCGCCCCTTATGCCTGGGCCGGTGGTGGCGCCATTTTCGGCGGCGGCGAACAGGATAAGATCGGCTTCGAAATCGAGGACGAGAACCGGATCGCGGGCGGAGGAGGTCAGGAAGAGGACGTTTTTCACACCAAGCACAAGGGCACTCACACCGAAGCAGTAGGACAATTTGGCATCGGCCTCGAGGTCCGGATCACGCCTCACATCGGTTGGATGAACGATTTTCACTGGAATGTGGTTGATGGAAACCGCAACAACTTCGGTGGATTTCGCAGCGGCATTAACTTCGCTTTCTAAGAGTTCGTCGATGTAGTTCGGCAGTCGGGCGACGGTCGCGATTTCTCGTGATGCGAGGATGCTACCCTTTCAGGCGCGCATTGCTTGACCCGGTTTGGCCGCGTCGATAACGTTTGGGCGGAAAGGAGCTCGAACGTGAAAACCGAAGTATCGATCGAATACTGCGTGGTTTGAAACTACACGCCGAAGGCCGTCAGTTTGGCGACCCAAATTCTCGAACTCGGCGAGCGCATTAAATCGCTGACGCTCATTCCTTCGAGCGGCGGCGCATTTGAAGTTCGCGCCAATGGCAAGCTCCTGCATTCCAAACTCGATTCCGGCGACTGGCCCGACTTTGACCACGTCGTGGCCGCGATCAAAAAACTTAAGTAGTCGGTCCCGCCGTTTTTTATTCTTAATTGAGCGTTCGACGTTGGGCGTTGGGCGTTGGGCGTTTTCTGATTCTTCTTTCCGGAGAGTGAGGGGTGCCTGGTGGCCCTCGCGGTCTTCAAAACCGCTGTCGATCCTGCGAAGGCAGGGGCGAGATAGGTTCGATTCCTATCCTCTCCGCCATTTTATTTTCGATTCTCGATTGCCGATTTTCGATGTGAGCCAGAATCCGGTGATGTTTTTTCAATCGAAATTCGAAATTATCGAAGGGAGGTGAATGCGATGTCGCGCGAACAAATCCGTAAGCTTACTGCGCTTTCATCCTGTGCGGGGTGAGCTTCCAAGCTGAGCCAACCGGCCCTGATGCAGGTTCTGCGTCAGCTTCCTCGTTCGACCAATCGAAACGTCGTCGTGAATTCCAGCACGGCCGACGACGCCGGCATTTATCGTTTGGACCGGCATCGTGCGCTCGTGCAAACGGTGGACTTCTTCACGCCGATCGTGGACGACCCGTATGCTTACGGCGAAATCGCCGCCGCGAATGCCCTCTCGGATGTGTTCGCCATGGGCGGCCGCCCCTTGACTGCGTTAAATATCATGGGCTTTCCGCTCAACCTGGTTTCGCAGAAAACGATTGTCGCCATCCTGCGGGGCGGAATGAACAAGGCCGCAGAAGCGGGATGCGCAATCATTGGGGGACATTCCATTCGAAACCCCGAGCCGATCTACGGACTCGCCGTCACCGGAGTGGTGGATCTGCGCAGGACCATGACGAATGCCGGGGCGCGTCGCGGAGATTTGTTAGTCCTCACCAAGCCGCTCGGCACTGGCATTGTCACTACCGGGATCAAACGCGGACTGGCTTCACGCGCGCTCGCGAAGAAAGCGATTTCACTTATGACGACAATTAATGCCGTCGGGGCGGAGCTGGCGGAAAACGGTTTGGTTCGAGCAGGAGTCGATGTCACCGGGTTTGGCTTGCTCGGCCATCTCGCTTCGATGTGCCGGGCCAGCAATGTCAGTGCGGAGATCAGTGCAAATCAGGTTCCCGTGATTGATCAGGAAGTGATTCGTCTCATTGAGAAGGATTGCGTCCCGGGTGGCAGCCGCGACAATCTAAAAGCGGGTGACCCTATTGTTGATTGGGGAAAAACTGCGTTGCAGAGCCGCATCCTGTTTAGCGATGCCCAAACCAGCGGCGGGTTACTCCTCTGCGTGAAGCCTTCCCAGCTCGGCAAAGTGCGCGCGATCCTCAAGCGTCATCGCGTTCCGTGCATAGCCGTTATCGGAAAGATTGTTTCCAGAAAAAAACCTCTGCTATGCATAAGCGAATAGCGACGCGACGCGATATTCCGTCCGTAACCAAAGTGCTGGATGCGGTCGAGGACTTTCCAGCACAGTGGGATCCGAAGCTTGGAATTCACGTGACTTGAAGTCGC
>JADMIO010634398.1_pt1 | contig 89358 bp, 72 predicted proteins | sample 8958161 | NCBI WGS metagenome assembly JADMIO01 (sample SAMN16585339, study PRJNA669376) | soil metagenome | isolation source: Crop rotation soil | place: USA: Cullars Rotation, Alabama | collected 2011
CGCGACAACTTGTCCACGTGGAATTCTAAGCTTAGGATCCCAATGTGCTGGAAAGTCAAAAAGGGTTGTAAAATTTCTCCAATCATTATCAGTAAGAATTACAGAACTCTGCAGCAGTTGCAATGAATTACTATCTGTTTCAGGCAAGGTAACCAAGTCAGGCTGTTTATTTTTTGCAAGATTCAATTCAGCATTCACTCTTTCAATTTCCTGGGAGGCCTTTTCAATAAACTCATTTTTTTCCCTGATAGATTGTGTGAATGCATCCAGTTGCTCAACTGCAGATCTTAATTCATTTTCCGCTAACTTTTTTTCAGCGATGAGTTGTTGCTGGCGGCTTCTGTTTTTTAATTGAGACCTGTTGTACAATAATAAGGAAATGATCATCATTAAAATAACAAAGGCAATGATGATATTTCTAAACAGCAACTGCCGTTGTTTTTCGATGGTGAATGATCTCTCTCTTTCCTTTACTTTTTCATTCTCTACAGCCATTTCTATCTGGTACTTTGTTTTAAGGTCTTTTTGGGCTGCGAGTTTATTATTGAAAAAGACAGCGGAATCACTGTGGAGTAAAGAGAGTGTAGGATTATTTATAAAGCGGTAATAAGAAGCCGCCGTGCTATGGGCAACAAAATAATTTTCCGCGTCGCCTGTAGTGTGAGCTGAGCTTAGCGCGATATCAAGGAACTTTTTAGCCTCCGTTAAATTGTTTTGCCGCTGGAAAATATCTGAAAGATTAGATGCAAAACCAACAGTATTGTCAAATACCTTTCCTTCAATGGTAAGAGGGATTGCTTTGGATAAATACAATATTGCCTTTTCATAATTGTTTTGAAAAAAATAAGTATTTCCGATGTTTCCAAGGGCAATTCCCTGCCATGCCGGCTCACTTGTCATGGCTTTTGCATTATCCAAAATGTGTTGAAAGTAAAAACGTGCTGAATCATATTGTCCTGTTTTCAGATAACACATTCCAATAAGGTTCGTATTAAAAACATACACGTAATTTTTCTCCGTAAAAGTTTTATCGGTTCTGAGCGCCAGTTTCAATGCATTTTCAAAATCATTGTAGTGATAATACGAAAGAGAAACCATGTACTGCAGGTATCGCTTATTCGGCACTTTTTCCAAAGGCATCTGCTCAAACAGGTCGAAGGCTTTAAGGTAATTTTCAAAGGCTTTGCCGAAGCTTTGAGTTTTCATCTCATAATAATAACCTAATGTCATGTACTGTGCTGCTGCCATTTCAGGAGCATGCATCTCCAAAGCCCTTTTGATTATTTTTTCCCCGTTCGGTACGGCGGTTTCTAATTCATATCCTACATCTGTCTTTACAGAAAGAATTGCCCTGTCTAAATTTAAGCGGGTATAATCATCAACATTCTCCGCTGATGCCTTTACTTTTTCAATTCCATTATAGAGTGTTGCTGAATCAACTTTTGCCAGCATAATAAATACCGAATCAAGCACTGTAATTTGGCGTGGAAAAGGGGTTTTGAATACAGATTCGTATTGCGCATTTAGCGATTGGCTTAAGGTAAGCAAGAGTAAGAAAATAAAAAACCTTGTAAACGATTTCATTTTTTATAAACAGGTGTTAACGGATGTAGCATTAACGGGAATTATCACGGGACGTCCTGATTCAGTTTTACAATTAGTTAGATATGATAACTGTTTAAAATTATGAAAAAAAATTGTAATTTTTTCATCATCCGAATGTCTGATACATTGTCTCTTTAAGTTCAAATACCTATTTACTAAGAGAAAATTAAATGAAATGCTTTCGGCAAAACAACAAAGATGAAAGAAATGATAACCATACTACCTGTTATCTTATCCTGCAAACAGTTGTTATCTTTCATCAATGAAAAATAGAATTGAAAGAAGAACTTTTGTTAAGTCATCTGTTATGGGTTTGGGAGCAGTGTCACTATCTCCACTTACCAGGCCTTCAACGCCTGCTGATGAAATACAACAGGATAAATTAAACATACTTTGTGTTGGCGCGCATCCCGGTGATCCTGAGTTTGGATGTGGTGGTACCATGGCAAAATACAGCAACGCAGGCAACGCCGTAATCTTTTTATACTTAACAAGAGGAGAAGCATATACCGACAAACAATCTTTCGCAAAATCTGCAGAGCTGAGAACTAAAGAGGCAGAAACATCATGTAAAACCTTAAAAGCTACTCCATTATTTGCAGGACAAACAGATGGAAATACAGAATTAAACAAACAGAAGAATGAGGAAACAACAAAACTGATTCTTTCGCAAAAGCCTGATATCGTTTTTACACATTGGCCGCTCGATGCACATCCTGATCACCAGGTAGCAGGCCTTTTAACTTTAACTGCCTGGGTGCGTTCCAATAAACTATTTCATTTGTATTTCTATGAGGTAAACACAGGAAGTGAAACGATGGCTTTCGTTCCAACTGATTATGTTGATATTTCAGATGTTCGCGAAGTAAAAAAGGCAGCAATGTTTGCACATCAAACGCAAAATCCCGAAGATATTTATGCTTCTTTTTTTAAAACGATGGAAGAATTCAGGGGCCTTGAGACAGGAGTAAAAGCAGCCGAAGCTTTCATACATTTTAAACCTGGTGATGAAAGATTACTGATGTAAAAAGGCTGATGTATGTGGTCTAAAAACAAAAGCGGCTTCACGGCTTTTGGCCAATCAATTTCTGGTTGATTCATGTTTATTTATTGAACTGTGATCGGTAAATTTTTTTTGGCAATACCTGGCATCACTACCAGTTATTGACTTATACCGGATCATTAGATCCCGAATAGTCTTTAAAGGTATTCCCAAAATAATTTTCGTAAGGTGATCTTCACCAAAAACAAATTGCTGAAAGCCCGTACCGTTCCATAATTCATAAATGCATATTTCAACGTCTCCATCATACCAACAAACATTATCAGGATCATAGCTAAATCCAGGCCGGGCTAAATGTTCTTAACTCAAGTTCGCGTCCAGGTAACTCAAACTGTATATTAAAAACAAAAACGCCTCTGTAATACCATGATTTGATACTTTCAATTTTCAGCCAACAATCATTTTTGCGTCAATTGACGCATTATAATGCTCTTACAGCCAATAATTTTGCAGAGCAAGCAATAATCGTTAGAACTTTAACCCGTACCCGTAATTTAGCCTCTGATGAGGCTTTTTTATTTCATTGCAAACGATCTTCATAAAACGTGTCTGCAATATGACCTAAAATATTCGGCAATGCTGTCGCATTCTTCAGTGGTCAGCTTCCCTGATATTTTCCGCCAGCGCCATTGGGTTAAAAGTCCAGGCCGATAAATATAGAAGTTCACCAACCTTCTTGTGCTCCATGAAAACATAATAATTCTTTGGCGGCTGAAGCAGGATGTTGACAATAAGATATTCTTAGTAATATAATGGTGAAATTGCTTTGTCTCTCGTTACTCAATTATGTGCTAAGGAAAAGATTTCAAATGCTTCCAGTACGGAACAGCTTGCAAAGAAATTGGTAAATTCCGTTTCAAGTTAAATAAGTGTGCCCGATGCACATTTATTTTTCCTTCTTATTTTTGTTTTCAGGTATTTTATAAAAAATCCGAAACCGGAAGATCACATTGCTGGTAGTAAATTCTTCTTCAACAGTTTGCCTTGAACGATTAAAAATGAAATCAAATTCCGGTCTCCAGCCAGACGGAAATCCATAGCCTAAACCCGGCCCAATCCGGATAAGATCATTAAATTGCTTGGTACCGTTCAGGTTAAAAAAAAATTCATCACTGATCAGCAGGTACAAAGGTTTTAGAAAACTGTTATCGCAATTTTTACAACGAAAAATTCCTTCTACCTGGTATCTCAACCTTAACCCAAAATCTTCATCATCTCCATCGCCGGTAAATTCAAAACGCTCTTCAAGGCGTACATAATTTTGCAGGGTAAACCTGGTAAAATTCGGCCATCGCAGTCTGTAACCCTGATATGGGCGGATTTCAAATCGGTTTGGAGCGTCAATATTTATCGTATAAAAAAAGCCAATACCGCCATGAAATTCTTCTTCTGCTTTTTTATCCCAAAAAGGGTTTCGTTTGTACGCAATACCTGCGCCTGTAATAAACTGATACCAACTTTGAGGATAAATGGTACGTACATCAAAACGACCGGATACAATAAATTTTGAGTTTATCTGATACTGTGGATTAAAATCCATCCAAAGCTGTTGAGTAATATCAGGAGTATTTGTTTGCTGGCCAATGGCCTTTCCAAAAACGACTGACAGCACCAAAATGAAAAATGAGGAACGCATTTGCATTCTATAAATTCATCAAAAACAAATGAATTGTGTGTATGAATTAAATTTTACAGGAGAGCGTTACCGGCAACCTGAGAAAGGCATCAGAAGCTGATTTTAAGAAAGCCGGGATTTATAGAAAGGTGCGGGATAGGCAGTATTACTTTTTTACAGCCCATCCGCACCTTGATAATGGTTTAACTTTATTCAGTAGTGCGTTGTGTTAGTGCTTGCCACTGCCACCGGCTTCCTGAAGTTTTTGCAACACCTCGTCAAGAGAGAAGCTGCCTGCCTTTTGCCGTGGTGGATACGCAACATAGGTTTGTAAATGTGCAGCTACATAGGCTTGCGCCGGCACGAGCACAAATGCCCGCTCAACGCGCCATTTATTATAATCTCCTGCATTATGATCGGCCAGCTCAAAAGGATCGGCCCGCAGGTCAAATAGTTTTGGAAAACGCAGTGTTACCAATGGATCCTGCCAAACATCCAGCCCATGCGCCCGTTGTTCCATGAAAACGATCTTCCACCGGTCGTAACGCAGGCCGGCAAGATTGCCGTCGTCGGTCCAATAGAAATATTCGTGACGTTTATCTGGACCTGTGCCGGCCAACAAATCGCGCTGATCGTAACCATCCAGGTGGGCCTTGAAGGTCTTGCCTGCTGCCTGGTAACCGTTCAGGAGCTTTTGTGTAACATTCGGCTCGCCTGCAGCAGCTACAAAGGTTGGTACCCAGTCTTCGTGAGACATGATGTCATTGATCTCGGTACCTGGCTTTATGACGCCCGGCCAGCGGATTACAGCGGGAACACGGTAACCACCTTCCCAGTTTTCATTCTTCTCCCCGCGGAAAGGAGTGGTGCCGCCATCGGGCCAGGAAAATTCCTCCGCGCCATTATCAGTCGTCCACAGAACGATAGTATTGTCGGCAATACCCAGGTCATCGAGAAGTTTAAGAAGTTGTCCAACCATGCCGTCATGCTCAACCATTCCATCCGCTTCCAGACCGAGGCCTGTTTTGCCTTGTGATGATGGCTGCAGGTGGGTATAGATGTGCATTCGGGTAGAGTTGAACCAACAAAAGAACGGCTTGCCCGCCTTCTGATTCTTTTCGATGAAGCCGGTGGCGGCAGCGAGAAATTCTTCGTCAACCGTTTCCATACGCTTATTGGTAAGCGGGCCTGTGTCTTCAATCTTTTGTTTGCCTACCTTACCGAAACGTGGATCCTCGGTGGGGTCATCTGTATCAGTCGCAAAGGAATGCAAAACGCCACGCGGCCCAAACTTTGCGCGGAAACCGGGATCTTTTGGATAATCTACATTTTCAGGCTCGCTTTCCGCATTGAGATGGTAAAGATTACCAAAGAATTCGTCAAAGCCGTGAACCGTTGGCAGAAATTCATTACGGTCACCCAGGTGATTTTTACCGAACTGCCCGGTAGCATAGCCCTGTGGTTTAAGCAGTTCGGCAAGTGTTGGATCTTTATCTGATAATCCTTCTTTTGCGCCAGGCAAACCCACCTTCAGCAAGCCGGTGCGGAAACAGCTCTGCCCGGTGATGAATGCTGCACGTCCGGCTGTGCACGACTGTTGCGCGTATAGATCGGTGAAGAGCGCACCCTCTTTCGCGATGCGGTCAATGTTAGGTGTTCGATAGCCCATTGTGCCGTGATTGTATGCACTGACATTAAACCATCCTATATCATCGCCGAATATGACGAGAATGTTTGGTTTTTTTGTTTGTTGTGCAGATACTGAAATGCACAACAGTAACCCAAATAGTTGTAGTAATTTTTTCATAGATTTTGCTTTTTGATGTTTTTATATATTTAGCGGAGGTGGGTAGAAGTGAATTTACTGTATTTGGGATGCAGGTTTACTTGCTTGTAACAGTTAACCGTTAAATAAAAAATGCTTTGGTTTCGCACTTTTCTTTAATTAATATTCTGGGAAGAGAAGGGCTTTTGGTTCTGTTTGTGCTTTAAAATATAATAGGCAAGATAAACAATAGCTATTTTTTTCAACCCTAAACCCGCAATATGCCGTTTAAAGAAAGTTTATCATAATCGAAACGGAATTCAAACCCGGGAGCCGCAATTCAAAAGCATTCCAGGGAAATGTATAAACTGGTTGATGATACTTTGCCTTTACTAAAAGACATGGCCGGAATTTATTCGATAAGCAACCTGCAAAGGAAACAACAGTACTTCAAAACCTCATTTGGGGATGTTTCATACTATGAAAACGGGGTTTATCGAACACCCTTTATTTTTTCACTCTTTGCAGACAAGCATTGATATTAAAAGAAAAAGGGCTGGAAGTTATCTCTAACCCAGCCCTCGAAGATTGTGAAAGTACCACCTGTGCCCCAGGCGGGAGTAAAACCAATACGTTATACTATTGTATTTCAATATATTGCAATAATAATTAGCGCTGTAAGTAACAATACAGTAACAAAATTTTTGTTAAAAACAGAATAGAACATGCAAACCGGCTCGTTTTACTTGAATATTCATTGATTGCAGCATACTCGTTAAAAGAAACGGCGAATGGATAGCGCATTTAAACGAAAAAAGCTTGTCCGAATTTACCGGCGCTGATATTGAAATTATAGGGCAAATTATTGACGCCTCAAATGTGTTTGATATTTAATGAACGCAGGCGAAGAGGCAATTATTTAATAAGTACCGAGGGTTAAATAAAGGTAATTGCTGATAGATTAACTTCGATTAATGGGAAGCGTTGACCAATACTATAAATCAAGGCTACAAGTATACATCGCTTGTGCTCTGCTGTTAACTTGGAATTTTTTTGGAGACCACTCTAAAGATTTTACATATTTTAATCTACCTGTATCAAGAAACGGCGTACCCTTTTTATTGTCAATTTTAGCGTTAGTGAGCGTTTATTTTTTTTGTTTTCATTGGAAAATGATTAGCGAGACAAAAAAATTATTATCTGTAATCGATTATTATATAACATTATTTTTTTCTTTAATTTCTTTAACAGTAAGTTATTTTTATCTGGTTGAAATTTCAAATTCAAGGGAGTTTTTGGCCAACACGTTGATTATTGAAGGTTCTGTTTTCCTTAGCGGAATTGAATTTGCTTTGGTTGTTTGGTTTGTAAAAAAGCACAAGATGAAGCGACTAATTAAAAAGTCCCTTATAATATGCTTTTTAATGTCATTCATTCTAACAATCGCTTTCTCGGCCCATTTGATTTGGAAGTTTAGAAATGACTTCAAATTAAGCGCTTTTGATAGCTGGTATTTTTATTCCTTTCAATTACTTGAAGCGTGTCTTTTATCTTGGGGGGCCCTACCTGATGTTAAAAAATCAGACTTAAACACCAGCAGGCCGGAAAGTGCTTCAGCAAACAAATCATGAAACACGAAAGGGGGAATTAACCCCCTTAGCCTTAAATAAACCGCTAATGAAAAACAGAATTTATGCTGCTTTTGAGCGTGTAACTTTTTCAGCCTGCCTAAGCGGTATTGTTTCAAACGTTCCTTTAATAACATAATTTGAACCCAACACGGCAAACGCTTCATTTGCTTCAACACGAATTGTAACTAAGTTCTTAATAACGTTATCTTGATCGCTTTCAAAAAACCTTACGTTAAGCGCGTCCAGTACGCCGACAATAAGCCCGGAACGGTCAACAACATTATAAGTATTTACAGTTTGTGCAGTAGTCATCACAACGGGCGTGCCCGCAATTCTCATACTGCCGTCGGCGTTTATCTGTACAACGGCCGGACTATCAAATTCGCCGCTGCCTTGTGCAGTATTTACCATAAGGTTATACGCATCATCAGGGTGTAATATTATCATATCGGGGTTGCGTCCTAACGCGGCTAACTGGCCCACCCCTTTTATCAGTTGTACAAAATTATTATCCGCAGGCAAAGACGTTGCATCCGTATAATTACCGGCCGTGTTAATGCCTTTCATTTCCGGCGGTATGCCGGTGCCGTTAAGCAACAGGTTATCTTCAACCACATACCAATCTTCCAACAATCTTTGTGTAAGAAATTCCGTAGCGCCCGGGACGCTTATCATAAAGCGCCGTGAAACGCGGGCAAATCCTGCGATATAAGCGCTCGCGAATGTAGTTTCCTGGAGATCGTAATCAACTTGCGGCTTTTGCGCGTTTTCACCAACGGCGCTAATACTCCCTTCACCCGGCCCGTTTTGCCTTAATGCTACCATATCCCCGGTTATTGGCACCCGCTGCAATAGCGGCCCGATATGGTTCTTGCGACGCGGTTCGGACGTGATCCCGGGCAGTACGGTTGAAATACTTGTTGTGCCGCCAGTGATATTACCTAAGCCCATATCACCCGCAACTTTTATTTCAAGCTGCAAGTCGCCCGCGGTCTTTCGCTGCATAAATTCACGAATGCGGCCTTCGTTACTTTTTAGCGTGTTGCTTATTAAACCTTCAATGCCGCGATTATTAATGCCGTGGTTGGTTCTTGCCGGGCCTTTAAGTAACGCGTCCTGATTTAATTCGATAGCCGCAAAGCGGGTTTCTATTTGCGCAATTTGTTTTTGAATTTCGGTCCGGGCTTCAGCCGTTGTGACTTCATAAAGGCCGTCTTTAAGTTCTACTAAAGCGGCCTGTAATTCCTTATCTGTATTATACATTTTACCAGATTTGAAAAAGTTTGAGAATGTTATCTCGCTTCTTCGTTTCCCGGCAAAGTGTTTTCAGGCGGCTTTGTGGTAGTTATAAGAGGTTTAAATAACTTATATTAACTGTTCAAGGGTTTACAAGGGTTTTATTTCAGCCTGTTTAATAAAGTGTTTTTACGCGGCTCTATAAGCATGAAATAATATAGTAAGAACTGTTTTTTAAAAGTGCTTTTACACGGCTTTTATGTTTGTTTTAATTTTCGCTAATCCTTGCTAACTGTTCGCCGTCGGCATCTGCCAATTCCATTTGAAGCTTTAACGCTTTTATATTCGCTGCGGCTGTTTCACTATCCTTTCTCTTAATTTCCATATCCTTTGCTCTTAGTTCAAGTTCAGCTAACCTTAGCGCGTTTTCAAGCATCCGTATTTTTAATTCATACAGGGCTATTACATCGGCGCCCGGGGCTTGCTGATAACACGGCGAAAAATAATTCATAACAAATGTGTTTAATCAAACATTTTAAACAAATATTTTAATCAGCATAACAAATGCTGCCCCATGTTTCACCGTACTCGCTTAGCTTTCCTTCGTGGATGTGTTGTGGTGCTATTACAGGCGTTTTAACCGGCGCTTCGTCCGTTTGATATATTATATCAGCTTCAGCATTTTCGGGCAAATAATCGGCGTCGGCGTAGTCAAACTGTATATCTTCAATAGCTTCTATTTCGGCGCTTACTGCCTCACGGGTTAATATATTTTCTTCCTCAATTAGCGGTGCACACCCGGGCGCCTGTTTTAATACAATAGCCGTATCATGCTGCCTTATGTTTATTAACCACTGTTGAAGCGTTTCTTCATTGCATAACAAACCGCCGGGTAATTCATACAGGCCCGCTTCATTCTGCATGATACAATAATTGTGCGGCGCCCGTAGAATACTTATATCAGCTTCGCCGTTTAAAATGCTTCTTAATACCTGAAGCTTTTCTTCGACTTTAGTTAGCCTTTGCATTTGCTAATTCAGTTACACGTTGGTAAAGCGTTTCGACCTGTTCGGGCGTCAAACTATCACTACTAATGGCCGCTTTTTTAGGCATTGCATAAGCAAGCAATTCAATAAACGCTTTCGTCCTGTCGCGCTCATTTAGCTTGCTCATATCTTCAACCATTTGCCCCCAACGTTTCGTCAAATACGCCGCAATTTTTTTTTCTAAGCTACTACGTTTAGCAACCGCCTTGAAGCGGTCGCGGTGCCTTGTGTTGCCGGTGGGATTTGGTGAAACCATACCGGCGCGCCATGCGGGGTTAGCCATGTTAAACAGTGTTTTATCTATTAAAATTAGCGCTTTATATGCATTTATTTAAAATTAAATTGCATGTATTATTTATAATAATTTGAAATTCAATTAAATATTTTTTCTTATCAATTTATTTTTCTGCACACCTTATACACAAACAAGTAATAAAAACCGGGGCTAAAAAGGGCGGTTTTTACAATTATTGTTACCCGGTTGTTACCTGTATTTAATGAAACTCAATACTAACAAGGGTTTCAGGCGTTTTAATAGTTCCTGAAGTAGGAACAATACCGGCCCGTTTAAGAATTATAAACATTGAAGTAAAGCGCAAATAATACATTACTTTCTTTCAGCTTTTTGCGGATTGCTTTAATGGCTGTTTTATCTGTTTCATTCAGCGTTAAATGAATTTCGCTATAAGCAATATTCCGGTTACTATCAAAACCGCTTCCGCCGCCGTCGACGTAGCCATAATTTTTTTCACGCAAAAAAGCGTCAAGCGGTTCTGCAATTTTGTTTCTTTCGTTGGGAGTTAAGCTTTCAAACTTTACAGTTGCAAGTTTCATGGTTTGTGTTTTTTAGTTATTCTGAATTTGTGATCTTCATAAATAAAAATTCCGCCGTCCGGGTTTGCCTTCAGCCATAGTGTTAATGCTTCAATTGCTTTAGTATGGTCGTTGCATTCCGGCCCGGAAACAATCTTCTGCACACCTAATAAAGGCTTTTGTGTCGTCTGCAAATAATGTGTTTCCATAGATAGTATTTATTAATGCTTGCAAGTGTTGTTCATTCCGTTTACCACCTAAAGCAAAGGCAAGCTGTTTTATAGTGTTCATTCTATTGCCGGGGGAAGCGCTTAATAATTTGTTTAACTGCTTTAATAAAAAAGCGTCGTTTGTTTTACAATCAGTTTTATAAACTATGCCGGGCTTTATTGTTGCGCTTGTTGTTGTGTGAAATTTCTTTATCTGTAACGGCTGCGGGTTATGCTTTACTAACTGTTTATCATCCCGGGTAACATAGCGTAAGTTTTCAAGCTTCTTACCCTTGCTTGTATCTACTTTGATTTTATATTCTTTTTCAAACACTATAAAACAATGTTCGGCATATTCATAAAGCCTTTCAGGTTCGGCAATTAAAGCAAGTGCATAAAAGCCGTCGCCGCTGCATGAAAGCCCGCAATAACCGATAAAGGGCAATGAGAAAACGGCCTGCTTTAATTCTTCAATGTTGTATTGCTTTATGTCTTTATAATCAAAATCGAACTGCATAACATTTGTACGGCTTATTACTTTTAAGTTATCCTTCGACTTCGATTGAAGCAATGCCGCCGGGGTATAACATTGAAGTTTATTTTTTAGTTCGCGTTTGCGTTGTTCGTAACCCGTCGCGGATTTATCAAGCCTTCGTAATTGGCATATAGTTTTTAACGACGGTTCAAAACCATAGTAAAATATTTCCTCAAACGTCGCCGCCCGGCCGGTGTTGTCGGCGTGCGTTTCGTACAATGAAACCTGTTGTTTTAGCCACATACTACTTTAGTGCTTTAAGTACTTTAAAAACTATATTAATATAGTTCCCTGCTAAGCTTTAACTACTCCTTTACCCCCCCTTATATATAAAGGGGTAAAGAAGTAAAGCACCCGCATAAGAGCTGCTGAAACGAACTACATGAACTACTTTAATTAATCATAAGTTGATATCCTGAATTCGGGCTATGGTCGCGCCCGGTTTTAACCACCCACCCGGTGCGTAAATATTTGCCTAAAATTTGCCCGGCTTTGTTCGCGCCCGCTTCAAAGTGCATTTTTATACCTTCAATAACTTCGTTGTATTTTAATATGCAACCATTGAAAACAAACTTCAATCGTTTTCTTTCTTCCGCTTCAGTCATAACCGCGCCTTTCGTCGGCATAAAAACTATTTCCGGCAATTCGTCCGCATTATGTGTAAAAGCAAAATCTTCAAAATGAATATCGCGCGCGCTTTCGCATTTAACGACGGTGCATAACGTTTGTTCATCCCGGGTAAGTTCAATTGTTATTTCGGCCTTGTTTAATAATTCAGTACCTATGTGCCCGCGGGCGTTGTTATCCGTCTTGTTTAGATGCAATACATTAACTATATGCAGGCGGTATGCAGCGGTTAAGCGTTCAATTAAGATTACTAATTCAGTGCATTCTTTAAGGTCGTTTATATCGTTTAATAAATCGCGTATGCCATCAATAAGCACAACTTTAAAAGCGCTTTCCTGAATTGCCGTTTCAATAATTTCTTTTCGTTCGTCTATGCTTTTACCGCGCAATGAAAGGATGTTTACATACAGGCCCGTCATTTTAAAAATTTTGGCGCGCGTATTCCACGCCCGACGTTTTCCTTGTTCTGTATCGCATATAAGAATGTCTTCAGGTTTGCCGCCTTCCTTTAAATATTTACTGATAAGCCAAACAAGAAATAAAGTTTTACGGGTTTTCTTTTTACCGATAATAAGGGAATGATTTTCGGGCGTCCAAACGGGTGCATTATGTATGGATAAAAGCGGCGGCACGTCCGGCGGCTGTATAGTAACTAAATAACGTCGCCAATTGTTTTCAAAAGGGGTTTCGCTCATTTCCGGCACTTGTGCATAAACGCCGTTTGAATTACTATCTTTGTCGTGTCGTCGGTCAATATTTTGCGGGCTGTCACTCATAATGGCGGCCCTCCTTTTTTATAAGAGTTTCATACCATTCGTAAAAACTTTGAAAGTCCCGGGCAACGTAATAAATGCCACCCGCCCGGGTGATCTGTTCGGCATATTCTTTTTGGTAATCGCTTTGCCGGTCTTTACCTACCTTAACTTCTATCTTAACGCTGCAGCCGTTAATAGTCGCGGAAATATCCGCCGTGCCGCGCTGCATAGCGCTGAATACGTACTTATCTTTTACTTTCCTGGCAATTATACTAATGCGTTCCGCCTGTTGCCCGTTAAGCCTTAAAAAAGCAATTATAGCCGTCGTTAAGTCATTCGCTTTGCCGTCCTTATAACGCGCCGGGGGTATCCATTCGGCCGGGATGCCTTTATACTTCGCACGCTTCGCCGCGGTTGCAAGTTCGTTGAGGTTCTGAAGTGCTTTCATAGGTTTAGCGGGTGGGTAGTTACATAAGTTGCGGCGGCGCGCTGCCGGGCTTCTTTATCGTTGTCCTTCGGGCCGCTTCTCGGGTTAGATAACATCCAGTCTTCAACAGCTTGCCGATCAATAAAAACTTTTCTTGTGCCCGCGGGCTTAGAAAAGGGCAGTACGCCCCTCATTACAAGTTTATTTGCGTAACTTCTTTTATATCCTGTTAACTCACAAAACTGGTCTATGGTTAGCGCCCTAATGTTAGAAAAATCATTAGTTTTTTGTGGTGTTTTTTTCATAAAAAATACCTTTTAAAAGGTGCTTTACGTCTTATTAAAAGAAACTAAAAAAACATTACAAAAAAGAAATTTTTTTAAATAATTCTAAATAATAATAATTAACGTTATTTCAATTTAAAAGTTCTTTGAATAACAAAGTTCAGCTTACTAAGGGCCGAAAAGAAAGACGCGGAATTGCAAAATATTATTGGCGAACAAGCACGGCCTTTTAAGCCTGTATTAAAATAAAAATGCCGGGCAATATTCCCGGCAATGTTTTTAATGTTTGTTCGCGGTTGTTCAGCTAAAAATTAAGTTTGGTAGTTGCTGCCCGCTTCAGTTCTGCGGCGGTGTTTACATAACGTTCTGTATGTTCAAGGCTGGCGTGCCCTAAAAGCTTTGAAGTTGTTACAACATCAGTGCCGGTAAAAATTAAATTAGTGCCGAAACTATGGCGGCCATTATGCCATGTAATAGCTTTATTGATACCGGCGCGCTTAACCCATGCTTTTAATGTTTTATTCGCGCCTTCCGCGGTCGGAAGATCAAAAACATTATCGCCGGGCTTTCCGGGTTCGCCCAATAATTCAATAGCTTTATCGTTTAAGTCAATGGCAACTTCGTGCCCCGTTTTGCTTTGCCTAATATTCATCTTCCTGTTTCCAAGGTTTATACTGCCCCAAACAAGCGCTTTTATATCAATCCATCTAAGTCCCGTAACACAAGTAAATAAAAACGCTCTTTTTACTTCGCTGTTTTGGGTAGGTGCTATACTTAACACTTTCAATTCATCCAGTGTTAATATATCTTTCTTTTTTGCCTCTCCTTTTACCTTACGTTCTACATGCTCCAAAACATTATCTTTAAAAAGCTTCAATCTATAAGCCCGTTTAATCATTTTTTTAAAGCGCTTATAATAACTTGAGGCGCCTTCGCCGATACTCTTTGCTTCAAGAAATACTATAAAATCTTCAATAAGTAAAGCGTTGAGGTTAGCAAATGTTAAGCCTTGTTTTTTCTCTTCAGCAAGAAAAGTTATAAAGCGATTAAGCGCGCCCTGCACGTTGCGTTTATCTTTTTTAGTATAGCCGTCAACATAGGTTTGCATCCATTCTGTTACAATTGTTTTTTTACCTGCATCAGTTACCATACTATAACTGCTAGCTTGTAATTCCGCAGCGCGGGTCACTTGTATTTGTTTGGCCTGTTCAAAGCGTTCTTTGTTCTGCGCCTTATCAAGCGCATTTGAAGGCTTGCAAAGTTTCAAATGTTTCAATGTTTCAACCGAACGTTTTCCGTTGTGGTAAATATCAAGCCTTAACGAAACTGTCCCGTCCGGGTTACTGCGTTTTCTTAATGTTACACTCACATTTTTTAGTTTTAGTTTGAAAGGTTTTTCGCTTCCTTTCGTGATACCAAAATTAAGGATTAATGTTACCCGGTAACAATACAGTAACAAAAGCGGTGGAATTTAGAAGTATTTACAAGGAAACGAAAAGAACCGAAAATCTAAAAATCGTTGTATTTCAGCAGTTTATAAAATAAAAAAACCCCCTGTAGAAGGAGGTTACGTGCCCCAGGCGGGAATTGAACCCGCACCCGCGTTGCGGCGGACAGGATTTTAAGTCCTGCGTGTCTACCAGTTCCACCACCAGGGCGAAAAAAAAAGTTACCAGTTATTGCTAACTAATAACTTTCAAAGAGCGGAAGACCGGGCTCGAACCGGCTACCCCGACCTTGGCAAGGTCGTGCTCTACCAAATGAGCTACTTCCGCATTATGTGTATGAACTTTTTATTTATTTTATCTTTCACCCCGACCTTGGTCCCGCACGTGCGGGATGCTCTACCAAATGAGCTACTTCCGCATTATGTGTATGAACTTTTTTGGGACGGCAAAAATAGCAATCTGTATGATACTGCAAAAAATTTTACCGGTTTTTTGCTTTTTATTTATACTGTGGCGTGTATAAGGTATTTGCCGGTACCTGTACATCAGGCTTGCCTTTGTACCTGTAAGTGTATAAATAATAACACATGCCTGTAAAAAGTGCAATCAGGCAAAGCACCTGCAGGTAGAATAAAAAACGCGATGAGTTTACCCAGTTGTAACCGAATTCTTTTTCTTTATATTCTGTATAACTTGTATCGTGTGACATGCTGCAATTTTACTTTACAAATGTAAGGGCTGCGGTTAATATTATTTATTTGACTTAACAATTTCTGAAAAATGTTTTTTCTTTCTTACAAAGTAAGCCCATACAAGCGAACCGTTATAAATACCCGCTAATCTTTTTATTCTCTTTGATGGCAGCTTTTGGTAATGATGAGCTGTGTTCAACCATTTAATTACATCCATATGTGCGTGAAGTACGGCTTTGAACGATTCCATATCCTTTTGCAAAAGACTTTTAAGAGCAAACAACCAATCGAGTAAAATACGAAACGGAATTTTCCACCAGGCTTCACGCAAGGCAAGATTTTTAAACAATATCATTAAATTATTCCTGAAGTTAAGATAGGTTTTGCGGCTGTTTGTTTTTGGCAATGTACCGCCGCCTACATGATAAACAACAGAAGAAGCACAGCAATAAATTGTATAACCTTTACGCTGCAAACGCCAGCAAAGATCTATTTCTTCCATGTGTGCAAACAGGCGCGCATCGAAGCCTTGCATTTCATGAAAACATTCAGCTCTTATGCACAGGGCAGCACCGCTTGCCCAAAATACTTTTTGGTTGGAATTATATTGCCCTTTATCTTCTTCACAAATATCAAATATTCTTCCGCGAGCAAATGCATATCCCAAGGCATCCATCCATCCGCCACAGGCACCGGCATATTCAAAATATGTTTTATTGTAAAAAGATAAAATTTTTGGCTGGCAGGCTGCAATATTTTTATCTGCTTCCATTAATGTTATCATGTTTTCAATCCAGCCGGGTGTAACTTCAACATCAGAATTTAAAAGAACATAATAAGCTGATTCTATTTTTGAAAGCGCTTCATTATAACCACCGGCAAAACCATAATTTTCATCAAGCGCAATAATTTCTACTGAAGGAAAATTGTTTTGAACGAAAGCAATGCTGTCATCGCCGGATGCGTTATCGGCCACAATAATTTTTTTATTGAGATAAGTTGAAGCAATTACAGAAGGCAAAAATTTTTCAAGATAATTCCGGCCATTAAAGTTTAATATGACTATCGCTACCGCAGGAAATTTCAATTGCGTTTTATTCAAAAATAAATTGAAAACTTTCAAATTAAACCGTTAAATTATATTCCTCTTTAATAAAAACAAATTTTAAACAAGTGTACAGATAAACCATTAGCTTACAGATAATTACTTTTCTTTGCACATTTACATTACAGCTTATGCTTTATTCAATGACTGGCTATGGCCGTGCTGAAAAAACAATCGCCGGCAAATCTTATTTAATAGAATTGCGTTCACTCAATGGCAAACAATACGACATTCGCCTTACCTTGCCTCCGCTTCTGAAACCTTATGAAATTGAAATAAGAAATATTCTGAATGAAGGTTTATTGCGCGGCAGTATTGAATGTATAATTACGATTTCACAAAACGGGTCTGATAAATCCGTACGCCTGAACAAATCACTTATCAAAGCTTATTACGAACCTATACAGGAACTTTCTAAAGAGTTAGGCCTGTCGCAGGAAAACGTATTAAGTGTATTGTTAAGAATGCCTGATGTGGTAAGCGCATCCAATGAAATTATTGCCGAAGATGAATGGAAATTATTTTCCCGTGTTTTAAATGAAGTGATTGCCGATTTGAATAGTCACAGAAAAGATGAAGGCAAAAGCATGGAAGATGATTTGCTGGCGCGCATAACCAATATTGAATTGCAGCAGGCAGCCGTTGCCGCGCTTGAACCACAACGCAGAATAAAAATAAAAGAAGGGCTGCAGAAAGTGCTGGAGGAACATATTGGTAAAGAAAATTACGATCCTAACCGCCTGGAACAGGAACTGATTTATTACATAGAAAAGATTGACATAAGCGAAGAACAGGTGCGCCTTAAAAACCATTGCGTTTATTTCAAAGAGGTATTAAATGATCATGCTATTATCAAAGGAAAAAAATTATCATTCATATTACAGGAAATAGGCAGGGAAATAAATACAACCGGTTCTAAAGCTTATGATGCTGATGTGCAAAAATGTGTTGTGCTTATGAAGGATGAACTGGAAAAAGCAAAAGAGCAAATCTTAAATGTATTGTAAGCTTATGAAGCGTTTCATCATTTTTATTTTCATTACCTTTTTTTTATTAAGCTGCAATACGATTGATGTTTATGAAAAAACAATGCCACTGCCACGGCATGAATGGAGCAGCAAAAATGTTTTGCCTTTTACTTTTGTTGCAAAAGACAGCCTCAGCTATTATAATGTTTACCTGGTGTTGCGGCATACTGAAGCTTATCATTTCAATAATATGTGGATTGATTTTTCGGCCGCCTTTCCCGGTCAAAAACCACGAATACAACGCCTTAATATAACACTTGCAAATACAAAGGGCTGGCTTGGTACGGCTATGGATGATATTATTGAACAACGTGTATTGCTCTTTAGCAAGCCAACAAAATTAGCTGCCGGCAGTTATACCTTTTCATTACGGCAGGTAATGCGCGAAGACCCTTTGGAAAATATTGTAAACGCAGGCATAAGAGTGGAAAAAGTGGTGCAGTAATATAAGTGACATCACAGTTTTAATTTTGCGACAAGGATGTAATAAATTACTTTATGCCCTCCGCATTTTCATACAGCTTTAAATTTTCGCAACCGAATCTTTCAACTTTTGAACATCTCCTTCTGTGCAATCAATATAACTGTATATACCCATAACAGGCGGCAATGCAACATCTTTATAAAGTGATATGGTTTTTATTACAGGCTGCTTTGTATTATATTCTTTTAATTTGGCGCATTGAAACTCATCCCAGCAAACAGGTGAATTGCTGTAAGAAGGAGATAGTATGCATATAACACATTTAGAGTTTTGAATAGCATCAGAAATCTTCTTTATCCATAAACCGCCAGGTGGAATGCTGTCCCTATCATAAAAAATTTTGACATCATTCCTCAGCAGGCCAAACGCATTAATAAATTCCTGCACTTCTTTATTGTGCGCATGTGCATAGCTTATAAAATAATCATACTGTTCTGTTGTACCGGTACTATTATCGCTTGTTGCTGTTGCAGTTTGGGCAGCAGTTTCAAGTTTATTTATGAGCTTTTTCACTACCTGTTTTTCTTCTGCATCCGCAATGGCATATAAATCCTGCAAAAGATAATCCATCAGTTTATCGTCTATCAGTTCTTCTATACGATCTGCAATTTTTTCTTTCCAACCACGCGGCTTTATTGTTACAGGAATACTTTCTGTTGTTTGTATGGTTTTAGTTTGTTGCTTATGCCATTGTATTACAAAATTGTCAAAAATAAATTTGCTTGGCTGGGCTTCTGCTGCATTATATACAACTAATTTCAGCACATTAACCGGCAAACCTTGGGTAAGCCAAAATACGGCAGCATTAAGAATAGCAGGCAAAATCAATTCTACTGAAGCGCGCTGGTTGCCCGTTGCAAGCAAAGGCATGGCAACATTACTTATATCAAGCGGCTTCTGTTGCGGAACAATTTCTGAGGTAGTTATATCAGGTATTAAAAAATTATTAAGGCATCTGAAAACATTTGAAACCACTTCTTCAGGCTTAGCGCTTAAAATACGTGGTTCAAAGCTCATAATGCGTTTTGTATTAAACTGTTTTTGCAGGTGAGGTTGCAGCTCCTGAGAAAGCCAGCAACCCAGCTGCACACTTAAATCAACTTGTTTATTTTTAGCAAGGCTATACATGTCCAGTCCTTTTTTATATAAAGCACCAACTAATGTATTTGAAAGTGGAACATAATCTCCGGGATAGGCAGATACAACCATAATATCAACAGCATGTTCAGGCGGCAATGCAGAAAGATCACCATGCAATAATTGTATTATAGCGGTGTTATGCATGTTTTGTATTTCAAGTTGCGCAAGCAATTGCATAGAAAATAAATTAAACAGTTTACATCATTAAAATTAAGAATGCAGAAGCAAAAGTTCAATTGCTTATCGGCCATAAAATAAATTTAGCTAAAGGTTTTCCGCCTTATCATTTTACAGTTCAGTTTAAAATCAAACAACATCAAACAAGATCGTAAAAAAAAAATTTCAAACTAACATATAAAGCATTGGTATAATACTTGATTTTCTTTGTAGAAAAATGTAGATGGCGATAGCTTTTCCGATTATTGACTGGGGCAACGGAACAAATATTTATGAAGTTAATGTAAGGCAATACACACAGGAAGGCACCTTCCAGGCTTTTATAAAACATATTCCACGATTGCATAACATGGGTATTGATATACTCTGGCTGATGCCTGTTACACCTATCAGCGTTGAAAAAAGACAGGGCACTTTCGGCAGTTATTATGCGGCAAGTTCTTACACAAATATTGATCCTGCTTATGGTACTGAAGATGATTTTAAAGAACTGATAAAAACAGCGCATTTTTTTGGTATGAAAGTTATTATTGACTGGGTTGCAAATCATACCGGTTATGACCATCAGTGGACAAAAGAACATGCAGACTGGTATCGAAAAGATGAGCATGGAAATTTTACGGAATTATATGGATGGGTTGATGTAATTGACCTGAATTATGAGATGCCTGCCCTGCGCGAAGGCATGATCGGGGCTATGAAACACTGGGTAAAAAAATTTGATATTGACGGATTTAGATGCGATATGGCGCGCACCGTTCCTATCGATTTCTGGATAGAGGCGCGCGGCGAATGTGATGCAGTGAAACCTTTATTCTGGCTTGCGGAATGTGAAATATTAAATTATCATGAATCGTTCGATCTTACGTATGGCTGGGAAGTTATGCGTGCTTTTGATAAGTACTTTAAAGAGGAAATAAAATTTGATGAAATAAAACCCTTGCTCATTAATTACTCGCATTATCCTATCGGCTCAAGAAAATTATTGTTTACCTCCAATCATGATGAAAACACTTATCACGGAACTGAATATGAAAAATATGGTGTGAGTGCGAAGGCCATGGCTGTATTCAGTTGCACCTGGCCCGGCATTCCTTTGATATATTCCGGGCAGGAGAAGCCCAATTATAAACGCCTTGAATTTTTTGAGAAAGATTTTATTGATTGGGAAGGAAATGTTGAGATGCACAGTTTTTATAAAACATTACTCACCATTCGCAAACGCAACAAAGCCTTGCAGGAAAGCGCATCCGTTTTATTGTTAAATACAAATGCCCCGAATATATTAGGGTATTTATGCAGAAGAAGAAAAGACAAAGTGCTTGTGCTGATGAATATCGGAAAAGAAACCACAACTTTTTTTATTGATCATCCTGCATTACCAGGGAATTATGTAAACCTGTTTTCCGGCTTGCAGGCTGTTATAAAAAGAAAAGAAACCTACACTTTTCAGCCAGGGGAATATATAGTGTACCATATTACTTAAAGCAGGAAAATGAGATAAGATTTCTACATAAAAAAACCGGTTAGCGTTGCTAACCGGAGCGGGTAAACATAAACCGTTTACTCAAAATTGAGATGTCTATGAATGTCCCATAATCTTTAAGGCTTATTCCGTTTCATCCTTTCGATCTTTTTTATCCTGTGTACTTAAAGCTGCTAATTGTGTTTGCGTATCTTCATTGTAAGGATGAGAAACACCATGTTTATCATCAGGAATACCTAAACCGGTGCTTGGGCCGCCTTTAGCTGCCAAATCTCTTTCTTCATCGGGATTAACTGCAGAATACCCTTGCTGATTAACTTTATCGTCTGGCATAACAATGTGTTTTAAAAGTTATACAATAACCATAATATTTAAATTATCATGCCATAATTTCTTCTATCGAAATTTTAAGTTTATGATGTGACCAAGAGGTTCTCACAGGTAAGCACAGCATAAGGAATTTGGTAATGCGCGGGCAAAAAAAATATCCATACTCATTGATTCACAAAACTTCCGGGCTGTTTCCATAACATGGGCAATACAACCATAAAATATTTTTCGCCATGTATAACCTGGAAGCCATCCTGGTTCATTAGATCATATTTTGAACGGATGTTTTGCAAGCCTATGCGTGTTGACTTTTCTTTCAACACTTTAGGTTGCACATTATTGTTTACTACAAGCTGTTTTCCTTCAGTGGTAAAAACTTCTACAGATAATGGATTGAGTTTACTTACAACATTGTGCTTGACCGCATTTTCCAACAATAACTGAAGGCTGAGTGAAGGCACGAGATAAGGATAATATTTTCTGTCAATTTGTACAGTCAGCTTCACGCCTTCGCCATAGCGCGTACTTATGAGCTGAAAATAACTCTGTATGAATTTTATCTCATTTTCAACGGTGCTCATTCCATCTTCATTGCTCTGCAATAAATACCGGTAAACTTTGCTTAAGTCATTTAAAAATTTATTTGCCTGTTGTTTGTTTTCATATATAAGCGATGAAAGTGTGTTAAAACAATTGAATAAAAAGTGCGGGTTTACCTTTTGCTGAAGGTTTTCAAACTCCTGGCGCAGGTGCATGTGCTCAAGCAATTCAGCCTCCATTGCCGTTTCTTTATATTTTTCAATAATGTAAACCACTTCGAATAAAGTTTCAAAAACTATATTGGTAGTTAACCCAACCAACAAAGCATTGGTAATATCGCCCCGCTTAATAACATACCCGCCAATATGAAAATAATGAAACACGAAAATGATAAGCAATACCGATGGCGACATGATAAGCACATTTATAAAAAACTTATATATTACCCTTTGTTTTGTGTAAGCCGTGCCGGGAAATTTTGTTTGCAGAAAATAATTATACTGATTGTGCATCCGCCATGAAAAATAACCAATGGCATAAATCAACAAATAACCATACAGCCACAACTGCCATTCATGAAACATTCTGCGGCCATACATAATATAACACAATGCAAAAGTTATAAAAGGCATCGAAAGTAAGAACGAGCGAACAGCTACAAGTGGTGGTTTTGCAAATTTCATAATACAACCTCCATATTCTTTAATAGTGGCAATTGTATCACGCGCTCATGCCGGTGTTCGCGTATTGATATTTCCCCTGCTTTTAAAAGGTTGTATTTATTTATAAGGTTATCAAGTCCGTCATTAGCGCCAAAATCTTCTATAATTGTTTTTTCATGCACTGAATGACGTACTTCGAGATAATCGTCAAACACATCAATTTGTATATGCAAAGGATTGGCTTTATTAATTGCATTCGTATAAATGATATTCTCCAGCACAACCTGCATGCTTAATGGCGGCAACAACATGTCCGGGATGTTTTCATGGCCGGGCACATTTATTTCAATACCATTGCCAAAGCGTTGTTTTATCAGGTACAGGTACGAAGCCGTAAACTTAATTTCATCCTGCAAAGGCACGAGCAATTCATCGTCTTTTCTTAAAAGATACCGGTGCACTTTGGTCATTTCGTCCAGAAATTTTTCAGCCATTTCTTCATCTTCATCAATTAAACCTGATAATGTATTGAAACAATTAAACAGGAAATGCGGGTTTATCTGTCCTTTTAAACCAAGCACCCTGCTGCGCTGGTATATGTTCCTGAGCTTTTCCGTTTCGCTCAAAGAAGCCTTCCATATTTCAAAATTGGCTACACCTTCATTTAAAAAAGTAATGCCGGTGCTCATTATACATGCGTATAACAATCCCCACCACATCATTTGATGTTTTACGGGACAATTAAGCAAATGATTGTTCGCATATAATAAAATTAAGCCGTAAATGGTGAAAGCATTCATTACGTAAAACACGGGCAGCATGATGCGAATGCGTTTGAAGAGATCAACCGCTGCGGGATACATTCTGTGAATTTTTGCAGCTACCAGGCCAAAAACAAAATAGATGATAAAAAAGTAAATGAGATTGTATATGAACGCCAGCAGAAACTGCGTGAAAGGATGAAACAAACAACTCCCAAACAGAATTAAATTCATGCCTGTTACATAAGGCGCCATCACCCATACAAATACCTGGGGTTCTCTTTTGCTATATCGCTTCATGGCTTATTTAGCCTTTAAATTTATTTGTGTTTAATAATTGCAGCAAAAGCGGTGAATGTATCGCCGGCCTGTAAATCAATCTCGCATTGTATTTCAGCAGCACGCGTTTTAATTTCTTCAAACTCTTTTTGCATTTTCACCTTATTGCTGTTTATAACTCTCCCATCGGCAGAAAACTTTAATAACAGGTCATATCTTTTTGATTCAAGGGTTACGAGTATCATGTTTGATTGTGTATAGGCAGCAAGCATGAGCAATGCTTTTTTATAAATAAGCATTAACTCAAGGCGCTCTTTCATAGAAAGATCGTGTTGTTGTGCTCTTGCATTAATATCAATGTTAATTGCAGTATTATATTCATGATACACGCCATCAGCAATTTCATGCATGCGTTCCGTAATTTTCGCCGTTGAATCATTGGCAGGGTCTATGCTCCACATTACATCATCCATAGCAATAACAGTGCTGCGGCTTTTAAATTTAATTTCTTGTATATAGTCTTTTGACTGTTCAGGATTTACATCTGCCTTCATTGCCGCTATCTCGCTTAACACACTTATACTTTTTAAGGTGTTGCTTACTTCGTTATGCAGTTCTTTACCAATGTTGCTGCGCATTATAAGAATATCTTTTATTCTTTTTATGCGCTCCCTGTTTATGCGCCATAGTATCAATATTGCCAACAATACAATAGCTATATAAAAGCTGAATGTTTTATAGAAAGGTGCTTCAATTTTAAATGTAAAAGCATTAAAAGTTTTAATGCCGCCTACCGTGTCAATGCCTGTTTTAAAAGTGTAAGTTCCGGGCGGCAGGTATGAATACACCGCTTCGTTCCGCCCGTTGTCTTTTTGCCATTCTTTATCAAGGCCCTGCATTTTATAAACAATATTGAAATAGTTTCTGTAACTAAGCGTTGAAAATTGTATGCTCATGCTGTTCTGCGAAGTGCCCAATACAATCTTATCCAAGTTAAGCAGAGAATCTGCATTTACAGGCTTGTTCATTATACTAATGCCTGCAATTTCAACAGCAGGTTTTAATGAATCGTAATTATTGACATTAGCCGGATTAAACACCATTATATTTCTTACTGTTCCAATTGCTATACGCCCATCATTTAACAATGTGCTGCTTGTTGGTGTGAATGAACTGTTGCTTATACCATCATCGATATTATAAGTGGAAAGATTATGTTTTGAAAAATTTATGTTGCAAACGCCGTTTTCTGTAAATATCCAAAGTGTATTTTGCTTATCGGCAATAATATTTGAAATATAATTTGTAGGCAATCCGTCGGCTGTTGTAAAATAGGTAATATTGCCGCTGTGTGTATCCAGAAAATTCAATCCTTCCGTTGCAATAATAAAACTGTTGTTGCCGTATTGAATCACATCAACAACATTACCACTCAACAAATGCTTACCATCTGCCTTGCCCGTAACATATATTTTGTTTATGGTGTCTTTATCAACATTAAACTGCATTGCCAGGCCTGCAACTGCCCAAATATCACCTTTCCAATCGGCATATAACCTGAAAACGTCGTCAGTTGTTTTTTGAATAAGTTTAAATGTGTTTGTTTTTTGCTGCCATTTAATTATTGCTTTACGTGTGCCCAGCCAGATATCTCCATTCCTATCTTCTGCAATTTGCCTTATGGTTGAATTCTCAAAAACCGGCGGATGCAATTTTTCTGTGGTGTTGGTTGAAGCATGATAAATAAGAATGTAACCATCCTGGTTGGTTGACCATATATCATTGTTTTTGCGGCGAAGCAGCGACCAGGTAAGTTTCTCCTGCATGGCATCCGCCTGTTTAACAATATCGCTTTTAACCGGGTTCAGGGCGCTATCATATTCAAATAAGCCGCTTCCCCATGTAGCAACCAATATGTTATCGTTTGGCAAATGCAGAAGATCAACCACGTCTGAGTTATAGATATTTTCGCTGCCATGTTTTTTATTATCAACATATTTAAACCCTGTGTTCCAGATCATTTTATAAACACCATTATCAGTTGAAAGCCAGCAATTGTTTTCACGATCAAACATCGCGTTTCTTATCTCATAAAAATAAATTGAATATTGACCCGGCATATTTGAATTAATGAGGCTCAGATTGTCGGCGCCAAGCGCAAACAGGCCACGGCCTGTAATAAATACCGGTCCCTTTTGTGGCTGTACTATTGAAAACACATTATTAAAAGCGGTATTGCTTTTACTGTTTATTTCTCCTGAATAATTATGAACTGTTTGTTGTGCCGCGTTATATTTTATCAGGTTTGGGCTTTTTCTGTCAGTATTATAGGTATTCATCCAGAAATTGCCATCATGGTCTTTTAATACATTTTCAACCATTTTATATTGCTGTAAAGCATCTATCACCGCGTCATTATCAACATTGTGCCCGCGATAACTGTAGGTATTTTTTTGCGGGTTGAATTTTATCAATCCTTCATTGGTGGTAATCCAGTAATTATGAAGATTGTCAATTGAAAAATTATGTATGCTCCAGTTAACAGGAAGGTTAAAACGATTATCAGCTTCATTAAACAATCCTTTTTGCTCATCATAGGCAAATACATTCCTGGCCATTTCGTTATTATAGCTAAGCACATTTTTTACAAGTTTGCTATCGTATAAAATAAACAAGATATTTTTTTCAGCATCGCATTTTAAAATACCACCCGGTTTATCTACCGGCTTCTTATCAACCGACACATACACTTCATGAAATTTAAATTGCTTTATATCAAAATAACCCAGTTTATTATTTGCAGTTGTTAGCCAAAGCCTGCTCTTCTTATCAATTGTAAGTTGTGTGATGTAATTATGCGGCAAAGAACCGGTGTCGCCTTCAATATGTTTAAAATTAATAAAGCGGTTGCCATCATAACGCTGCAAGCCGTTCTTGCCGGCTATCCATATATAGCCTTTTGCGTCCTGAACGGTTGCTTGTGTTTCATCTGATAATAAACCATTGTGCATTCCTAAATGAAGAAATATATATTGCTGATTAACCTGCGCATCAGCAGTTATAAAAAGCAAGCACAAAATAAATAAGTTGAAATAGCGGATCAAGCGAAGCATATTTACTTTTCAAATATAAAAGTTGTTTAAATTATTTATTCGCTCTACGCTGATTAGATGAATAATTAAGATGAGTTGCACAGGTAAATGTCGCCAAATTAAAAAGCCTGTGAATAACTCACAGGCCCTTAAGCATAACGCAAAAAGCTATTTCAATTCAAAAACCACATTTACATCATATTGAATTTTTATTTTTTTGAAATCTACATTCATTGCCGGTGCGGCTTCAGCATCTATCGTTTTCATCATTGCGTTCGCTGCGTACATCGGCCTTGGATAATTGCCGCTTTCAACAGGATCGTTGACAGATAAAGCCTGGCCAACATTATCACCCAATGCGGCAGCGAGGTATGTTGCTTTTTCTTTTGCTGCTTTTATAGCCCTTATCTTCAATACCTTTTTAATTGAATCCATATCGCTGTGCGATGTACGGCTCATATAAAAATTTTGGGTTGCCTCATCATCAAGCTTATCAACCAGTTTATCCATATCATCAACGGTTTTCACCTTTACCTCATACGTAATGCCGGCTTTCATATCCGGATTTTTCTTTTTGTTTTTTTGATACCACCAGTAATTACCATCCCAACCTGAATAACCCTGAACCACTACATCCGTATCCGCAATGCCCATGCTTTTAGCAGCACTCAAAAACTGGTTGCGGATGGTTTCAATATTCACCTTTTCACCGCTTTTTTTATTGTATTCGCGCAGTTCAACCTGCACATAAATTTCATCCGGTGTTAGCTCAAGTTCGGCTGAACCATTTACGTTAATAGTACGTTGTTTAATAATGTTGTCGCCTGTTTGCGCATTGGCAAATAATAAAAACAAACTTGCAGAGAGTGTTAAAAATATTTTCTTCATGATTATTTATTTACAGGAAGATGAAGTATTTTAAATTATTACATAAGCGCAGATATTCTATTAACAATCGTTTAAGAAAGTTGATTGTTTGATAAGTTGAGATGCAAACAATTGTTCAAAACATTTAAAGTTTTGTTTCAAAGGTTCACATGTTCACGGGTTCACAAATGTAGCTGCAACTATGAAACACTCATTAGGTGCTATGCAGTTTTCGATATCATTACCTTGGAAGGCACGGGTGCATTAATACCGTTTTCGGCAAAAGCTTTTTGAATTTTTTCGAGAGTACCAAAATATACATCCCAGTAATCGGCCACGGTTGCGTAAGGGCGTATAGCAATTTCGTTAAAATAGCCTCCAAGTTTGGAAACAAATACACCGGGCGCCGGCGCTTTTAATATTTTTTCATCATTATTCATTACTTCCATTGCAACCTGTCTCACTTTATTCATGTCGTTATCAGCAGCAACATTTAAGATAAGATCAACACGCACGTTGCCATGGCGGCTATAGTTGGTAATAATACCGTTCGATACCATAGCGTTGGCAATAATGGTTGTTTTATTATCGGGGGTAAGTATAATTGTGTTGGAAATTTGTATCTCATGCACAAACCCAATTTGCCCGTTGCTTTTAATAAGATCACCAACTTTAAAAGGCTTAAATAATAATACTAAAACACCGCCCGCAAAATTGGCAAGCGAGCCTTGTAAAGCCAAACCCACTGCCAAACCTAAGGCGCCGATAACAGCAACAAAACTAGTTGTTTTAATACCTATCATGCCTGCTACACTTACAAGCAACAATATTTTTAATGCAATGCTTATGAGACTTGTAAGAAATGTTTGCAGCGATACATCAAAGCCGCGCCGGATCATTAGTTTACCAAGCATTTTTGTGATGATGTTTGTAATCCATAAACCGATAATAAAAAGAGGATGGCGCCAAGAATTTTTAAGCCGTAGGTAGCAAATAGTGCCTGTATGTTCGAATAAATTTTGGTAATGTCATTCATGGTTTGAAGTTTTAGTATATTAAAAATAATACATGCGATGTATTAACTGCTATTTTTTGTTTGAATAAGCACAATTTTATCCGGTTATTCAAATAATTAATCAATAAAAAATTATTCTTCAAAAACGCATCACCTAAAAAAAATGTATCCAATTATAATAGCTGCAATCACACCAATAAAATCGGCAATTAAACCCGCCCAAACAGCATAACGGACTTTTTTTATGCCAACACTGCCAAAATATAAAGCAAGAATATAAAAAGTTGTATCGGCAGAACCCTGGAATGTACAGGCAAGTTTGCCAACAAAAGTATCAGGCCCATAAGTTTTCATTGTGGCTATCATCATTCCCCTCGCGCCGCTTCCGCTGAAAGGCCGCATAATAGCTGTAGGTAAAGCGGGTACAAAATCGGTGTTCAATCCTGCAGCATGAACAAGGTAACTTATACCATTGACTACATAATCTAAAGCGCCACTATCCCTGAAAACGCGAATGGCTACGAGCATACCCACGAGATAGGGAATTATTTTCAACACCACATTGAAACCTTCTTTCGCGCCTTCAATAAAAGCATCGAATACCGAAACTTTTTTGTAAACGCCACCAATAATAATGGCTACAATAATTATAAGTAAAATAAGATTGCCGCTTATAGTGCTGAAATTATTTTTTGTTTCAGCACTCATATGGTTTACGCCAATCATCAGTGCTGCAACAATTGCTATCAACCCTATTATCCATGAAAGCAAAACAAAATCCCATCTAAGCCTTTGCTTTATACCAATAACAATTATGGAAGCAAGTGTGGTAACCACCGTGCCCAGTACACAGGGAATAAAAACGCTCGTAGCGTCTGTTGATCCTGCTGAAATTCTGTAAGTGAATATTGAAAGTGGAATAAGCGTAAGGCCGCTTGTATGCAGCACGAGAAACATTATTTGTGCATTAGACGCAGTGCCTTTTTTTGGGTTGAGTTCTTCAAGGCTTTGCATAGATTTTAAACCAAATGGTGTTGCCGCATTATCAAGCCCAAGCATATTGGCACTGAAGTTCATCACCATTTCTCCCATTACAGGATGGCCGGCGGGCACTTCGGGAAAAAGCCTTTTCATTAAAGGATTTAATTTTTTTGCGAGCCAGTTTATGGCACCTGCTTTTTCGGCAATGTTCATCAGGCCAAGAAAAAAAACCATTGTGCCGGCAAGCGAAAAAGCTACGTCTGTAACAGAAGTTTTGGCTGAATCAAAAATGCCATCAACCAATGTTTTAAAAATAGTTGTATCGCCAAAAAAAACAGATTTAATCAACGCAATTACAAATGCTATAACAAAAAATGCTATAAAAACAATATTTAATGCCATTCCCTTTTCCGCCGCGGCGGATGTTTTGTGAGGGCGTAAAATAAAAGAAACATTTCATTAAATTCTATAACCCTACATTTGCGCCTCTAAAAATTTTATTAACTATAAATTCTCCTTTAGGGATCAAGGGTATGGCTTTACAGGCAGGCATAGTTGGATTACCCAACGTAGGAAAATCAACTTTATTTAATGCATTAAGCAATGCAAAAGCGCAGGCTGCAAACTTTCCGTTTTGTACTATTGAACCAAATGTTGGAGTGATAACCGTACCTGACGAAAGATTATTTGAGCTGGAGAAACTGGTGCATCCGCAACGTGTTGTGCCTGCAACAGTAGAAATTGTTGACATTGCCGGCCTGGTAAAAGGCGCCAGCAAAGGCGAAGGTTTGGGTAATCAATTCTTAGGCAACATTCGTAATACAGATGCTATCATTCATGTACTGCGTTGTTTTGATGATGATAATGTAATTCATGTTGATGGCAGCGTAAATCCTGTTCGCGATAAAGAAATTATTGATACCGAATTGCAGTTAAAAGACCTTGAAAGTGTTGAAAAGAAAATTGCACGTTCAGAAAAAATTGCACGCACAGATAAAGACGCCGCGGCAGGGCTTGATATTTTAAGAGCATTAAAAACACATATTGAGCAAGGTAAAAATGCGAGAGCTTTTGAAGTGAATGCTATAGATAAAGCAAAGCATATTGATGACTTGTTTTTACTTACCATTAAACCGGTTATTTATGTATGCAATGTTGATGAGGAGTCTGTCATCAGGGGCAATAAATATACGGATGCTATAAAGGAAGCGATAAAAAATGAGCAGGCAGAAATTTTATTTATAAGCGCCGCCATTGAAAGCGAGATCGCCGCAATGGATAGTTACGAAGACCGTAAAATGTTCCTTGAAGATCTTGGTTTGAAAGAAAGTGGTGTCGTGCGATTGATACATTCAACCTATCATTTATTAAACCTTGCCACCTACTTTACGGCAGGCGAGCAGGAAGTAAGGGCGTGGACAATTCACAAAGGCATGTTGGCGCCGCAGGCAGCCGCCGTAATACATACTGATTTTGAAAAAGGTTTCATTCGTGCAGAAGTTATAAAGTACGACGACTATATTAAATATAAAAGTGAAGCAGCCTGCCGCGATGCGGGAAAGCTTGCTGTTCAGGGCAAAGATTATTTAGTGGAAGATGGCGATATAATGCATTTCAGGTTCAATGTGTAGGTTGGGGTAATATTCAGATTTACAATTTTAGATTTAGGATTTGCTTTATTGCCTGAGCTTGCAGCCCTTAGCTCCTTCGCTCGTAGCTCCTGGCTCACAGCTCACGGCTGTTATTGATGAGTAGAAAACGTAAATTATTATTAAAAAGCACAAGCATAGCCGGCACACTAAGTTTTCTTCTCCGCACAGTCTATCCCATAGCTATGTGCATTTGCCTGAGGACTGTTGGGGCTTTTGTAGCGGCTACTTCGTTAAATCTATATCCCTTAATTCCATAAAACTTGTAACAGTATAAATTCCCTGTTCGCCTTTAAAATAAAACTTTGCAGAACTATGTTTGTATTCTTCCGGCCATGTACATACATCCGTAACACATGGATTTATTATGGATGTAATTTAATTTTTGCATAATGAACTTTTCTGTTCTGCACTCCTTCCAACCGAACGATGGCTAAGTTTATCTTATAATAAAAAAACCTGCCAGCATATAGAATAAAGTCTTTTTGGTATACAACAGTTTCACCTCTGCAGTTATTCTAATTGATTACATATAACTTGATTGATAGAAATCCTACCTATAATAATATTTTTGAAAGTGTTATTTTTATACTGCGCTTAGAATTCATTCTTTGAAAAAATTTTATGGCTGCAACAAGAAGATTATACTTAATAAATCACTTATTTCTGCCAACTGTTTCAATAAAATATAAAGATCGTCCAACGGAAATTTATAAAAACTGTACAAGGCTCTTATTGTTCGTATGTTTAATACTTAATGGCCTGGCTGCTTCTTCGCAACAAAAAGACTCTTTGCAATCGCATAAAAAAGATACATTGGGAAAAGAGTTTATTAGCCAGTTAAAGGAGTTAGGGTTTTCGGAAGTTAAAAAAGGCATGCAAAAATTTCAGGAAGACAGAACTGAAACAAAGCAGGAAAAATTAATTGAAAACATACAAAGAACCATGCGGGCTGCAATGAATTATGTAGAGATTGGCGTTGATACAACAGGGTTAAATGAAGAACTGGCTGATATTGATCGTTGGTATAACATTGCAATTGATGGTGTTCTTATCAATAAGAGTACAACTCAGACCAAAGGAAACCTGGAAGTTTCAGCAAAAATATTAAAAGAGTTGCTGAAAAGGATAGAGGACAGGCAAAGATCGTTGGATAGATATTATGAAGAACTCCTCGAATTCAGAAATGATATAGATTCATTATATAGTGACAGCAGTTTGTACAGGCTTTCATCAGATTCGGCTACCACAGCACGTTACATACAAAAAATGGTTTTTCTTGCATCAGAAATAAAGCCTGCAGACAGTACACTTAAACACGCATTAGTTAATGTTGCTGCTTTAGAAACAAATGTAAACCTAACCGTAACTAAGTTTAGTAGAGGAATAAAACAAATAGAAAAATTCCAGCAAGACCTTTTCCACCAGTACTTTAAAAGAGAATTTCGCAATTTAAGTCAGCCTTCTGCTAATGGAACTAAAAGATCTTTAAGTGGAATTATCAGGATATCAGCGGCTAAAGCAAAACTGTCTCTTTATTTTTATACCATCAACAATATAAATGGCATTATAATTATACTATTGTTGATAGTTGGTTGTACTTGTTTTCTTAGGTCGTTAAAGCAGCACTTAAGAGAAGAAAAAGTTTTAAAGAATGATTTCTCCGGGCAATTGGTTTTGCGTTACCCTGTTTTATCGGCAATATTATTAGTGCTTAGCCTTTTTCAATTTATTTTTTTGCAGCCTGTTTTTGCTTTTAGTTTTTTAATATGGGCGATCTCAGCAATATGCCTTACTATTATTTTTAATGGGTATATAACCAGGTATTGGCTGTATTCATGGCTAACAGTGGTTTCACTTTTTTTGCTCGGTTGTGCCGATAATCTTGTACGGGAGCCATCAAGGATTGAAAGATGGTTTATGTTCGGCCTCTCAGTAACCGGAGTGATATCCTGTGTGATTATTCTTTTAAAAGGCCGGAAAAAAGAATTAAAAGAAAAATGGATAGTATATTTTATGATGCTGATGGGCTTAATGGAAAGCGGATCGGCTCTTTTAATCTTTTATGGCCGCTATAATCTTTCAAAAACATTGCTTACAAATGGTTTTCTGAATGTTGTTATCGGGATTTTATTTTTATGGGTAGTGCGGTTTATAAATGAGGGTCTCGCACTTGCTTCTATTGTTTATGAAGCGCCGGATAAAAAATTATTTTATATCAATTTTAAAAAGCTTGGTAATAAAGTGCCGGCATTTTTTTATGTGCTGCTGGCTATTGGATGGAGTATTTTAGTGGGAAGAAATTTTTATATATTTAGTGTAATTTCAGAACCTGTAAAAGATTTTTTACATAGAGAAAGAATAGTAGGAAACTATTCTTTTACTGTTATAAACTCGCTGATTTTTTTCCTGATATTGGTGTTGTCAACAGTGGTTTCGAGAATCGTTTCTTTCTTTGCTTCTGATAGTTCGGGAGATCACGGAACAAAAAAAAGCGGTATTGGCAGTTGGTTGTTGCTGGTGCGCATTGGCATTATCAGTATGGGGTTTTTCCTCGCTTTTGCAGCGGCAGGAATATCTATGGATAAGATCACCATTATCATAAGTGCATTAGGTATAGGTATTGGGTTTGGCTTGCAAACGCTGGTAAATAATCTTGTAAGTGGTCTTATTATTTCATTTGAAAAGCCCGTGAATGTAGGCGATATAGTAGAAGTAGGTACCATGTCAGGCGTTATGAAATCTATTGGTTTTCGAAGCAGTGTAGTTTATACCTGGGATGGGGCGGATGTAGTGATACCAAACGGCGACCTGCTAAACCAGCATCTTGTAAACTGGACGCTTGGCAATACAAAGAGGCGTATTGACATGCTTATTGGCGTTGCTTATGGAACCGACCTGGAAAAGACCAAACAGCTATTGGAAAACCTGGCTAAGAATGACGATAGAGTTCTACGGGTACCGGCTCCGACCCTGCTTGTAAAAGAATTCAGCAACAGCTCTATTAACCTGCGATTATTATTCTGGGTACCTAATGTTTCGGAATGGACAAATGTGCAAAGTGATATTCTTTCTGCCATTGATATTGCTTTCAAAGCAAATAACATTGTAATTCCATTTCCGCAACAGGACATACATATTCATTATGTTGAAGGCAATATGCCTGAAACTAAAAACGAAGATAAAAACGGAGAATAATTTTAACCCCTCAGCAATGATCGGCTTCAGATAGTAAATTTTGGAATAAATCGAAGATCATGCACTGACTTTGTATACACATTGCTTGAGTGTACGATATTGAAAGCTTTCAAAAAAAACATGATTAATATTCAGAAAAAATAACCCATATCGTTTCGAACATCGTAGCAGCAGAAAATACGCTGCGTATTGGTAAATCAGGATTTTATGTTATCAGAACTTTCCACAAAATAGCGCCAGATAAATGCCGCAATGATACTTCCCAAAACAGGTGCTATAATAAATAGCCACAACTGTGACAATGCAGTTCCACCAACAAAGACTGCGGGGCCTATACTTCTTGCAGGATTCACAGAAACACCTGTTATAGGAATGCCTACAATATGAATTAATACCAGGCTTAAACCAATTGCCAAACCCGCAAAGCCGCCGTGTATATTTTTTGTAGAGGTAGAACCAAAAATTACTAATAAAAAGATAGCAGTAAAAACAACTTCGGCAATAAAGCCTGACATTAAGGAATACTGCTGCGGCGATGCCGTATCATAACCATTTTGCCCTAACCCTGTTGTGGATATATCAAAGCCGGGTTTGCCACTGGCAATAACATATAAAATGCCGGCACCTGCAATGGCTCCCAAAATCTGCGCAATAATATAACCTACACTTTCAGATGCTTTCATTCTTCCGGCCACTACCATACCGATGGTAATAGCAGGATTTATATGGCACCCTGAAATATACCCGATAGCATATGCCATCGCAACAACAGACAGTCCAAAAGCAAAAGAAATTCCTAACAATCCAACGCCGGTTGTACCATTACCGCCCGCGATTACGGCACTGCCGCAACCCATTAGTACCAACGTTAATGTGCCAATAAATTCTGCAACATATTTATTGTTATTGTTTTGTGCCATAATTATAAATTAAAGTTTTGAAAGAATAAATTTAATTGATTTATTCTTTCAACTGTTGCTTTTGTATTTGTTCTTTGTTTTAAAGTTCAGGCTATGTAATTCTAAGGATTAGGGCTTACCATATCTATTGCAGGCAGCAAGCTGTGTTCAGCTACTGTCTAGTCCTAAAATAGGTTTACAGATAAGGAATGTAAACCATGGACAAAAAGCAAGAAATTATCAATGAGTATTTGCTGGGCAAGGTGGGTTATCGAACGCTTTCCCAAAAGTATGGAGTCAGCCGTTCTGCGATTAACCGGTGGGTAATGGATTTTCAAGGCAGGGAGCGATCAAAATCGAGGCAATTGAAAACTGTACATTTGCCATTAATGAAGCAGGAAGATACAAGAGATAATTTACCGTTAGAAATTGAGGCGCTTCAAAAAGAACTGGCTAAAGAACGCTTACGCAACAAGTTGCTTACCGCTATTATTGATGTAGCGGAAAAAGAACTGAAAGTTCCTATCAGAAAAAAGTATGGTACCAAGCCGTTGAAAAAGTAAGGCATAGTGAAAAACTGCGGTGCTTGTCATCGCTATGCACACTGCTTGGTTACACAAGACAAGCTTATTATTCACACAAGTACAGTTATTTGCAGGAAAGCCTGGAATCAGAATTAATTCTTGCAGAAGTTCAAAAACACAGAAAACACCAGCCAAGATTAGGTACAAGAAAACTGATGTTGCTGCTGGAGGATTTTATGAAACAACATAAAATTAAAATGGGCAGGGATGCATTGTTTGATTTGCTGAGAAGGCACAATCTGTTGGTAAGAAAGAGAAAAAGAACAATGCAAACAACATTCTCCAGGCACGGGTATAAAAAGTATCCCAACCTTATAAAGCAATTTGAGCCATTAGCCGCAAACCTTTTGTGGGTAAGCGATATAACTTATATCTGTCTTGAAGAAGGCTTTGCTTATTTAAGTTTAATAACCGATGCTTATTCAAGAAAAGTTGTAGGGTTTTATTTATCAGAAACACTGGAAAACATTGGATGCATACAGGCATTAAAGATGGCCATAGCCGGATGTGCCGATTGCGGTTCACTCATCCACCATTCAGACAGAGGTGTGCAATATTGCAGCCTTGCTTATATTGACCTGTTAACAGATAACCATATAAAAATAAGCATGACTGAGCAAGGCGATCCTTTAGAAAATGCTATTGCTGAAAGATTGAACGGAATACTGAAAGAAGAATTACTGCAACAGAAATATCCTGATTTTAAAACAGCAAAAAAAGATATAGCCAGGGCAATTATTGTTTATAATACTTTAAGGCCACACAGCAGTTGTAATATGCTTACACCACATGAAGCACATACACAAACCGGCGTATTAAAAAAACATTGGAGAAACTATTATAAAAAAAAGGAGGTGGCTATGATAACATCGTAATAGGTTTTTTTAGGCATTTAAGGCTCTGAAGTAATTAACTAAAAAGCTCCGATAAAACCGGAGCTGATATAACGAATTTACTTCGTCGCCTGAAGATATATCCCTGGCAGGTTGCTCCTCAGCAGAGCCTGCTTCCGTTTTTATCTTCAAATCAAATGTAAAGCTATTTTAGTACTAAGATTTATCTGTAATATTATTGCAGGATTATTAACCAAAAAGTGTAAACTTATTTTAGGACGGGTCATACTTTTTCTTCTCCGTACAGTCTCTCCCATAGCTATGTGCGTTTGTCTGAGGACTGTGCGGGCTTTGTACGGCTATTTGTTAAATCAATATCCCGCAACTCCATAAAACTTGTTACCGCGTAATTCCCTGTTCGCCGCAATGTCTCTTAGCCCTGCTTTATGCACAGGAAGGACATTGCGGTTTCATGCACATAATCTATTAAAACAAACCCTTTATCAGGTGTGGTGAAATTACACGAATTGAAGAACTTTTTGTGCTCCGTAGGTCCGCAATGTCGTTGCCGCACACATAACCGTGTGAACAGACATTGCGGGGAAATAATTATAATGGAGTTACACTCCCAGCCAATGATTTATTGCCAATTGCAATGGCATTTTGACCTGTAGCAGCGGTTGCGGCATCTAAACAGGTTATTGACCAATAACAATCCAGTTAGTGCCATCCGATTGAATAGTTACAAATTGTCCCCTTGTTAGGGGCCATGTTGCTAACCCATCTACAGTTTCTGAACCGTTTGGATCAACGGTTACCGTACGGTTTCCTGCTCTGGCGGAGTTTTTAATTGTAAATATTTTCCCGCCTAAAACAGCGGCAGCACTTGGCAAATTTATTGTTCCGGCACCATTAGATGCAATTATACCGTCATAAACAGTGGCCGTATACGGCAAAGCAGGATTGATCACTAAGGAAGGTGAAATACGCTCAGCTATAACCATCCAATTCGTCCCATCACTTTGAAGTTGCAAATAGTCGAATCGCTGATTTAAACGAAGAGAAGTTATTCCATCAATCGTTTCACTTCCGTTACCGTCAACTATAACAGTGTTCGTACCGGCATTTGTTCGTTTTACGGTATAGGTTTTTCCTTTTTCCACAGTTGCCGCACCAGGCAGGGTTACCGTAAAACTGGCCGAAGATGCATCTGCCAATATGGTTTTATCATTCTTATAAGGTGTGTAAGCCGTGGTAACTGCAACAACAGCATTCTCAGGATTGTAATTATTTAATATAACCCAATTCGTGCCATTGCTACGAACAGTTATAGATTGAAAAACATTGGCCATTATATAAGGCGAAGCAAAAGTGCTTTGATCAAGATTTTCACCACTTGCCGGAACAATTCTTAAAACATTCCCTGAGAAAATACCGCCATTCGCATTTCTTTTAATCGTGTACAATCTGTCTTCATTATCCGCAGCGGCTGGAAGACCAACATCAATACTCTGATCATCACCGGTAAAATTTACCTCAATTATATTTTTATCTGATGCTGTGATTGAAGTTGTAGTGACTTGTGCTATTTGTGTAACCGAGATTTCAGAAATCACCCACCAACTATCAGGCCCACAAACTACTTCAAGCGTTGAATTGTCGTTACCTAAAGTAACTGAACTATTTACGATTCCGTTTAATTTTTCTCCCGGAGCAGGCTTCACAATAATTTTACCATCGCCATTATTGTTTCTTTTAAATATATACTCTCTGCCTTGGGAGGTAGTCACGGGAGGCAATATCATATTAGTATTATTATTATTCGTCTGGTCAATGATCATTATGTGGTCATCCTGCTGAATCTGATAAGTAGTAGTTCCATTCAGTAACCTTATTTTAGTGGCAATACTACCCATAAGGGTTACAGAACTGGTCAACGGCAAATTGTTTTCACCACCCGGGCTTCCATCTGAATAACCACCTAAAATATTAAACCCAATACGGCCGGTTACACCATCAATATGCATGAAGTCATATTTATAAAGTCTTCCGTTCCCGAAAGCGTTAAAAAAACCATCCCGCATAAAAAGGTCTTTTCCGTCTAAGTACCAGTTTACCTCTCCAGTTTCCCGAATTAGTAGCTTAACTAATTCGTTCCCTGGTGTGCTATCGTTTAATATTAAAAAGCTGCCGCCTTTGCGAAGTTTGGCTTTTACACTTTGGCCTTGCAGGCTTACATCTCCCTGCAATCCTGCACCTGATGCAGAAATACCTCCGAATAAGTTAAGCGCCCCGCCCGTAGCTGTTCCACTGGCATTGCCACCTTTTAATGTTAAGTTGCCGCCGGCAATATTGGTACCGCTGCCATTCGGCGCCCTAATGGTATCGCCTGCGGGCGCAGTTGTGTTATCCCCTTTGCCTATAACTATATTGCCCAGGCTATCTACCAATAATCGTTGAATATTATTAGTACGCACTCTGAAGCTGGCATTATCAATCGTGCCTATAAAATTTGTTATATAGCTTGTACCTGTATTACCGGTTAAATTCCATCCAGGTGAGCCTGCCGTAACAATAACAGGTCTTTTCCACGCACCGTCACTCCACACATATATTCCCACACCATCACCTCCCGTTACGGAAGCATTAGTGTTAAACACCACTGTACCTGTTAATAGCCCGGCAGGCAAAGGGGCCGGAGAAGACACATCAGTTAAAGCAATTCTTGGAAGCACAAGGCCTTTATTGGTAGTTTCCAGTTCAAGCAGGGAGGCGCTATTTATTGATGTAGGATTATCACCTATTTTCATTTGAGCGTTCACAGTAAATTGAAGCAGCAGTAAAGTGAGCAAAAAAAAGGAGGATTTCATATTTTAGTTATATTACTATGAGAAGAAGTTTCTTTACGCAAGGTACTTAATTTAAAACCCTGCATTGAACGGTATTCAGCAATTAAGTATTTTGTTTGAGGGAAGGATGCCAGCGCTTTTTTAAAAATCTTTCCCCCTTTTCCCGGCCATGGCCGGGAAAAAGGGGGAAAGGCCTAAAGTATATTGGACACATTTTAAATTACACTCCCATTTTGCAAAGCAGAGTTTTATTTAAATTTGTTCTGCAATACCATTTGCAGCCATGAAATTAACTATACCTGCCTTTGTATGTTTTCATCCTTGGCATTTTCGCTGCCGCAAGTTCCTGTTTTTTTTTATTGGACTTTTCTTCTGTGCACAACTTACTGCTCAGGTACATAACACTGGGAATATGTATGTAAGCGGCAATGTTTATATAAATAGTGATTTTGTAAATACTTCAACAGCTGCGTATTTGAATAATGGAGTATTATATCTTACAGGGAATTTTAGCAATAACCAGCCTGCAATGGCCGAAGGCACCGGCACCACAAGATTTAATGGCACAAGCCTGCAGCTGATAAACGGCACAGAACAACCTGTTTTTCATAATGTATATTTTGAGAATGCAGCCGCAGGTATTTCAATGGGAATACCTGTAACAATTAACAACTCTCTTACCCTAACGAATGGAAACCTGGATATTAATTCAAATAATCTCAATCTTGGCAACGCTGTTGGTGCGGTGGGCGGCGGCCCTTTTTCTGCAACAAATATGATCATTGCCTCCGGTGGCGGAGCAGTAGTAAAAAATGGCACCTCTGCCTCATCTGCCTCTTATACATTTCCAGTGGGTGATAACATCGGTATTGCAGAGTACTCACCAATAACATTAACGTTCACGACCGGCACATATACCAATGGCTCTGCAGGCGTGAAGGTAGTGAACGCAAAGCATCCTAATAGTTCAAATGCTGCAGATTTTCTGAATCGTTACTGGACGGTTGCCACGAGTGGTTATACAGTTACCGGAGCCACAGTTACAGCCACCTATACGGATGCAGATGTAGCAGGTACGGAAGCGAATATTTTGATGGACAGGTATGACGGCTCGCTTCCGTGGACAAGGTTTCCTTCATCGATAAATACAGCCACAAATACACTTACTTCTCCCAGCATTAGTTTGTTCGGTGATTTTTCAGGGGAAGGGTGCACCGCCGGCTTGGCTATCGAAGTTTCTACTTTAGGCAATGTAAGCGCGTGTTATGACAATACGCCGGATGATGGCAATGGATTCTTTACCATACGGGTTTTCCCCCGTACCGCTACTATTGCCACAGCATTTAAACCATATTCCTGGACACTTGATGGGACACCTACTGACCCCACGCCGGAACCAAGTGCTCCCTTTAAATTTCCCGGTCTGGCACAAAAGACCTACACGCTTAGTATGACGGATGGTTCAGGCTGTGCATCAAACACGCTTACAGATATAGCAATTAGTAAGGATACGCCGCTTGTAGTTACTGTTAGTAGTTTCCAAAAGCCAGGCTGCAACTCAAGCAATGGACAGATGGTGGTATTTGCCAATTATGGTTCGCATAATAGTTACCGGTATAGTTATAGTACAGATGGTGGTGCTACTTATAGTACGCCACAAAGCGGCCACAGGTTTACGGGCCTGGCAGCAGGTGATTATGTTATAAGGGCCACAGATTCGCGGGAATGCGAAGGTACCTTGAACTTTACACTTCCGGCACCAGCCAGTTGTCCTGCCATCGCAGGTTCTTCAACAGATGCTCTTAGTGAAACAGCCAAAAATGCATTGAAGCTGCAGGTGCATCCAAACCCGACAAGAACAAGCTTTACACTTAACCTGCAAAGCAGTAGCAAAGAGAATGTTCAGATCACTGTAACGGATATGTTGGGTAAAAAAGTATATCAAACCACCGGCAGTAGCAGCCAGCAGTATATATTCGGGCAGGAGTTTAATTCGGGAATGTATATCGTGCAGGTAATACAAGGTAAGCACATTCAAACGCTAAAACTGGTAAAAGGAAATTAATACCGAATCAACTTTAGACCTACTATCAGACAAAGCAAGTTGGAAGCTTATAAGGCAAGGAAAGCAAATCGAAGTCAAAATATTGCACAAAGAAGGCTTGACGACTATCATAATCGAAAAATTATTATTCAACCGAACGGTTATTTAAAAGTTGATTTGAAAATAACATACACTACGAACGCTAATACCCTGAAACCAGTGGTAACTTATGAAGCCCTAAAGTGTTTGAAGTAATACCGCCAGACATTTTGGAAAATGACAACCAGAGTGATTTATTTGAAGACTAAAAACGAACGCACAACAAGGGGTTTTGTGCAAGTGGGGCACGACATTCAACCATCGGCTATTTGCGAGCATCGGTCGTAGTTCCAGCGTGACGAATAACAATCAGCAACAGAAGAAATAATGAACTTTTAATTATATATTGAGCAGCGGTTCTGGACGGAACACAAATCCCTCACCTGCACAAAGCCCTAACGTCGCAAGCCATTTTAACTGGACACTTCAAGCGCAATTAAATACAGTGCAAGATTCATTCAAAATAAGAGAAGCGACAGCTGCCCACATTCCAGTCTTAGCTGCACTGCACGTTACGCCCTTCAATGAAACACACGGCAGTTTTAAAACACCAACTTATGAAACACGTGAGTGGCAATGGCAAAAGGCTTTTCAGGATAAAGATGACAGTTGGTTTTGCTTCGTAAGTGAAAAAGAAAGCGAGGGTTTAGTTGGATTTGCAAAAGGTCAACCTTATAATCATGCTGACCATGCAGAATTTTCAGGAGAGCTAAATAAAATATATCTTCTTCGCAGGTATCATAAATTAGGTTTAGGAAGACAATTAGTTTGTAAAGTTGCCAATGAATCTATAAAGCGCGGAATAAATTCAATGTTGCTGTTTGGTGACGCCAATAATCCATCCAATCAATTTTATGAACGAATGGGTGCAACAAAATATTTGCAAAGAATGGCGAATTTAATGGTGGTTATGGGTGGACGAATTTACAAAAACTTGTACTTAATAACTGCCTGCAACCTGACTTTTAAAAAGTAAGGTCACATGTGGCAACACAACCTTATACATACAGATTTTGAGAAAGGTTTCATTTGTGCAGAAGTTATAAAGTACGACGACTATATTAAGGAAGATGGCGATATAATGCACTTCAGGTTCAATGTGTAGGTGAGAACTGGAAACCTGCAATGGCATAATTGAATCAGTTCATTTCAATTATGCACATTTGCTTCAAAGTGTGCACAAAAAATTACTTCAATATTTGTATATCTTTGCCGCTCTTGTTAATTTTAAAAAACGAATGAAATGAAAAAGGCTAACGGTAAAACCCTTGCTTCCGGCAATCGAAAACGTAAGTTCTGGAAGTTGAAGTTTAAAAAAAATACACAAGGTTCATCTTCAGATGAAAGTACTTATCGCAAAGTGAAAGCATCTCCTGTTCCAACTACAAATTCAAAAGAAAAGATCCGCGAGGCTGTGAAAGCAGCAATTTATTAACGCTACCTACATTTTTCGACCTTGCCTTACGAGAATAACGTCTTTATAAATTGCCCTTTTGATAAAGAATACAATGACTTGTTTCTGGCCTTGGTATTTGTTATCCAGGATTCAGGGTTTATTCCAAGATGTGCTTTGGAATCTTCCGGTACAGAAGCGAACCGCCTGTTAAAAATTGCTGAAATAATAAAAGAATGCAGGCTGGGTATTCACGATATCTCCCGTGTGGAATTAAGCGATTCCAATAACCTGCCCAGGTTTAATATGCCTTTTGAATGCGGTTTATTTTGGGGTAGCATGTTGTATGCTGAAGGAAGCCAGAAAAACAAAAAAATACTTGTTCTTGACAGTATTGAGCACCGATACAAAGCTTCTTTAAGTGATATCAGCGGACAGGATATCAGCGTGCATAACAGCACGCCGAAATTACTGATTGAAAGGGTACGTTCGTGGCTAAACCAGTATTCCTCAGAAAGGTTGCCCGGTGGCGAAATAATCTGGAAACATTACCAGGAATTCCAGGCAGGCCTCAAGACAATTTGCGACCGTTTAGAAATAACCCCTGAAGAACTTGTTACGAATGCTTACTTTGGTGACTACGTGTATGCGGTTGCTACCTGGTTAAGAGAAAAAGGCTATTAAGGACTGGGATTAAATTCTTATTCATGATTTATTCCTTGCTCAGCCCTTAGCTCAGGCATGCTACTTCTTCTTGTTTATTCTTCCACAAGGCTGTCCAATGCCATTACTTTGCGCACCTTAACTGGTTTTTTATCTTTCGCAAACAAAACACCCGTTACTATCACACTGTCGCCTTCGGCAACACCTTTTGTAATCTCAACGTTGCTTTGCAAACGCACACCTGTAGTTACATCTGTAAACTGTGCATTGCCATTCTTTACAACAATAAGCTGCTTATTTATATCGCTTGGAATGATGCAGTTCGTTGGCACCAATATACTTTGTTTCGAACCGCCCTGGGCAATGTACACTTTCACAAAAGCGCCGGGGTTTGCTGTTGTTTTATCCCGCATTATGGCGCGTACTTTAAGATTGCGTGTAATAGTGTTTGCCTGGGGTTCTATGGCTAAAACAGTTGCCTTGTGTTTCACTGTATCGTTTAAGGCATCTAAGGTAACCTGCACAGTTGAGCCTGTTGAAACATATTTACCAAACTCTTCAGGTAAAGTAAAATCCATCTTTAAATTATGAACCTGCTGCATGGTTGCAATTACATCGGAAGTACTAACATAAGCGCCTATGCTAACCTGTCGTAATCCTGCAACACCATCAAATGGCGCACGGATAACTGTTTTATCAATCAGAGCCTGTGTATATTCAATATCGGCTTGTGTGCTTATAACGGTATTTACTGCTGCATCATAATCTGCCTGGTTTACGCCCTGCACCGAAAGCAGCGGTTTTAAACGGTTAACATAATCCTGGGCCAGCTTAAGCGTGGCTTTGCTTTTATTAAGATTGGCTACAAGATCGGCATCATTGATACGGGCAATTACTGTACCCTTGGTAACATATTTTCCTTCGGGCACATTGAGGTATGTTATACGGCCCGAACTTTCAGGATGTAATTCCACAAATTCATTTGCAACAACGGTACCGTTTGCTTCAATAATGTTTGAAACGGTTTGAGGTTTTGCAATAATTATGTCAACAACCGGAGGTGGAGATTTTGGGGGTTCTTTTTTTTCCTGTTTAGGATCGCAGCCAAACAAACACACTGGAAATATTAACAGAAAAAAGCAGATTTTTTTATTCGTAAGCATGCTTTGATATAAGCCGTTAAAAATTAAAAAATAGTCGCCAAAGTAATGTTTTATTGTTCAGCTAAGTTTATAAAAAGGATGTAACTGAAAAAAACAACGACCAAATAACATAAACCAAATAAAAACGCCAGGTTTAAAACCCAGCGTTTAATATTTTGTAAGGATCAATTATTCTGCCTCCGCAACCACCTCTTTAACTTCAGGTATCATACGCTTCATCATGCCTTCAATGCCGGCCTTTAAAGTAACCATTGATGAAGGGCAGCCACTGCAGCTTCCTTGTAGCATCAGGTTTACAACACCCTCATCATAACTTTTAAATTGTATAGCGCCGCCATCCATTTCAACAGCCGGCCTTACATAATTATCGAGCAATTCTTTAATGCGTTTTACAACATCGGTATCATCACTTAAAATAATGTTGCCGGTGTCCTGCTTCATTTTTGCAACCTCATCTTCATTGATAACCGGGCCGCCATTTTCGAGGTAATCTTTGAGAAATTGTTTTACAGAAGGAATAACATCCTGCCAGTCTTCTGTATCGGCGGTTTTTGTAAGTGTAATAAAATTGCTTGCAATAAAAACGCCTTTAATGAAAGGAAAACTGAATAATTCTTTTGCCAACGGGCTGGGGCCGGCCTGGCTTTCATCTTGAAAATCTATGCTTTTGCCGGGATACAACAATTTGTTAGCAACAAACTTCATGGTTTCCGGGTTCGGCGTCATTTCTGTATAAATGCTAATGATCGGATTGCCTGTTTTAATCATTGAAATAGATTTAAGAATGCGAAATTAATAAAGAATACACGAAAGTTTCCTTAATAAAATGAGAAGATGATTTTGTGTGGATATGTGGTTGTTTATACTGGTAAACAACAAATAAAATTGGTTTCCGGTATATCAACAAAACACAAACAATTACCAGGTAAAAGCACCACAGCCAAATTATCGTATGTTTCTGTCAACTTAAATTTCATCTTCGAAACCACTTGTCAGCAGGTTGCCGCTTTCATCCAACCAGGCTGCATGTGATAAATAAATAGGAAAAAAAGCTATCATTCTGATTACATTCACCGAAATAAAAAAACCCCGCAAATTGCGAGGCTGTAAGGGAGAATGAGGGGATTCGAACCCCCGGCCTTCAGAGCCACAATCTGACGCTCTAACCAGCTGAGCTACAATCTCCGTAATTTGTGGGGTGCAAAAATAATTGAATTAAACTTTGTAAGCAAAACCTATTAAGCAGATTTTTAACCTTTATTTGTTCAGGTCTTGTTAATTCATGTAATAAAAAAAATGGCATCTTTTTTTTAATCTAATTTTGATAGCGCTTATGCAATTAAAAATTTCTAAAGTTATGTTGAGAAGAACCGTATTGCCGGCGGCATTGATTGTTTTGCTGGGGATTACCTTATGGGCATTTAAACGAAATGATAAGTCACCTGAATCCAAGGAGCAAATGTTACTGGGTGCAATAGGCACTATACTCGAGCAAAAACATTATTCTCCCAAACGAATTGACGACAACTTTTCAAAACAGGCTTTTTCAAAATACCTGGAAGTACTTAACAGCGATAAAACTATTTTTTTACAATCTGACCTCGATTACTTAAAAAAATATGAGTTTACTATTGATGATGAAATTCATGGTGCGCCGTTACAATTTTACAGCGATGCCGCTTCTATCTATTTAAAAAGAGTGGATGAAGTTATGCAGCTTTATAAAGACGTACTTTCCAAACCTTTTGATTTTACTGTAAAAGAAGAAATAAATTTAGACGAAGACAAGGCGGTTTATCCTGCCAATGAAGCCGCAAGAAAGGAAGCCTGGCGCAAGCGTTTAAAATATGTTACCCTCGGCCAGTACACAGATCTGCTTCAGCAAAAAGAAAATAAAACAAAGGATACGGCTATTGCTAATAAAACAGACGCGCAGCTTGAGGCAATGGCGCGTGAAAAAGTACTCACTATACTGAACAGAACCTATAACAGGGAAAAACTCATTTTAAACAACCAGGAACAATTTAACAGGTATGTAAATGTTGTTACCGATCTTATGGATCCGCATACGGAATATTTTCCTCCTGTTGAAAGCCGCCAGTTTGATGAAGAGATGAGTGGACGCTTTTATGGCATAGGCGCACAGTTGAGAGATGATGACGGTGCTATAAAAATTGCCAGCTTAATTACCGGCAGCCCTGCCTGGAAAAGCGGTAAGGTGCAGGTGAATGATGAAATAATAAAAGTTGCACAGGGCACCGGCGAGCCTGTAGATGTAAGAGGTTATGCTGTAACTGATGCTGTAAAACTTATTCGTGGCACAAAGGGTTCCGAAGTAAAAATTACATTTAAGAAAACAGACGGCTCAACACAAATTGTCTCACTTATACGCGATGAAATTGTACAGGACGAGCAATTTGCAAGAAGTGCCGTTATCAGCCAACCCACAGGTAAAGTAGGCTATATATACCTTCCTGAATTTTATATGGATTTTGAAAGGCCCAACGGAAACCGTTGTTCCCAGGATGTTGCCAAAGAAATCATTAAACTGAAGGCTGAAAATGTTCAGGGCATAATTCTCGACCTGCGTAACAATGGCGGTGGCTCTTTACCCGAAGTAGTAAATATGGTGGGCTTATTTATAAAAAGCGGCCCGGTTGTACAGGTAAAAGACCGTAATGGCAAACCTGCAATTTTAAGCGATAACGACACATCTGTTTTGTACGGTGGCCCGCTTGCTGTAATGGTAAATGAGTTTAGCGCTTCGGCATCTGAAATATTCGCCGCGGCTATACAGGATTATAAACGGGGTATAATTGTTGGCTCTGATACTTACGGCAAGGGAACTGTTCAACGCACTTTACCGCTTGGCAAGCCTCTTGATTTATTCGGCGGGCAAACAGAATACGGGACACTTAAACTAACCTTTGAAAAGTTTTACCGTATAAACGGAGGTTCTACACAGTTGAAAGGTGTTACACCTGATATTGCTTTACCTGATCCTTACGATTATTTAAAACTGCGCGAAAAAGATCAGCCATCCGCGCTTGCCTGGGATCAGTTACAGCAAGCTGATTATACAGTGTTTAATTCAGGCGTAAACTGGAGCACCGTTGAAGCTGAAGCTAAAAACCGCATACTGGCAAACCCATCTTTTAATACCCTTATTAAAAATTCAATATGGTTAAAGGATAATGTTGATAAAAGTTACAGCCTCAACCTTGCTGAATATCAAAAACAGCAAAGCCTTCTTAAAACAACAGTGAAACAGGATGATAGCGCGGCACGTTTAACCACACCCATGAACATTCAGCCCGTTGCTGTTGACAGTGCTAAATATTACAGCAATGTTGATAGCGCAAAGGGAGGAAGGTACTTACAATGGCTTAATAGCATTCAAAAAGATGTTTACATTAACGAAACGGTAAACGTTATCAACGATATTAGTAAAGCGCATTAATTTTATCCGGCTAAGGGCATTTTCAACAGGAATGCCCTTAGTGTCTTTAATCCTTATTACTTGATCCTTTTGCTATGGAAAATAAAAGCGAAAAAAAATGGTTTGCCATTTACACCAAACCGCGTTGGGAAAAAAAAGTAAACAGTAAACTGCAGCAAAGAGGAATTGAAAGCTGGTGCCCGGTTCAAAAAAAACAAAGCCAGTGGAGCGACAGGAAAAAAATAATAGAGGATCCCTTATTTAAATCGTATGTTTTTGTACACATAAATGAAAATGAAAGAGTAAAGGTATTATCAACAGATGGTGTCTTGCAATTTGTGCATTATCTAAAAAAGCCTGCCGTGATACGCGATGAAGAAATTGAGCTCATAAAGGCTTACCTTCTTGAGAAAGATGTAAACATCACGGTTGAAAACCTTAGGCATTTCAACGATAATAATAAAGTTGTTATAACTAAAGGTGTTTTTATGGATGCTGAAGGAACAGTTATAAAAGGTGGGAACAAAAAAGTATATGTGCGGCTTGAAAGCCTTGACCAGCTTTTAATTGTTGAATTCCCGGCAGAACATCTTCACCTTAAAACATTAACCTTTTAAACTGTTTAGCACATTAATAGTAGATTATAATTTCGCGCATGTTTTCACTTTTTGGTTCCAGAAAAACAACTCCTGATCTTTCCTTTCTTGGTGCAGATATGCACTCGCATTTATTGCCTGGCCTTGATGATGGTTTACAAACCATTGAGCAAACGCTGAACTTTATGCAGCAGTTACAACAATTAGGTTATAAGAAACTTATCTGCACACCGCATATTCTTGCTGAAGTATATCCTAACAAACCCGAAACTATTTTACCTAAGCTTGAACTGGTTCGCAGTGCTTTAAAAGAAAACAATATTGACATAAACGTTGAAGCGGCTGCTGAATATATGGTCGATCTCGATTTTGAAAACCATGTGGTGGCGGGTAAGCCTTTGCTTACTTTCGGCAAAAACCTTATCCTTATTGAAATGTCGTATGTGGCAGCATCAAATAACATTGAGAACGCCATTTTTCAGCTGAAGCTTAAAGGCCTTCAGCCTGTATTGGCCCACCCTGAACGTTACAACTATTATATGGGAAATCTTGAGACTTACCAGCGTTTTATAGACCTTGGCTGTTACCTGCAAATAAATATCTTATCATTGCTTGGTTATTATGGCGATGGCCCGAAAAATACTGCGCTAAACCTGCTTGAAAAAAATATGGTAACATTGGTGGGTACGGATATGCACCACGAAAATCATTTGAACGCACTTAAAACGCTGGCTTCTAAAAAAAGCTTTTATAAATTGTTCAACACAGCGGATATAAGAAATAAAGAACTACTTTTTTGACTTTACACCTGCGCCTTATTCAAGGTTTGCCTGGTAGCTGTAACTGCAGCTTTTTTCTCTTGCTCAAAGCGCCAGTTTCTCAATGCAAAAAATATTGTTCTACACTGTCTGCAAAATTTGTAAACGGGTTGAAACCGGTTTGCAATGCAAAACTCATTACAATTAAAAATACAACACCGTAAAGTGCTCCCCATAAATGTGCAGAATGATTTATACCGCCACCGCCGCGCTTATCCAAATAAGCTGTTATGATAAGAAAGAGCGGGCCAAATACAAAACCCGGAATGGTAAAATTGGGAATAAATATAAGCCCGATACCATTCAAAGGTTCTATCATCAACGCAGCAAATATCACGGCTGAAACTGCACCGGATGCACCCAAACTCCTGTAATGATAATTTTCCCTATTTTTTTGATATGTGGGTATTAAGCAAACTGCCAATGAAGAAACATACATAACGAGGTATAATGATTCGCCTCTGCCTCCAAATATTTGAACAAAATCCGCTTCAACAATCGGTCCGAATAAATACAATGAATACATGTTGAAGAACAAATGTCCGATATCTGCATGAATAAGCCCGTTACTGAAAAAGCGATACCATTGTTTGCGGTTTGCAATATCAGGAGGATAAAAAATAAGTTTATCCATAAGGTTGCGGTTGCTGAATGCAAGAAAAGAAATCACAGCAGTTATGATTACAATAATGATGGTTATGTTGATTGACATTGTTTAATATTTTTTTAAAAGCTGCAAGGTAAAAACTATGAATCCCGTGCTGCACACAAAGCTTAAACTTTTAACTTTAAACTTTCAGCTTTCATACATGATGATATTTTTCATTGCGCAAAATAGTGCAGGCGCGGTAAACTTGTTCAGCAAGAATTAAACGCACAAGCATGTGAGGAAAAACAAGTTTTGATAAACTCCATATAAAATTTGCACGTTGCTTTATTTCGTTGCTTACACCAAAGGCGCCGCCGATTAAAAATATAATTGTACGTGTTGAAGAACTTGCTTTTTGCTCAATAAAATCTGCCAGTTCAACAGACGATAATTGTTTACCTGTTTCATCCAGCAAAACAACAAAATCATCTTTATTGATTTTTGAAAGTATAGCCTGTGCTTCATTTTCTTTTAAATTATCTACGGAAAGAGAAGCTGCACTTTTTAAAGGCGGGATAATTGTCCATTCCGTTTTATAATACTTATTAATGCGCCTGGTAAAGTCGTTAATGGCCTTTCTAAAAGCATCAGCATGCGACTTGCCAATGTTTACAAAATGAAATTTCATTCTTAATACATCAAATTTTTTTGCAAAAAAACATCTTTTCTAAAACGCTGATTCATCTGCCCGCCTATGGCTGTCAATTCAAAATTATATAACATTGCTTCAAATTAATATTGTATGCGTTTACTGAAGTTTGTTTTCTTGTTTTCGTTCTGCGTAAATTTTTGTTTTGTAAAAGCACAAAAACCATTAACTGTAATGACGTTTAATATTCGTTTGAACACAGCAACTGACAGTTCAAACGCCTGGCCACACCGAAAAGATATGGCTGCCTCGCAGGTAACTTTCTTTGATGTAAATATTCTTGGCGTGCAGGAAGCTTTATACGATCAGATGCTCGACCTGCAACAACGCCTGCCACAGTACAAATACGCCGGTGTTGGTCGGGAAGATGGAAAAACAAAGGGAGAATTCAGCGCTATTTTTTATGATACAACAAGATTGCATTGTTTAAAAAATAATACGTTCTGGCTATCAGAAAAACCAGACTCGGCCGGTTCAAAAGGCTGGGATGCAGCATTGCCACGAATTGTTACCTGGTGTTTTTTTGAAGATAAGCTCACACATAAAAGATTTTATGCTTTTAACACGCATTTCGATCATATTGGCCAGATTGCGAGAGCAGAAAGCGCAAAATTGCTATTACAAAAAGTACAAGAATTTGCAGGCAATTTGCCTGTTATTGTTACCGGCGATTTTAATGCTTCGGATGAAGACGAACCAATAAAAATTATCGTTGATAAAACCAATCCTGATCATCTTACCGATACAAAACAAATCTCCCAAGCGCCCCACTATGGGCCGTCCGGCACGTTCAATGCTTTTAAAGTAAAAGAAGTGAACGACCAGGCAATAGACCACATCTATATAAAAAACGAAGTTGATGTGCTTAAACACGCCACCATTTCAGAAAGCTGGAACGGGCATTTTTCTTCAGATCATTTTCCTGTACTCACAGTAGTGCAATTATGATACATACATATTAATAATACGTCAACATCAGATTGCTATAAAAAATTTCCTTGTTTCCGTGTGTTCCGTGGCATTAAAAGTCAATAAACTTTTACCAATCTTTTCGCACAGCACATCATCGCCTGCCAATAACTTTGTTTAATAACAATGACTCACTTAAAGCATTTATACTACTTAGCGGCCCTTGTATTTTTTGTTTCGTGCGAACGCACCGTCGATCTGAAAGTAAACGACCAGCCACCGAAACTGGTTGTTGACGCCAGGATAGAAAACAACGGTACACCGTTAGTAGTGCTTTCAACATCACTCAATTATTTCAGTACAATTTCACCTGAAGAGCTGCAGGCTGCCTTTGTGCACAATGCCATTGTAACCGTAAGCGATAGCAGTAAAACGGTGCAATTAAAAGAAATAGGCTATACAGATTCAAGTGGCTATACATTGTATTATTATGCCGTTGATTTCACCAATCCTGTGCAGGTAATCATAGGCAAGCTCAACACAACGTATAATTTACACATACAGTTAACCGACAGTTCTGTTTATACCGCAACCACAACCATTCCGCCCTTACGTAAAACCTGCGATTCGCTTTGGTGGAAAACTGCGCCCGATAATCCTGACACCTCCCGTTGCGTTTTGTATGGATTGTTTACAGATCCGCCCGGTTTTGGCGATTATGTACGTTACTTCACCAGCGTTAACAACCAGCCTTTTTACCCTGGTTATACTTCCGCGTTTGACGACCAGGTTACGAATGGTTCTACTTATACATTTCAAATACCAAAAGGTTACAGTAAAAACGATACCATTCAATTTAACGACGAAGATTTTGGTTTCTTCCATCGCGGCGATAGCATTGTTTTTAAATTCTGCAATATTAACAGAGCCACTTATGATTTCTGGCGTACCTGGGAGTATGCATACCAAAGCAATGGTAATCCCTTCTCCTCTCCTGTTAAAGTAATTGGCAATATCAGCGGCGATGCACTTGGTGCTTTTTGCGGTTATGCCGCTCAGTATTTACCCATCATTATACCAAAATAGTTTTTATCACAAGCTTCATTAATTTTGCACGCTTTCATTATTTGCAGGCAAATAATGAATGATGATCATTTTTATGTCACCGGCCTCGGTACTTTGTGGCATCGTCCCTTGCGTCGCAACACTTGTACTGATGTTTTTCCTGGCAGCATAATTCAACGTTCAAAACAAAATGTAAAATGCAGCATAAAGAAACAGAAAAGGTTCATTGCTTAATAATAGGTTCAGGGCCGGCAGGCTATACAGCAGCAATCTATGCGGCCCGTGCCAATGTAAAGCCCGTTTTGTACCAGGGCATACAACCCGGCGGCCAGTTAACTATAACAACGGAAGTGGAAAATTATCCCGGCTATGCCGATGGTGTTCAGGGCCCCGAAATGATGATCGATTTTGAAAAACAGGCAAAACGCATGGGCGCTGATATTCGCTATGGCCTCGCCACGAAAGTTGATTTTACCGGCCCGGGTCATAAAGTTTGGATTGATGATGAAAAATTAATTGAAGCCGATGCTGTAATCATCGCAACAGGCGCTTCTGCAAAATGGCTTAATCTTGAAAGTGAGCAGCGCTTAAATGGCTATGGTGTAAGCGCCTGCGCCGTTTGCGACGGGTTTTTTTTCCGTAATAAAGAAGTTGCCATAGTGGGCGCCGGCGATACCGCCTGTGAAGAAGCCATTTATCTTTCAAAACTTGCAACCAATGTACACATGCTTGTTCGTAAAGATGAAAATGGCATGCGTGCCAGTAAAGTAATGCAGGAACGTGTTAAAGCTATACCCAACATAAAAGTTTATTGGAACACTGAAACACTCGAAGTGCTTGGTGAACATAAAGTGCAGGGCGTTAAAATAAAAAATAACAAAACTGACGAAGAGCAAAGCATACCTGTGAGCGCTTTCTTTGTTGCCATTGGTCATGAACCCAATAGCGCAATCTTTAAAAACTGGATCGATATGGATGAAGCCGGTTATATTAAAACCATTCCGGGATCAACCAAAACGAATATTAAAGGCGTATTTGCATCCGGTGATGTACAGGATAAAACATACCGCCAGGCTGTGACTGCTGCGGGCAGCGGCTGCATGGCTGCGCTGGATGCTGAAAGATATCTTGGCGAATTGGGAATGAATTAAAGCGGTTAATAATTGTTAATCATTTTTCTCAAGTATAAATATTTCTTCAACAGTCTTGTTGAAAACTTTGGCAATTTTAAGCGCCAATACAGTTGAAGGAACATATTTATTTGCTTCCATAGCATTTATAGTTTGCCGGCTAACAGACACTTTATTTGCAAGATCCTCTTGTGTAAAGCCTTTAATGGCACGCTCTATCTTAATTGTGTTTTTCATCTGCTACAGATTTGGAGTTACTATACAGAATATAATTGAACCTGGCAATAAAAATTATCAGTACAGTGAACATGTTGTAAAGCATAACAGTTAAAAACGCAGTACCATAAATAAATGCAAACGAAAACAGCAACAAAATATAATTAACAAGAACTGCCCACAATAATGATGACTGACGAAGATTGGCGATAAACTCATCCTCTTTCTTTTCTTTAGATAAGCAAACCAGTAAGGCACCCGCAATAAATAAAATTCCTACAATGGTATTGGTAAGATCCGTATAGATTAAGCTGAAATACCGGCTTTTTCCAAAATCGCCTCCTCCAAATATGGCAAATACTTTGGCATTTAGCGGTATGACCTCAAAGTCGGTAACCTGTAAAACAATTCCCATTATTGTAGCCGGTATTAAAATATACCAGCCAATTTTTTTGTACCTGTTTGGCAATAATAATGTGTGTCGCATAAAAATATTTTATGCTAAAAGTAAAGTATATTTTACATTATGACATAAATTTTTTACTTTTTGTAAAATATTTAAGACAATAATTACATCTTTTAAACTAAAGAATTGCCGGTATAACAGATTAATTATCTCAATCAGCTATACCAATAGCTGCTACAAACACAACAGCTATTAACAGCAGATACTTCAAGCGCTTTAAAATAGTTGGCTAAAAAAAACAAGGATTGCTTCACAGCATTCGCCCCGTTACCTGAAAGTTTAATTGGAAACATCATCGCCTTCGCTATGTGCGTGGTAATAAGAATTGTAACTTTTAAAGTTTTGTAATACGCGGCTCGTGTGTATAACTTATGTTCTGATGTTTCAATATAGTGCTATACCTAAATTAGGTATTAAACACATCTTCTATCTTTGGCGCCTTATGAATCACATGGAAAATAGTTTATTGCAACAACTACAGCAAACAACAGCTTTTATTAAAACAAAATATACAAAGCAGCCGCTTGTTGGCGTTGTGCTTGGCAGCGGGCTTGGTAACTTTATAAAAGGCATGCAGGTTGAATGTGAAATAGATTACAGTGATTTACCGCATTTTCCGTTAAGCACTGTTAAAGGTCATAAAGGCAAGCTTGTTTTTGGAAGCATGAACAATAAGCCGGTAATGGTAATGGCAGGCCGTTTTCATTTTTATGAGGGTTATGCGCCGCAGCAGGTAGTATATCCTGTGCGTGTTATGAAAATGCTTGGCGTTAAAACCTTACTTATTTCAAATGCTGCCGGCGGCGTTAATCCAAGCTTTAAAGTTGGAGATTTGATGATTATAAAAGATCATATAAGCTTGTTTATCATAAACCCGTTAATTGGTAAAAATGAAGATGGTTTGGGAACAAGGTTTCCTGATATGAGCCAACCTTACAGTAAAGACCTTATCACCAAAGCAAACTCAATTGCAAAAAATTTAGGTCACGAAGTAAAGGAAGGCGTGTATTGTGGCGTTACCGGCCCAACCTTTGAAACACGGTCTGAATATAAGCTTATTAAAGCCGTTGGCGGCGATGCTGTTGGTATGAGTACAGTGCAGGAAGTAATAGCCGGCGTGCACGCAGGCATGAAAGTTTTTGCCATGAGCATCATAACCGATCTGGGCATACGCGATGAAGAAAATATAATTACACATGAAGAGGTTTTAACCGCGGCTAGTGAAGCGGAGCCAAAATTGACTGCCATATTTAAAGAACTTGTGCTGCAACTATAATCAAGGGTGAGTATTCCCAACATTTTTTGATTGGATTTATTTCAAAAGACAACAAGATAGGGTCTTCAAAATATTAACTACTGAAATTACTTATATATAACTATCTAAATAAAAAACCGGGCATTGCTGCCCGGCTTAGAGGTTTAGTTGTTCAAAAACTTTTGTATTTTAAGCATGTTCATGTGTCAGCTTTTCCTGGTCGCGCAAAGCCTTTACTTCATCATGAGCATTTTTCAATTCTTCTTTCTGGCGATTAATCAAAGCAAAAAGATAAGCTGGTAAGCCTTCTGTTTCCAGAGCGGATTTATATGCTTTTTGGGCAGCATCTTCCCCAAATTCGCAATTGTCTAAAACAGTTTTTCTGTCCTTACCGGTAAACAATGCTTTTACATCCATCCAGGCACGATAAATTTTACCGCTTGCAGTTGTGCCTTCTTCCATTTTTGCACCAAGCCCCTGTACTTCAGTACCCAAAGTATTTCTCAAATTGCGGCTTTGATCAATGTAGCCCGTAAAGATATCTTTAAGATCACTGTCGTCGCCCTGTAATTCTTTTATAGCTCTTTCGTAGCCATTAATACGATCGTTGTTGATCTCGATAAGGTCATTTAATACTTCGGCAACTTTTTGATTGTTTTCCATAATCATTGTTTTTTCATTTATAGTAAAAATTTCGTGCCACGAATTCATCGCCGGTAATTGTTAACAATGCGATTTTTTAAACCGTTTAGCTAAAATCTTTTTTCGCTTTTTGGTCGCGCATCATTTCAGGATAGCCCAATTTTCTTGATAAGGCAGAAACGGCCATGGCTATTCTTTTAGTTTTGGTAGGTTCGGTTTTAGCGCTGTCAATCCATTTACTAAAATAATTCCTATGGCTGCCGCTTAACGAATTAAAATGCTGTAATGCGGCAGGTTCATCATTTAAACAATTAAGAAAATCTTCATTTAATTTCAAAGGCGTGTCGTCGGCTTCAAGTGTTGCAGTTATGGAAGCGCCTTTGCGTTTGCCTGTTGCTTTACGCATGACCGCATTAACAGGCATAATAAAACTTCCATCGCCCATTGGCATTATCGCAGTTCCTGAAATCTTAAAATTATCGAGCATGCCTTTTACGCGGTATATTTTTTTAAAGCCGGGTTTTATTTGTTCGGCTATATCAGCCGGTATTATAAAATATGTCCAGCCGGTTTTCTCACCCTGTTCATCAAACCGGTGCAATACAGCAGAAAATTTTACCATATACTACAATGCAATTTTTAAAGTTAACTGGTTTTAATAACAATAAATATCCGCCTTGTAAATACATGTGCAGAATAGCTTGCATAATAATTGTGCGATTCAAAATTAAAAATCATGAAGCTCTTTGTTCCGCATACGATACTTTTTCTGCAATCAATAATATTATCCGCGCAGGTTGAATATCCTTATCCTGTTAGATACATAACCATCCATATCGAAAATGAAAATGCACGCATGGTTTATATGGATGTTGCGCCTGCATCGAACGCAAATGGCAAAACTTTTATTCTTTTACATGGAAAAAATTTCAATGGTTATTATTGGAAGAATGTTATACCAATGCTTACAGAAAAAGGTTATCGTGTAATTGTGCCGGATCAGCTTGGCTGGGGTAAAAGTGATAAGCCAAACCTGCATTACAGTTTTCACATGCTCGCTTCGAACAATAAAACCTTACTCGATTCTCTACATGTTAGTAAGGTTGTCGTTTTAGGACATTCCATGGGTGGGATGCTTGCCATTCGCTTTACCTTAATGTATCCGCAAATAGCAGAAAAACTTATTCTTGAAGATCCAATCGGCCTTGAAGATTATAAAACATTTGTGCCTTATCATTCACTGTCAGAATTATTTGACAAAGAAAACTCTGCTACGTACGAATCATACAAAAAATACCAGCAGGGATATTATCCTGAATGGAAACCTGAATATGAGCAATATGTAAAGGCACAGGCAACAGATCTGAACAAACCTGGTTTTAATAAAACGGCATGGTGCAATGCACTTACATACCAAATGATATATGAACAACCTGTTATTTATGAAATTAAAAATATACATGTTCCAACGCTGTTAATTGTTGGCGATGCAGACAACACTATTGTCGGTAAAAACTATTTAAGCGATTCAGTAAAAGCAATGCATGGCCAGTATCCTCAACTTGCACAACAGTTTAAACAACAGGTAAAAGATTGTAAACTTGTTATTTTGCCCGGCGTTGGTCATATTCCTCATGTGCAGGAACCTGAACAATTTAAAACATCTTTATTCAGTTTTATTGAATGATAAATGCATTTATCTATCTTGCTTTATATAACAGGCATGCTGTTCTAATTCTATTTACAGCAGTAGCTTCAGGTATTACGATTATTTCACTGCTTTCGATTGCTTAACCTGACACAATGAATAAAAGAACATTTATTAAAATAACATCTGCTTTAATGGCTACACCGGTAGTAAAATCTTTTGCATCCTGGCTGCCTGCTGAAAAATTAAAAAACTGGGCAGGCAACATAACATACAGTACTGAAAATTTATACAATGCGGTATCGGTAAACGAAGTGAAAAATATCATTACAAAATATGAGCGCATTAAAGTGCTGGGCACAAGGCATTGCTTTAATACAATTGCCGACAGTAAAGACAATTTTATATCGTTGCTTCCCTTGCACAATATTATTTCAATTGATAATAATGTTAACACAGTAACCGTGCAGGCAGGTATAAAGTACGGCGAACTTGCCCCGCTTATTGATGCCAAAGGCCTGGCCCTGCATAATCTGGCTTCACTTCCGCATATTTCTGTAGCAGGCGCGTGTATTACGGCAACACATGGCTCCGGTGTTCATAATAAAAATTTATCAGCGGCAGTTACAGCATTCGAATTTATAGATGCTGAAGGCAAGCTGCATATTTTATCAAAACAAAAAGATGGTGAAAAATTTAATGCCCTTGTGGTGAATCTTGGTGCTATAGGTGCTATAACAAGCATAACATTACAGGCGCAGGCAACTTACAATGTAAAGCAATTTGTATTCGAACATCTTTCATTCAACAATATGAAAGAAAATTTTGAAAATATAATGTCAGCAGGTTACAGTGTCAGCCTTTTCACGGATTGGACAAAAGATATAAATGAAGTTTGGATAAAGCAAAAAGCCGATGGATCTGAAGCTGCGATAAAAGATTTTTTTGGCGCAACAGCCGCAACAAAAAACCTGCACCCTATTGCAGAGCTTTCTGCAGAAAATTGTACTGAACAAATGGGTGTGCCCGGCGTTTGGTACGAACGCCTGCCGCATTTTAAAATGGGTTTTACACCAAGCAGCGGCAAAGAGTTACAAACAGAATACTTTATACCCCATGAGCATGCGGTTGATGCAATAATGGCTGTACAAAAATTAAGCGATAAAATAAGTCCACATTTGTTTATTTCTGAAATAAGGGCCATTAACGCAGATGAGCTTTGGATGAGCCCTTGCTATAAGCAATCGTGTATTGCTATTCATTTTACCTGGAAGCAGGAATGGGACGCTGTGCAGAAATTATTGCCTGTTATTGAAGAAACATTATCGCCTTATAATATTAAGCCGCATTGGGGTAAGATATTTACCATTACAGGCGCACAGTTACATAAGAAATATGAGAAAATAAAAGTCTTTAGTGACCTGGTAAAAGAATACGATGCAAAAGGAAAATTTAGAAATGAATTCCTGAACCGTAATATTTTTCTTGTTTAGCCATGCCGTATATTGCATTTAGATTTTCAATTATTCAATTAATTTGAAAATCTGATAAAAACTAAATGCAGATTTTTTATTCCAACAGTTAATAAAAGCTTTCGTTATTTGTTGCAGTATTATTAAATTTTACGACAAACAAAAGGCGTAATAAAAATAACAATTGCAAAAAACGGATCTTTTTCACAGTTCGAAAACCAGTAATGTTTTCCTTATATATTCTTAGTGTAGTTTATTGTTAACTCAAAATTTTATGACCATGAAATTGAATGCATTTATTTCCGCAGCGGCCTTTGGCCTTTTACTTTTTTCCTGTAAAAAAGAAAACAACACATCTTCAGATTCAGCAGCTATTCCAAATGAAGTTTTAAGCCAGATAAAAGCTCAGGGTTTTAGTACTGACAATGTTATTAAAGCAGATGGTGGTTATATTGTTGAGAATGATATTTTTCTTTCTAACGAACAATTAACCAAAACGCCTAACATTGGCCCCGATATACGTGTTGGAGAAGAAGAACAATACCGCACTACCAACGTTATTAAAAATTTGCCGAGAACAGTTACAGTATCTATGAATTATCCAAACCATGTTGCGCTTTTAACAGCAGCGACAGATTCTGCAATTGCGAGATACAATGCCTTAAACCTGCGATTGAAATTTCAAAGAATCAGCGGTGTTGGGCAAATTGATATTATAGGCAAAGACCTTGGCGGTGCAACAGGCGGGTTTATAACTTTAGGCCAATCATCAGGTTTTCCTACAAATGCCGGCAACCCAGCTTCACCAATCACTTTAAATTCTCATGATGGTGTATTTTCAGATAACACAAACGTGCAATGGCTGGGAACTATTATTGCACATGAAATGGGACACACTATCGGTTTCAGGCATACGGATTATAAAAACCGCAGGTATAGCTGTGGCTTCACTTTTCCCTGGAACGAAGGTACTGCAGGTGTGGGCGCTGTTTATATTCCAGGCACTGAAAAAACTCCACAGGATCCCGGCAGCTGGATGCTGGCGTGTACAGATGGGACAAACAGGCCATTTAATCCCAATGATAAAATTGCTTTGAATTATCTTTACAAATAAATCGCAGTTGAAGTTTTTAACCACCACCATTCGTGGTGGTTTTTTTATTTAGCAAAGATCAAATTGTACAAGTCAAAGATCGATCATATCGAAAACACCGATCGTAAAGTTGCCGCAATAATACAGTCACGATTACAGCACCTCTATATGCTTTTTAAACGCTTCAACTGTATGTCATCAAGCAAAACGGAAAACCGATAAACGAAGTTTTCATCAAGGTTACCAGTGCTGATTCTAAAACAAAATGGTCTAATAAATAACAATTTTCGCTTTAAATACAGACTGATTATCATCGTCATAAATTACTGCAAAATATACACCGGCGGCAAGTTTTGAAGTTATTATATGTTGTTTTTGCTGCGTTATTTTTTGCTGCAACAACTTTCTGCCAACAGCATCAAATAACGAAATAGTGCCTGCTGAAACAGTGGTAGATAAAATATAAAAACCCTGCTTTGCATCTGCAGGATTTGGAAAGATGATGTATTGTTTGTTATTAAGATAATAAACAGAAGATTCATTACTTACTATATCACTGCCATCCTGCAGCGTAACTATAGCCCTGTATATATTTACGCCGGGCTTTAATGGAGAATCATAACGTAAAAAAGTATTGCTTACAGGTCCAATTTTCGATATATCAGTCCACACGCCTGAAAGCTGTTGCTGAAATATTGCAGATTTCACATTGAATATTGTTCCCAAATACAATTTTAAAGATGCGTTTTCGCCGGCGGGATCTGCTAAAAAATTGACGATATAACAACCAACGCCTTGCGTTGTATAATTAAATGTATAACTTCTGATAGCAATGCGATCTTCTATAACAGGTGCTACCGCAATAAAACGGGAAGGTGCATTTTTTACTATATAAAAACTGTCGTTTACAATTGCAATCGGCTGCATGAACTTATCGCCGAGGCTAAATATCGCATAACGATTTAAAGCTTTTTGTTTGTTCCAGCTAATGAGTGCAGAATCGCCGCAATTAAAACCAATTTCAGGAAAAAGCTGAGTACTTATGTCGAATGTATCGCTGTAGTATATTTTATTGCCGATAGTCATTCTTGCAAGTGTCACTGCAGTTGTATCAGGTGCAAACCAATTATAATATTTTTTTGAAAGATTGATCTTATTGTTGATCAGCTTCCAGGAACCGCCTTTATCAACACTATATTCCAGCTTGCCTTGATTTGATGAGAGGGTTGAGTTCCACCTGAAAATGGCTTTGCCGCCGGATGTAAAATGTGTAATGCTTACAGGTGAAATAAAGTAGAAATCATTGACGGGAGAAAATGAATAAACAATATAAAAAGATTGAACTGCAGTTTGTATATCATAACCCTGCACATGAACAACATAATCTCCTGCCGGCGGGTGGGATACGCTGATTTGTTCAACATTATTTAAACTGTCTCTTCCTCTTACGGCGTTATCTAAGAGTGTTGCAGGGTTTGAATCGCTGTTTAAAACCCAAGGCAAATAAACGGAATGATCATTTGCATTTTCAAGTGAAAGATCAAGATCATTTACAAGCGCCTTAAATGCATTTGGCTGATTGGCAGTATCGTTCCAAACCAAAGTAATTTTTAAATTGCTGATGTTTGAAGGAATATGAATAGCAAAACTTTTGTTTTCGTTTTGTTTTACATCACCCGTAAAAAAATGATTGCTCAGCGCCTCAGCAACAGCATTGGCAACATTAACATTACCAAAGCCTGAATAGTAATCAGGCCCGGGATTAAAAACATCATCAGCGCTGTTTATAATAATTGCTTTGGCAAGTGCATTTTGCGGCAATGAATCGTGATGAAGGGATTGATAAGCCGATTGCACCGCAAGCACAGTGCCTGATGTTATTGCGGCTGCGCCTGAACTTCCGTCATTGCCGTAAGCTACAAGCTCGGGTTTTATGCGGCCATCATAAGCCGGCCCCTTTGAACTTAAAGATGCTATGTTATAAAATGAATCTATAGAACCAACAGTGAGAATGTTTTTTGCCTGTTTAAAACTGCCGGTAAGGTTTGAAAAACTTTCAATGCCTTTGTAATTGCCATCGGCGGGTGTAACATTACCCGAATTGCCTGCAGAAAAAACATACAGCAAATGAGGATTATCAATTGTGCTTTCATCATAAGCAGCCGCATCAGCGCCGTAATAATTTTCCACGCCAACGCCATAGGAATTATTTTGAACAGTTATTTTATATTGCTTAAAATAATTGTCGTCTTCAGGAACAAGGTTATCATTAAAATCAACAGAAGTTAGAGAAGCTGCCCAGGCAATGCCTTTTGATAATTCAAAACTGTTGCCACCGCCGGCAATAAATGTTGCCATCGTAGTTGCATGGCTTGAAGTTGTGTCTGATTCAACTCCGGAATTAATATACCTGTTTTTAAAATCTATATCTGTTGTATCTAATAAATTTTCTTTTACTGATGCAGTTAAGCCGTTACCATTGATTGCAGGATAACGGCTTAAAAATAAATTGATGGCATTTGTGCTGTTATCATAATCGTTAATTACTTCTTCCGGTTTCGGCTGCTGCAATTGCATAGCAGCAGATTGTAAATATTCTTTGTTAATCAAAGTATCAATTATAAAAGATGGCCTTGCTTTTATCACAAATACACTTTTATAAGCACGCTGAACAGAAAAATTATACAGTTGCAAATCGTTTTTTAATTGCTGGCTATCTGTAACACTTATAATAAAATTATATAAATACCCAGGATCGGTTTTTAATACGGCTTCCGGCGCAGAGAGTTTGAATGTATTATTAGCAGGCAATATTTCCAACGGTAAAAACGGCTTCAACATTGTCGTTTCAACAACATTCATTACAAACCATTGTTTATTTAACCGGCGTAAAATTTTATCATGAAAGCTGTTTTCAAAAACGGGTGTTTCATCTTCTTTAACCTTAACCAGCCAAAGTATGTGTTTGTTTTTATAATCATTGTTGTAGCCTGTTTGCAGTGCATAAATTTTTCTTATTGCTTCATCATGCTGCGCAAAACAATTTTTTCCCGGCAGGCTGCATGCAACCAATAACACAATGAGCTTTAAAAAAAAATACCGCTTTAATTTATTTAAATCCATCCACCTGTTTTTTTAAAAACTGCAAAAAGCATTCATACAGCAGTTCTTGCGAACGCAACTTTTCGGGAAATGCAACATTTTATTTGACGTTGAAAGACGTCGCTTTGCATCATCTTAACTGAAAATTTAATAGCCTGCAAACAGCTTGACCATTGCTTCATCAACCCTGCGCGGTTTTTGTGTTTTAATATCAACCGGAATCCAGACGCTGAGTGCAGTGATTATTTTCTTCCCATCCGCAGGGCGTATTATTTCGTAATGCCGTTTCCAGGTTACGTTTGTGTAATCTCCCGTCCAGGTTTGCATCAATAATTCATCATTTATAAACGCCTGGTTATAGTAATCAATTTCATGACGCCTTACCATCCATATTAGTTGCTCCTGCAGTTCTGGTGTTGCCAGGGCCTGCCAATGCATAGTTGCTATATCCTGCATCCATTGTACATACATTACGTTGTTCACATGCAGCAATGCATCAAGATGCTCTGGTTTTACTGCTATAGTTGTACTGAATTTTTTGCTTGCTGAACTCATCATTGCGAATGTTTATCAATAATAATATTTCCATCCTTCAGATTGAAACAATTGCTTCGGGCTGTACATGAGATTGTTTTTAATAACAAGCGCAACACGCCTGATGGCGCTTATGTTTGTTGAAGGATCTCCGTCTATTAATATAATATCCGCCTGTCTGCCGGGCAGTATTTGTCCATATTTATGTTGAAGGTTGCAATCAAGGGCTGCATTATAAGTGGCTATTTTTAAAGCCTCATTAGCAGGTATGCCGGCCTGTACATATAATTCAAGCTCATGATGCAAGGCATTGGCATCTCCCCCATCAGTGCCAGCCACCAGCAATATGCCATTGTCGTATAAAAGCTTTTGCATTTTCATCATGTTGGCAAAGGCGGCTTTATATGCAGGCTTTTGTTCATCATTTCCAAAAGGCGCCTGTATGGCAATATTACTTAACCAGGCCTCGGGCAACCAGCTTACAACAGGCTTTATATAATTACTGGTATCCCCTTTAAATTCATCAAACATTTCCTGCCATACATTCATTGTGGCATCCAGCGATATATGTTTGCGTTTCATCATCGCAATAAAATCTTTTACAACAGCACCATTCAAATCAAGCTTACCTGCAGCATCGCCAACGCGCCTGAAACGTGCCGGCGTTCTTGTATCGATTGTATCACCCATAAAATTTAAAAATATAAAGTTCATGTGTGTTACTTCATCATACCCATCATTAATAGCTTGCGCCGCCGTCATAAATGCAGGAATATGCCCGCATACACGCATGCCATAACTGTGAGCCCGTTCCGCTATCGGCTTCACCCATTCCGGTTTAATGGCGCTATACAATTTTATTTGATCGTAACCCAGACTGTGGTAATCATCAACCGCTTTTAAACCTTCGGCAAGAGAAGCAATGATGGCGCCCGCTGGTCCCTGGAAAGGATCTTTCTTATCAATAAAACCCGATAAATAACTGATATCAGGACCGATAAGCGTATTGGTTGCTATCTGGTTTTTGTACGTCGTGATAATTTTGGCGTTGCCCATATCACGCAAATGTGTTACGCCACCTGCGAGATACATTATTCCGTCTTCTTTAGAAAAATGGCCATGCATATCCCAAAGACCGGGCATTAAAAATTTCCCTTTGCAATCAATTACCGAATCTGCTTTTGCAGTTACAGATGAAGAAGATCCTACTGAAATAATTTTTCCGTCAGCGATATCAACAGTCATGTCTTTTTTGACTGAAGCAGAAGCAGCATCAAAAACATTGGCGTGTATAAATTGTAAGTGCGCGGGAAGTTGTTTTGAATTGGACTGCAACCGTTGCTTATAAAAATCCTGGCTTGCCATTTCCTGTAAAGCAAACAATGAGTCTGCGAGGCCTTCATAACCTTTCATAATAAAAGACCCCCAGCCATTGGCATTGGCAAAAAACTTCAAGTCGTTTGTAAACCATAAATAAATTGGCAATGCTGAAGGTTCGAAATAAAGCGGGAATAGTTTTAGCGTAAGATTAGTGCCATTATAATTTATATTCTTAACAATAGGTTCCTTCACATTAATAAAACCGTCAGGCAAAATGGCTGTTCGCTGGCCGGTTTGTGTAAGCAACCATTTAATAAATATTTCGAATATAGCCGGACCGCTGTTATTTATATTATACAACTCGCCGTTAAATTTTTTTGATTTTCGTTCGCCGTTTATTTCCCAAATAGCAGAATCACTTTGAACAATGTAATTTTCTGCATAAGGATTTTTATAATAATCTACACCGCTTGTATTAACTCCTGTAATATTACCGGCATCGTTGATGTTAAGCGTTGTTTCAATACTGTCACCGCGCCCTCTGTCGTTAAAATGATAGCTGTAATGAAGTTCACCGGCGCTTGTTTTCCAAACTTTTTGAACGCCCTTAATATCGCCCTGACTAACCATGTAGTAAATTGTTGTATCTGTTTGAGCAATTAAAACAGTACAGCTAAAAAAAAGCGTTACAGATAAAAAATACTTATTCATAAAGCTGCTTATTATTTGCAGCCTTAAATTTAAACCACATAAGTAATAAAAGAAAAGAATTAAATAATAGCCATACCTGCATCAATACATGATTAATTAAATCGTGTTTCGTTGCAACAGCCAACGATGCTATGCCGCCCGACAGGAGTATTTTATAAATATTATTTTTAATTTTCGCGCTGGAATTACAGAAACAAAAATTATTAAACAATGAGTTATTGCAGCTATGTTGCCGGTTTAAGTAACGATAACATACATAAACAATATCATGATAGGGAATATGGTTTCCCAATCTTGAACGATAACGAATTGTTTGCAAGGTTGATACTTGAAATAAACCAGGCAGGTTTAAGCTGGACGACCATACTCAACAAGAAAGACAATTTTTTTAAAGCCTATAATAATTTCGACATACAAAAAGTTGCAAAATATAATCAGCAAAAAATTGATGCGTTGTTGAATGATGCGGGCATTATACGTAACCGTTTAAAAATTAATGCGGCCATTGAGAATGCCAAAACAATAATTGCACTTCAAAAAGAATTCGGTTCGTTTAAAGAATGGCTTGATGCACATCACCCCTTAACAAAAGAAGAATGGATAAAGCTTTTTAAAAAGCATTTTCGCTTTACAGGCGGTGAAATTGTAAACGAATTTTTAATGAGCGCCGGTTATTTGCCAGGCGCTCACACAGAAGATTGCCCGGTTTATAAAAAGATAGCTAAGCTTAACCCGATGTGGATGAAATGACCGGCTATAAGTTTTTCAGATTAAGATATACCAGTTTACAGCTATTATTTCCCGGTTCGCCGTCAACCACTATTAATACACCTTCATCAAAAGGCACAATACCTTCATAGTTAGTGGCACAATCCAAAGAAACAAATGCAAAGGGCCGCCAAATTATATTGTTATCCTTTAAAAGCAATACCACCAGTTGCGTATAACAGGTATCAATATCTCCGCCGTTTGTCAACTGGTTTTTTACTGAATCCAAATCAACATCTTTAATATAGTCATCTCTTTCAGCAAAAGAAGACTTTGATACAAATAAATGATTAATGCCAATAAGCTGGCTGTCATTCAAAGCATAAACATCCGTAAGCCTGAAATATAAAGGCATATTCCATCTAAGCGGTTTTAGGCCACTATGCAATGATGCATCCATCATAAACGCTCTTGCATTAGTAGTGTCTTTGTTACATTCAAAAAAAGCAATCAAAGAATCTTTACCCGGAAAAAAAGCAAGGCTTTCATAACCTGCGTTATTTATGTTATAGGTGTTGGGCACATGCAATGTATCTGGCAAAATCGTTATTGACGCTGTTACCGTATCAATAATACCTTTTATAACATAGCAAAAACTTGTATCAGTCTCAAGCGAAAAAAAAACAGTATCACTTTTTACAACTGCAGCTTCAATGCCATCATAATTATCAAGCAAAATATTATTGATGTATAGAGAATCTGTTTTTAAACCTGTATGTTTAAGATTATTTATTGTAAAAGTCGTGTGGGCAGTCGGTAAACTTTTCTCAAGGGCATTAGCTATTTCCAGCTTATCAATCATAAACACCGAATCAATAATAGTCCTCTTGTTTTGTGGTACCAGTATCACTTTATCCTTCCAGTTTGCAAGGGCAGAAAATTCATATTGAGACCTGGTAAGACCCGTATTAATTTCAGTAGCTGTGGCAACAGGCAAGTGGCGCTGCTGTGCTTTTACAGTATAACAATTTGAAAAAAGTATCAAAAGAAAAAAAGAACCGGTTAGTTGCTTCATAAAAAATACAATGTTGCAACTTAATAAAAAATGACAGTTTCATTAAAGCTTCAAACGCTACATTTGAAGAAATTATAAAAGCACTCTGTGCACGCGCTTTAATAATGATCAAAAACATTCACTTTATGAACAAATTGCTTTATCTGGCCGTAATTATTTTTTCTGTAACAGCGTGTAGCAGCAACAATCAATCAAACACCCAAGATGTGAAAGGCGATGACAGTTTTAAATCTTTATCCGATAGTTTTATTACTGGTTATTTAAAATGGCGGCCCGAACTGGCGCTGGGGCTTGGATTTCATGAGTACAATGGCCGTAGTTCTGATCTCTCCCAGGCTTCTCTTAACACTGAGCTTAACAGGTTAAAAGATTACGATGCAAAACTCGCAGCTTTTGATACAACATCTTTAAGTGCTAAAATGTTTTATGACTTCCGCATTTTACGCAATGCCATTAAGAATGAATTGTACAATTTTGAAGACCTTCAATTGTATAAAAAAAATCCCATCTATTATGCTTTTGCAGCAGATGTTAGCCTGTACATTAAAAGAGATTTTGCGCCGCTTGAACAACGGCTGCAATATTTAATATCAGTTGAGAAAAGATTGCCAAATGCATTTGCTGTAGCAAAAGAAAATCTTCGGGATACATTGGCTAAACCCGTTGTACAAACAGCTATAAGTGTTGCTTCAGGTTATGCAAGCTTTATGAAAAAAGATTTATTGCTGGCTTTAAAAGATATTAAAAACAACACACTAATGGCTGTCTTTAAAAAAGCAAATGACAGCGCTGTTGCGGCTGTAAATGATTATGTGCAATGGCTGAAAACAAACAGGCTACCAAAAGCAGATAACAACTTTGCAATTGGTAAAGACAATTATCAAAAGATGTTGTTGTATAGTGAAAATATCAGCATGTCGCCCGAAGAAATCCTTGCTATTGGTTTAAAAGAATTAAAAAAAGAACAGGATGAATTCAACGCCGCGGCAAAAATCATTAATCCGAATAAAAAACCTGTGGATGTATATCATGACATGCAAAAAGAACATTCAATAGCGGACAGCCTTATTCCTGATGCCAAAAAACATCTTGAAAATATAAGGCAGTTTGTTATAGACCATAAAATAATAAGCATACCTTCCAACGTCCGTGTGCAGGTAAAAGAAACACCTGAATACGCAAGGGAAACAAGTACCGCTTCAATGGATATGCCTGGCCCGTTTGAAAAGAAAGCCACCGAATCATATTATTATATAACTCCGGTTGAAGCTTCATGGAGTACCAAACAAAAAGAGGACTGGCTTTCTATGTTCGATTTTTATACCATGGATAACGTTTCTGTTCATGAAGCTTATCCCGGTCATTATGTACAGGGATTGCATTTGAATGCATCCGGCGCAACGGATATTGAGAAGCTATTTGGCAGTTATGCCTTTGTTGAAGGCTGGGCGCACTATTGCGAAAAGATGATGATTGAAGAAGGTTTTGGCAATAACGGCGATTCAATTACAGCAGCAAAATACCATCTGGCGCAAAGCGGTGATGCTTTACTAAGAATATGCAGGCTTTGTGTTTCCATAAAAATGCATTGCCAGGGAATGACACTGGAAGAAGGTACAAAATTTTTTATGAACAACTGGTACCAGGGTGAAAAACCATCATACCAGGAAGCCTTGCGGGGAACTTCTGATCCCGGTTATTTATTTTACACCATTGGGAAACTCGAAATTTTAAAATTGCGCGATGATTATAAACAACAGGAAGGCAGCAGCTATTCTCTAATGAAGTTTAATGATGCGGTGAACGATAATGGTATGCCGCCAATAAGATTATTGCGTGAAAGGCTTTTGAAAGATAAATTGAAATGGCGCGAAGTGTTGTAAACTGAAAATAATTATTTTCATCGGCCGTTATCTTTTTCAACATACTTTACAACCAGCGCGGATATAAAACAGATTTTATAATTAACAATACTGATTTTAAACCTGTAAACATTCATTTTATACCAGGGACCTTTCTTTCAACGGAAGAAGCAAAGAAAACATGCTCAGCAGGAATTCATTATTTGGTAACATAAAATATCTTCATTTATAAATATCTAATTATGCCGGGCGATGCATTAAACGTAAACAACAAAGCTGCCGCACAAAATACTTTTGATGCCATTGTAATTGGTTCGGGCATTAGCGGAGGCTGGGCTGCAAAAGAGTTAACTGAAAAAGGTCTGAAAGTTTTAATGCTGGAACGTGGCCGCAATTTTGAACATAGAAAAGATTATACAACCGCAAATCTCAACCCCTGGGAATTCAAACATCGCGGCGTGGTAACAAGGCAATATGCAAAAGAAAATCCTGTTATTTCAAGAGACTGGGCAATGTATGGTACAGCAGCGCAGGAATCGCTGGTAAATTATTGGGTGAATGAAAAAGATTCGCCGTATGTTGAAGTAAAACCGTTTACCTGGTGGCGGGCATACCAGTTGGGCGGTCGCTCTATTTTGTGGGGCCGGCAATGTTACCGGTGGAGCGATTTGGATTTTGAAGCCAATTTAAAAGATGGAATTGCAGTTGACTGGCCTATACGTTATAAAGACCTTGAAAAATGGTATGGTTATGTTGAAAGCTTTGCAGGCATAAGCGGCAGTAAACAAGGGCTCGCACATTTACCCGACGGAAACTTTATGCCGCCGATGGAATTGAATTGTGCAGAGCAATCTGTGGCAGATAAAGTGAATAATTATTATAAAGGCAAGCGCCACATGTTTATTGGCCGCGTTGCCAACATTACAAAACCTCTACCCGGCAGAACACAATGCCAGTTCAGGAACCGCTGCTGGGAAGGTTGCCCGTTTGGCGCATATTTCAGCACACAATCTTCTACCCTGCCTGCCGCAATGGCAACAGGTAATTTAACCGTACGACCATGGGCGATTGCTACTAAACTTATTTATGATAAAGATTCAAAAAAAGCAAAAGGCGTTGAAGTATTAGATGCTGAAACCAACAAAACGTATGAGTACTATGCAAAGATTGTTTTTGTAAATGCATCGGCTTTAAACAGCGCGTGGATATTAATGAATACAGCCACGGATGTTTGGCCTGATGGTTTGGGCAGCAGCAGCGGTGAATTGGGCCATAATGTGATGGATCATCATTATATGCTGGGCGCAAGTGGTTTGGTGGAAGGTTTCGAAGACAAATATTATTACGGCCGTCGCGCAAATGGTTTTTACATTCCAAGGTTTGTAAATATTAATGGTGATAAAAGAAATTTTATGCGTGGTTATGGATACCAGGGTAGTGCAAGCCGCGATGGTTGGAGTCGCAATGTTGCAGAATTAAATGTAGGTGCTGCCTACAAAGAAGCATTAACCGAGCCAGGTGCATGGCAAATTGGTGCAACGGGCTTTGGTGAGATATTGCCGTATCATGAAAACAAAATTTATTTAAGTAAAGATGTAAAAGACAAGTGGGGCTTACCGGTACTTACGATGGATGCGGAGTTGAAAGAAAATGAATTGAAGATGCGTAAAGATATTATTACTGAGCTTACTGCTATGTTTGATATGGCCGGCATAAAAGATATTAAGACGTGGGACAGCCCTTATTATGCAGTAGGGCAAGGCATTCATGAAATGGGCACAGCACGCATGGGAAGGGATGCGAAAACATCTGTACTAAATGAACATAACCAGGTATGGGATGCAAGGAATGTTTTTGTTACCGACGGCGCCTGCATGACAAGCAGCGCCTGCCAGAATCCTTCGCTAAGCTATATGGCGTTAACCGCAAGAGCGGCAGATTTTGCCGTGGGTGAAATGAAGAAAGGGAATATATAAACTGCTTGAAAACAGCTTCGGCAAACCATCTAAATAATAAATGTTTTTTTGACAATTAAAGAACATTATCTATTTTAGCTGCATCGTTGCAGCATATAAAATCACTTTAAATTCCAGAATACATATTGAAAACGATTGGCTTTTATGAAAAATAATTGTACAGCCGCGTGCTGTTACAAAATATTTGAGCAATTTTCTATTTTTTGTCTAATAAAAAACCGGGAATTGTTTTCTGGCGATTCCCTCATTATCATTAAAAACGATCGCAATAAATCGCTACACAATAAAAACAGTACACAGTAAAATGAAGTTTAGAAGATTAACCTTTTGCGCTTTCTTATTTTTTTGCACATATGCTATACAAGCACAACCAATTGTTGTAACTGCAGATAAACCAACTGCTGCTATTCAGCCAACCATGTGGGGAATATTTTTTGAAGACATTAATCTCGCTGCGGATGGTGGTTTGTATGCAGAACTTGTAAAGAACCGTTCGTTTGAGTTTTTTAATCCATTAATGGGTTGGACAATTCAGCAGGCATCACCGGCAACAGGAACTGTTTTGGTTACAAACAGGTTGGAGACAGACAGCGCAAACCCACGCTACATAAGAGTTACACGTAATTCAGCAACAGGCAAATTTGGATTAACCAATGAAGGTTTTCGCGGCATGGGCATTAAACAAAACGAACAATACAATTTTACTGTTTGGGCAAAAAGCGAAAGCGGCAATATTTCGTTACATGTTCAGTTGGTTGACAGCACCGGCAAGAGTTTAGGCGAATCACAAACCATAAATATCTCAGGCAATAACTGGCAGCAATACAAAACAAATTTTACTGCGAAGGCAACTGAATTAAAAGCGAAATTGAATGTTTGGTTTGAAGGGCAGGGCGTGGCTGATCTTGATATGGTTTCTTTGTTTCCACAGCATACATGGAAAGAAAGGCCTAATGGTTTGCGTGCAGATTTGGTTCAATTACTTGCTGATATGAAACCGGGCTTTATTCGTTTTCCCGGCGGTTGTATTGTTGAAGGAAGAGAACTTGCCACACGTTATCAATGGAAAAAAACGGTTGGCCCTGTTGAAGATCGCAAGGTTATAGTAAATCGCTGGAACACTGAATTTGCACATCGCCCGACACCGGATTATTTTCAAAGTTTCGGGCTTGGATTTTATGAATATTTTCAGCTGGCGGAAGACATTGGTGCTTCACCCTTACCTATCTTGAATTGTGGTATGGCTTGTCAATTTAACTCAGCAGAAGTAGTTGATAAAACTCAACTCGATCCATACATACAGGATGCACTTGAGCTTATTGAATTCGCTAACGGTGATGTTTCAACAAAATGGGGGCACCTGCGTGAAGTGATGGGCCACCCCTCTCCTTTCGATCTTAAGTTAATGGGCGTTGGTAATGAGCAATGGGGACCGCAATATGTTGAACGTTATAAGATATTTACCAGGGCTATCAAATCAAAATATCCGGACATACAATTAGTGAACAGCGTTGGCCCCGATCCTGACGGTGAAAAATTTAATTTCCTGAATGATACACTGCGTGCAATGCATGCCGATATTTTGGATGAGCACTATTATCGCCCGCCATCCTGGTTTCAAAATAATGCAAGCCGTTATGATAATTATGACAGGAATGGCCCTAAAATTTTTGCAGGCGAATATGCTGCGCAAAGCGTTGCAACAGTTAGTCCTTTAAATAAAAATAACTGGTTATGCGCTTTATCTGAAGCTGCATTTATGACAGGGCTTGAACGCAATGCTGATGTTGTAAAGATGGCTTCTTATGCACCTTTGTTCGCTCATGTTGAAGGTTGGCAATGGACGCCTGATCTAATTTGGTTTGACAATTTAAATTCCTACGGCACACCCGATTATTATGTGCAGCAATTATTTGCCAGCAATAAAGGAACAAACGTTGTTGCAATCACTTCAAACAATGAAACACTGAAAGGCAAAGACAGTTTGTATGCTTCCGCGGCAACTGACGCTGCAACAAATGAATTGATACTAAAAATTGTGAACACATCTTCGCAATCAGTATCAAAACAAATAAACATTAACAGTAAAAAGAAGTTCACACAAACAGCATCCATATCAACGTTACAAAGCAATAACCTTGATGCAGTGAATTCAATTGAAGCTCCAAAGAATGTTAGTCCGCAAACAACTGAAGCAGATGTAAAGAACAAGCAACTTAACTTGTCATTAAGCCCCTATTCATTTACTATAGTTCGCGTAAAGATGCTATGATAATTCATGAACAAGCTTTATAAAATAGCATGTTTGGTTTTTGGGTTGATGTGTTGCTTATTTGCCAATGCTCAAACAGATACATCCATATCTGTTCACGATCCTGTTATCATTAGACAAGACAGCACGTATTATATTTTCTGTACAGGCTTTGGTATATCGGTTTTTTCTTCAATTGATATGAAGCGTTGGAAAAAAGAAAAGCCTGTTTTCAGTACTGCACCACAATGGGCAGTAAAAGAAATACCCGGTTTCCGCGGGCACGTGTGGGCGCCTGATATCAGTTATCATAATGGCCAGTATTATTTGTATTATGCAGTTTCTGCTTTTGGAAAAAACACCTCTGCCATTGGCGTCGCAACGAATAAAACATTAGATCCTTCAGATAAAAATTTTAACTGGGTTGATCATGGTGAAGTGATTGAATCAGTACCTGGAAGAGATATGTGGAATGCAATTGACCCGAATTTAGTTTTTGCCGAAAACGAACCCTGGCTTACGTTTGGCTCGTTCTGGAATGGTATAAAACTCGTTAAACTTGACAGCAGTTTTACCAAACCTGCAGAACCTGAAAAATGGTTTACCATTGCAAGCCGCCCGAGAAATTCTATCTTGCCTGACAGTGTTGCCGGTGATGCAGCTATTGAAGGACCATTTATCTTTAAGAAAGACAATTATTATTATCTCTTTGTTTCGTTTGATTATTGTTGCCGTGGCGAAAAAAGCACATACAAAATGATGATCGGCCGCAGTGAAACGGTATATGGGCCTTATGTTGATAGAGATGGTGTGCCGATGAATCTTGGCGGCGGTTCATTACTGCTGGAAGGTGATAAAAACTGGAATGGTGTTGGCCATAATGCCGTAGCAAATTTCAATGGTGTTGATTATCTTGTGTTTCATGGCTATGATGCAAATGATAACGGCAAACCCAAACTGCGCATTGAAAAACTGACCTGGATAAATGGCTGGCCTGTTGTATCGAGGCCGCGGAATAATTGAGATGTTTACGTTAAAGATTGAAACGTTTTGTTGAATAATTGTTTTGCAGGTTATTTAATTAGCATAAGTTTCTAAAAGTTTTTTGAAATATTTTTTGAACACCTGATGTACGAAGATTTTACAAAGCAGCGTTGGCCTTACACTGAATTGCATGCTTAAATAATGACACATCAGATGCCATAAAAAATCAACAGTACAAGGGAGTGACACAACCGTGATGCCACGAAGAAGTGCAGCTGACTTCATAACAATAACAATTAAAAAACATCGCCTGCAATGTTTAAAAACAAAACGTGTGTTTAAACAATTTATATCGAATTTTATTCATCATCTCAAAAAAATAAAAATGGCAAAATGGTTTAATGCGGGTTTATTAATAGCAACGATTGCTTTTGCATCGTGTAATCAAACAAACAACGAAACTTCAACTATGGGCACAACAAAAAAAGAATGGGGCGAGGTTGACGGTAAACAGGTTTACCTCTATACGCTTACAAACAAAGCAGGCGATGTAGCAACGATAAGCAGTTATGGCGGTATAATTACATCGTGGGTTTCTCCGGATAAAAGCGGCAATAAAAGCAGCATTATTATTGGCTTGGACAGCTTAAGCAATTACCTGCAACAGCCACCTTATTTTGGCGCATTGGTTGGCCGTTATGGCAACCGTATTGGTAAAGCGCAATTTAAATTAGGTGATAGTGTATATCATCTTGCAGCCAACAACGGGCCTAACAGTTTGCATGGCGGTTTAAAAGGTTTTGATAAACAGGTTTGGGATGTAACTGTTCCTGATTCAACACAACCATCAATTACGTTAAAATATGTAAGCAAGGATGGCGAAGAAGGTTATCCAGGCAATCTTGATGTTACAGTTGTTTACACTTTATCTGATGATAATGGCCTGAAGATTGATTACACAGCAACAACTGATAAACCAACACCGGTTAATTTAACCAATCACAGTTATTTTAATTTAACAGGAAGTGTAAAAAATACAATTCTTGATCACAGCCTGCAGATAGATGCAGATAAATACACACCTGTTGATTCTACATTGATTCCTACCGGAGAATTAAAAGATGTAAAAGGAACACCTTTTGATTTTACAACCGCTAAAAAAATAGGCCGGGATATTGGCTCGGTTCCTGGTGGCTATGACCACAATTTTGTCCTGAATAAAAAAGATTCTTCGCTGCAAAAAGTTGCAACATTAACTGATGATGTAAGCGGCAGGCAATTGGAAGTTTATACAACAGAACCAGGCTTGCAGTTTTATACCGGTAATTTTTTAGACGGAAAATTCACAAATCATGATGGCAATCCTTTGTTGGTTCATACAGCGCTTTGCATGGAAACGCAGCATTTTCCAGATTCGCCAAACAAACCGGATTTTCCTTCCACCATTTTACAACCCGGGCAAACGTATCATACAGTAACTGAGTATAAGTTGAGCGTGAAGTAGTGAATGGTGAGTGGTTAGTTGTGAGTAATGCTTTGTAAATCTTAGTGGTTTATTTGACCAGGATATTTTTTGAATTATGTTTTAATTCAGAATAATTACGCACCATTCACAACTCACCATTCACTATAATTGTAATTTTGACAATTAAAAATTACCCCTTATCTTGCCTCTTTAATGCAGCCTTGCGATATGAATAAAAATACCTCTTATGTTATTGGTGTGGATTATGGAACGGACTCAGTACGTTCTATAATTGTTGATGCGGCAACAGGTGAAGAAGTTGCTGCTTCTGTTTTTTATTATCCAAGATGGAAAGAACAATTGTATTGCGATGCATCAGCCAATCAATTCAGGCAACACCCGCTTGATTATGTTGAAGGCCTTGAAGAAACAATAAAGAAATGTTTATTGCAGGCAGGGCCAAATGTTGCGGCTAATATAAAAGCAATATCCGTTGATACTACCGGCTCCTCTCCTGTTTTGGTAGATAAGCAAGGCACACCGCTGGCATTAACTGCCGGATTTGAAAATAATCCCAATGCCATGTTCATTTTATGGAAAGATCATACGGCTGTAAAAGAAGCGGCAGAAATAAATGCGCATGCAGAAAAGTTTGATGTGAACTACCTGCAATATGTTGGCGGCATTTATTCTTCTGAATGGTTTTGGGCAAAACTGTTACATGTTTTGCGCGAAGATGAAAGCGTACGAAACGCGGCCGCTTCCCTGGTTGAACATTGCGACTGGATTCCTTTTTTGTTAACAGGTGGTAATGATGTAAAAGAAATAAAAAGAGGTGTATGTTCAGCAGGCCACAAAGCTTTGTTTGCAACTGCATATGGCGGTTTACCACCAAATGAATTTTTCAAATCATTAGATCCCGTACTGGATGGTTTTGTTGACAAACTGTACAATAAAACATACACAGCTTCTGAAAAAGCAGGCACTCTTTCAAAAGAGTGGGCAGAACGTTTGGGGTTATCAACTGATGTAGTTATTGGCATCGGTGCATTTGATGCCCACATGGGCGCTGTTGGCGGACAAATAGAACCCTATTATTTAAGTAAAGTAATGGGAACATCAACCTGCGACATTTTAGTTGCACCCGACAAAGATGTGCAGGATATTTTAGTGAAAGGCATCTGCGGGCAGGTACCGGGCTCTGTTATTCCCGGCATGATGGGTATGGAAGCAGGCCAATCTGCATTTGGCGATGCTTACGCCTGGTTCAGAAATTTATTGATGTGGCCTTTAAAACAAACTTTGAGCACATCAGCATTAATTGATGCAGATAAAAGCAAACAACTGGTTGAAGAAAGCGAAGCCAAACTGATTGCTGAATTATCAAAACAAGCGGCACAACTTGAGGTGAATGAAGATGATGAACTGGCGGTTGATTGGTTTAATGGCAGAAGAACACCAAATGCCAATCAAATGCTCGAAGGCGCTTTTTATGGTTTGAATTTGGGAAGCAATGCGCCACGTATGTTTAAAGCTGTTGCCGAAGCAACCTGTTTTGGTGCAAGGGCGATTGTTGAAAGATTTCTTGAAGAAAAAATTCCTGTGAAAGGATTGATAGGCATGGGCGGCGTTGCAAAAAAATCTCCCTTCATCATGCAGATGATGGCTGATATAATACAGATGCCTATCCGCATTCATAAATCAGAACAAACATGTGCCGCAGGCGCAGCCATGTTTGCTGCTACAGCAGCAGGTTTATATGATAAAGTGGAAGATGCGATGACTGCAATGGGCCGCGGTTTTGAAACTGAATATATACCTGATAAGTCAAAAGCTGAATTGTATAATAAACGGTATGCCAAATACAAACAATTCGGTGCTGCTGTTGAAGACTTAACTATGACCAAACAATAAAATTAACCTTGCTTATAATGAAAAAAATTACCACAACAGTTTTTATTGCCTGTACAGCACTTATAACAAATGCACAGGAAAATGTATCAATGCAAATAAATACTAAAGCCAATAATAAAATAAGCAAATATATCTACGGCCATTTTGCAGAAGACCTTGGCAATTGTATTTACGATGGATTTTGGGTCGATGCTAACCTGAACGTTCCTAAAAATGATCGTATACGTTTGGATGTTGTTGATGCTTTAAAGAAAATTCAGATACCTGACCTGCGTTGGCCCGGTGGTTGCTTTGCAGACCAATACCACTGGAGTGACGGCATTGGCGACAGAAGCAAAAGGCCTGTTACGGTAAATACTACATGGGGCATGGTTGAAGATGATAACAGTTTTGGCACAGATGAATTTTTAAAGCTTTGCGGCCTGATCGGATGCGAACCATACATTGCCGGTAATGTAGGAACGGGTACAGCAAAAGAAATGGAAGACTGGCTTGAGTATTTAAACTATAATGGCAAAAGCTCATTAGCCGATAAACGCAGAGCAAATGGCCATGCTGCACCTTACAATGTTTCATTATGGGGTGTTGGTAATGAAAGCTGGGGCTGCGGTGGCGCTATGACGCCTGAATTTTATTCAGACCAGTATAAAAAATATGCAGAGTTCTGTAAAAATTATCCAGGGGCAGCACCCTTAAAGAAAATTGCAAGCGGCGCTAATTCTGATGATTATAACTGGACAGAAGTATGCATGAAAAATATTCCATCGGGGAGCATGTGGGGTTTATCAATGCACTATTATACCATTGTTAATAACTGGCAACATAAAGGTTCTGCAACAAACTTTAACGAAGATGAATATTTTAAAGGTTTGAAAAGTTGTTTGAATATTGAAACGCTCATCAACAAACACAGTGCTATCATGGATAAATATGATCCTAAAAAAAGGGTATCATTATGTGTTGACGAGTGGGGAATCTGGACAGATGCTGAACCGGGAACAAACCCTGCATTCTTATACCAGCAAAACAGCCTGCGCGATGCATTGATCGCTGCTTCAACATTAAACATTTTTAATAAGCATTGCGACCGTATTCGCATGGCTAACCTTGCACAAACAGTAAATGTATTGCAGGCGCTTATTCTAACAAACAAAGAAAAAATGGTGCTTACGCCAACTTACTATGTTTTTGATTTATACAAGTATCACCAGGAAGCAACAAACCTGCCTGCTAATTTTTATTCGCCTGAATATAAAGTTGGCAACGATAGCATTCCTTCAATCAATGCTTCTGCGTCAAAAGACAGCAATGGTGTTATTCATATAACATTAGTAAACATTAATCCGAAGAATAAGATAACGGTAAATACAAGTTTAAATGGTGCAACATTTAAAACAGCAGAAGGGCAGGTTTTAACTTCAACAAATTTTGCAGACATCAACACATTCGATAATCCGAATAAAGTAAAGCTTGCAGCATTTTCAGATTTTAAAAAGAATGGTGATGATTTAAGTATCAACCTGTCACCAATGAGTGTAACCCTGATAACATTGAAATGATAGACGTGAAACGTCAAACGTCAGGCGTGAATGTCAGAGTTTGATGAATTAGAACAAAACCTATTCAATAGCGAATTAAAAATGATTGAAGTATAAAACGTGTAGGCGAATAGAAATCAAATTCAAAAGATTTTACTTTTAAAGATTGACATTTCATGAAAAAACAAATTAAATAAGCGTGTTCGCAAACAGTAATTAAACTCCGAAGTTTTCACGTTTGACGATTCACGATTGACGAAAGAAGCAATGACCAAATACAACCACATACAAGAAGAAGCATACAAAGCAAACATGCAATTACCATCACTAGGGTTGGTATTGTTTACGTTTGGCAATGTTAGCGCCGCAGACAGAAGCCTTGGCGTTTTTGCCATAAAACCAAGTGGTGTTCCTTATGAAGATTTGTCACCTGGAAAAATGGTGATCGTTGATTTTGATGGTAAATCAGTAGAAGGCAATCTTCGCCCTTCATCAGATACGCTTACACATGCAGTGTTGTATAAGCACTGGGAAAAAATAAATGGTATTGTGCACACACATTCAACGTATGCAACAGCATGGGCGCAAAGCCTGCGTGATATTCCTATTTATGGAACAACGCATGCCGATCATTTAACCAGCGATGTTCCCTGTGCCGCTCCTATGAACGATGAAATGATTAAAGGCGATTATGAATATGAAACAGGTTTCCAGATCATCAATGCATTAAAAGAAAAGAACTTAAGTTATGAAGATGTCGAAATGATTTTGGTCGGAAATCATGCTCCGTTCACCTGGGGTAAAACAGCAGCAAAAGCTGTCTATAACAGCGCAGTATTGGAACAGTTGGCGAAGATGGCATATATAACAGAATCTGTTCATGCTAATGTGTTGCGTATGAAAGATGCACTCATTAATAAACACTTTGAAAGAAAGCACGGGCCGAACAGTTATTATGGGCAGAATTGATTGCTACAAAGGCAGTAAGGCATAAAATCTTGTGCCACTTCGTGTACTTCGTGTCCTGGTGGTTGAAATAAAAAATAAACGCATTAAAACCAATAAGCAAATTCAGAAGTTTCACGTATCACGATTCACGATAATTAATATGAGGCTCATATCTCCAATATAAATTTTAAATAATGAAAAAGTTCTTGCTTGTATTTGTGTTGATGTGCGCATATAAAATATATGCACAAAAAAAAGATTACCCTATACAAAATGTACCTTTTACGCAGGTGCATTTAAGTGATAACTTCTGGCTGCCACGAATAAAGGTCAATCAAATGGTTACCATACCTGCATCATTTGAACGCTGTGAGAAAACAGGGCGCGTAAATAATTTCGTGATGGCAGCCGCACATTCAGGGAAGTTTTGCACCATCTATCCTTTTGATGATACAGATATTTATAAAACACTTGAAGGCGCTTCTTATTCTTTAAGCCTTTTTCCTGATGCAAAACTTGAAGCTTATATGGATTCATTGATCGGTATTGTTGCTAAAGCACAGGAACCTGATGGCTATTTATATACAGCCCGCACTATCGATCCGCAGCATCCGCATGAATGGTCAGGCAACAAACGTTGGATGAATGAAAGGAAACTTAGCCATGAGTTATACAACTCCGGACATTTATATGAAGCTGCTGCTGCGCATTATTTGGCAACAGGCAAAAAAAATCTGCTGAACATAGCACTCAAAAACGCTGATCTTGTTTGTTCTGTGTTTGGCCCGGCTCCTAACCAGGAGCACACTGCGCCCGGCCATGAAGTGGTTGAAATGGGTTTGGTGAAATTATACCGTATTACAGGCAAGCAGGAATATCTTAATACGGCAAAATATTTTATTGAAGAAAGAGGCCGCGATGTAAACTACGATTCAACCAGCAAAAATGAATGGCAGAATGGTTCATACTGGCAGGATAATATTCCTGTTACTGAACAAACAGAAGCGGTAGGGCATGCGGTGCGTGCAGGATATTTATATTCAGCAATGGCCGATGTTGCAGCTTTAACAGGAGACGCCGCATTACTGAAAGCCGTAGATACCATCTGGCAAAATGTAGTGGGCAAAAAAATGTATGTGCAGGGCGGCGTTGGCGCAATTGGTGATGGTGAACGTTTTGGCGACAATTATGAGCTGCCCAATGCAACTGCTTATAACGAAACCTGTGCAGCCATTGCGCAGGTATTCTGGAACCAGCGTATGTTCTTATTGCATGGAGATTCAAAATACATTGATGTACTTGAAAAAGTTTTATACAACGGGTTTATTTCAGGTGTAGGTTTAGATGGCAAATCATTTTTTTATACCAATGCGATGCAGATAAAAAGCTACTTTACACATCCTTCGATGGAAGCAATACGTTCAGGCTGGTTTCCCTGTTCCTGCTGTCCTACAAATGTTGTAAGATTAATGCCTGCAATACCAGGTTATGTATATGCTGTGCAAAATGATAAGCTATATGCAAACCTTTTTATAGCAGGCACTTCTTCTATTAATATTAATGGAAAAGAAGTTGGCGTTGTTCAGCAGAATAATTATCCATGGAATGGAGACCTTGGTTTTACCATCAACCCTTCATCATCAAATAGTTTTTCTTTCCTTGTGCGCATACCGGGCTGGTCTCAAAATGAGGCAATGCCTTCTGATCTTTATACATTCCAAAATAATACAGCCGATAAAATCTCAATTACATTAAACGGCAAACCGGTTGATTATACAATGCAAAATGGTTATGCTGTTATAACAAAAAAATGGAGCAAAGGCGATGTAGTGCAGGTACATTTGCCGATGCCTGTACAAAAAGTTGTTGCGATCGATAGCGTAAAATCAGATATCGGTAAAGTGGCATTGCAACGCGGTCCACTGATGTACTGTGCTGAATGGAAAGATAATGCCGGCCAAACAAGCAATATTATAATGCCCAAAAATGTTTCTTTTACAACAGCTGACCATCCTGAACTTTTAAATGGCATTACAACTATCTCAGGTACGGTACCTGTTGTTGAAGTAAACAACAACGATGTAAAAACTGTACAAAAAACATTTACAGCTATTCCATATTATTCCTGGGCAAACAGGGGCAAAGGAGAAATGATCGTTTGGTTTCCTGAAAAGGTGCAGGGAGTTGATTTGATAACAAATGAATGATGAGGGAAACGTAAATCGTCAATTGTGAATATAAGAACATGAAGATTCAAAAGCAAAATTTATTCAAAAGCAGAAACAAAAGGCAAAGGAATAACGCATTAAAAACAATAAACAAACTAAGAACCTTTCACATTTGACGCTTGACGAAAATTAATATGACCAAATAACAATCAAACTTATAAAAACACATCCATGATAGATTTAAAAAACCTTGAAATATGGTTTATTACCGGTAGCCAGCATTTATATGGAGAAGAAACCCTGAAGCAGGTTGCTGAACATTCACAGGAAATTGTAAACGGAATAAATGCTTCAAAAAAAGTTCCATTTCCTGTTGTATATAAACCAACGGTAAAAACACCTGAAGAAATTGCAACCGCTATCAAAGAAGTAAATACTTCACCCAATTGTATTGGCATCATTACCTGGATGCATACCTTTTCTCCTGCTAAAATGTGGATCAATGGCTTGAAAATTTTACAGAAACCTTTATTGCATTTGCATACGCAATTCAACCGTGATATTCCATGGAATGATATTGATATGGACTTTATGAACCTAAACCAAAGTGCGCACGGCGATCGTGAATTTGGTTTTATGGTAAGTCGTTTGCGAATAGAAAGAAAAGTAGTTGTTGGTTATTGGAAAGATGAAAACACTTTAAAAAGTATTGAAGCCTGGAGCCGGGCAGCAGCCGGCTGGCACGATTGGCAGGGTGCAAAATTTTTACGCCTTGGCGATAACATGCGTTATGTTGCTGTAACAGACGGTGATAAAGTTGAAGCTGAATACAAGTTTGGTTTTTCTGTAAACACACATGGCATTGGCGATCTTGTAAAAGTAATTAATCAAACAAGCGATGCCGATGTTGATAAATTAATTGAAGAATATGAAGACAGCTATACATTAAGTAATGCTTTAAAAAAGAATGGCGTTCAACGTCAGTCATTAAAAGATGCTGCACGTATTGAGTTAGGCTTGAAGACATTTTTGGAAGATGGAAATTTTAAAGGCTTTACAGATACGTTTGAAGACCTGCATGGCATGATGCAATTGCCCGGTATTGCCGCGCAACGTTTAATGAATGCAGGTTATGGATTTGCAGGCGAAGGTGACTGGAAAACAGTAGCGCTTGTACGTGCTATGAAAGTAATGGGCGCAGGTTTAAAGGGAGGCAACAGTTTCATGGAAGATTATACTTATCACTTCGAACCAAAAAATGAAATGGTGCTTGGTGCGCACATGCTCGAAATATGTTCTTCGATTGCGAATGCAAAACCATCCTGCGAAATTCATCCGCTTGGCATCGGCGGTAAAGCAGACCCTGTACGCCTGGTGTTTGATGTTGATGGCGGTACTGCTTTAAATGCTTCTGTTATCGACCTGGGCAACCGTTTCAGAATGCTGGTGAATGAAGTTGAAGCCATCAAACCAAAACATAAATTACCAAAACTGCCCGTAGCAAGGGTTTTATGGAAGCCATTGCCTGATATGAAAACAGGCTGCGCTGCCTGGATATATGCCGGTGGTGCGCATCACACCTGTTACAGTCAAAACTTAACAAGTGAACACCTGCAGGATTTTGCTGCAATGGCGAATATTGAATTTGTTTTAATAGATAAGAATACCAATCTTTATAACCTTAAAAATGAATTGCGTTGGAGTGAAGCCTATTACCAACTTCATTAATAACTTTCATCTGTAAAAACCAAAATCAAGCTATGACATATTTAAAAACGATTGACTGGATCGAAATCGCTATTTATTTCGCCCTGATCGCCGTTATTACATGGTGGACGACAAAAAAAGAAAAAAAAAGTGCCGAAGATTATTTTCTTGCCGGCCGCAATTTAGGCTGGTTCCTTATCGGTGCTTCCATCTTCGCATCGAATATTGGCTCTGAGCACCTGGTGGGTCTTGCAGGCTCCGGTGCCACCGATGGTGTAGCGCTTGCACATTATGAACTGCATGCCTGGTGTCTTTTGGTACTGGGTTGGATGATGGTGCCTTTTTACATGCGCTCAAGAGTTTTTACTATGCCTGAATTTCTTGAGAGAAGATTTTCGTCTAAGGCGAGAACAGTACTTTCTATTATTTCACTCATTGCGTATGTGCTTACAAAAATCGCAGTAGGCATTTATGCAGGTGGTATTGTATTCAGAGTATTGTTACCTGAAGTGAATATTTGGGGAATGGATAGTTTCTGGATTGGTTCTATATTGTTGATTATATTAACAGGCATCTATACAATTCTTGGTGGATTAAGAGCGGTAGTATATACGGAAACGCTGCAAACCTTTATAAAGATCATCGGCTCTTTTATGATAACTTATTATGGCTTGAAAGCGCTTGGCGGCTGGGATAAACTGCGCGAAATATGCGGCACCGAAATGTTCAACTTATGGAAACCGCTTGTGCGCCATGGTATGGAAGGTACATGGGCACCGGTGAAAGAAGCAGGTAAGGAAGCCTGGTATTTTAACGACAATTACCCATGGCTTGGTATGTTATTCTGTGCACCGATCATTGGCTTGTGGTATTGGTGTACCGATCAATACATTGTACAACGCGTATTGGGCGCACCCAATGAAAAAGAAGCAAGACGCGGTTCTATATTTTCAGGCTTCCTGAAGTTATTACCGGTATTTCTTTTTATTATCCCAGGTATGATCGGTTTCGCTTTGGCTAAAAGCGGAATAAATCCCGGCATCCAGCATGAATTAATGGATGCAAACGGGCACATTATCCGCGACCGGGCGCAGGAAGTTTTCCCATTGCTTGTTATAAATATATTGCCGGTTGGTGTAAGGGGTATTGTGGTCGCGGGATTGATGAGTGCCTTGATGAGTGCCCTGGCTGGCGTGTTTAATGCGTCGTCTTCATTGTTCACGATGGATTTTTATTCGCGTTTCAAACCCAATGCAACCCAGGCAGAACTGGTTTGGGTGGGAAGAGTTGCCACGGTTGTAATGGTGGTTATCGGTTTAATATGGATACCTGTGATACAAGGTGGCAGAGGTTTATATGATTACCTGCAGGGAATCCAGGCATACCTGGCGCCGCCCATTTTTGTTGTCTTCTTCTTTGGGATATTTTTTAAACGGTTAAACGCCAAAGGATGCCTCGCCACTTTAATTACAGGATTTGTAATGGGATTATTTCGTTTGGCTGTTGATACTCCTGTAAAATTGAGCACCACTTTCCATTATGAGCAAGGTTCATTTTTATGGGTTGTAAATAACATTTTCTTTCAATACTATAGCCTGTTGATAACAGTGGTTTGCATGGTGGTATTTGTTTTGGTAAGTTATACAAGCAAGGCTCCTGATTATGCAAGAATATCCGGTTTAACCTTCTCAACCATGACAATAGAAGATAAGAAAGCATCGCGTTCAACCTGGACTGTATCTGATGTGATACTTTCCGTATTACTGGTAGTGGTTATTATTGCATTGTATCTTTATTTTACAGGATAAGGTTACTATACTCAATGAATAATAAAAAATATGTTCCGGCTTGCGCAGGTGAGCCGGAATTTTTTTTGGGTGAGGGTAAAAGTTCGTGGAGTATTTCATTATAAGCACTCGTCTGCATCAATTAAAAGTTACCTCATCCGGTACGGCCGGAAAATGTCTTTTTAATCTGTCAATATCAAAAATCAATAATTCTCCATAGTAACTCCTGAAGACATTTCCGAATAAAGTTTATGAGCATCTCCATTGCAAGGGACGATGCATAATAAGATTTCGTAAATTCCTGCATCTTCCTCTTCGGGAGAAGATGCCAGACTAAAAACTTTTAAAAAACAATTTAAGTTTCAAAAAAAGAATTAAACCGAATACACTAATTTACCGGCTGAATAATTATTATTCAATCCAAACACTCTGATAAACTTATTCATTAACACCTTATAAAAGCCATATGGTAAAATTAGACTGGATAGTTATACTGGTATACTTCATCAGCGTTTCAATATACGGTTACTGGATCTACAGGCGTAAAAAATTACTGCAGGCAGACTCCGCAGAATTTTTTCTTGCCAAAGGAGAACTTACCTGGTGGGCAATCGGCGCTTCACTCATCGCATCTAACATTTCTGCCGAGCAAATGACCGGCATGACAGGCTCCGGCTTTCAGTTAGGGCTTGCTATTTCAACGTATGAATGGATGGCTGCAGCAACCCTCATCATAGTTGCGGTATTCTTTATGCCCGTGTATTTAAAGAACAAAATATACACGATGCCGCAGTTTCTTAATGAACGGTATAACGGCAAAGTGGCAATGATAATGGCTATATTCTGGCTGGCATTGTATGTAGTTGTAAATCTTGTTTCCATTTTTTATTTAGGGGCTGTAGCTATTTCAGGTATCACAGGCTGGAACTTTTTGCTTTGTGTAATGATATTGGCGATTGCTTCTGTTTTTATCGCATTGGGCGGAATGAAAGTAGTAGGTTATACTTCGGCCATCCAGGTTTTCTTTCTTGTATTAAGCGGGTTTATTGCATTATACATTTCTTTAAAAATGATAGGTGGCGACGGTGGCATGCTGAAAGGCTTTTCAACTTTACACTCTACTGTCTCCGATCATTTTCATATGATCTTCAAAAAGGATAATGCCCATTATATTGACTTGCCCGGTCTAAGCGTGTTGATCGGCGGTATGTGGATCGCTAATCTTAATTACTGGGGATGCAACCAGTACATAACACAGCGCGCATTAGGCGCAAGTTTGCCTGTGGCAAGACAAGGTATTTTGTTTGCTGCATTTCTTAAAATGCTGATGCCTGTCATTATTGTTATACCAGGCATTGCCATTTTTTATTTGTACAGCCATGGCATGTTGAATACTTCGCTCATTAATATTACCAAAGATGCAAATGTTGTTGCTGACAGTAATAAGGCTTATCCTGCATTGCTTACTTTATTACCGGTAGGAATAAAAGGCGTAACTGTTGCTGCTTTTGCTGCTACCGTTATAGCATCGCTTGCAGCCAAGATTAACAGCATCAGCACTATTTTTACGCTTGACATTTATAAAAAAGTGTTTAATGCTGAGGCTTCCGAACAAAGACTTGTGAGCGTGGGCAAAATTTCCATCATCGTGGCCAGCATTCTTGGTATTTTACTTACAATGGCTTTAGGTAATGCGTTAATGGGTGAAGGTAAACAAGGCTTTCAATACATACAGGAATATACAGGTTTTGTTTCGCCAGGAATTTTTGCCATGTTCCTGCTTGGTTTCTTCTGGAAAAAAACAACGTCAAATGCGGCGTTGTTTGCAATTATCAGTGGTTTTATTTTTTCTGTTATACTGAAATTCCTTCCCGGCATGCTTGACCTGAGTTTTTTGAATCCGGTTGGTTTTTCTGTTTTAGTTAATGGTGTTTATGAAATTCCATTCCTCGACAGGATGGCAATCGTTTTCATTTTATGTGTTATCGGTATGTATATTATCAGCACTATTGAAACAAGAAAGGGAGCTCATCCGCATGGGCTTGAAATAGATCCTAAAATGTTCAAAACCTCACCCGGTTTTGCTATAGGCTCTATTATAATTGTGATATTGCTTACAGTTCTATATGCAATTCTTTCCAGCACAGTGGGATCCGAAGCTTGGAATTCACGTGACTTGAAGTCGCGGC
>JADMIO010647389.1_pt1 | contig 89350 bp, 69 predicted proteins | sample 8958161 | NCBI WGS metagenome assembly JADMIO01 (sample SAMN16585339, study PRJNA669376) | soil metagenome | isolation source: Crop rotation soil | place: USA: Cullars Rotation, Alabama | collected 2011
GACAACTTGTCCACGTGGAATTCTAAGCTTAGGATCCCAATGTGCTGGAAAGAATAAATCTATGACATCCAGTGGACGCCCTACACCGAGCGCGATGAATTGAACTAACCGATGAAGGCGTTCTTCGAAATCTTTAAAACCCGCAGGTTCCTGACACTCGACAAACAGTTTACAGTCTTCCCTCAATCGCCACTCTCCGTTGCCGGATGAGAACTGATTTGAGAATTCCAGCCCCGCACGAAGCTTACCAGCGTCTACCAGATAGATGGTATCTGGAATTTTGACGGTCATCTGTCGTTCATGATCAGCGGAATTGATAATCTGCGCCGCTCCCGTAATGCACGTCCACTGACGCAAATACGAAACACTTGCTGTTACTTTATTAAAGACTAGGTCCGATGGTGAGCGAAAATGCCCTCCAACGATGCAGTAGTTAGATATCAGTTCAGACGAATGGTAACCAGGAGAATTGGTCGTTAGCTTTTTGACGTAGCAATCGAAGAGCGTTAGGACTTCACCATCCTCAAGATGTGCCCACAAGGTTGTCTGTTCCAGCCTGTCATCCATATGAAAGTGTCCAAAAATGTCAATTGTGGCTCCTACTTGGGGAGCATACGTGACGTGACCGGGCAACCGTTCGTTTTCTCGGTCAGGAATCCAAAACTGTCCTCTTTTGACTGATTCGGTAAACATAGCGTGGTATTCCCATTTGTCCTGAGTGCGCAATCAAAATGCCAGAGTTAGTTTCTGGCCATGTTTGAAGTAACCAGGCTTAATCGCATCCATTGCATTATCAAAGGCAAGCGAACGTTTCGCGATCAAGCGATCAATTCCTTCATTGCTTGTATTGTATTAATCAATATTTGAGCTATCTCTCAACTCGGTACTTTAGATTAATACAGTACTTAGCGGCAAAGTACACAGCACTTTTTGAATCGCAGAATATTAAAAATCATCGGTTAAAGGGGTTGACAGGACCTACATTGCTCGTCTATACTGTCGCAATCTTAGCCGTACCATTCTACGAAAGGAACGGGCGCTGCGTGAGCAGCCCCAGTCAAACGAACTTGATAAACGACTGGATCCTTAACTGCGATATACCGCACTTTGCGCCGATGGGTATCACTGTGACTCACAAGTCGCCGACCGATACCGGCTCTGCCTTCGTGGCAAGCCATCGCCCGTCCTTCGGAGGAATGAAACACTAGGCTCACTACCTACCTAGTATCAGATCCCCGACAGCTACGGGCGCGACGCACACCGATGCGAAGCCGAGGCCTGTAGCTTTTTTCATGCCTCCTCGTCCTTGAAACGATCTTCGCGTCGGTTCGCTCAGGTTTCATTCACTTCTCCATTGCTAGCTGTTAATGGTGAAGCGCAAGTCGAGACAGGAGGAATCGATGTCCACCCTTGAGTCTGCAAATCAGGAAAACACGGAGTCAGAACAGCCAGCTGGTGCGACCGGCGAGGTGCTCATCCATCTGGATGGCGACTTCTCCGCGGATGGCATGTTTGGCGGCCGCGCTCTAGAAGTCACGGCAACACATGTTCGTGCGGTAGAGCCGGGCGGCGCTGTGTCGTTCCAAATTCCTGTATCGGAAGTAAAAGCTGCACGAAACGAGCCGCTGGTAGGCGGCGGTCGCCTTGAGATCACAACACAACACGGCGAGATAGTGCCGGTCATCGCCTACTCGCTAACAGTAGCCGCAAAGTTCTCGGAAGCGGCGCGCGGTATCGAGCAGCTAGCCAAAGGCGAACCGTTCTCCATTAACTTGAAGGATGAGAGGCTTCGGTGCGCCAAATGCACCCGCCTCCTGCCGGAGAAAGACGGAGTCTGCCCTGCATGCGTCAACCGCAACGCGACCATGCTCCGGATAGGCTCATACCTGAACCCGTATCGCAAGCAGGCAGCAGTTCTTGTTGGATTTACCATAGTCTCTACCGCTCTCACTCTGATACCACCAGAGATACAAGGACGACTGGTAGACGGCGTTTTTCAAGCCCATCGGAATGTGCCCCTCTTGTGGACGCTAATGGCAATCTGGCTGGCGTCATTGGCCATCAGCATCCTCGTCCAGGTAGCGGCCAACAAGCTGGTCGCCTACTTGAGTGCGCACATCGCGGGTGACCTTCGCTCAAAGCTGTATCGGGCCATCGAGTACCTGCAGCTCACGTTCTTTGATAAGAAGCAGGTGGGAGCGATTACCAGCCGTGTAACACAGGACACGGACCGGGTATGGGGCTTTCTAGTGGATGGTGTCCCCTACTTCGTATCCAACGGTCTATTGTTGTTCGGAGTTGCCATACTGCTGTTCGTCACCAACTGGAAGCTGGCACTCTGTATTCTGGCACCTATTCCTATTGTGGTGGCGATTAGCGGAGCGGCCTGGAAACCGGTCTCGAATCTGTACTACCGCGTCGGGCAGAAATGGGCCCGGTTCCATATGCACCTGAACGAATCGCTCACAGGAATCCGCGTGGTCAAAGCGTTCGCTCAGGAAGATTGGGAGCTGGAGAAATTCCGGGTTCGCAACGACGAGCTGGTAGAGGCGGGAGTTCGAGCCGATACACGATGGTTCACGGTCTTCGGAGCCATGTCGTTCTTTGCCAGTCTGGGAACGCTTATCAACTGGACTGTTGGCGGCTATATGGTTTATGCCAATCAGATGACCCTCGGTGAGTTCTGGAAGGTTCATCAACTCCTTACGCTCATTTATGGGCCACTCCAGTGGTTTGCCATGGTCAACAACTGGTTCAGCCGGGCCATGGCGGGTGCGGAGAGAATCTTCGAGATTATGGACATGGAGAAGGAAGCCTATCTCCGTCCAGGCGTAGAAAAGCCCATCTCCGGCGAAGTGAAGTTTGAGAACGTTCGATTCGGATATGACAAGTCCAATCCTGTTCTCAAAGGACTGAGCTTTACGGCCAAACCGGGAGACATGATCGGACTTGTCGGAAAATCCGGAGCCGGCAAATCAACAACCATCAACCTTCTGTGCCGCTTCTATGAGCCGGACGCGGGAAACATCAAGATAGATGGCGTGGATTACACAGATTTCTCTCTGACCACGATGCGACAGCAGATTGGCATCGTGTTGCAGGAGCCTTTCCTATTCAACGGGACCATTGCAGAGAACATTGCCTATGGCAAACCAGGCGCAACATTTGAAGAGATTGTGGTCGCAGCCAAAGCAGCCAACGCTCACAACTTTGTCCTTGGCAAACCGGATGGCTACGATACGATGGTCGGTGAAAAGGGATCCAAGCTGAGTGGTGGAGAGAGGCAAAGGGTATCGATTGCCCGCGCCATTCTGCACAATCCGAGAATCCTTATTCTCGACGAAGCAACCTCTTCCGTGGACGTGGAGACTGAGAAACAGATTCAAGAAGCGATTGGCCGCTTAACAGAAGGGCGAACGACGTTCGCAATTGCACACCGTCTTTCAACCCTACGCAATGCGACACGACTAATCGTTCTGGACAAAGGCGAGATTGCCGAGACCGGCACCCATGCTGAGCTTATGGAGAAGAAGGGTGTCTTCTACAATCTGGTCGAAACCCAAAGCGCAGTCAGCCAGATTATTGGTGTGGTTGGCTAATGCCAACCCTTCTCTTAACCTCTGAAAGGAGGAGCAGATGTCTGAAGCACTTGCCGCACCACGTGTGTTCCTGGACGGCGCCATCGCCGCTCCAGGACTCTACCGAAACGTCGACACAGGCGCCGTTATCGAAGTCTGCGCTCCCAAAGCGGAGACGACAGAAATAACACCCGGCTTACATTTCGGTAAAGCCACAAGCGACGCCGGAAGTATACTTGCCAGTTTGATGGGACCATCGGACCAAGCCTGTCAAATGCTTGCGCATCTGATGATGAATCAACGACGTAATCTGTGAATTTTGTCCACAGATTTTCACAGAGGAGCACAGATAACGTCAAAGACCAATCGCTTTCATCTGTGTCTCTCTGTGTTCATCTCTGGACAATTCCGGATAGGAGGTGACCATGTGCCGTTATGCCTTTCACGTCTATCGGGACCACCACGTCTGTTTCGATTGCCGGAAGATGTTCCGTCCGCATAAGCTCGAGGACTACCGGTCACCAATGCAATGTCCCGAGTGCAGAAACCCACTGCATGACATGGGAAGGGATTTTCGTCCGCCAAAGCAGGCTAATAAGAAACAGTGGGAAAAGGCGAAGCTGCTTTATTCCAACGGCCTGACATTTCACGGTTGCGGATGTGGTTCCGGACCAAGAGTGGCAACATTAAGGGATGCACGTGAACTGGTTGAGTCGCGCTTTTGGGCGATGTACGCCACCAAAGCGCACATGAGACGCAAGAAACGATGAAGCCGTTAATCCCCAGATGCATAAAAAAGAAATTCCATTTGTCATTATCTGTGCTTTCTGTGTTCATCTGTGGACAACGCCATTCGAAAGGAGTTTGAATCGTGAATCCATCTGACATAAAACTGTTCTACCAACCAAAAGACCGTCTGCGGATGACGGTGGGCGATCACAGCTCCTACCACACGGTCAAGCCTGCCTGGGCTGCGCCGCTTTCCCGCCCGAACGCCTATCTGTCTCTGTTGGATGGCAAGGGTGAAGAGATAACTACTATTTCTGATCCTGCTACCCTGCCGGAGGAGTCACTGGCAGCTGTAAAGGAGGAGCTGAGACGCCGTTATCTCACCGCCACAATTGCCGAGATTAACAGCGCCAAGTTTGAGTACGGTGCTACTTACTGGCATGTGGATACCGATCGCGGTCCAAGAGAGTTTGTTACTCAAAGCCTTCAGGAAAACGCTTTGTGGCTCTCCCCCACTCACCTCCTCCTGTTGGACGTGGATGGGAATCGATTCGAGATTCTGAATACCGAATCTCTCAATACACGCAGCCGCGCGTTTATCAACGCGATACTGTAATCGAATAGCTTGCCATGTCGATATCAACCCTGGCAATTAAATATCGCAAAACAGCGGAGATGACAGCAACCAGTATCATCGGTGACAGTCCCCTCTTTCTTATGGACTATGCCGTGAGATTCCTGAGAGTAGCCCTGCTGCTCTCACTGTGGCGTATTCTGCTACCGCACAAAGGTCTCGTCTCGGGAATGACGTTGGGAGCGGTGTTGACGTATACGCTTATTGCGGAGGTCTTCGCCGACCAGTTGGCATGTCGGGTCGGCCTCGAAAATGCACTGTGGGAAGGCAATATCGTCGTCCGATTCCTCCATCCGTTGGGACTGGTCGAACAGTTTACATTGGAGGCCGTCGGACGATGGGCTGTCTCGTGGGTGCTGTTCTCAATTCCGCTTCTACTCGTATCGCCGTTGCTCGGCGTCAATCCCCTGCCCGCGAGTCCGGTAGCGGCAGCCGTGTTCTTGGTAAGCTTAACGCTTGGCGTTAGCATCGGTCTGGCGCTCGAATTCATCATGGGCTCCCTTCTGATATGGCTGCAGCTTGCGCCATGGTCAGTCAGCCGTATGCGTGAGGCGGTCGCAGCGCTGCTTAGCGGACAGGTGATTCCCCTTGCGCTGCTGCCCTGGGGTTTAGGTGGTGTGTTTGAGTGGTTGCCCTTTGCGTCGGTAGCCTCGGCACCGCTCCAAATCTACACCGGTACCGGCAGCATTAAGATGCTACTCATCAAGCAGTGTATATGGACGTTGCTCTTGTGGCCATTTGCACTTTGGACGTGGCGCAAAAACCGCCAGAGGATGATGAGCTATGGCGGCTAATGTTGAGCCAAAACGAGTAGACGTTCAGACCCTCTATGGCGAACTATGGGGCGTAGATGATACTGAGCTCGATACATTTCTAAAGACCACCCTGCATCCGCGCTCCACCGATAGCTTTTACGAGACTTTCGCTTCGCTGGGAGTCAGATCCGATCAGCATGTGTTGGACATCGGATGCCGGGATGCTTCTCATGCGATACGCATTTCGGAACAGCTTGGATGCAAGGTGACCGCTATCGATCCCGTTCCGCTGCACCTGGAGCAAGCAACAAAACTTGTATCCGAATCGGCGTGCCGGGATCGTGTAAAGGTGAAGAGCGGAAGAATCGAGTCTATTCCCCTTGCGGATGAATCCGTGGATTTTATCTGGTGCCGGGATGTGATGTCACACGTCAATCTCATGCCCGCGTTAAAACAGTGCTACCGTGTCTTGAAGCAAGGTGGACACATGCTGACTTACCAGACTTTCGCGACCAACGGATGCGAACCGGACGAGTTTCGATTTCTGTGCCGTGCCCTCGCGCTAGTTCCTGAAAACATGGCGCGCGGCCATTTTGAAGGTTCAGTTGCCGGTGCGGGATTCGAAGTCGAGCAGGTTGACGCCGTCGGGAGTGAGTGGCGCGAAAACGCGATGGAAAATGGCGATTCGGAGATCATGACAGACCTGATGTCCGTCGCTCGAATGAGAAGGCGGCGAGACGAGTTGATAGAACGGTTTGGCCGCGAACGATTTGAGGCGGTCTATGCTGGCTCAATCTGGGGGCTTTACCAGATGCTTGGCAAGTTGAAGCCAACCGTTCACGTACTTCGCAAGCCTATGAAGGCGGCAGAATAATGCTCCGGCAGATATTTCGAGGATGGGTCGTCTCGGCCTACATGGATCTGTTGTGGATGACGAAGGATGTTAAGCAGGCGCTAGTCTATCTGTTTTCAGATACCATGCTGAACATTGCAGGCGTCTCGACAACGCTCCTGCTTGCAGCACGATTTGATGGTATCGGTACATGGTCACGCGATCAAATCATCTTCATGCTTGGCTATGCCACCACGGTTCAGGGAATCCTGGACACGTTTTTTAACTTCAACGTTCTTGAGATTAGCCGCAGAATTGGTAGAGGGCAACTAGACCATGTACTGATCCAACCCCGCCCAATCTGGATGACCTTGTTGACTGAGGGATTTGTGCCCTTCTCTGGGTCTGGCAGTCTGGTTGCCGGAATAGGAATTATGATTTGGGCGGCAAATCGTCTTTCGCTTTCCATATCAGCCGGTTGGTACGGGATTCTATTACTCTCTTTCGCGGCTTCTTGCGGAATCGTGCTTGCTTTCTCGTACTTGTGGGGGTCACTGGCTTTCTGGTCACCACGCGGTGCGGAAGAGATATGCTCCAACGCCACGGAGATGATGTCGGCTCTCCGCTCATTCCCGCTCGATGGTGTTGGGCCGGCGCTCACGTTCGGACTTCTGTCAGTGGTTCCTGTTGGCTTTGTGGCGTGGTTTCCCTGTCGGGCTTTGTTGGGATTGCGCGTGGATTCTTGGTCGTTCGCCGTTACACCGGTGGTCGCGTTAGTCTTCTGTTTTCTCGTTTCGTTACTCTTTAGAAAGGGCATGCGTGAATATGGCCGCACAGGCTCGCAGCGCTACCTCAGCCTCGGACATCGTCGTTGAGCTGACGGGTGTTTGTAAGACATTCCGCCAGCGGCAACGTTCCGAGAAGGTTGGCGAGGCGTTTCGCAACCTCATACGCCCAACCTTCCGCGAGATTCGTGCGCTGGATAATGTGGACCTCGCCATCCATCGCGGCGAGGTGGTCGCCTATGCAGGGCCAAACGGAGCCGGCAAGAGCACAACCATCAAGATGCTCTCGAGTCTCCTTGCGCCGGACAGTGGCGTTGTGAGATCGCTGGGAATGGATCCTATTCGAGATCGTGCCAAATACGTTGGCCGAATTGGCGTACTCTTTGGCCAGCGGACGGAGCTCTGGTGGGATCACCCTATCTCCGCCAGCTATGAATGGAAACGAGTCATCTGGGACATCCCTAAGGATCGGTATGAGCGTACACTTGGGCGGATCAAGGAGATGCTGGGACTGGAGCCTTTCTTCAACAGCATGGCACGCGAGTTGAGTCTCGGTCAAAAGATGCGAGCCGACCTTGGCATGGCGCTGATTCATGAGCCTGAAATCCTCTTCCTGGATGAGCCAACCATCGGCCTGGACGTGCTTGCAAAACGCTCCATGCTCGAGTTCATTCAGGAATTGCACCGCGAGTATGGGCTAACAATCATGCTCACAAGTCACGATATGGCGGAACTGGAGCAGTTGGCGGGCAGAATCGTTCTCCTAGCTCACGGACGCATCGCTTTCGATGGCGACTTCAACAGCCTACGAAGGGAGTTCGCTGACCGGCGTCACCTCATCATCGAAACGGCTACCGAAACAGCGCCCCATTTCGCACTGGCCGAGTTGGTGAAGAGCGAATCAGGACGACATGAGTACGTCTTTGATGCAGGCCGCGTGGACATACCCTCCCTCCTAGCCGAAGCAGCCCGCCAAACAGAAGTCCTTGATGTAGAAACTCATCGCGCAGACATTGATGACGTTATCGCTGATATCTATCTGAAGCTCCAATCAAGGCGCGCGGAAGAATCACTGACGAGGTAAAAAGTCGCGTGCTGTGATTACCGATTTATACTGAAACAGGACTCGCGAAGGAGGCGTAGTAATGCTAACTAGAACACTACACGCCAACACAAACGAGGAACGAATGAACATGTCGAGATACAGCCTGACTCTCGTTGCACTGCTATGCCTATTGCCTGGTACTCACAGTGCATTGGCTGTTCCCAACCAGGCTTCCGATCCAAGTACCGTGGCGATGCAAGGATTTGAGCTTTCTGCGCCAAAGGCTCGAAGCCTTGAACAGCAGATATTAAAGAATCCAAATGACGTTACTTCGCGCATAAAACTGCTTGGCTATTACCAGAACGCGTCTTTCACTTCAAAAGAGGCAAGTACTGCTCGTCAGAACCACATACTCTGGCTCATACGCAACCGCCCGGAACATCCTGTTCACAGTTCACCCTTTGCCCAACTCAACCCAGACTTCGATGGAAGCGCTTATGAGACAGGTAAAAAAGCGTGGATTGAACTGCTGAAACGCCGCCCTAAAGAAGCAGTCCTCCTTGGAAATGCAGCGTCGTATTTCCTCTTGTACGATGATGCACTTGCGGAGGGGTTTTTACAACGTGCTGAATCCGCAGATCCGCAGAACAGTAGGTGGCCAAGCGAATTAGGGCACCTGTACCAGCTTGGCCTTTCTTCTAAGTCTGGCGAGGGCAAGGTCAAAGCTGCAAGGAAAGCCCTGGCAGCATACGAGCGGGCGCTTAAATCCATGCCCAATGACCGTAGAGAAACTGTGCTCGATAGTGTGGCTAAAGCGTCGATCGATGCTGGAGATATCGCAAAAGCAAAAAAATACGGAAATGAGATGCTGCGGCTTTCAAGTGATTCGAGCGCAGGAAGCTGGAATTACGGAAACATGCTCCACCATGGCCATCTTATTATGGGTCTAGTGGCTTTGCGCGAGGGCAATTTAGACGCAGCTAAGCAGCATCTGCGAGGAGCAGGAGACACCCCGGGATCACCACAGCTGGATTCGTTTGGACCGAATATGTCGCTTGCAAAGGAGTTGTTAGAGAAGGGTGAGCGTCAGATCGTCCTGGACTATTTCAAGCAGTGTGCAAGATTCTGGGGTCCCAGCAGAAATGAGCTCGTATCCTGGGCAAAGGAAGTACGAGCCGGCAAGATTCCAGATTTCGGACCAAACCTGGATTATTGAAGATACCGTTGTGCACGCAGTTCACTAACCACACTATCAAATCCATCCACAACGCATCCCTCCTTTGATCGACTGGCATTGTAATCCGCGCCGGCGTTATTACTCGCCTGCTAACTCCTCAAAAAACTAAGCCGGGGCTAACTTACCGAAGGACTCCTCTTCTTGGTCACATCCAGTGTTCGTTTTCGTTCTGCTCGTTAGGTGTCTCGTTTACCTGAAGGTTCGATTAAAGGATCGATTTAGAAACGTGTCGAAGCAAGGGCGAGCCATACGGGACATCCCGGTGACCTTTGTTGAAAGGAGATTGGACATGAATAAGCGCCTCATCCAACGCGCCGCGCTGATAGCCGTCATGGCCGTGGGAACAGTTATTGGCGGCTCTGCACAGGTTAAAACAGTTGGACTCACACATAACGGAACCGGCTACACAACAAACAGCTATTTTGAGCGGCCTCCCAGTTGGGCTGTGGGTACTTTTCGAGGCGTCAATCGCAAGTACTCTCTGAATGTGGAGCTCAGAATCAGTGAGAGCGGCCTGGTTACCCGCAGCACATGGAAACGGGACGCTGAGGGCAATGCGGATGACACCGTGGAAGGAAGCTGGCAAAATGGCGAGATAGTCTTCGTTGCCGACAGGTACAGAGTCGAGCGCTCAGGTAATGGCTTTAGTACTGTTAAGGTAAACGACAGGAATGATTCGACAGACTTTCGACGAACCTTCGGTGGCGGTGGTGGATTCCCTGGCGATGGCGGTGGTAATGGCGGTGGGGGGAATGCGCAGAGACCACCTAGTTGGGCAGTAGGTGTGTTCCGAGGCAGCAACCGAAAGTACAACCTGGATGTCGAAATCAATGTTTCCGAACGGGGTAAGGCTACCCGGGTCACCTGGAAACGCGGTACAGACCGAGAGCGACCGGATTCGGTTGACGGTGTTTGGCGTGACGGCCAGCTGGTGTTTGGCGGCGACAAATATAATGTCAGCCGATCAGGCAGCGGCTTGTATACCGTTAAAGAGAATGACCGCGAGGACACTACGGATCTACGCCGTTCCGGCAGCGGAGGCGGTGGTGGAAACGGTGGAGGGGGCAGTGGAGATTCACGTCCGCCATCCTGGGCGGTCGGCACCTTTAGAGGACGGAACGATAAGTACCGGCTGGATGTAGAGCTGCGGATCTCTCGCAACGGAACTGTGGACCGTTACATCTGGAACAATGACAACAAACCAGATTCCGAACGCGGCAAGTGGGATAACGACGAGATCGTCTTTGGCAAGGATAGGTACCTGATCTACAAAAGTGGTAACGGAATCAAAACGCAGAAAAAGGGTGATTCCTCGGACAGCACTGATTTGCGTCGAAGGTAAACCCGTCGTTATGTGTTCTAATGCCTCTCTTGTGACCGCGCAAGAGAGGCATTTTACGTTTGGGGTCAATAATGGCGGAGGAGCGAGGATAAAATGGCGGTAAAATAATCGCCATGCAAACCGACGTACCATTCACCAGATTGCCAGTGGAAACCAAAGAACCACCAGCTCAGGAGCCAGCTGAACGACACAAACTTCAGCCTCTTTGGATGATATGGGCAGGACTAATTCTGTTCGGATTTCTCGGACGCCTGGCCTGGGGCTATGATGCGGATGAGCTTCAAAACCTGCGATTCGCGTGGAATATCGGCCACGGGCAGGTCCCTTTCCGTGACTTCTTCGAGCACCACCCTCCCCTATTCCACTACGCGCTCACACCCTTCGTGGCGAATCTTGAAAGGCCGGATTGGAAACTGTTGTTCGGGATGCGTCTGGTGGCCCTCGCAATCACACTTTTTCTACTCTATGCGTTCTACAGGCTGTTGCGGTGTTCAACGTCACCGTTGGCGGCGTGCTGGGGATTGGGGTTGCTCATCATAATCCATCCCTTCTGCACATCCATTTTTGAATTCCGTGCCGATTGGATCGCCCTGGCAGCTCTTTTGTGGGCAGTCTCCAACCTTACTCGGTCGTTTACCCACAATGAAGGTCGCTACACATCGTCCGCCCTGGCGGGATTGTTAGCCGGACTAGGAATATGCTTGACTCAGAAAACAGCACTTCTTCTACCCGCAGTCTTCATCTGGGCTGTAGGCTCCGTTATCTGTGCGTCCAACAAACTTGAGAGGCGAGCAAGAATCCGATGCACTCTCGTTTTCCTAGTGACGAGCACCGTGCCATCCGGATTGTTGACCGTCTGGTTCTACCATATCGGCGCGTTGAGCCAGCTGATCGAATACACCGTACGAATTAACCTTCGATGGGCAAGCGAAGGCACGTGGCGCTACACCGCGCAGGAGAGCGTACTACCGGCGTTTCCGATATTTGTCCTTGCAATCGCCCAGGCCGCGCGCACTCTGCGGAATGTGAAAGCAGAGTTTGAGAGAGGCGGCATCCAATCGTTAGCAGCGCTGATCCTCGTATTCGGGACCTTCGTTCTGCTGACTACACCCGTGCCTCACGGGCAGTCATTCCTGTTCCTCATTGGGCCATGGGCGGCGCTGTTGGCAACCAGCTCTGTTGCCAGATACCTTGCGCGCCCAGACGATATAGTGACGGACCGCTTGTATCTCGGAATCGGGTTGGCGCTAAGCCTTGCCGCTTTGAGTCCGTTAAACGCATGCGTGGCGGTGGTAGTTTGGGGAACTATCGGCACTCTAGGGATGAGGTGGCTAAACAGGCAGCACAGCCATGTAGACACCACGTTGTTGGCAAACCGCGCATTTGCGATGGTCTCTGTAATTGGAATTCTGGCCGGCATTGGGCGAGCGGCAGATGGAATGCGTTTGAAGGAGGGGTTTGTTCAGGCTCGGTTTATAGAGTTTGCCGAGAAGACAGCAAAGCCTGGAGAACCTATTTTGCAGACATGGCCCTTGATTGCGCCGTTTCGGAGACAACCCTCCTTCCATGGCTTCGCGCGTGTTGGCCCTGTCCAAACTATAGGAGCGTCCGTATTGGAAGACGAATACATTGGAGCGATCAAGAGTGGAAGCGCACGCCTCATTGTGGTAGACGATCTTGATGTTCGTCGCCAGCTGCCGAGGCTGGCCCAATTTCTCGACAAATCGTGCCATCGGATAACTGGGGCTCCCGCAACTCGCGATCGACTGGCAATTTATCGATATGACGCCCGCCTTGAATAGCCGGGCCGACTACGGTTTACCGGGCGGCGGCTCTTTCGCCGATTCAAATTTCGTATGAAAACCTGCTCTATCCAACCGAACTCCACCAACATAGACATCCTGAATCCGTCGCATACTCTTGATGTCTGAAAGCGGGTCGGCATCCAGGATCACAAAATCTGCGATACGGCCTGCTTGAATCGTGCCAACGTCCCCTTCCCTCTTTAGAACTCTGGCGGCTCTTCCCGTGGCCGCTTGAATTGCTGACATGGGTGTTAGCCCCGCATCCACCAAAAGCTCCAGTTCATGAATCAGGCCGGCTCCGGGCAGCACCCAGGGCGCTGGCGTATCGGTCCCGGCAATGATCGGTACCCTCTCAGCTTCCAATAGCCTAACCATCTGTTTGTAGTTACCGTAGGCCCTCTGCGCGGTGGCATAGTCCGATGACTTCCAGCCCGCTGTAGAGATGAAACTCCAATAGGAGCTCTTCCAGAATTTGCTCCAACCCGGCGGCATGGTCGCCCAACCATCGTACACCTTGGCCGAGTTGCGTTCGCCAAGAACCGGCATGAGTGATACTGAAAGGGTCGGGGTAACAGCGGTTCCGTGGGATTTAAGCGTCGAAATCAGTTTGCGTGCGGAAGTTGCTGTAAGATCCGTTGAGGCAGCCGTTACGAATCCTCGTAGATACCCCGTCACACTTTTCGGTGCAGGCTTGCCCAGTTCATTGAAGAGCGTGAAGACATGCTCCAGGTTGTCGATTCCAAGTTCTGAAGCTTCGCCCGGCCTGGTCCTTTGCAGATGGCCGGTTACCGGCCATCCCCGTTTGTGAGCATCCTGAATAACCGCCCTGGAAACCCGCGGCCCGGCATCAGTGTACAGCTTTACTCCGTCTACGCCCTGCTTGTCCATATCTTCAAGAAGTGCGGGAACCTCCTCAGGTCCTTTTACGGCGACGGCTCCCCACCAGCTTGGCTTATCCTCATCTATGTTCCGCCCCATCCAATAAATACGCGGCATCGCTTCACCATGTGCGGCCAAAGCGCGCAGCTTTTGTATGGTTACCAGACGTGAACCCACGTCCCGCACGGAAGTAACGCCGAATAACGGAAAGGCGGACGGCGAGATGTCTTCATCGAGATGAACATGCATGTCGATAAGACCAGGTATGAGCCATTTGCCCCGGAGATCTACGACATTGGCAGCGCCTGGGATGACAGCCGCGTTTCGTGGGCCGGCAAAGACAATCCGCCTGCCTTTGACGATAACCACCGAATCAGTCACTGGAACGGAGCCCCTACCGTCAATCAAAGTCGCTCCCGCATAAACTGTTTCTTGCGGCGTCTGGATGCCTTTAGCAAGGATACTGAGAGCGTATACAAGACCAATCACGGCAGCCTCTTTCTCATTCTAAATATGATGAACGTTTCGGACTCCCGCCCTGCTCGGGGTGAGTATGACACCGTGCGGATCCTCTCGTAAGTACTCTCCCACTGGTAACCCGTCGCCCGGGATCCATCTAGAATATGCTGCAGCTCACCGGGACGCAGCACGCACCATTCCGGCAGCTCCGCTTTCACAATCTCAAGCCACGGAGCGGCGTTTTGAGGAACGTAGTGGCGCAGAACCGTGGGCGAGACCAGCCCGATAGCATCCAGAATGGGCCGTTCCGAATAGTACCCAATATAGCCAATTGGCTCCAGTAAAATGCGGTCGTTTGGCTTCGAATTGGACTTTAGCCAGAGCCCCAGAGGTTGTCTGAGGTTTGTTTCATAGGCCTGTGCTTCATTCAGAACGCTGTACATCATCCAAACAGAACAGACGTACACACTCGAGGCTGACGTATAAGTCACAAATCGCGCAATCTGGTATGGTGTTTTGCTTAGTAGCCGCTGGGAGGCGTAAGCGAATCCGATTGATGATAATACTTCATAGACCGGCCAGGTCGGCGGTATGTACCATTCGAAGAGGAGCACCTTAGAGAAAAGAAATGTAATCCAGTAGAACAGGAACCAGGCAATTGCCGGCCCCAGGGCAGATAGTCTTTGTTTGATCGAGAGCCAAAGACCAGCGAGGGACAGGAGCGTTAATGCAAAGTAACCGGGTGTTCCGGCAAACCGATAGAACAGTTTTGGCCAAACCGGGAGGAATTCCGCGCGGTATCGCCAGCCGTAAACTGTCATTTTTGCCGCGCCAGTTACCGGAATGACGTATCCAAAATAAGCGTAAGCGAATAGCATCCAGGGAAGTACGATGACAACGTAGAGTGCCAGCTGGCGCACTGGCACGCGCCGCTCTCGGAGAACTACTGCCGCTGTAAGTACCCCTCCCAACAGCATGCTGTCCCACCGAAGTAGAAAGAGCACTCCCAATGCTATGTATGCGTGTACGTAACTCCTGCGGAAATACTGCAGCCATATCCAGGCCCCAAGCAGTGTGACCAAACTCGTTTCCATGCCGGAAACCGACCAGCGTATGTGAATTGGATTGACTGCAATAAAGAATGCGGCGATCTTACCCGCAGTGTCGAGCTTAAGTTCTCTAAGCCACAGATATACGACAACACAGAGTGCACCGTCTGCAAGAATATTGACAGCCTTGCCGATGACGACCGGAGATGCGCCTACCCAGGCGCACAGGGCGAGAAAAAGTGTGTAGAGAGGGGTTGTGGTTCCAAGCACGCGTTCGCCAACATTGTAAACAAAACCATGACCATGCGCGATATTCTCAGCGTAACGGAGGGTTATATAGAAGTCTTCGTTGGTGAACTGGGAGGCAAATGCAATGCCGGAGCGAGCTACTACAGCCGCAACGGCAATAATCCAAACGAGAGTGGGAATACTACGAAGCAGGGAGGCAGAAGAACTGCCTTTCGAAGAGGACGCTTGCTCTAAAGACTTCACCCACGCGTCCGCGGGTTTGCCGGACTGGGACGCTGGGCTAACGGATCGTTGCCACGTATCTTGAGAAGCTCGGGCACCGTTGTAAACCGATAACCACGTTTCTGAAGCCCCTCGATAATTCCCGCAAGCTCCCTTAGAGTAGGCGCTCTTTCATCGAACTTGCTGACCGATCCGTCATGAATCAAAATGATGTCGCCAGGTTTCGCCAGCCGGACCACTCGACGGCCTAATATACTCGAGTCTTTAACCGCCTGGCGTTCAAACGCAAGGCTCCACAAAATGATCGAGTAGCCTGCTCGCCGGGCATCATCGAACACCGCCCGATTCCAGAGACCGCGCGGAGGTCGGAACAAATAGGTACGTCGTCCAGTAATCGACTCGATTCGGTCTTCACAACGCTGCAGTTCCAACCTTGCTGATGGATTGCCCATCGTTTCAAGGTGTGGGTGTGTTTCCGTGTGGTTCCCCAAAACATGACCGTCAGCAACTATACGGCGGCCCAATTCCGGATTGGCCTCGAGCATCTTGCCGCAGACAAAGAACGTGGCATGAATCTTGTTCTTCTTCAGGATATCCAGCACCCGGCCTGTGTAGCGCGGATCAGGACCGTCATCGAACGTCAGCGCGACCACTTTATCCCGCGTTTTAGCGGAATAGTAGATGCGGCCCGAATGCATTTCACGCCAGCGCTCAATATATGACATGCCACTCCAGGGGTAGGCAAAAACACCCGCCAGCAGAAGCATGGAAGCTAAGCAAAAAATCGAAATGAAAACAGGTTTTCTAATTGGGTAACGCTGCATAGTTCTTAATATCGGCTTAACATCATTATAGCTTGAACTATGCTAATTAACAATCCAACTTTCGAGCTGCCAGGCATTATGTGCCAGCATGTTTACCAGTACGTTAAAGAATCGATGTAGCCGGTCAGTACTACTTTTCGAAGTTTTGGGGGTGTGACCGCAGAAGACTCTTCTCATCCGCTACTGACGCCAAAGGCGCCGGCCGCAGAAGTTGGTTTGGATTTGAATCTGAATCGGAGGGGCGTAGTAGAGATGTGGAATCACGTTCACATCGCAGGCGTTCACTAATAATTGGAAGGACTCGTGCAGCATGCTGCCTCCATTCAGGCCGCTCTGCATTTTTTGCAAGCCACTCTACGTCAGAAACACAATTGCCGGTGCCAATTTTCTCCAGCACATCCAACACGCATGATATGGCTTGTGGGTAGTGGCTGACAATAAACGGGGACCGCAAGCTGCCGGACAATCTCTTCATCGAAATGGTATCCAATTGTCCGTAGTCGGACGGCTGTATTCTGCGTAACACCTTACAGAGTGATGGATATGCGTAATGGCGCAAGTTTACGTGAGCGGCGGCGGCAAGCAACGCTTTAACAGAAGATATACCGCCCCACCTACCGAGTGTATCCGCGGAAACTTGTTTCAATCTCAGTTCGGCTTTTCGGTCGATACGAATAGACCATGTTGGAAGGCCGAACATGGTGGTAAAGAGTATTGCTGCCGCTAGTGCCAACATCGTGATATCTGAGCTAGCGCGTTGGAAACGTATAACCCTGATCGCCCAATCGAAGACTCCGGTCAGACTGGAAAGTGACACCAGGTCGTTGCCACTGTAACCAAACCGGCCCATAGTGAGCAAGCCCATCATCATTTCACCAAGGACAACGGCGACTACAATAACGCACAGTATTCCTATCCGAACCATGAAGTTGGAAAGGTATTTGGAACATCGCCTGAAATAGGCAAAAGGTTCCGGCTGAAGGTTAACTAGCAGCGCTTGCTCGACGCTATCGGGCCTGGCTGTTTCTTGCAGTACGAACTTTAAGGCTTCTGCCGACAATAGTCGATTGCGAAGGTTCCGGTCTGGTGGTCCCTCAAGGACACCGAGATAGAGGGCTGAGGCGGGCAGTTCTGTGTAGTCGTGTGTGGAGAGGGCTTTTGCAACAGCATGCATGGGATGCTTACGCCCCATGAATCGGACGAGCTTTCTTAATTCCCTCTTTGAAAAGCTGGGAGTTTCCATTTGCCATAATTACGGAATCTCTTGCCCAGACCATTTCTACAAAAACTGGCGTTAAATCTCATCCTCGCCGGCTGGTCGAAGTAGATTCTGCACAGGTTCGTTCGAGGCAGGCAGAGGTCTCAGCAGCAAATTCACAGCTTCCTTACCACCAGCTGGTCGAAGCAGTTGTGTAGAATCCCGCTCGAAGCGCTGCCGTTCAACCAATATAGCCAGAACATCAGCCGCGTGTGCACGCCATTCCGGTCTCAAGCCATTGTTAATCGCGTTTTCAACTATCTCAACACAATCACCATCCCCTACAATCGCCAACGCATCAAGGACGGCAGGAGTCCAGGTTTCTGTCTTATCGAGGTTGAATTGGGGAGAAAAGAAGACCGCAAGACCACTGGCGGATGCAGACTCCACGCGGCCATAGTCATGCGGGCCTAATCGCTGTAGTACTCTTCGCAAGGATGGGCCGGAGGAGGCCCAAAGAGAGGCGATTGCCCGTGTCGAAACCAGAACATCTATGGATGCCGGACCACCCCATCTGCCGAGCGTTTCAGCCGAAACCTGGCGCAGGCGCAACAGAGCCCGACGACTGACAATGAGGGACCAAAGAGGCGCCGCAATGAATAGAAAAGTGAATGCACCTACAGCCATGACCACTATTGTCCATGAGACCAAGTATGAGTACGACTGCAGCGACAGTCCGGAGATACCTGCTCCCATCGTAGTGAACAATAAGATCAACATCAGAATGGCAGCCAAACACGCCGTAATAACAAGATGGCGTACAAGGCCTTGAATCATGCGTGGATAATAGCGGGATTCCACAACCTCGATTAATATGTCCTCTGCTGTAATGCGTTGGTCAGGAGTGAGACTTAGGAACTTGAGCGCTTCAGCAGACAACAGGCAGGCACGCACGTCTCCAGTCACATGACGCTCTAATATGCTGAGATGCAGATTACCGGATCCCAATCTCGCATAGTCGCCGGCCATGAGTGCCTCACCGGCCTTGTAGATTGAATCATGGCGGTACATGAATCTGAGGATGCGCGCTATTTCCTTGTTGTCCAGGCTGGGTGTTTCCATGAGCCTATTCCACGTCAATGCATGACACCGGTATCCTGAGTAGACCGAAGAAGATTATCTTCCGAATCGCCACCCGATGAGGCGGCTGGCCTCAGCAATGAATCTACGTTCTCACTACCCACGGTCGGACGGAGGAGTCGCGATGAATCAAGCTCCATGCGTTTGCGCTCGATGAGAATGGGCAGTATCCGTCGCGCATGTTCCTGCCACTCCGGTTTGCGTCCGCTCTCAGCTACAGCCTCAACGCTAGCCACGCACGCACCTGTGCCTACTACGCCAAGCGAATCCAATAGCAAGTGAAACCAGATGTCCGCTTCTGCATTTCCAAACTGTGAGGAAAAGAGGGCTGTCAACCTCTCCAATCCCAATGGACTTACCTTGCCGTAATCAGCGGGCTCGAGTCGAGAAAGGACATTCCGGAGCGCCGGACGTGCTACCTGCATTAACTCCTCACTGTTTGCTGCTGAAGCCAATGTTTCAATGCAGCTTGGTCCACTCCATTCAAGTGCCGCCACAGAGAGCTGCCGCAAACGCAACTCGCGCTTTGCATCGTGTTTGAATGACCAGATTGGAACTGCAACTAACGCGCTAATCAACCCCCATACACCGAACAAAAATAACAGTTGAAAGAGAACTCTAATAATCGGTATGCCCCCAACAGCATTATTTGCCCAACTCGATGCTGTGAAAATAAAGGCGGCGACCAGGGTTGCACCGGCGAGCCTACGTAACATGTTCAAGGTCCGCAGGAACAAGCGGACTACTCCCGGTGCTCGCTTATATGAAGCAATACTACTTAAGACCGCTTCAGCCCGTTCCGCTTGCTCTGGCGTTAAATTGGCAAGGCGCAAAGCGTCAACCGCAATCAGGCTTTCACTCGATCTTCGCCAATGAGGACGTGTCAGGACTTTGATATATAGTTCCGGAGAATCCAGGTCGGAAAAAGACTTCGTCACAAGCGCCTGAGCAGCACTCCAGATTTGAGAGCCGGGCGTCATCCACCGCATGAGACGCCGAAGCTCAATATCCGTTAGATAAACATCCTCCATGACATCTGCTACGTAGTATGCCGCACAATCCCAAAGATCAGGCTCAGCAGACGTTACAGAACTCACGGAGTCTACACTAACGCGTTCAAGAGTAGCAGCCGCCAGTTGACGCAATCGCAACTCACGCTCGTTATCATACATAAAAGACCATATGGGTAAAGCCACGGCGCCAAAGGCTGAGACGATAGTGATGATTAGAGTAAGACTAAGGCCAAAAACAAATCCAATCGAAGAAAGTGCTGTTTCTAAGACTCCCATTACTATAAGGGCACAGGCAAACCTCAACACCACATTTATGGTACGCAAAACCAAACGCACCGTCTCTGGCGTTTGCACATTGGCAACTATTATTTGGAGAAGCAACTCCGCTCTGCGGACCTGTTTTGGTGTAAGCTCAATGACTCGGAGTGCCTCAATCGCTAACAAACGATTTCGTATTGGCTGCCGATAGGGTCTTGCTAGGATATTGAGATAGTACTCTGCATCGCTGAGATCAGAGATACGCCCGGATTCAAGCGCCTTCACCGTCTTCAACATCGGAGAACGTGGAGATCTGAAGAGCTTTAGTCGCCGCAACTCGCTTGCAGTCAATAGCGACACCTTTACTCGACCAAGCGCGCCAAATGGCTGCTCACCTCTCTCCACGTATGTCTCCAATCATGGTCACCGGGCTGCTGGGTTACGTGGAGGAATTGCTGGCATAGTTGGCCGTAATTCCTGTTCAATCGGGATGCGCGCTGTTCCGGCAAGGAGAGTGCCCAGACCACCAGCGTCGGCTGGAATCAAAGTTAACCTCTTATCGCCCTCCAGTATGTTCTGCGTTTCAATAATGTCAAACAGAGCTTCAGTAACCTGAGGATCGGCAGCTATCTCCTGCAGCGCTGCTCCAACAATGGACGGGCGCAACGCGGCGGCACGGGCAAACTCTACCGCAGCCTGACGCTCCGCCGTGCTGGTGATGATGCTCACCTGATTCGCGCCATCCTGCTTAATTGCCGAGGTAACCTGCCGAAGCCGGTTGATGACTTTGGCCTCAATCTGCTTGGTCATACCCTCATCTCGAAAGTGGACTTTTCGAATATAGACCGATCCCACGAGATATCCCCATTCGTTCGATTTTGGCGATACCTCCTCCCGGACTGTCTTGCTCATTTTGTGCCGGGTTTCCAGCATATCTTGAAGCGGCATATTACTCAAGCAGCGAACGGCCGCGTTAGTTACATTTGCGGCCAAAGAACCGCGAGGGTCAGCGTTCTTGAACAAGTACGCCTGAGGGTCGCTGATGAACATCTCATACCAGACGCCAATTCCCATAGGCGCACCCTCTTCTGAGTTGACAGCCTGGCTGCGCAGATACTCCTGGTCCATCCTCATATCGAGGACGTGGCGCTTGCCCATCCAATTGACGATGAACGCCCTCCATCCAAGCTCGCCTATTAGAAAGTGGAGGCCGGGGTCCTCGAGTGTTCCAACAACGTTGCCAAACAGGACGTAGACGTGCCGGGTCCCCTCTCTCACAATCGTATAAAGCCCAAACATGCGAGCGAGAGCGCCCAGGATTGGCATTATAAAGAAACAGGCCACGAAGGCCGTGAATGCTACTTGAATCACGTTCATCGGGTTTTGTTCTCCATAATGATGTTCTTAGCCTGGGCTGCCAGTTTGAGCCTTACGTACCGGATGTAGTTGGGCAGCGCATTGGGGCCGGAGCTCTTCAAGGTCACCAACTGGCCGGCTACTTCTCGCAGCGGCTCAGCTTCGGCGTGTGCCTTTAGCGTCTCAATCTCAACCGCCCGCTTGGATTGCACAATTCGCTGGTCCGCCGAAGCCTGAGCAAGACTGATGTCCGACGAGACCTGATTATGGGCGGTATTAATCGCGGCCAGCGCCGATTCTACGTCTGGCGGTGGGTCGATCCCTGTAATGAGTGAGGCGTCGAGCGTGATGCCGTACCGTGCTGCGGAGGTCTGGCACTCATTCTCCATGTGGTCATTTAGGTCACGCAGATTTTTGCGAAGGTCGTTAATTGAAATCCCCGCAGTCGATGCGTCGACGCTCAGGGGGTCGTCCGCCACCCTCGGCGCTTCAAAATTGGCAATTCGCTCTCGAAGTACAGAGACAAAATAGCCCATGACGTGCGAGATTGGTTGCTTCACCCCAAACAGATAGGCAAAGAGATTACGTTCAGAAATGCGATAACGTATCTGGCCCGTCAGTCCAATATTCATCTGATCTTTGGTGACCGCTTCGAGAATTGTGCCATTGAAATTGGCTGTCGGATCGTCAGGGTCGTAGGCCATATTGATTGTTTGGGTGGCAATAGATACCTTATGAATCTGTTCCCATGGCCATTTCCAATACGGACCGCCCGGACGAATCACCCGAACTTGCGGATAGGTGTAGCGCGGCCGCTGCTCGTCAGTGAGCTTCTCCGCTATGGGATCGTTGAGTGTTGTTTCACCCGGAATGCGATCCGCACGACCAAAACGGGTCTTTACAGCACGTTCATTCTGCCCAACAATGTAAAGGCCAGCGATGCCGTAACGAACGATGAACCATGCAATAAAGCCAATGATGCAGCCGGTCAACATGCTCATGTTTCCGCCCTTTACTTTCCACTAGAGTCCTAACCGTACTCGCCAGTCATAGAGAATATCCGTGGGTCGCGGCAATGACAAGCGACATTCAATAGTAATACGTACTGCCGGTACACCGGCTTCACAACCAATGGTCAATCTGGGCTGCGTACAGTAAGTCTTGACGTCATCCGGCCTAGAGATTGCCCAGTTGCTGCTCATTATCATCTTCATCCTGGTGAGGCCGAAGAAGGTATGTGTTGTCAGACTCGGAGTCGGCGACTGGTCGCAGCAACTTCAGCTCTTCAGTCACCTGTAATTCCGATGGGCGCAACAGCCGTTGCGGCGCCTGTTCGCGCACCTGTCTAGCGCGAAGCACCACCAGAGCTTCTTCTGCAGCCGCTTTGACGATAGGATTCTTGGCTCTTTTTTCGCAACGTTCCACAGCAGAGATACATGAGCCGCCGCCCGCCAAACTTATCGTCGTAAGTGCTCTAATCGTTATTCGATCGCTTGAACCGATTAGCAGTTTGCATGCTCCGGCCAAAGTAGATGCGGGCACCTGGCCGTAGCCATTATCGACCAGCTTGGGCAGGATGTTGTTAAGTGACCATGCGGACGCCAAACGCACCGACTTATCACCGCCGGAAACAGTTCCGGATGGATGTGCCATAGCTTGACAGAGGTCGCCAACTGCACCTGTAACCTTTAGCCGTCCTAAAGCAATGGCGGCAGCTTCGCGGACCTTATTTATGGGTGAGTCAACTAAACTAACGTATAACATGTACAACGCGGCGAAATGGGCGAATAGGCATCCTGCCGCTAACAAGCAGCCAACCTTCCTACCTGGTCGATCCGCTAGTATGAATGCGATTCTCGCTGAGGCTGCCTGTCTCTGCTGGTCCGTCTCGCAAGCAAATCCTAATGTCCAGCATGAGAGGAGCGTTCGACGCCAGCTTATGCGGCTGGGTTTGACCAGAGCGTCCATCAGATCTTCGAACGCTCCGGGCGGCATACGCGTGTCATTCAATACCGCCTCCACAGCGATACGGACGGGATCGTTACGACGCAGCCTGCGCGCCAACGCTCGGATCTTCTTTTGCTCGCCCTGAACCGGTTCATATTCAGTCATGGTGCTTAGTGAGGTCTATGTTGAGAGTGACAAAAATTCAAACGGACCACAACTAAGACGTTGTGGTCCGATGCACACACTAGAAACCTACTTCCGCAGCCTCAGTGAGCGCCCATGCCCCCACCAGCTGCAATCAATCCCCAACCCAATATGGAACCGCCAAATAAACCCGCAAGGACCAGTGGCTTCTTATCGCTATCATACTCAACGAGCGAATAGTAGAGGCCATAGAGTCCGCAGAAAAGGAATAGAAGGCCCTTCCAAATTTCATTCTGAAAAGCGTCGATCAAAATAATAATTGAGCAAACAGCACTCAATAGTAAGAGTGGTAAGCCAAGAATCGCCAGGATTGCCATTCGTTTCCTCCAAGAGCGTAGTTGCGTGACGGCGAGATGTGCCCACATATATGGGTCTGACAAGAATGAATTAGCGAGCTAAGCTATTAATCCTTCTAGATTCTTTAATCCGAATCCAGTCTAATGCTAAATTTGCACGGTGACGTACAACTGCCGCAATTGAAACATCGTCAATCAACTTTCGCAGTGCGGGAATGGCATCTTCGCCCAGGCCGGCCAATCCGAATACGCTGGCTTTGGCGGTGTCGTTTCGTCCCAGGCCTGTGACGAAAATAGGTATCGCCTTCGTGCCAAACCGTCCTGCATAGCCAATCGCCAATCCAGCGGCAAACCCATCATTCTCCTTGCGCGAATCCACAAGTTCACCGAACAGCTGCAGGTCCTTCTCGGTACCGAATGCTGCTATTCCCGCAGAAGCTGCTCCCCTATCCAACTCGCCACGAGATTCCATTAGCGTTCTCAAGGCGGCTCGTCCCGCATCGGAATTAAGACGGGCCAGAGCACACGCACCGGCTATCTTGAGAAACGTGTCGCGATAGTCCGTTTGAGCGGCAGTCTTAGGATCAAAGGTTGTTTTGGCGATTCGCAAGAGCGTCGGAACAGCGCGGTCCTCCTTCAGGCTGCCTAGAGCCCAGCACGCCTCCTGCCGGACGGTGTAGTCGGGATCGTTCTCGGCTAGCGCCAGAAGTTGGTCTAGCGCAGGGCGCTGTGGCTTAATCGATAACGCAATGCAGGCACGCCGCCGCTCTTTTGGGTCCGTGTGAAGAAGACCGGCCGTAAAATTGGTTACTGAGTCCTTGTGCTCGTTCTTGACCGTAACGTACCTCAAATGCGTTTGCATTGTAGATACAAATGGGACGAAGCTACGGGCTTCAGGGTTGCGACCGAGTGCTCGGACAATGGCTCGGGCATCATCGCACATTATTCCGTAAACACCCTTTGGAGCATGCGAAATCACGTCGCGCATCTTGTCCGGATCCTCTTCACCCCCTTCCGTATAGTTCCAGCCGGATATCCACGGAATCGCAAGATGATAGTTATCGGAAGGCACCTGACCGCCCGTAGCGTGCACCAGCTGGAGGCAACCGTGCTCGCGGACTTTCCGCATGACCTCTTCGTAAATCCCCTGCGTCTTTATGTCGAGATAGAGTTTTAGGTCATTGGCTTTGGCGAATTCCAGCAGATCAATAAACAGAGGAAGCCTGATTCCACGCCATTGCGGCCCAAATCTCTCACCTACGTCCAGTTTCTGGGTCTCCGCCAGAGTCATGTCTTCAATCTTGCCGGAGGGTCCCCGTTGGCGAAGCACCCAATCGTCGTGATAGATGACAAGCACACCATCCCGAGTACGTCGAATGTCCGTCTCCACTCCATCCGCACCCTGTCGCACAGCCGCTTCAAATGCTGGAACGGTGTTCTCAGGGGCCACCATACCCGCGGAACGATGAAGAAACACGAGGGCAGAATCGCTTTTCCACGAAGTAACTTGTGGACTTCGCAACGAGCCGTGAGTGATTAAGACTGTCAAAAGCAGAAAACAGGGATTCATAGCTACCCTTTCGTGCTTGATCCGCAGCCATCCTTCACAAACTGCAAGGAGATACTATATAGCGCTCGAACTAATAGTTATATTTACAAGGCAGACTGTCAATTAGACTGACATGGATACAACTCTAAACCTACCCAATATCGACCAGCTACTTGCTTGCGAGAACCTACTTATCGCAGGGATTGGGGGTGGGTTCGATCTCTTTTGTGGCCTGCCCATTTACTTTGAGCTGAAGAGGAGAGGAAAGAACCCTCACCTTGCCAATTTGAGTTTCTCGCCTCTCGATAGCAAGAGTCAGGGACGCCGTCTTACTGAGAGTCTGGTCGGAGTTGATTCAAACTATCGCGGACCAACCCACTATTTCCCAGAGCTGCATCTGTCTCGTTGGTTTGCGAAAGAACACGGCGAAGACATTACAATCTGGTGTTTTGGATTGGCGGGAGTAGTACCACTATCTACGGCATACAAGGCGCTTGCTGAAGAGTTGAACCTCGATGGCATTCTCTTAATAGACGGCGGGGTTGACGCCATTATGCGGGGGAATGAGTACAAACCCGGTACGCCAACCGAGGACATGGTCTCTGTTGCGGCAGTTCTACCCCTGATCGACATCCCACTTCGCCAGATCGCTTGCCTGGGGTTTGGTTCAGAAGAAGACCTGACGCATGCTCACGCTCTGGAAAACATTGCCGCGTTGGCGGCAGCCGGTGGTTTCGTTGGCTCTTGCGCCCTCACTCCCCAGATGCCTGCGTTTAGAAAGTACGACGAGGTGGTGCACTGGGTGAATCAGCAGCAGCCTCAACAAACCAGCCTACGAGGCGTCGCCATATGTGAGTCGGTTAAAGGGGTTTTTGGGCAGTCGAATAAGACTCATGTATATGGATCTGACATTTGGCGTTCTCCCCTTATGAATCTGTACTGGATGTTTGAACTTACAGCGGTTGCCGAGCGATGCTTATTCCTAAATGCAATACTCAACACACAAACGATGGATGAAGCCATGCAATGTGTTATGGCCCAACGACGCTTGATCCCGGTTCGACCTGAAAGTACGATTCCGCTTATTTGATTGTTAAAGAGTTCACAGACTTGAAACGCACCTGGTAGCGATGCGTCATAATGCTAGCTAGTTGTGGCCTATCTCGCAACGGTAAATTCGGCAACACCTTTTGTCAGCCTCAAAGGAGGAGCTATGTCGATGGCCCGCACTTCCGCGACATTCATGTTGTCTATCGCAGGTTCGCTTGGCATTCTGCTAGGAGTTAATACCGTCTTCGCTCAGGAGAAACCAGCCAAACAGCTGATATCTCAAGCACAGGCAGTCGATCCGCCTTTGGCCGATAGCCGGCTTACAGTTCATACGCTGCTTCGTGAAGACTTCTTTGCCGGATACCTGGAAGGCGATATGAAGCGCCTTGCCAGAGGCGAGAAGAACGTGGAGGAACTACTCGAGAAACGCCCTGCCCAAAAGGCAAATTTACTTGCGTGGAAGGCCAGTCTGGCCATGTTCAGGGCAACTCAGGCTAACGAGAAGCACAATGACGAAGAGTGTAAGAAGAAGTACCAGGAAGCCCTGGACTTGTTCTCTCAAGCGGCCAAGCTGACAACCGGCAACGATGGTGTAAATCCAATTATGGGCGGCAGCTATGTAATGTTGCTGGATCGTTTGCCTCAAGAGTACAGGGCCGCCGGATGGAAGCGGGCATATGAGTGTTATCAAGGGATGTGGAAACAGCAAAGCTCCGTTGTGCAGGTCTTACCCGTTCATCTGAAGGGAGAGCTGCTAGCGGGACTCACTTTGACTTCAATACGCACAGGCCACGATCAGGAAGCAGTGGAGTTCATAGACAAAATGACCACCCTGCTTCACGATACACCCTATGAGGCGCCTGCCAAAAAGCTAAAGGCAGATCCGAAATCCGCGGCAATTGACAGCATTACCTGTGTTAGTTGCCACGATGCTGGGCGAATAGGTCCAAAGCTTGCCGCCCTGGATAAAAAGTAGTACGTTCGCTATTGAGGATTCTGGCCCGGTTCTACGTGGTCTGCAACCAGCAATATGTCCACACCACGCAGCTCACGGGCCAGACGGTTTACAGTAGGTTCACGCAAGAAGTCACTCCACCGCGATCGTGTGGACTGCCCCATCACAATCTGAGTAATCTGATTCTCCCGTGCGTAATTCACCAATTCTGTCGCTACATTACCATGCCGCGTAACAACCGGTACACCAAGGCGGTCCGCCAGAGCAAAGTCGTTCTTCAGTGTTAACTGCTGTTCCGCAGTGGGTGAGCCATCTTCCACGTAGACAGCAACTATATCGCCGTGCAGTCGCTGTGCGACTCGCCAGCCTCTACGTATCAGGCGTAGTGACGACTCTGTGGGGCTAATGCAGACCATGATTCGGTCGTGGGTCGCCCAGGTATCTTTAATGCGCCGGTCACGTCGGTACGCCTCGACCTTTTCGTCTACTTCATGGGCAATCTCGCGGAGAGCAATCTCGCGCAATGCGCCAAGATTGCCTTCTCGAAACCAATTACCTTTGGCCTGAGCAATCTTATCCGCCTTATAGATGTCCCCTCGCTCTAGCCTGTGAATCAGAGCACGTGGTGTGATGTCCACCATTACCACTTCATCGGCTTCCCGCAGGATTCGGTCTGGGACAGTCTCTCGCACGCGTACGCCGGTGATGTCGTTTACCGTGTCGTTCAGGCTTTCCAGATGTTGGACATTCAGCGTAGATAGAACGTTGATTCCGGCGTCCAGCAGAACATCCACATCTTCCCAACGCTTCTTCCGCTCAGCGCCGGGCACGTTTGTATGCGCCAGCTCGTCCACCAACGCCCATTGAGGATGCCGCTGTAGAATGGCGCCGGTATCCATCTCCTCAAACGTAGCGTTACGATATGGGATCTGCTTTCGCGGAACGAGTTCCAACCCACCCACCTGTTCCTCGGTTCCCACTCTGCCGTGCGTTTCAAGATAACCGACAACAACATCCTGACCACGCTGGCAGCGGCGATTTGCTTCCGTAAGCATCTCATACGTCTTGCCTACCCCGGCTGCGAATCCCAGGAATATCTTGTGGCGGCCCCTGCCCTTTTTCTTTTCACTCCGCATGACGTCAGCGAGAATGGCTTGTGGGTCTGGTCGCTCGTTAGTAGCGTGCGGGCTGTCCATAAGTATTTGCTATTCAGTCCCTGAAAGCACGGAGTCTATCCAGCGCTTTTGTCCGCTAGTAAGCTCTTCCACTTGCACGATTCCATCTATGGGGAACTCTGCGTGCTGCCAGAGGTAGTTCGCCAGTGTCTCCTCGCAAAGTGCCTGCCAGAATCGATCCCGTCCCGGCATCTCTTCACGGTCCACATGCGCTTTAACGAGTTCGATGATGTAGGCAGGTAGAACAACCTTGCACTCTTGAGATATTCCTTCAGGGTTACGAACCGTGAAGCGATGCACCAGCTGGCCTTCCGTATACTCCCCTTCCCCTTGGTTGAACTCTACATGAAAACCATTGAGCGTTGTTACTCCGAACGTGATTGCACTCGCTGATTCTAACGATTGTCCGGAAGGCTCTGCTGGACCGGCGAGAGCCGCCTTCACTGCGCCACGAAGCACTTCGGCGGTAAATGGCTTCCGCAAAAAGTCTGTAGCTCCGGCCTTCATTGCATCCACCGCCAGATCAATGGTGCCAAAAGCCGTTATCATAATCACTCGCGCCAACGGGTCTCGTTTTCGGATTTCGCGCAGGACATCCAAACCCTCCATCCCGGGCATACGTTGATCGAGCAGCACCAGGTCCCATCGCTTGCCATCATAGAAGGTCTCCAGGCCTTCAACGCCATCGGATGCCAGTCCCACCTCGTGCCGAACATATTTGAGCGCCAGGCGCACCATCATTCGTATGTTGTTCTCGTCGTCAATGACCAGTATTCGTGCCATCTGACGGCTCCTTTCTTTCCGGCAGTAGATCCGTGGACGCCAGAATGATAGTGAATGTACTGCCCTCCCCCTCTTTGCTGTCTGCCGATAACGTACCACCGTGCGCCTTTACAATTGTCGCGGCTATGGATAAGCCCAACCCGGCGCCACCTCTTGTGGCGCCCGGCACCTGCACGAATCGCTCGAATATGCGCGGTAAATAGGCTTTAGGAATGCCGGCTCCCGTATCGCGAACGGCAAACTCAACGCCTTTACTTGTCGCCGCGCACGATACATGGATCTCTCCACTGGACGGTGTATGCCGCAACGCGTTATTGAGAATATTCAAAAGCACCCGATTGATCTGTCCACGGTCAGCCCGCACCGATGGCATTTCGCCCACCATTTTAGTCGTCAACGCAACGCCTTTTGCCTCCGCTTGAGAGCTAATAGCCTGTACGGCTGTATCCACAATATCCTTCGGGTTTAGTATCTCAAAGCGGGGAGGCGTAACACCGGCCTCCAGTCTCGTGATGTCCAAAAGGTCATGCATCATGCGGTCGAGTCGCTGCAAATCTTCTTTCTGTGCTTCGATAACCTCACGCTGATCGGGCGTTAGCTCACCAACAGCCCCCTCCTCCATCAACTGCACGGAAAGCAACAGTGAGGTAACCGGAGTTCGCAACTCGTGTGAGGCCACTCCAATAAATTCACTCTTCAATCTGTCCAGCTCCCGCAAGTGCGTAACATCTTCCAACACAGCAGCCGCACCCAACACAACCTGGTCCTCGTCGCGCATGGGTGTTACCCGCAGGCGATAGATGCGCTCCATCTCACCTTCCTGGATATTCACCAAACCCTTTTCATCTTCAGACGCGGATATGCGTTCCTGATGAATGGCGGTGGCCACCGCTTCCGCTATTCGCGAATTGCCTACAACGTTCAGAATGGGAACGGACTTCGCACGAGCTTCAGGACCGAAGAGCCCTTCGGCGGCCCGGTTGAGGTGGACCACGCTTCCTTTGGCGTCCGTAACAATGACGGGATCGTATAGACTCTCCAACGCTGCATCAGACATTCGCTCCGCGCGGTGCAATCGCTCCGTCTCCAAACGCCTTGCTTCACGCAGACTCTCAGTCATGCTGTTGAAGGCAATTGCCAGCGCACCAATCTCGTCAGATCGATCTACATCGATGCGCTGGTTCAGGTGGCCCGCACCAATCTCTTCCGCCTGCCTGGCTAGACTCCTTAGAGGTCCTAAGGACACACGCACCACTCGTAAAGCAAAGAACACAGCCAACACGAATGCTGCCGCGGTCACCGCCATGGCCGTGATGGATGCGCTGCGCGCTTCGGATTTGGCCCTCTCATCGGCCCTCAAGATGGCGGCCTGATTGATATTCAGCACATCCTGTGCGCGTTGTTTTAGATGGACAAAGCCAGGCTCCAACACCCTGAAGTAGAAATCGCGCGAGTCCGATTCCGCCATAGGCGGATCAGCATAGAGCAGTTTATGAATATCTCCCGAATACGCCTGATATTTCTCCCCGATGTCATGCGCGATCTCACGCTCGCCCACTTCCGTGATATTTGTAGCCTCAATATGGAAGGCCTGTTCAAACCGAGGAGCGTTGGACTCGTATTGCTCCCTTGCCTTCTGCACCTGTCCGGCTAATAGGAACGTTGCCGCGCTATCCTGTCGCTCCAACGCCTCCTTCATCGCCTGTGCGGCAACCACACTCTTGTAGTTGTCCTTCAGGATTCGATCGACGCTCCGGCCAAGGCGCACGAAGTTGAACACCGCGCCGGCCATGATGATGAGCATCAGGACCACGAGCACAAGATGGCTGGCTAATAGCTGGGTTCTAAGGTTTCGCACAGGCTGAGTTCACACTATCTCAATACGTCAACACAGGACTTTGGCCCGTCATTTTGAGCACAACGCTTATCTGATCGATGGTTAATTCGAACAGTGGAAGAAACTTCGGAGGCATGCCGGCCTCCTCCCAAAGATAGTCTGCCAGAGCCGCCTGGCAAACAATGTCCCACACCTTGTTGTTCTGGCTAAACTCTTCTCCACTAGCGGAGCGTAACTGCCCCCTAACATGCGGTGCAACTCCCACAATACACCTCTCAGGCTCTTCTCCCGGCACAGCCACATAGAAAACGCGACGCAGCTCAAACCCGTGTGGAACTGTGTCCGACTCACTCACAAACCCATCCGGTTCTGGCCAGTATGTGAACCCGTTGAGGTAGTGAGTCACACGCGGATGGTTTCCGCTTTGCTGCGCCCTTCCATATCGCTTCAACTCAGAATTAGCGGCTGATTCATTGGTGGAAGCGTTTGGACTGTTAGTGCGGCTATAATCCTCATTGAGTACTGCAGAGACTGCGGACCTGAGCATACTGGTTGAGAATGGCTTGCGCAGAAAGTCGACGGCTCCTGCCGAAACAACCTCAGACGCAAGGTCACGGGTAGCAAACGAGGTAGCCATAATCACAACCATGTCAGGATTGACCCGGTGTATCTCTTTTATGACCTCCTTCCCTTCCATCCCAGGCATGCGGTGATCGACAATTACAACGTCCCAGCCTTCGCCATTTCCAAAAGCCTCCAGCCCGGAGGCCCCGTCTTCCGCCGTTACAACGTCATGTCCTCCATGTGCAAGTGCGGTACGCATCGTCTGACGGACATTCTTTTCGTCGTCGACTATTAATATTCGTGCCATAGTGGTATTCCAATTACAATTCGCACCTATGTGCTTAAAAGTGTTTTCGAAGCAGCCTTTCCGCTTCCCGGTTTATAATGGCATTGCGGCATTGCCTGGCTGTACGCCGGATTTCCCCGCTTCGCACAAACCATTCCGGGCATTTGGTGAGCCGTCCGACTTCGGGTAGCGCAGTGGCGTAACCGAGACGCTCAAGGGCCGATAAGGCGGACAAAATCAACTCGGGATGGTATCCTCTCAGGACTCGGCGAAGTTGGTCAACATGCCTGGACGTCAATAACTCGCTATGGCCTGCCGAAGTGAAGCGAAGCAAACAAATTAGCTTTTCGGCAGCCGCAAGCGACGTAACCGTGTCTGTATGAAGATAAACGTCGATTAGCGGCCCAACACAAACCTGCCGGCCTGGAGCCTCAACGGAAACCAATTCCACCGCGTTCCGTACTCTTCTTCTCATTCGCTTAAGTCTCGAGCCAAATTGCCACGCCATAATGAGCGCCATCACAAGCATTCCAGCTAGAATCAAAGCCAAATCAAGATTACCAAGGTTCTGGCTGGTGGATATCCACGCAAATATTGCGCCAACTGCCGCTACGGCCATAATGGCAATGGTTCCAATAAATCGCTCAAGCCGCCATGATTGCACGTCCCTTTCAATCATGGATGCGAGCAAATTATGGGATATAGTTGCGAGGTGCTCCAGTTGTGGTGCTGGAGGACATGTGTGTTCAGAGTTACACTCTATCCACTCAAGGATCTCACCCGGCAGTTCCGTCGCATCGCGGGCATTCCTGGCGGGCTCAACTGGATCAGTCTCAACAGGATTTACAAATAGAGCGATCTGGTTTTCTGATGTAAACACGTTCATGTCCTCGGAGCCGTCAGGTAGATTTGCGTTTGCGCCTATTTCCCAGTTGCACCCATCTTTCCCGGTGCAGCCTTATCCAATTCAAGATTAATTTTCAGGACGTTTACGCCCGGTTCCCCAAGAATACCTAACTGGCGGCCAGCCGTATTCTCCGCGACGATCTTTTTGACAGCTTCCTCCGTCAGTCCTCGTGCCTTTGCCACTCTGGATACCTGAAGCGCGGCATTCGCCGGGCTGATATGCGGGTCCAAACCGCTTGCTGAGCGAGTAACCGCATCCGCCGGCACCGGCGCATCCGCTGACAGCCCGTTCTCTTTGCGATAAGCTTCAGCCAGATCCTTGATCCCATCAAAGTTGCCCGGGTCATCCTTACCGTCTGCTGTCTTCTTGTGGATACCGTTGATCAACTTGTCACTGGTTGGTCCCAGGTTTGTACCGCTGGAGTTCGCAGCATCGTATCCGCTACCCGCATTGGAAGGTCGGGGATGAAAATAGCCAGGAAGCGCAAAGTTCTGTCCTATCAACTCAGAACCTATGACCTTACCGTCCTGTTGAATCAAACTTCCTTTTGCCTGTTTCGGAAAGATTGCCTGCGCGATTCCGGTAATAGCGAACGGAAAGATCAGACCCGTCAATATTGTGAAGACCAGCACGCTCATAATGGCCGGCCGCAATTGCTTTAACATCGTATTCTCCATTTTTTAGACAGGATTAACTGGATTCACAGGATAGAAAGTTTGGGCGCACAGAGGCTTTTATCCGCCTTTATCCTTGTTAATCCTATCTAAAGTCATTACGCCAGGTGAAGCATTACCAAGATGCGATCGATGATCCAGATGCCCGGAAACGGCACCAGAATTCCGCCGATTCCGTAGATGAGCAGATTACGGCGCAGGACTGCAGCCGCGCCCATGGGCCTGTATGAGACACCGCGCAAGGCCAACGGAATCAACGCGATAATTATGAGCGCGTTGAATATAACCGCCGCAAGCACTGCAGACTGAGCGGTAGACGATGCTCCCATAGGCCCAAGTCGCAGAAAGTTAATGGCTTCCAGTGACGCGTAAGTTGTCGCGAACATCGCTGGGATGATGGCGAAGTATTTAGCGACGTCGTTGGCAATGCTGAAAGTCGTCAGCGCACCCCGAGTCATCAAGAGCTGCTTGCCAATCTCCACCACCTCGATGAGCTTTGTAGGATTGCTGTCGAGGTCGACCATGTTACCAGCCTCTTTCGCAGCTTGCGTGCCGGTATTCATGGCGACACCCACATCCGCCTGTGCCAGGGCCGGAGCATCGTTCGTGCCGTCACCGGTCATGGCAACTAGCTTGCCTCCCGTCTGCTCCTTCTTAATCAAATCCATCTTATTTTCAGGCGTTGCTTCTGCCAGAAAGTCATCCACGCCGGCCTCTTCCGCGATGGATTTGGCGGTCAGCGGATTGTCACCCGTAATCATGATGGTCTTGATGCCCATTGCGCGAAGCTGGTCGAACCGCTCCCGCATTCCACCTTTCACGACATCCTTAAGGTAGATAACACCTAGCGCTTTGTCGTTCAGCGCCACTACGAGAGGCGTACCACCGGCCGAAGCGATTCGGGTAACGATTTCGTCCAGTTCTGCGGTGACTCGTCCACCCTGTTCGATAACGAAACGCTTTACGGATTCGCCGGCGCCCTTCCGAACCTGCATACCGTCCAGGTTTACACCGCTCATGCGAGTTTGAGCTGTAAAGGGAATAAACTCAGCTTCATGCTCCGCCAGGTCGCGGCCTCGCAGGTTGTACTTCTCTTTGGCAAGGACAACGATGCTGCGACCTTCCGGAGTTTCATCTGCCAGAGACGAGAGTTGTGCGGCGTTTGCCAGCTCGTCCACACTCACGCCTTTAAGCGGAATGAACTCGACTGCCTGCCTGTTGCCCAGCGTGATGGTGCCGGTCTTGTCCAATAGCAGTGTGTTCACGTCACCCGCCGCTTCCACTGCTTTCCCAGACATTGCCAGAACGTTGTGCTGCATCACCCGGTCCATTCCCGCGATACCGATGGCGGAGAGCAGCCCACCTATAGTCGTGGGAATAAGGCAAACTAGCAGGGAGATGAGCACCGTTATACTCGGTGGCGTACCCGCCCCTGCCGACCGAACGCTGTATATGGCGTACGGCTGAAGAGTAATTACCGCAAACATGAAGATAATAGTTAGGCCCGCCAGGAGAATGCTTAGCGCGATCTCGTTCGGCGTCTTCTGTCGCTGTGCCCCTTCGACCAACGCGATCATACGATCAATGAAGGTCTCTCCAGGATTCGACGTGATGCGGATTTCAACTCGGTCGGACAGCACCTTGGTCCCGCCTGTAACCGCGCTTCGGTCTCCGCCGCTTTCGCGGATGACCGGAGCCGATTCACCAGTGATTGCCGATTCATCCACGCTGGCAATTCCATCAATGACCTCACCATCACCCGGTATTACATCTCCCGCCTCACACACCACAAGGTCACCTTTGCGCAGGGCGGTTCCCGGCACACTCTCCTCTTTACCGTTGATCAATCTGCGGGCGACGGAATCGGTTTTCGCCTTGCGAAGCGAATCGGCCTGAGCCTTACCGCGGCCCTCCGCCATCGCTTCGGCAAAGTTTGCAAACAGCACGGTAAACCACAACCATAGGGTCACCTGACCTACAAAGAGTGTGTCGCCAGCGTGGGTCATTAGTCCCTTCAAGAAGTACCAGCTGGTGATTACGCTTCCCACCTCCACAACGAACATAACCGGGTTTTTGGCTACGAGCCGTGGGTCAAGCTTGCGGAATGAATCCACAATTGCACGTTTAACAATCGCCGGATCAAACAGTGACTTCGGCGCATTTTTTGGTTTATGAAATCCGCCCGGCTGTGCAAGCGGTAATTGAGGCCTCACTTCGATAGCCATTTCTTTTCTCAATCTCCAGTGGGTGTAACACCCATTACAAGAGCTTTCCGCCAAACATTTGGAGATGCTCTACAACAGGTCCCAGCGCCAGCGCGGGCAGGAATGTGAGGGCTCCAACTATGACAATGGTGCCGACCAGTAGGACCACGAATGTGCCGCTATCAGTTGGAAACGTTCCCGCGGACGCTGGAACCAACTTCTTCTTCGCAACGCTTCCTGCAATGGCGAGAAGCGGAATAATCATCAGAAACCTTCCGACCAGCATGGCAATTCCAAGGGTGGTGTTGTACCACGGTGTATTAGCGGTAATCCCCGCGAATGCCGAGCCATTATTACCAGTGGCCGACGTGTACGCATAGAGGATTTCGGAAAATCCATGTGGTCCGGAATTGTTCACATTGTTGTATGTAGCGCCATAGTAGTTGGATGGGCTGCTGTTGTTCACGTGGTTCCAGGCAGCGCGAGGATTATCTTTGAGCAGCTTCTCTTCATCGCCGGTCTGCTTGTCGGTAAAGGTTTGAGAATCCTTACCGGGAGCAATGTTTGCGTTCGATGAAATCGCGGAAAACCCGAGAATGGATGCGGCAAGGACGAGAGTAGCCAGCATGGCCATCTTGACCTCGTACTGTTCGATCTTTTTACCGAGATACTCCGGTGTGCGACCGACCATCAGTCCCGCAATAAACACCGCGATTACGGCGTACATGAGCATGCCGTACAGCCCGGCACCCACGCCACCAAAAATCACCTCGCCGGTCATGATGTTGAACAGAGGCACCAGTCCACCAATCGGTGTGAAGCTGTCGTGCATCGCGTTGACTGCACCACATGACGCATCGGTTGTCACCGTGGCAAACAGAGCTGAATTGGCAATGCCGAATCGGGTCTCCTTGCCCTCCATGTTGCCGCCGGACTGTGTCTCGGTGGCCGCTGTCATTACACCCAACTTGCTGACATTCGGGTTTCCCCTGGCCTCGGACCAGTAACACACTCCCACACCGGCGAAGAATAACACACTCATCGCAGCGAAGAGCGCCCAGCCCTGTTTAGCGTTGCCAACCATCTTTCCAAACGTCGCGGTAAGAGCTGCCGGTATAAGGAAGATGGACACCATTTGTAGGAAGTTACTAAGTGGGGTTGGATTCTCAAACGGATGCGCGGAGTTTGCGTTGAAGAATCCGCCCCCGTTAGTCCCCAACATCTTGATTGCTTCTTGGGAGGCAACCGGTCCCTGGGCAATCTTCTGCTCCGCGCCTTCGATGCTCTTTGCTGCGGTGTACGGAGAGAAGTTCTGCGGCACACCCTGTTGAACCAGGATCAGCGCATAAACGAGGCAGATGGGAAGCAGCACGTAGAGCGTTGCGCGGGTTGTATCTACCCAGAAGTTTCCAATACCCTCTGCAGTACGTCGCGCAAATGCCCTAACCAACGCTATAGCAACAGCGATTCCACATGCGGCCGACATCCAGTTATGAATCGCCAACGCCACCATGTTAGAGAAGTAGCTGACGGTTGTTTCGGGCACATAGCTCTGCCAGTTTGTGTTGCTGGTAAAGGAGGCAGCCGTATTGAAGGCCAGGTCAGGAGTCATATCTTTTCCGCTAAAGCCCTGCGGGTTGAACGGGAGGATGCCCTGCAACCTTAAAAGCACATACGTGAGGCCAAGTCCGACAACGCTGAACATCAACATCGCAAATGCGTAGGTCGTCCACTTCATGTCCTGCTTTTCATCGACGCCAAACAGCTTATAGAACAGCCGTTCGATAGGCGCCAATATGGGCGAAAGCAGAGTGCGCTCGCCGCCAAAAACTCGAGCCATGTAGACTCCCAGAGGCTTTGTTGCCAACAAGAGCACTCCGAAAAACAGCAGAATCTGTAATATCCCATTAGGGGTCATCTTCTTATCTCCAAAAGTTCTATCCGATTACGCAAGCCTTGCGGTGCCATTAGAATCGCTCCGGCTTCAACAGCGCGTAAAACAGATAGATGAGGAGTAGCAGCGCCGCAGCGCCCGTCCAAATGTAGTCGCTCATCATGGGTCTCACAATCTCTCGCAGCCGCGCACATAGGCCGCGCCTGCCACAAAGAACAGCACCGTCACAATGATAAAAAATGCATCCAACATCTCTGCCATCCTCTCATAACAATCCGCTTGAGGTGCTTTCCGGCAGACCCTAAAAACCAAAAAGGGAGGCCGGAAGTTCGCGCAATCTACGCACGGATGAATATCCGCGCGGTGCGTCGAGCTTCTGGCCTCCCTTGCAGCTGGCTTCGCTAACTCTAAGAAAGCGATTCCCTCTGTTCTGGCAACCTGAAAGTTGACCCGTTAATTCTGTTATATGTCTGCCTTAGCGTATTGCCGGGTCGCTAAGTTCCCCGCTTTGGACCAATCGAGCTGAGTCTGTCCAAATCCTGACGCAGCAGCCGCCTTTCAACATCCTCGGAAAAGACATACATCTCTACCTGCTCGCCGGCTTCCACGTCGATATCGTAGTAGCTTCTGAGAACACCCGTGCCTACTATTCCGGCTACCAGAACCTCATTCTCCTGCCGGTTTATACTCCGCAGTTCCTGCCGGGCACTTTTAATTAACCTTCGGCCTTCATCCGTCGCAGCAAGGTGCTGCTCTGTCTGAGTAAATATCCCAAACGACCGGACAACAATCATATCTCCCAACAGATGCGCCTTTACATCGCTAGGCCCTCGTCCCTGCTGCTCTCGTTGAAAGCGTACGGCGGCATTCGCCACTTCCGCTTCAATTGTTCCTTTAGTCGGTCGGTTCACCACGAGTACCTACAAAAAGCAAAAAAGCCAGCATGCCGCATCGGCGAACGAAAAACGTTCCCATTGCGGATGCCGGCCTACGTCTATCCTGGTCAACAAAGGACCCTGACGACACGTCTACCAGTACTCCAATGGATGCATTATACCAATACAATATTTGGACGTCAAGACATTGAGAAAAATTTCACCAATCTAAATAATCGCATGCCCAACAAGTTGTTCATCTTGCACATCTGAAACCAACGGGAACGACATGATTATAATAACCGTGCAAGTCCGCCATGTTAGGTAACACAAAATCAGGCGCCTTGATACGCGGGTTGAGATTAGTAGACGGCAAAGGATAACCTATCTCTCGAGTATAGTTGATTGCTCCGCCAGTAATCCATAGCGTGGGTGAATGCGTGCTAGGTGCCCGCGGCGATTCGAAGGCTCCCCGCCACTCCGCTAACGCAGCCATACGACCAGGAGGCCCTTGGTTGGTCATATAGTAGCCCTCTATCGTACATGCCCAGTTTTGGAATGGCCAAATCGTAGCCGCGGCTTCTGCCATATTACTAAGACCGAGTAACCACGGGAGATAAACAGCCGGCGACAGTTGTGTGGTGTGGTCAATCCATGTGTGAGGGTTAATGAGCCTCGAGTATTTACCCATCTCAAAGAACCGCTCTTGCGGGCCCAGGGCACAAAGGAATTTTGGTTTGAAGCCAAATTTAGTCAGGAGCACCTCACTCCTGACCCGTTCCCACTCGAGCCCAAAGTAACGTGGCCCACCGGAAACAGGACCGCGGGGGTTTGGGAGATGAAGCTCAACTGCATTGAGCAACATGTCTTCGGCTCCGTATGGACTAACATCGTACGAACGCTCTCCCACGGGAATGATGGATGTTGGAGCCTGCCATGCTGTATTGAGCCGGTCTATTATTTCTTTAGTTCTATTGTAAGAAAGGAGAACTTCTTTAGCGTAGCCACTGGGCAGAACAGCCCAGGGCAAGGAAAGAAGGTCCTCGGCAAAAGGTTTTGCAGGCTTTCCGTTTTCGTCTATGGGGTGGCGGGCAAACTCCAGCAAGCCACCAGTGACCCGAAGGTGATCCGCATGTATTTGGCACAATTGGCTCCACGCCTTGAGGCGATCGTCAAAATAGCGTGGTATCCACTCCGGAGTCTCCGTATCCCCTTTGGGGCCAAATGCGGCCTTAATCCACTCATAAGGTGTTGGAAGCCGCTTGCCATGAGAATGGGCATATGCCTTTGCCCCGGCCAGAGGTACTCCAACAACGGGTAGGTTACCAATGATTTCAGGATAGGGCTCTCCGATCGGCACCCAGCCACGTGGATAGAAACTATCGCGAAAGAAACGATCCGAGCGCTGTTTCTGAGAGAAGGTGTTCCAGAACTGCATATACTCATCGTTGGTCACCTCCAGACGGTCGATTTCGAATGGAGCGACACATGCCACCGGCGCTTGTTCCATGTCTGGTTGGTCGATCAACAGTACCTTGGGAACAATCACTCCCCCACCCGGAATCTTGACCATTTTGGCATGGCTACCCTTGTCCTTCTCCCCGGTATCACTTTCCTCTGGATTTCCCCGACGGTATTCGTTATCCGTCGTTGGAACGGGCCCAACGCAATTCGTGATCAGATTCAAGGCAGCCAATGAGACAAAATTCTCACGGTTAGCTTCTCGCATACCGGGCATGATTCCAATCACCATGCCTTCCGGACCAACTACTACCGCACCCGCAGGGACGTCTTCCAGTGACTCCGCCAAACGGATTTGGCCCGGATGATCATGCGTATCTTCTACTATTCCCTGTCCATCTACACCTTCCGCCAGCCCGGCGAGATGGGCGGTACGGCGAACCAATTTGCCAGGGGAGCCCGTTTGGGTGTCCACTTCCCTCCAGATCACCTGAACGTCATCTCCCGCTTTAAGCGTATCGGGAAGTAGAGTCCGTGCAGCCGGAACGTGAACCGTGCTGTCAAGACGAAACACGGCAAAGCCAAAACGCCGCATGTTATCAATATAGTTGCGTGATAAGCGGGGTGTAATTATGTGCTGTTCCTGGTTTGTGCCAGGTCTCAAAGTAACTCTAATAGAAAGCTTTGATGGTGCCGCGGTAGTGCTGTCCGGTGTGAGGGTGAAGAGGTCAAACGGAGCGAGAATAAAACCATCGCATCGCAGGACAAAGCCATTACCGAATCGAGGAGTGAGCGGAGTGCCGTTAGGATTGGTTCCGGTAACCCGGATACAGATCAGAGCATCTTCGATAGGGCCGGTGTGAGGACCCTTCTCGAAATCATCTAATGTAGCGGCTTTGAGTTTTTTTGCAACAGGCTGGGGCGGCGCTTGTGCAAGTGACGCGGGAGCAAAAGACGTCCAAAGAAAAAGGAAAGAAACCGCCAACGTGATAGGAAGGTTCTGCCGTGTCATCATTATTCCTCCACACTGCTCTGGTGCGCAGGCGTACAGGTCACCTGTTGAACAACCAATTAGACCCGCGTTTATTTCATCTTTCGTGCTGTATGACGCAATTCCTACCAACGGGTGACACCTTCATCTATCAGAAAATAGACCTTCCGCGTGATTCAAGCGGAACACCCGTACACCAAATTTAGGTCTGCAATTTACCGCGCGCACCGAAATCCAACCGGCGTGAAGAACCACAACACCTGGTGACCAATCTCTGAAACCCCTGGTGGCTCTAACAAAGTACCAACTGTTGCCGGTGGAATTCCGAGTTCTCGAGAATAGTTGATGAGACGGGAAGCCCATGGATAAGCCTGCAGGATGCGGCGTAATGCATCACCCCCTGATGCGTTTACCATGTAAGACAACCCCCAAGCGTAGATATCACCCTGGTCATACTGTCTGCCCGCCACAATTAGCCACTGGTCGAACGGCTGTATCATGCGCTCCGTCTCTCTGAGGTTCATTTCAATGATAATCTCTTCAAATGGCCTGGGACGTGCGGGCTCCATGCGGGTAGCAGGCTGCAAGCGCTGCTTATACAGACGCGACAACTTTGCGGAATGTGAGTATCCATATATCCCGGGTGGATGACTTGAAATCGGTGCAAACCCCGAATCTTTCATGAATGTCGCCTCGGGGATCCACGTAAAGCCAAGGAAAGCATACTGTGGGCCACCAAGCAGCGGCGGACCCGGACTTGCCAAATACAGCTCTGCCGCATTCAAAAGCATATCTTGAGCCCCATACGGACTCACATCATAAGCTCGCTCACCCACGCCTATGACAGATGTTGGCGATTGCCAGATGGCGTTATTCTGGTCAACTAACTGCGACGTCACGTTGAACGAATAACGCACCTCTCTATAATTATTGTGATGTTCGTAAGACGGAGCGAGAACCCATGGAAGTTGTAATAAGTTGGATAGAAATGGCTTCATTTCCACCCCGTTTTCGTCAACCGGATGGCGGGCAAAATCCAGCAAACCGGCACTTGTTCGAATGTATTCAGAGTGAAGCGCAACCATTTTCTTCCAGGTCTTTGCAAGATCTGAATTGTATCGAGCAAGCCATTCTGGCTTGGAGTTTTCACCTAGCGGACCCAGAGCTGCTTTTGTCCACTCATATGGTGTAGGCAGGCGCTTGCCCTTGGAATGCGCGTACGCCATTGCGCCAGCTGGTGACACGCCTAATACAGGCAAACTGCCTATAGATGCCGGAAATGGCTCGCCCACTGTAGCCCATGTCAGTGGGAAGAGGCGATTGCGGAAATTAGCGTTTGCCCGTTGTTTATCGGAGAAACTGTTCCAGAAGGCGAAGTACTCACTATTGGTTACCTCTAAGCGATCAATCTCGAAGGGCGCTACACAGGCAGCCTGCTGGCCGTCCATGTCCATCTGAAACTGGAGCATCATCGGCGGCATGATAACCGGACCCCCCGGGACCTTTACCATGCTGCCCTTGGCTGCAGCGGTTTCGCCCTCCTTGATTTCGGGCGGCTCCGGATTATGCACACGGAATTCACTATCTGGGCTCGGAACAGGACCTACGCAATTGGTCAACCTGTCAAGAGCAAGCATGGAGATAAAACTATCACGATTTGCTTCGCGTATACCGGGCATAATGCCGATAACTAAACCTTCCGGCCCCAGCACTAATGCCCCAGGAGGCACGGCATTTACAGGTTCGGCCAATCGCACACGGCCAGGATGCTCCGCAGAATCCTCAACCAATCCCTCTCCCTCTGTTCCCTCCGGCAGCGCAGCTAAACGGGCTACTTTGTGTACCAGCTGGCCGGTCCTTCCTTCTGAATCACTCTCTCTCCAGACTACTTGCACCTGGTCTCCTGCTTTTAGAGTATCTGGAAGCAGGGTCCGCGCCGCAGGGATATGAACAGTGCCGTCAAGCTTGAAGACTGAGTATCCCAACCGCCGTTTGTTATCGATGAAGTTATAAGAACGGCGCGGCACGATAATGTGCTGCTCGTGGTCCGTGCCCGGATTAATGGTGATTCGAACGGAGAGCTTGGAAGGTTCGGAAGGCGTGCTGTCAGCAGGGAAATTGAAGAGATCAAACGGAACGGCGATGAATCCATCGCAGCGCAAGACGAGACCGTTTCCATAACGGGGAGCAATTGGAATGCCCTTAGGACCAGTTCCGGTTATGCGTATGGTGACAAGGGCGGTTTCCGCCGGTCCAACATGATTCCCTTTCTGAAACGCCGCAAATGCCGCATCGATAGCGCTTCTTGATATAGCCTTTTGGGTTGTATGCGAGTATGCCGCTGTATCGAGCAGCGCTATGACCAGAGAGATAGAAGCTAAACAACGAGGCCATGACTTCATTGACAATCCCTCAATTTACTCTATTTGAAAACCTACCAAAGCGTAACTTCCACTATGAAAGACACTACATCGCACTTTATACGAACTGCTTACCTCGCACACCTAAACCCCACTGGAACCATGAATCGCAATTCTTCATAGTACGCGCCGCCTCCAGCAAATTTGGGTGGTAGTAACAGAGTGCCTTCTGTAGCGGGCGGAATCCCCAACTCTCGCGAATAGTTGATGATACGCGACGCCCATGGGTATGCCTGTAGCATACGTGTCCGAGCAGCCTCCGTCAATGCAGGTGGTACGTCGTCAACCTTGAACCATCGCCGGTAGTAGTTATGCTCATAGTCTTTGCCTATCATAATCATCCATCGGTCGAACGGCTGTATCATGAGCGCTGCTTCCATAAGGTTCATATTAAGGATTGTATCCTCCATAGGCAGAGGTCGTACCGGGTCGTATTTAGTTGCAGGCTGCAGCCGCTGCGCATAGAGATGCGATAATTTATACACATTCCCGTATGAATATGGCCATGGTGGGATAATGGGGTACGGAGCAAAGCCCGAATCCCTCAGAAACAGGTTTGGGGGAATTACAGTAAAGGCAAGGTAGCCATATTGTGTATCGCCTATCGCTTGCGAGCCAGGATTTGCCTGGTACAACTCGGCCGCGTTTAACAGCATATCGTGAGCCCCGTAAGGGCTCACGTCGTAGTTTCGCTCGCCTACGGCAATAACGGATGAGGGCGACTGCCAGATTGCGTTCATCTGATCCACTAACTGAGATGTCACGTTAAAGGAAAATCGCACCTCTCTAGCGTTGTTGTTCTGGTGCTCATAGGCCACCGCAAGCACCCATGGAAGCTGTAGCAAATCATCAGCGAATGGCTGCAATGGCTTGCCATTTTCGTCGATAGGATGGCGTGCGAATTCCAGCAATCGATTCGTTCGGATATATTCAGAGTGAAGCGCGACCAATTTCTTCCACGTCTTTGCCAGGTCTGAATTGTATCGAGCAAGCCATTCAGGCTTGGACCTCTCTCCTAGAGGACCAAGCGCTGCCTTTGTCCATTCGTAGGGCGTTGGCAGGCGCTTACCTTTGGAACGTGCGTAGGCCATGGCGCCAGCTGGCGATACGCCCAGCACAGGCAAATTGCTGATCGAATCTGGAAATGGTACTCCCCTGGGAGCCCATGTCACCGGAAATATGCGGTTGCGGAAATTAGCGTTTGCCCGCAGCTTTTCCGAGAAGCTGTTCCAGAACGCTAGATACTCACTATTGGTTACTTCTAAGCGATCAATCTCAAAAGAAGCGACACAGGCAGTCTCCTGCCCATTCATATCTGGCTGAGCCAGCAGCATCATTGGTGGTATGATCACCGGACCGCCCGGCACTTTTACCATACTGCCCTTACCTGCGACAGCCTCACCCTCCTTGACTTCGGCTGGCTCCGGATTGTGCACACGGAATTCGCTGTCTGGAGTCGGAACGGGACCCACACAGTTCGTCACAGAATTGAGATTAGCCATAGAGACAAAACTGTCGCGGTTGGATTCCCGCGCTCCAGGCATAATACCGATAGCCGACCCGTCTGGCCCCAATACAATGGCGCCGGAAGGCACTGCGTTTACTGGTTCAGCCAGACGCATACGGCCAGGATGCTCCGTTGAGTCTTCAACCAATCCATCCCCGGTTGTTCCTTCCGGAGGAGCAGCCAGTTTCGCAATCTTCTGCACAAGTCGACCGCTCTTGCCGTCTGGGTCAATCTCTCTCCAAACTACCTGAACCTCGTCTCCCGACTTCAAAGTATCTGGCAACATGGTTCGCGTTGCGGGGACGTGAACCGTACCATCGACCTTGAACACAGTAAATCCCATCCGACGCTTATTATCGATAAAGTCACGGGAGCGACGCCCGAACACTAAGCGCTGCTCACGCTCGGTACCCGGATTGATGGTGACATGGATGGAAAGCTTGGCTGGCATCGATGGCGTGCTGTCAGCAGGCAGATTGAAGAGGTCAAATGGAACGGCGATGAATCCGTCGCAGCGTAAAACGAGGCCGTTACCGTAACGGGGAGCAATCGGAGTGCCATTCGGATTCGTTCCCGTAACTTGAATGGTTACAAGAGCGCTCTCGGCCGGACCCGTATGTGCGCCTTTCTCGTATGCTGCAAATGCGGCATCAATAGCGCTTCTCGAGGTAGCCTTTAGGGTTGTTTGTGAGTACGCCGCTGTTTCAAGCGGCGCTATGACCAGAGATATAGAAGCAAAACAGAGAGGCCATGACTTCATGACAATCCTCAGTTAGTATTTATCTGACATCCTTCAGGTAAGTGAAACAGGTCACCTTCTAACAGGAATACACAAGGGAGTTTTTTTGCCCACGCAACAGTAACCTATGGCAGAAGTTGACGAGTGTCGTCAACGTAAATACGGGGAATAGCATATGCTGCATATTGTCAACGAAGTGTCGCGACCGGCGTGACATGACAACCTGCTGTTCACAATGCGAATTAGTAGCTTTAGGGCACTTTCGGCAGATGACCTATGGAATTGCCCTGGAATGAGCGGAGTGCCATCGCCGGTTGCGCCCACACCGTCGAAGGCGTCTTCCACCAGTCCGTTGTGCGGCAGCAGTTTCGCTTTATTGTGCACCAGCTGGTGAGTATAGCCCTTTTATCGGACAATGAAGGAGAACTTTGGATAATAAGTACCTCCATACCACACGAGCTAATTCATGCCCCTACATCTACATCGTTATTGACAATCGTTGAACATACAATTCGTATTCTGTGTCCCACGTTACTTCCGATTTTATTGAGAAAGGCACCATGAAATAAGGAGGGAGGCCCTGATGGACCTCCCTCCTTATTTCTCAACGTGGACTGAGCTTAGAAGTGTATGCCCAGTTCTGCGTCCAGCGAGCTCACTTTGTAGTTGTAGTTTGTGCTTGTTGTGGCATCGCGGCTGATGTGTTGTTGGTTGCGCCATCCCAGAGTGAAGTTGGTTCTGTTACCCAGGTCAAAGATCATACCAAATGAGAGGGTTCGCGAATCGGAAGCGCCGTACCCACCTGTGGTGGAATTATCCAATCGCATGAATAGGTTGTTGGTGCGATATAGCGGGTACTGCAACTCAATTCCAAAAGAATTCATATTAGAGTTGAAGGCGCCGAAGAACGGATTGTATCCACCTGTGGGGCTGGAGGGATCTGGTATTGGCGTGCCCGTAGTCCCCGTTGTGGATGAGGCCTGATCGCTGTTGCTCTTCATCACCATGTAGTTCAGGTTAGTCATCAGCCGGCCAAACGGCTTTGACGTAATACTGAAGTTCATCGAGTTACTGGATGTGCCACCAGTGCTACCGATATAAGCGACTTTCTGCGTATTAAAGCTTGTGGTAAGCGACAGCCTTTCCCCCATGCTGTAGCTCGCTGTAAACGCGATATCGTTCCGGCGGCTATTCTGCAGAAAATCGCCCTGGCTGGAAGAAGAATTCCAGTTGATCGCAAAGTTCAAAGACTGTACGGGCTGGTAGGTGAGGCCTGCCGTAAGTGCCCTGGAGTTGCCACCATATGAAACACCGGAGTAGTTGTTGTTAAAACCTCCTACGATTCCACCGCTGTAGTTGCCATAACTGCCGAGGTTTCCATTGTAGCCGCCACCGAACGAGTTGCCATACGAAGAGCCATAACTGCTGGTATCAAATGGGCTAGATTGCCGGGTGATAGCGCCCAACGGAGTGATTACGCCAAGCGCCTGGGGCGTCGTTGTTGTAGTACCTGTGGTTACTGCCGTCGAACCGGAGTTTTGCAACTGATATCCAAGCGTCAGCCTCATATTGCGCAAAGGCGTAATATCAGAGGTGAACTGAATATCCTGTGCGTTGGTCTTGGTGCCGTTACCACTGCTAATCGCGTTGTTGGAAAGGACGGCGTTAAAACGAATGAACTGGCTGGCAGTCCACGTCATATTGAGGCGCGAGGTCAGCGTGTTGTTGTTATACGAAGTAAGCGAGTTTGTTCCGCTACCTGAGGTCGAACCAGAGTTGTAGAGTGATTGGTTGGTGTTTCGGCCCAATGACATGTCAAAGCTAAACGCCTTAATTCCATTGTAGGTGAAGTTCAGCGTGTCTGAGCCAAATATCGACTTGCCGCCGCCAAACGACAGGGTGGACATGCTATTGTGGTTAAAGTTCAGCTGTCCGATCTTGCCAATCTGCCAGGAGCCGCCAAACAGTGTTTGCGTATAATCGTCAGAGCCGTTTGACTGCGCAAGGCCTGTGCCGCCGGTAAGGCTGCTGTAGTCATAGGATGGACGCTTGCTTTTTTCGATGTTGGCGTTAAATTTAAGGTTTTTCGTTGGGCTGTAATTAAAGCCCATCGTCATACCCTTTTCATTCCTGTTGAACCCAGGACTTTCGATCGCGGCAAAATTATCCCCAATGTTGCGGAAATTCCAGTTCCACGCGAGCTTGTCTTTAAAGAACCGCATATCACCGCGCAATTGAATGGCGCTACCGCTGAGTGACTTACTGCTTAGATCCAATGTGCTGCTCGCCATCTCAGCTGTGATTGTGCCTACCTTACCCAGACTGAAGTTTGCATCCGCTCCCATAACCTTGCGGTTTCCACCCGCCTGATTGTCGTTCTCTGGCGTGTACGTGATAAAAATCTTGGTGTCAGGCACGTAAGAGCCACGGATGAATACCTGATTAGGTAGATAGGGATTTACCACATAATCCGTACCATAAATCTTCGGAACCCCGTCGATAGTCAGTTTCATCGGCTTCAAAGGAGTAGCAATGGCGTTGCCTTTAGAATCTTTTGAAACACTAATGGCCACAGGATACTGAAGTACGTACGCCGTCGTTTCGTTCTGGTAGCCTGGGAACGGCTCAGTTCTTTCAGGTGAGGACGCATTGGCATTCGCACTCGTCTGCGAAAGGAACGTGAGACCAAATTTAGCGCTCTTGAGGAAATTCATGTCGGCGCGCCACCCCATCAGCGTGCCTGCCTGCGACTGATAACCGTAGGTCTCAAAGGTTACCGCGATTGTCTCACCCGTACCGATGATTAAGCCTTTAAGGAAGTCTAATCGACCGCTCGTAGGATCGAGCGTATAGTCGACACCTTTAACCATGTCGCGGTTATTTACCCGAACTTTTTCGCTGCCATCAACCACCTGTCCCGCGTACACATAATAGGGACCAGAAGAGTTGGCTCCCTGGAGAACAACCGTTCGTGTTTGGGCCTTGGTTTGGGAGAAGAGACTGGTTAGCCGCATGCCCTTGAAGACATCGGCTGAGAGCTGGATACCTTTAAGAGAGCGGTTAAAATCGAGAAGGGAGTTTCCGACTATACCGGCCTGGATGTCGCCAGCGTCAAACTTAAAACTCTTTGTGGCATAGTTCAGGGAAACGCGGTTATCCTGCGGGTTGCCATATAGCCTGTCGGTGTAGTGCGTTTCGAAATTGAGGATGCCGCCAATCTTGCCTTGAACGAGGAGATCGGTGTCGTTATATGTGCCGCCTGTACCGCGACGGCCATAATACACATCATTCTGATAGGTTTCGCTGTTGCCGCCAATCGATTCGGCGTGAAATCCTATTTTCTTCTCGCCGGTGATCTTGATGTTGGAGTTCATCTGACGTCCCAGCCGTTGGAACGTTGTGCCCATTGTGTCGAAGAATCCGAGGACCCCGCCCTTTGGCTTCTTTGACAGCGAACCCTCGGGCACTACCATTTGGCGGCCCGTCTTTGGATCGATGAAAACTTCTTTGGGCTGATTGGAGGTGTCTACCCCGGCAATTTTCCCGAGCGGGATTATCGAGGTCTCACGCTTGTGAGCCGGATCGCCCTTGCGCAACAGGTCCCAAATTGTATCGGAGCTGTATGCCGCCTGCTCGTTGAGCATAAGTATCGATGCAACGCTCAGGGCGTGAAGCGAGGCGAGACCAAGAGTGCGTTTCGTCATTGAGCTTCCTGAAGACTTACTTGAACGACTAGGGACGAACACGCCCGGGGTTAGGCGCAGACCGCATGAGACTTGCTAAATTGGCAGATCGGCAAGATAAACGGCTAATTCAGTATACAGTAAGGATTGCTATTCCGCAACCGCGCAAGAGTTGTTGTTAAAGACCTGATACAAAGACTATCCGCGCGCCGCCTGAAGCGCAAAATCCACGTTGGACAGCGCCAACTTGGTCATATTGCTTGAAGCCTCACGCAGTCGTCTCAACATCTCGCTGTCTTGATGTAAAGCGCTGGCAACGCGTTGGGAGGCTTCGGATGGCGTAAACGAAGATAACTCGATATTGTACGCATCCTGCCCGAGTCCCTTCATGAGTTGCGTCACTTTGGGATCATAACTGAAAGCGGTGATAGGCACGCCACCGGCGGCGGCGGCAAAGATGAGAGCATGCAGCCTCATAGCTGCCAGAGCGTTCAGCGAACCTACCAACCCGAGCGTTTCCTGCGGGCTAAGGGGCTCGTCCACAACAACTGCCCTGCCCCGCTGTTTCATCAGGTTAGCCACGTCATTTGAATAGTTCAGGTCATCCGGCGGCTGCATCGGAATGAAGACAATCTTGCTGCCGGTCTGCTCAACAATTCTATCGGCCGCCTCCGCAAAGAGATCCGGTCCCGGCGAACCGGGCACCCCCCATCGCCTCAATGCAAAACCCACTGTCTGCTCGTCTTTTATCCCCGCTCTCTCGCGAATTTCTGATATTCGCTCGGGGCTTGGAGCGCGCAGGGCGTAGGCCGGGTCCGCGGTCACTTCAATGGGTGGCTTGTTGACGCCAATACCTTTAAGCAGGTCTCTGGAAGCTGTATCGCGCACAGTAATGCATGAGACGCGGTTCGCCACCATTTTGGTGAGAACCTTGGAAATGGGCCTTCGCAACGGTCCAATTCCCTGCGCGTAGAACATAACCGGCACGCCGGCCTTCAGCCCCATTCTGACTATCGCAAGGTAGTAAACCAGAGAGCGGACACTCGTTGTATCCTGAAGCAGGCTGCCTCCGCCAGAAATTAGCAGGTCGCTGGCACGAAGCGTTTCGCGAACTATGGGAAAACGCATTCGATCTACGGCAGCAAGGCCGTGCCGCCGTTTGGTGTCGGCGGGGTCTGCGGAGAGCACTGTGAATGATGCGGCGCCCTCACCTGCTCGTATCCGAAACGATTCAACTATGCCTGCAAGAACCGCTTCATCACCCGTATTACCGCACCCGTAATAACCTGAAAGCGCGATCCGCAAGGGTTTATCCGCCATCAGTACTCAACACAGGTGTTGGCGTTACCGGAAAGGGAGAACGCGACGTATCCGCCGATGCCTGCGCCTCTGGGAGCATTCGATCCACAATCCAGTAGATCACCAGTCCGATCACAGCGCCGAATACCAATCCAGTAACGTCACGGATGAAGGAAAGATATAAAGGCGTGTGTGTGTGGCAAAACGTGTTTAGGATTGATACCTGCCCGATGACGCCCACTACGAAGAGTGGAATGGCAAGTTTGCGGCGTCCCCTAAACCAGAAGGCCAGGGCCATGATGAACGCCGGATGCCCGATGAGAAACTCTTTGGTCCTGGGTCGTACCGGCAACGCCTTATCGAGAAGTGCGCGGAACTTAAGTTCCATACCGGAGACGCCAACACCCGGCTCGTTTCCCGTTCTCGCTACTATCAGGGCAAACACCGCCAGGGCCACGAGCGCCATTAATAGTTGGCCGACCCTGGTTGGCTCCGATAGAAACGCCTGCGTCCTGGTCTTCAAACGCAGCCACTCTTCCGCCAGCTGGCGGTTGAGATACGGCAATCCGGTAATCGCAATCAATCCGATTATGAGCAGAGGCACAACGTGTGCGGCCTTAATACCCAGGAACTGATTGACCTTGACGATGAACGTAAGTGAGGCTAACAACCCTATTACGGAGACAATGCCCAATGCTGTTACCGCACTGGAAATAATTAATCCCTTAATTGCTTGCACTGCCGCGGCTGAACGACCAAGGGCACTCGATTCCGCTGCTTCCCCGTTCAAAATGTCGCGCCGCAGGCATGCAATGGTCGGATACACAAGTGCTGCAAACAGAGCCACCAACCGGCGTCCAGATTCTCCCATAAACATGGCTAGGCCAAAGCACAGCGCAGCGCTGACAATGAGGGTGATCCAGAGAAGCTTATCGGAAAAGGGCGCAATGCGAGTAAGGAGCAGAACGAGGCCGGCCGCGACGCTAATACCAATCACGCCGAACACAACAGAAGGAACACCAGTCTCGTCATACAGGTGTGCCGGGCCAAACGACATCTCATGCCCGCGTGCAATTCCTGTCGATATCTTGCCCAGATACTTGTCAGCGTTCGTTTTGATGACATCGTAATCGGCGGTCGGGAAGCCCGCCGTAGTCAAGAGTCGAATGTAGCAGAGGCGGATGTTTCGTTCTCGAGCAGCACGGACGAAGCGGTCAATAGCCTCATTCTCGTCCATTGTGGCCATTTCGCCTTCGCCAATACTATGTACGCGGACGAACTCACCCTTCAGCGCCGCACCAAGCTTTTCGTCGCCCTTCTGCTTACCAAACTCCACCTGGCCGTAGTTGATTCCGGACTGCTTTATGACCTCAGCGGCAGCCTTTTCCTGGCCGCGGAATCCGAGGACTTCCAGCCCCTGGAACACCACTGTATTCACACCCAGATCCTTGAGGGGCTTGAGAACTGCTGCCATGCGGTCCGGCTTAATGCCAGGGAAGTTGCTGATACGCCCGATCGGCTCCAGTCCTGCTTTATGCGTTACCGCAACGGCATCCGGATCAATTCCTATGCCTAGTGTGCGAATAACCGAATAGTCCGCACGTACGGCAAAGCCAGGCGGCTCCTTGTTATCCTTTGAGTTCGTATCCTCTTCGGAATCGTCCGTCGCTTCTTCAAAATAGGTGTCCTGCTCGGAGTCACGCCCTTCCGCGACAGTCAAACCTTTCGCCTGTAGACCAGCTTTGATCCGCTCGAATACCTCTGGCCGAGAAACAGAAATTGTCGCGCCAACTCCGGACCACTGCTGTACATGAAGGTCTCCCTGAGTTTCCAGGGACGCAAGTGTGTCTTCCGTGATGGAAAGGGAGGTCATGCCAGCGCTTTTGAAATGAGCTAGTACGGCTTCAAAGGGCTGGCCGGAGAGTTGGGAGATCTGCTTGAGCTCACTGTATTCTAGGGCAAGCTCTACGCGGCGGTTCTTCTGCTCAACGCCATATCGCTTAATGGCGGCATATAGACCGGCAACAAATCCGACGGCAATGAGGATGACGAGGAGAGGCGTAATGTTACGTCGCAAACGAGACCTTTCTAATACCGGCGGCTGGTTATAATAATCGCCGCGTTCACCTACTGCCCGGGAATTTCACGCTCGAGATCACGAACCATGAGGTCGAAAAGAACTGAAGCATTCTCGGGTTGAATCTTCAGTTTAGGATCTTTCATATCCAGAGGCTTTGCGTCTTTGGAATCGCCCTTTTTCGAGCGCTTTTGTTCAGTCCAATACTTTACAATCTGGTCCTGCGCCACGGCAAGGGCTGCATCCCCCAGTTCCAGCTTGCCGCGCATGGCAGCTACTGATGAGGGTTCGGCTCCCAGATAGTGCGCGACGATTCCAAGCGCAGCTTGATCGTCCGACGGTACCGATCGTGTGATGAAGTTCATTCTGCGTAGAGTGGTATCCAACTTGGACCGAGATATCTGCGTCAGAGCTTTGCGCGAATCGTTAACCGAGTCGTGTAGAGAGTCCTGCGCCGTGCTCACCTGAAGGTCAAGAATATTGATCTGACCACCAGTCAAACTCAGCGGAGAGCGATAAAAGCTCATGAGGCTATCCGCGGCGAGGTGAAGTGTTTTAGTAGCCTGCCGTGCGTCACCACCCTCGTTTCGGGCCTGCCGCAATCCGGCGGTCAAATCTTGCAATAGCGCGTGGCTAGACATAACCAGTCCATCGACCTGGCGGGCAGCAGCTCCATCCCCGTTTTCAACCGCGTGTTGCATAGCAATTCGAAGTCGGATCAACTCTTTGAGAGTGGAATCAGAAGCATCACGGGCCGATCGAAGGTTGCCACCAACCTTTGCCGCTTGGTCAAAACTCCGCGCCATGCGAACGAACTGCCTGAACTGCACGGTATCCCGGCGGCTCACATAGTTGCTCAAAGTCGCGAGGGAGCGCGCGGTCAACTCCAGCTCCGCATCAACATCCTTTTGCGATTCCGCCAGTTTGGCAAGATCCGTGTTCACTGTTTCCTGCGCTGCGGTCAGCTCTTCTGCGAGGGAAGCCAGCTGCTTGAGTTTGAGTTCTCGAGCCTCCATACTCAAAGGCGCGCGGTCTGAAGTCTGTGGGATTTTTACATAGGCATCGGCAAGACGCTGCTTGATTGATGCCTTTTCGGTCACATCCGGATCGAGTTTTAATGCCCGTTTGTACGCTACCGCAGCCTGACGATACAGGGATCTCTGCGCATAACCATCCCCAATAGCTGCTGCATTCGCAGCAGAATCCACCGTGCCTGGCTCGTGGCCTACACGCCGGATACGTTCAGCGGTTGGAGGGTGAGTTAGAAAATAGACCTCAAGGCTGGAAGGCTTCTCTTTCTCCGTGTCTTGCAGGCGCTGGAAGAACGTAATCATTGCGGTGCCATCGTACCCGGTGGCAGTCGCATTCTTTAAACCGCGGCGGTCAGCATCGTTCTCTTCATCGCGGCTGAATTTCAGCATTGCCAGTCCGCCGGCCAATCCACCAACAGTCCGCAGTGTCTCGGCATGAATGGCTTGAAAACCAACAAGCGCGAGCGTACCAATGAGCTGCGCGTTGAGCTGCTTCATGGCATGCTTACCCGCCACGTGGCCCACTTCGTGACCCATTACAGCAGCCAACTCATCTTCAGATTGAATGAAGCGGAGCGTACCCCTGTTGACGTAGATGTATCCGCCTGGCGCCGCGGTTGCGTTTACTTCGTCCGAATCGAGCACCTTGAAACTGTACTTTAAATCCGTACGGCCCGAAACCGCCGCCAGCCGCTGACCCGTTCGATTTACCCAACCGGCCAGCAGCGGATCTTCCACTACGCCATAAGTGGATTCGATCTCATCGGCGACCATGCGGCCCAGGCCCTTCTCAATATCTTTGCCGACATCGAGCCTGGCATTTGCGGGTAATACCGGGACAAGCGGCAGCAGCATGAGGGCGCTGAGGAACAGGGCGGTTTTTCTGCGAGAATTATGCATGATCTCCCCTACCTGATGTAGATATCGCCATACTCTGGCCGTTCGTCACGGTTCTGCTCCACAAGCCTGCGACCTCCTAATAAGATGATCAGGAGAATGCCCGCAAGGAAGCCCCCAACATGTGCCATATAGGCAACACCGCCGCCCTGCATGCCTCCGGAATGGAACCATGTTGCGTTGGCGAACTGCAATACGGCCCAAAATCCAATCACGATAACCGCCGGTACTTCTTGAACGGTTCCGATAATAAAGATTGGCACAATGGTCACAATCTCGGCGCGCGGGAACAGGATAAGGTAAGCCCCCATCAATCCTGCTACTGCGCCACTCGCTCCCACCAAAGGTGCAGTGGATGAAGGGCCGGTTGCCACATGCGCCATGGTGGCGATAATGCCGCTGGCAAAATAGAAGAGAATGTACTTAGGCTTACCAAGTGTATCTTCTACGTTATTTCCAAATATCCACAGATAGAGCATGTTCCCTGCGATGTGCATAAAACCGCCATGCAAGAATATACTCGTAAAAATCGTCGGCCAGGAATGTGCGAAATCGCGCGTGATCGCCGCTGGTATTAGACTATATTGCGCGGAGATTCCGCCAACAAAGTCAACGTACTGAACGCGGCGCCCAAGGTTGTCGATACCCGTCGCGACTACAACCTGGTGCCGCGTAAGGTAGTCGACGATATAAACGGCAACATTCGCCGCGATTAGCATCACGGTGATCAGGGGGAATCGCCGTGTGCGAATATTGTCATGCAGGGGAATCATTAATACTTCTCTACTGGCAATTCTATCATATCTGCGCTGCTTAAGCAACGCGCGCGCCGCAGTCCGTTAGCCGTTTTCCCCGGCACAAACGAGACGCTAACTCACCAACAATTGTTCATTTGAATGATCGGCTGCTATGGGCATGGATATTAAACGCCGCAATTGGCCGTACGGGTATACTATTATGCGTTAAAGAGGCGATTCGATGTAGTGTGAAACACTACATTACGAAATTAAACGTAACGAATCCGAGTCTCCCCCACTCACAATACTTATTGGCTGGCTGCATATGTTACAAAAAGTTCGCTTGACGCGCCCTTTGTGACATATATCACTCCGCCTGGAATAGGAATTAACAATGCCATTGGAAGAGATCCGCCGCGCCGCGCGTGATTTGCGTGCGCGAGTAAATCATCTCGGAGAACATCTTTGACCTTGCCGTGAGACAGCAAGAGTTAGAGGCATTGGAACGAAAGGCAGCTGACCCGGATCTCTGGCTGGACAAAGACGCAGGGCAAGCCACGCTTCAAAAGTTGGCGCAGGTGCGTGAAGGCGTGGAGCCGGTTCTCAAGCTGCAGCAGAGGACAGGCGACCTACTAGACCTGTTGGACATGGCAGCCGAGGAAGGCTCGGACGAGTCTCTTGAAGAGGAGCTCTCGGCAGAATCCCAGTCGATCTCCGAGGATCTAGATAAATTTGAGCTTGAAACGCTGCTCTCTGGCGAGTTTGACAACCATAACGCCATTCTAGAATTAAATGCAGGGGCTGGTGGCACAGAATCGTGCGACTGGGCGGCCATGCTGCTACGTATGTACCTTAGGTGGGCTCAAGACCACGGACATCAAGTTGAGATGGTTGACCAGGTTGTGGGCGAAGTTACAGGTTTTAAGAACGTAACATTCATTGTTCGGGGCCGCAATGCGTACGGTTATCTAAAAGCTGAGCGCGGCGTACATCGGATGGTGAGGATATCGCCGTTCGATTCCAATAAAAGAAGGCATACGTCATTCGCATCTCTGGACGTAATTCCAGAACTGGAAGAGGCGGAAGAGATCGTAATTAATCCTGACGATCTGAGAGTCGATACCTACCGATCAAGCGGCGCTGGCGGTCAGCACGTTAACAAAACGGATTCTGCGGTGAGAATCACACACCTGCCCACTGGGCTTGTGGTTACTTGCCAGGATGAGCGTTCTCAACAGAAGAACCGGGCCATGGCCATGAAGGTACTCCAGGGCCGGCTGATGGAACGCGAAATACGAGCCAAAGAGGCTGAAATGGCTGCCTTGAGGGGCGACCAACAGGCCATTGAATGGGGAAGCCAGATTCGCAGTTACGTTTTCGATGATAGGCGCGTCAAGGATCATAGGACGGGTCAGGAAACCGGCGACGTAATAGGCGTAATGGACGGCAACCTTGATCCCTTCCTGCAAGCCTTCTTGCAATGGCAGGGCAGAAAGACATAATAAGAAAATGCTGCGCTTTAGAGGCCGGCTAATAACATATGGTTTGATTTTGATGTCACTACCTGTCGCGGGATTTAGCACTCCTGCCGGCCGGGCGACAGTTGACGCCGCTGCTGATATACAGGTAACGGCCGAACTATCTACCAAGAATGTGCGTACGGAAGAAAGCAATCTGGCGGATGTTATTGCAGATGCGGTTAAGAACGTCGAGAAAACGGATGGAGCTTTTGTAGCTGCTTCCTCATTTACAGACTTAACCATCGCCAAAGGCAACGCCTCGGCGGACGACATACTGAAGGCTCTGGAATATAAAGACGACTCTATCGTGGTCGTAAAGCTGACGGGCGTCCAGATTCGCAAAGCCCTTGAACATGGGTTAACACTTCTGCCGCAAAAGAACAGCGCCTTCCTGCAGGTGTCCGGTATCTATGCAAACGTTGATCCTGCCGTTGAGAAAGATAAACGAGTCACCTCCCTGAGAGTCGGCTCTTCGGCGGTCAAGGACGACAAGACCTACACAATAGCCATGCCATCTCCCCTGGCTAACGGGGCGCTGGGGTATTTTAAGGTGTGGGAAAAGAAAGCGGTTGACCACGATACGAATAAGTCCCTGTCGCAGGCGGTTACAGACTACTTGACCAGTGTTAAGTCGCTGGGAGCGAAGAGTGAGGAACGACTTGCCATTAAACGCTAACACGTCACGCTTTGTCGATCGGAAACATGCACGGCCCGCCGCGGTAATACCGTTTGCGGGCCTTCTGACCGTGTTATTACTGGTGGGTTGCAACGGCGGGGTCAGCGGCGAGGCGATTAAGCCTTCCGGAACGGGTACTCCCACTGCGACACCGGATTCCAAAACCACGCCGGCTCCAATCCAGACGACAGCGCTGACTAAGCGCCCCGCTTTCGATGGCGACAAGGCCTACGCGATTCTGAAAAAGCAGTGCGAGTTCGGCCCCCGCCCGGTTGGCAGCGAGGCACACAGAAAAACGCGGGACTATCTGCTGGAAGAGATGCGCAAGTACGCCGACAAGACCTCCACCCAGGACTTTACGTATCGGGGTATGTCGCTGAGCAATATTGTCGGCGTGTTTAACCCGGAAGCGAAAAAGCAGATACTCTTGTGTGCACACTGGGACACACGTCCGCGTGCTGATATGGAGATCGACGACATCAAACGAAAGCAGCCCATTATAGGCGCAAGTGATGGTGCTTCAGGCGTGGCTGTGCTGCTTGAACTGGCTAGAATGTTCAAACAACAGAAGCCTGATGTTGGCGTTGTTGTAGTGCTGTTGGACGGCGAAGACTACGGCTTCTTTGAAAGAGATGAAGGCGTGCTTCTAGGCGCCAAATACCTTGCCCGCAACCACAAAGAGTTCAACATCGATTTCGGCATTCTGCTCGACATGGTTGGCGACAAGAATCTCGACATCTATCGAGAGACGAACTCACAGCACTATGCGCCGGATGCTAACGATAAGTTCTTTAAAGCCGCTGCAGACCTTGGGTTTGGCAAGTTCATTATCGATGATGAAAAGACCAACGTAACCGACGACCACATACCGCTCAACATGGCCGGAATCAGGACCATCGATATCATCGACTTTAACTATAAACATTGGCACACACTGGATGACACGGCGGACAAATGCAGCGCGGATTCCTTGAAAAAAGTGGGAGAAACAACCGCCGAGGTAGTCTACAGAGAGCATTAAAATTCCGCAATTTTGGATACGGAAAAGTAAGCGGCGCGCCGAGAATATTAACAGTTCTCGGCGCGCTTTTGCTTGTCAGGAACTCTAGCTTTAACGGCGTCGTTTAAATAGGTAGAAGTAGCAGTAACGAAAGCGTTCTGACAGGAGGATTCAACAATGCCATGGCGTGATAGCGATTCACGGGAAGCTCCGGCTTACGCCCCCTCGGACCTCAAGATTTGTGATCTTTGTGGCGCGTTGAATCTTGCCTCTAATCGAGAGTGCTTTGTGTGTAGATGGCACGGGAACTTCGACAGGAGATCAGAGATTGTCTCCAATGCCATGGAGCTGTTGGAGCGTAAGCATGGCCGCATCGACCTAGCGCTCGTCTCAAGTCTGCCCTGCCCGAATGCAAGCAAACAGAGCGGCCCAATGTCTAGACTGCAGTGTTTCTGGACGAGATTGGTGCAGAAGTTTTACAGCCGGCGGTAAATGATTGTTTGTAAACGAACTAAAATGCCAGCTGGTGTGGGCGGTCCCGCCCACACCTCGCATTCAAGCCCGATTTACTTCCCCCATCCCCTACCTCTTCAATCGAGGTCAGAGTATCCTCTCGAATTTCTATAGATACACTGAGCGAGAGATGGAGTCACATCCATCGGTATGGCGGCTTAGTGTTGCACCCCTCGTACGGTGGGTGAAGGCACGGAAGTATAGCCCGGCGTGGTTCCGGCAAATCCATAACGCCCAACAGCACGATCCAGCTGAGCGCGAGCGTTGTTGTAGTCATATAAGGCGTTGACTTGATTGCTCTGCGCCTGTGCGAGAGTGCTTTGCGCATTGCTCAATTCGAGTTGTGGAGAAACGGTCGGCAGCGCTGCGACGCCAGCGACATATCGGACACGCGCCAGGCGCGCTGCCTCGATGGCCTGCGCAACGCTGGCATTCGCAACAACTATGCGTGACCGCGCCTGCAGCAGCGTGATGTACGCCTGCTGAACGTCCAGCATTGTCCTATCAACCGCCGTCCGCCGGTTTACTTCGGCTACAGCCACGGCTCCACGCGCCTCTTCCACACGCGACTTTGCCAGTCCGGCGTCAAATACAGGAATGCGGATTCCCAGCGTCGCGGCGCCAACATTTTTGCGAGTGAATCCCGCTGCATTCGCAGAGTACATGTCACTCACTGTGAGACTGAGTGACGGATCGCTGCTGCGGCGAGCATAGATCACACCCTTATGTGCCGCTGCAATCTGCGCATCCTCTTCCAGAATCTCAGGGCGCGTCTTCATCGCTTCGTCAATGAGCTTATCAAACTCCGGTCCGAAGTCAAGCGATTCCGTGACAACGTTTGAAGCTGGACGATCGACCGGGGGAATCGCCGGCACTGGAACGGGACGCTTTGTCTGGATGTCCTGAAGAGGTTTATCCGGATTCTTCACCGGTGGCGTAACGTCGAAGACTGCAGGCACCACCGGTGCCGGAGATACACCCGGCGGGTACTCAACAGCGTCGGTTTCGGCTAGGATTAATGGGCTTCGAATATCGATACCCATGGTGTTCTTCAAAGCGGCCAGTGATAAGCTGATCTGGGAGCGAGCGTCGATAACGCCTTGCTGTGAAACAGCAACATCACGCTCGGCGGTGATAACGTCGAATTTGGGAGCAATGCCAGAAGCAAACTGCCGGTTGGCATCGTTAAGGCGGGCAATGGAGTTATTCAAATTGTCCATCGCCACAGTATATTGCGCCTGCGCTCTGAGCGCGTTGTAGAAGGCAGTCTTCACGTCGTAGACAATCTGGTTGCGAACTCTGTTAACGTCGATGCGCGCAGCAACCTCCGCAAACTCAGCCTGATTGACCGCCGCTCGTATCACGCCCGTAACGTCAATAGGCAGGGTAATAGATCCGGTTACGGTCGGGTTGAACTGAGGTGTAATGACAAATGCACTTGGACTGCCTGCGCCGCCCCCGCCAAATGCGCTGAGGTCGGCCGTTGTTGCATCATCAAAGTAGGTCAGGTCCGCATTGATTCCGGCTTGCAATCCGCGCTGGGATCGTGCCTGCCCAGTTCGTCCATGGACCTGCACCAGTTGCGCCTCAGCTAGCGCGAAATTGCGGTTTGTATACAACGCAACGGCCACCGCTTCACGCATAGTGAGGGGGTGTTCGTTCAGAAATCCACTAATCGCCTTCAAAGGTGGAGAGACCACGAGAGGGTGATCGGGTTTGGGGCGCGATTGTGCTGAAGAAGGAACTGGAGATTGCAGTCCGACCGGCAAGGGTCCTTGTGGTAAGGCCAGCAAGCCCAGTGGAACGGATTGCGAACTCCGTTGGTCATTACCAGCTGGTGTCTGATCCGGACCGGTATTCTGCGCCGCCGCTGGGACGATAACCAATTTCAAGCTCAAACAACCCGCCAACACTAGTATCTGCAGTTTTTGGCTCATCTGCCGCCTCCCATGCCTGTTAATTCCTTGGATGCTTCCACCAGATCGAACAGCTAAACGTCCTGACCTGACTCAAACAAACGCCAGAGACGATAAGCGCCGTCCTCGGCGATCGACCTGGCATAACTTTCAAACGTTTAAGAAAAGCCGCAAGTTCCACATCAGCGCTATACACCGTCTATGAGATTGGGTGCATTGATAGTTGAGCACCTCTACCGTCCAATGCCCCTGCCCTGATCTGTTATTTTTTGAATGCAAAATTCCAAATTTACAAGGTTTGAATGGGTCGGAGACACAGATTTCAAATAAAACCTAATTTTTCTGAACTCTCACGCGGATTTGCTTCGTAGTGAGTCTAACATGCCGTATGTTGGTCAACTTGCTTGTACCGCCGGATCAGATCACTTTGGGGGATGAAAGCGTATGATTTGCGCTGTATGTGGCGCTCCTGTTGAACGGAGCCGCGCACATTGTGCGATTTGTGGATTTGCGAAAAGCGACAGCACCACCAAGCGCTGGGATCGCGAACCGGAATCCAACGCCTATGAGGATATGGGCCATGCACTTGAGCCTGAGGAGACGCTTCTCGGCGTAACGAGGGGCAAAATAGCGGGCACATGGAAGCGCCCCCTTTCCTTCCAACCACAGGCACTGCTGTCACCCTATGTGAACCTTGGCATCACGGACGACAAACTCATTCTTCAGCCCGTTCACTCATCCAATGGCAGGGCAGTCAGCGATAAGGGCTCGGCGATTCTCCTGAAAGAGATTACGGGCATCACATTATCCGATGCGGATCCCATGGAATCCGGACGCACGGCGCGGTTGGTTGTGCATGTGAAAGATGGAGAAGGATTCCGTTTACGTGCCTCCGGAAGATTTGCCGAAGGCGCGAGAAACCTGGTCGATGTCTGGCAGTCGCTGACAGGCAAAGTGTCGCGAACTCATCATCCAGAGAATGAATGCAACCATTGCGGCCGCGAATTGGACAGGCCGTACAAATTCTGCCCGTTCTGCGGGCTTGAAACAGATACATCCGGAGACTGATCCCACATGACGACCACTTCCGCCCGGCCACCAAAGGACTCTGTTCGCGAACGGATTGCGTTTCCGGACTTAAGCCCCACAGCGTTTGAGCATCCGATGGATCGCTCCGCCCTGGAAGCGTTGCGCAAGACCCCCGGGCTCGATATTCTGTTCAAGAAACTTGCTTCGCTTCATTTTGAGCGTATTGTACGCCTTCATTACACAGCGGACAGCCTTCGCCTTTCACCGCTCCAATGCCCGAAAATATACAATCTAATGCGGGAATCAGCGGCCGTTCTGGACGTGAAAGAACCTGAAGTCTATCTGTTTCAATCTCCAACCCCAAATGCAATGGCGGCGGGAATGGAGCGCCATACCCTGATGATCACTTCGTCCCTTGTAGACATGTTGAATGAGGACGAGCTGAGAATGGTCATCGGTCATGAATTAGGCCACATTAAGAGCGGCCATATGCTCTATCGCACGATGGCCATATTCCTGGGTCTGGTGGGACTGGTAGCTGCAAGAAACCTACCCTTTGTGAATATCCTGACTGAAGTTATGATGTACGCCCTTTACGACTGGTCCCGAAAAGCGGAGTTCACTGCTGACCGGGCAGGCCTCCTAGTGGCTCAGGATCTGGATGTGGCACTCAGGCTGAAGATGAAGTTGGCCGGTGGCCGGCATGCCCTGGGCGATCAGGCCAGTGTTGAGGAGTTCTTGAAACAGGCGGACGACTATGAGGATATGGATTCAAGTCTGCTGAACATCTACTACAAGTTTGACATGACGCGATTCCAGACTCACCCCTTCCCTGCTCTGCGTGCAAGGGAACTGCATCGTTGGTACCATACCGACCAGTATCACAGTATTCTGAGAGGTGAATACCCAAAATTACATGCCGCAACTGAGCGGCGCTGCACCAAGTGCGGTGCGTCTACCGACAATCCACTGTTCCGCTTCTGCCCGGATTGTGGAGAACCATTGTGATAGTAATGGGACCCTGATAATTCAGGTTCCCTTTACTTTTGTATCCTTTGCATCTCCAATAAGAGCATCCAGAGTTTCGTCCGGCATGTCGTCAAACTGCTTCAGGAACCGATCGCGCTCCTCCCGGTATTTAAGCCCCATCTCGCGCCGCATTTTTGCTTGAACGTAGCGTGCCTTATCCTCACGTGTTCTGCATATGAGCCTTGGCACGCCCACGGGCTTGTTATCTTCCATGGCTACCATGGTGAGGTGGCAGGAGTTGGTGTGGCGGACCGCGCCCGTGGCAATGTTCTCAGAGAAGACGTCAATTTCAACTTCCATGGAGCTGCGGCCGACATAGTTGATGCGCGCGGAAAGATTCAACAGCTCTCCTACGTGCACCGGTTCGTAGAAATCCACCCTATCCACTGCGGCTGTTACGCATATAGTCTTGTTTGAGTAACGGGCCGCGCAGACATAAGCGGTGTTATCCACCAGACGCAATACATGACCGCCATGAACATTGCCGAAGAAGTTGGCCCATTCAGGTGTCATGAGCTGCGATACGCTGACTACAGTTTCATCGGCATACTTAAATTCCGCCATGCTATTTTGCCGGGTAGATGGTGTTTATGAGATCAGCTAACCGGTAACCGGCGAGGGCGATTTGTCGGAAACAGGTCTGCTGGGTCTTTTTCTTGTACTCTTCGGTTGGCTCGGCACCTTCCGTGGTTGCATAAACCTGGGATTGAGCCAATGCCGATCCCTCTTCGACCCACTTGTGATACGAAGTCTCAGACAGATTTTGGAAACTGGAGGGAGGGTTGTCTTTGGTGGCCCGATCCGAGTATCCGTTGATGGTCTTCTCACCTTCGGAATCCATCGGACGCTTAACATCCTCAAACAGACCGGCAGCGCTATCCCAGTACGAATGGAGGTTTCTTACGCGTCCGGCTTTAACGGCAAAATCGTTACCACCCCGGTCTCCCTTCGGAAACGCTTTCGTAACCCGCGCGGTACAGTGCAACGGTTGATGCACATCGCCAACAAAGTGAATAAGGAACTTTAACGCTCTTGCCTTCTCACTATCAGGCGCCTTTGGGCTCTTAAGTGTTTGAACGCATTGCCCAATCGCCCACTCAACATTGCCGGTTCTTTCGATGGCCGGTAACGGAGAGTTATCCGGGCTGAACGGAATATCCAGGTAATGCCACTCATCGTGCGCATGAATTCCCATGGATTTAATGTCATCCGCCCATGCAGACGCCGTAACGAAGGTCTTGCTTTCCGGCAAAGCATTGAACGTTAGCAACCTATCGACCTCCGCCTTCGCTGTTGCATTTAGCCTCTGATAAGCAATGTTCGCGACAACCATGTGGCCCGTGACCCACCAAGCAAACGCGGGTCGAACCAGCATAGCCATCAGAATCGCTGACAGTAGTAGTGATTTACGCACAACTGCTCCTTAATTAGCTTCCCCGTTAAACGAGGGCTGGTTGGTAATAGCGATACTGACGGTGTATCACTGCGAATCTTTGATCCAGGCATGGGCTGGATCGTCTGACCATGCGCCATACTTGCGCACTTCTCCAGCAAGGGCCCAGAAGTAGTACAGCTGGTATCCGGGAGCTGCTACAACAGGATGGTACCCCTTCGGCAGCACAACCACATCGCCGGACTTTACGGCATAGGTTTCGTTCAAGGATTCCGAATCGTCCGGACCAGTGTACACGTGCTGAAGACCGAATCCCTGAGGTGGATCTGTTAGATAGAAGTAGACCTCCTCCATCGGAACCTCGCCAGTGTCTCCAGCCTGATCGTCATACTTGTCATGCTTGTGAGGTGGTGAACTCGACCAGTTTCCTGGCGGATTGAAGGTCTCTCCAACGATGAGCCTGTCGGCCTTTATGTGTTCACCGACGGAAGTGTGGACCGTTCGCCGCCAATTGTCCTTGCCAACGCAACGTGTATGCGCTTCATCTGGACACATTAGTGCTGGAGGGTGTTTGTTCTCAGCAGGCGCACTGACCAGTAGACTATCGAATGTCTCCGTTTCGGCATAGATGCTTACGGATGCATCCCGCGGAATGTAGACCATGGTCGGTTTGCCTTCAAATACGTTCAAACGACCGCCGATCTCCGGGAAGGTAGCACTCTGGCTGCCTGCTTTGATGTTCACGGTACAACGTCCACCAAGAATGTCGAGCACCCACTCGCGTTCGCCCGTATCAAATAGATACTCGCAAGTGCTTGCTCCCAGGCGCAAGCGGTAGACATTCAGCCATTTGAGGGGCGCGGTCTCATGACAAACCAGTTTGACAACCGGTTCATCAGAATCAAAAGAGGGATAGTGTAGTGTGGGCACGGCTAAGCTCCTAAACCAGGCGACCTCTTATCCAATTGGACGACAGGAAAGAGATCCGTAAAAAGTGTATTATGCATTCAGATTACGGCAGTTCGATGGTCGATCCCTCCTCGGTCCGACGCACTTCGATTTATCAGGAGCCACTCTAATGCGCATCCTCCGTATAACGTTCCTATCCTATCTGGTGATTGCAGCAACTGCAGCGTACCCGTTGATAGCCCTGGCACAAACCGCAGGCCAACCGGTGCGTGCTGAGCATGGAATGGTTGCCAGCGCGCACCAGCTGGCGTCTGAGGTGGGCGCACAGATTCTGAAAGATGGAGGAAATGCAGTCGATGCGGCGGTTGCCGTGGCGTTGGCGCTGGCAGTCGTATATCCCGAAGCCGGTAACCTTGGTGGCGGAGGCTTCATGCTCATTCGTATGGCAGATAGCCGTACAGTTGCCATCGACTACCGTGAGAGTGCGCCCGCCGCAGCCACACGTGACATGTATGTGGATGCAAATGGGGCTTTGATTTCCAATGCCTCCCTGGTAGGCTATAAGGCCTCGGGAATACCCGGTACCGTAGCGGGATTGTCTCTTGCCCTGGATAAGTACGGCTCTATGAAGTGGGCGGACGTTGTAAAGCCTGCTCAAAAACTGGCCGCGGACGGTTTCATCGTCAGCGGCCGCCTCGCTCGTGGTTTGCGCAACGACAAGAATCTGGCGAGTTTCCCCGAAAGCAAACGGATTTTCCAACGGGATGGTGACTACTACAAAGAGGGCGAGCGGATTCGCCAGCCTGAACTGGCGGCGACATTAAAGCGGCTCGAAGAAAAAGGGCCTCGCGAGTTCTATGAGGGAGAAACGGCCCAGATACTGGCTGCCGATATGAAGGCAAATGGCGGCCTCATTACTCTCGAAGATCTGAAGCGATATAAACCAGCGATGCGCACACCTATCAAGGGGACATATCGCGGTTACGATATCATCACCATGCCGCCGCCCAGTTCCGGTGGCATCGCGCTCCTCCAGATGCTCAACATGCTCGAATCATACGACCTTAGCCGAATGGGATTCGGCAGCACCGAATACTCCCATCTGCTCATAGAAACGATGCGGCGAGCATTTGCTGATCGGGCAGAATTTCCTGGAGACCCTGATTTCGTCAAGGTTCCTGTATCGGGACTTACCTCCAAGCAGTATGCCAAAACGGTAGCCGCCACCATCGATCTGAAAACCGCAACACCCAGTGAAAAGATAAAGGCGGGCAATCCTACCACGTACGAATCAACTCAAACCACTCACTTTTCCGTGGTTGATGCCAAAGGCAATGCCGTTTCCAACACGTACACGCTTAACATGACTTTTGGAAGCGGCGTGACCATCGGCAAAGCCGGCTTCCTCATGAACAACGAGATGGACGACTTCACCAGCAAGCCCGGCACACCAAACGGCTTCGGACTGATTCAAGGAGAAGCGAACTCGATCGCTCCCGGCAAGCGACCGCTATCTTCAATGACGCCGACGATTGTCCTTAAGGACGGCAAGCTGTTTATGGTAGTGGGTAGCCCGGGCGGTCCAACAATCATCAACTCCGTATTGCAGGTCATCCTGAATGTAATTGACCACAAGATGAATATCAAACAGGCCGTTGAAGCGCCGAGGCTGCATCACCAATGGATGCCGGATATCTGTAATTACGAACGGATGGGATTTACTAAAGAGGTGGTGGAGGCGTTGGAGCGGATGGGACACAAACTGCAGAGACGGAGTGGCTCCCAGGGAGATGTCGAATCCATCGCGATAGACCCAGTCACGGGAAACCGGCTCGGCGCATCAGACCCCCGCTCGCCAGACAGCAAAGCGGTCGGACACTAAATACGTTTCAATTATTCTAGAACCACTTATTAAGTGGGGCTAAAATAATATTATTGGCAACGATGAAAACAGTCACCTTGCGCCAAATACTGCTATTATATGAATCATAAACTTCCGCGGTCACGAAGCCGGGCGGATATATTTTAAAACCTGATGAGTTCAGAACAAGTCCCAGAACGAAATACGGAAAGAAACCTCCGCGTAAACGGCATCTTCGCCGGCGCAATTGTCACGGGCGTGGCCGTATTGTCAATTCTGTTCTCAATCCCGTATCTCACCAGTCCCGAACAAAGCGCACACGCCTTCCCCGCCAACAAACACCACATGGCCCCATCCGCAATTCCTTCAAGCTCTATCATCAAATAGGCCTGCCACTAGTTCTATTCATAATCCTCAGGCGTACGGATCAAATTCCGGACCGAACATCCTCTTTCCGAGTTCCTCTATAAGGGCTTCAGCCTCTTTGTTCTCACCCGCCTGTGCAAGCCTCTCGATCTCGTTGTAGGTCTCAAGGTTCTTTCCAGTCAAAATAACAAACTGAGGGCCATGTCTAATTACCGGCTTGCCTGCCATGAGGGTGAGTGCTTTGGACTTAAGAGTTCTTGTTAGTGGCATCAGTTGCTCCTTGTCGAAATGGTGTTTCGACTACCATTCTGCATCGATAAATTTAACTTTACTTTCCTGATCCGGCCTTACATCACTGCGATCGTTTGTCACATCTTTCCCCCCACGGGCCGCCTTCGAAGCATCTTTTCCAGTCGCATGGATTGGAAGAGTTACGCTGCGGCCAAATGTGGAAAGCGAGGCATCCGCCTGTGCGCGAACGGGAAAGTGTACCGACTTATCATTTTTTGTACCGGCCGACAGATAGGCTGAGTCCTTCGCCAGCTTTTCGAGCAGAGGCACATCAGCTTCATCATGGATCAGCCCTATGGCGAGTGCGGCGGCGCAGCGGACACGCCAGTTTTTGTCGGTCGCGGCATCATGGATCAACTCCATAATCGTGCGCGATTGAACGGCGCTAATGCTGTTGGCCCGCAGTGGCACATTGAGCAACTGGCTCGTCACTCTATCCGTCGCAGGCCGGCTGTGGATAATTCCCAGCGCGGCAATGGCCCGGCTGCGCAAGTATCTGTCGCTGGATTCCGCCAGCGTGCAAAACAAGGGGAATAATCGAAAGGTCGCCCGCCTCGTCAGGCAGTCCATTGCCGAATACTGATATTCAGAGAGTAATGGCAGCTTAGTAGGCGCCTGGAGGATTCCGATAAGGGCTTTATCCACCTCTTCGCCGTAATGCTCCAGATAACTGTTACCTGCCTGCCAATAGGCGTCGTTTCGCTCCGGATTCAGCAGCAGGGACATGGCTGCTGCAAACGCTTCCTTCTTCTGGCTACCCTTCTGTATACGCATAAATGACTGGTAGCGCGTTTCCGCCGGAACGTATTGCGTTAACTTTCCCTCTTTACGAATGATGGACACTCCATCCGCCTGCGGATTCCACGACAGTCCGGTAGCCGCAACCGCGAACCGAGTCTCCTCGCTTAATGCAGGCCCCTTCCAATTGAGCTTTTTCGCAGCATCCAACGTCTCTTCTCTAAAGAGCGTGGTAGCAGTTGTATCACGCTCAACGGACATGGAACGGACTGGAGAAGTGAGCAGCAGAGGAGATAACAATACGATTGCCTTGGCGATAAACAAAGAAAAACTCCGATTCAAAGAGGTAGTCGAATGAACTAAATAACGTCTTTCGGTAGATTCACCTTTCCAATTAGACGATCCTCCGTTAGGTTCGTTCGTGGTTTATTCACCTTCAACAGACCAACTTCTACTACTAATTCAGGGCGGAAACCGTTATAATTCAGTTATCGTATGAATAGATGTTCATATGTTGTGGGAGAACTGATATGCCTGTATTGGAAGCTCGGGACGTTGAGGTTTGCGACGTACCGCTAGTCGATCCGGACTGCGTCGCGCGGCTAAGAGATAAGCTAACGGATGAAGAGACCTCCATGCGCCTTGCCGAGACGTTTGCAGCTTTGGCAGACTTTACCCGCCTGAGAATTATCGAAGCGCTTTCTTACGAAGAGATGTGCGTTTGCGATCTGTCAGCTTCCCTTAACTTGAAGCAGTCAGCCACCTCCCACCAGTTGCGTATCCTGCGAAATCTGCGTCTCGTCAAGCATCGACGGGCGGGCCGTCTCGTCTACTACTCGCTTGATGACGACCACATTCGAAGTCTCTTCGAACAAGGGCTAGATCACGTTCGGGAGGATCGCCGCAGATGAGCACTACCACCCAAAGCCTTCAACTTCCCGTCATTCTGCCTTCCGGCCCAGAGTGCGAGCGGTGTGTTGCCCGCCTGCGCTCCGCTTTAGAGCATATCAAAGGTGTCGCCGGTGCATCCGTTGATTCCACGACGGCAACCATTCATGTCGCTTTTGATCCGAACGTCGCCACTCTCTCTCGTATCGAGCAGGAGGCGCGACGCATCGGCGCGGAGATGGCATCGCAGATTGACCATAAGACCATCGACATGCGCGATCTCGACTGTCCGGATTGCGCTTCCAGTATCGAGAAAGCGGTTACTCGACTTCCCGGTGTACTGTGGGCGGGAGCGAACTTCGCGTCCGCACAGATTCATGTGGAATACGATCGCAAGACTGTAACACTCAACCAGATTTGTCGCGCGGTGGAGGGGCATGGCGTTCGAGCTTGCCCGGTAGGTCCTGCTGCTGCAGGCAAAGAAGATGCGGCCTCGACCACACCAAGTCCAATCGATTGGTTGCGTAACAATCGACGGCTTGTTAACTTTGGCCTGGTAACCGTGCTCATGGCAATGGCGTGGCCACTGCCCCACAATGTGCAGGCCACTTTACTGCTCGCAGCTACCGTCTTGGGCGGTTGGCATACAGCATTTGGCGGTTGGCGGGCCGTGAGAGCCCGTGCCCTGGACATGAACGTCTTAATGACGCTTGCGGTTATTGGAGCTGCCGCCATAGGCGACCTTTGGGAAGCGGCTTCGGTGGTCGGCCTCTTCAATCTGGGCAACCTGCTTCAGGCAGGCGCAATGGAGCGAACCCGCGCGTCGATCCGCAATCTTATGTCGCTGGGTCCAAACGTAGCGCGGGTACGTAGAGGTTCGGCAGTCGTTGAAGAGCCTGCCAACAAGCTGTCTATTGGTGACCTGGTATTGGTCAATCCAGGTGAGCGAATTCCCGCGGATGGCGAGATCATTTACGGCCGTTCGGCCATCAATGAAGCGCCGATTACTGGCGAAAGCATGCCACGTGACAAAGGTCCTGGTGATGCCGTATATGCCGGAACACTCAATGGAACGGGAGCCCTGGAGATCCGTGCCACCGCCGCCGCGTCCGACACCACTCTTGCCCGTATTCTTCATCGTGTCGAAGAAGCGCAAGCTCAGCGTGCTCCTGCGCAACAGATGATCGACCTGTTTGCTAGTAAGTACACTCCCATTGTCGTAAGCCTGGCTGCAACCGTAGCCGTCATACCGCCTGTCGTTCAAATTGTGGCCGGTCATCCTGCCGCGTGGTTTGCATGGTTCTTGAAAGCTCTCGCTTTACTGATTATCGCGTGCCCATGCGCACTGGTGATCTCGACACCTGTAGCCATCGTAACCGCTATCGGCAGCGCTTCTCGTCGTGGCGTTCTCATTAAAGGCGGCGCGTTTCTGGAAGAGGTCGGACGGCTTCGCGCGCTCCTATACGACAAAACGGGCACGCTGACGCAGGGCAAGTTTCAGGTTTCGGAAGTGGTGGCACTGGGCGCTCTGAACGAATCCGAAGTGATCGCCATCGCAGCGGCCATCGAATCCCGCTCCGAACATCCATTGGCCCAGGCGTTCGACGACGAAAACCATCACCGAAATGGCCACCACCATCTCGAACCTCAATCGTTCGAAGCGGTCTCAGGCATGGGCGCAAAAGCCATGGTTGAAGGACGGGCCTACATTATTGGAAATACTCGCATGATGGCCGCAGAGAGTGTTTCCATATCAGCGATTGAAACTCAACTTTCGAACCTTGAAGAAAGCGGAAAGACCGTCGTCATTCTTGCATCAGGTTCAGAGCCACTCGCCTTGTTTGCCCTGGCAGATACTCCTCGAACTGAAACAAAAGAGACCGTACAACAGCTGGGCGACCTGGGAATCGCGCATCAGGCGATGTTGACCGGTGATCAGGAACGATCTGCGGCTGCTGTGGCTCAGACGGTTGGATTGAAGGAGTGGTCGGCGGGATTGCTTCCCGATCAGAAACTTCAGATTGTGCGTGATACACAGGCCCGGTACGGCTCGGTGGGAATGATTGGCGACGGCATAAACGATGCCCCCGCACTTGCTGCTTCCAGCGTGGGCATTGTGATGGGAGCTGCGGGCAGCGATACCGCCATGGAGGTTGCGGACATCGCCCTGATGGGAGACAGCCTATCCCGGCTGCCTTTCTTGATCCGCCTTAGCCGTCGTTCAGCTGCTATTATTCGGCAGAACATCGCGTTTTCGCTTGCGACCAAGCTCGGCTTGATTGCAATGGCGCTTACCGTGGGACTACCGCTGTGGCTCGCGGTTATGGGTGACGTGGGCGTATCCTTACTGGTAACGCTGAACGCGCTGAGGTTAAGAAGCTAGAACGGAACCGGTAGCACGGTCGAGTTTTCCCCAGATTGCATCCAGCCAGTCAACGTGCTCTGGTTTCATCAGGCAAGAGCGTAAACAGGTAACGGTGGCAGACGTGCCAGCATTCCAGGCATTCCCAAAGAAGCTTGCCGGCAGGTTTGCCACTGCCAGATGCAGGTCGTCTGCCGCTGATTCCTCAAAAATCTCCCGTGCCAGCCGTGATGACTCCTCAATAGTAGTGGCATTCACAACCCATACAACGATATCCAGCTCCGGTTCCAAGACCGCAATGAATCGATGGTCCTCGCTTAACCTGCGGTGAAGCTTTACAGCAGCATTCCGGCAATTAGCCAGCATTCCCGCAAACTCTCCTCCTTTAACAAGAGGAAACAGGCGTTGCGTTGCCCATAAAGCGACGGCAGATGCTCCGGCCCGCGAACACTCCAGGCTGATCTCACCCAGGTGAAGCTCGGCGGATGAGAAGTAGGTGTAAGGAGAATCGTGTTTATAATGCGCACCAACCGACGGATCGCGGAATAGCACGCAGCCGCACCCATACGGTTGAAGCCCATGCTTGTGGGGATCTACCACAATTGAATCCGCATCAGGTATTCGGCTGTATGCTTCGACTGTAGCCGGTGGCAGTGTATGCACCAAGGCGTAGTAACCACCGTATGCCGAATCAACATGAATACGAAATCCATACTTTGCCTGAAGCTCAATTATCTGTGGCAGCGGATCGCAGGATCCAGTAGCGGTTGTTCCAAGGGTAGCCACCACCGTCCCCACCCCACCCTCTTGCAGCTTGGCTTCCAGGGCTTCGAGGTCCATCCGCGCTAAACTGTTAACCGGAATCGATTCAAATGGCAAGCCCAGCACGCCACAGATTCTCGAATGGGTGTAATGCGCTTGAGATGAGGCTACGACTTTCTTTCCGCCGGTAACCTTTCCGGCAATCCACAGCGCCTCCAGATTTGCCATTGTTCCACCGCCCGTGAGGTGCCCGAGGTGGGTGTCCCAGCCAAACATCCTCGCAATCTCGGCGACAGCTTCTCTCTCCATCGCAGAGCTAGCGCGCCCCCCATCCAAAGCGTGGTTGTTTGGGTTTACATATTGCGCCAGCTGGTAGGCCAAACGCGCTACCTCATGCGGTGGTTTGAGCATCTGCCCAGCATAAAGCGGATGAGGATATGGGTAGTTGTCTTTTAGGCGCTCGGCTGTCTCAACAAGAACCGCTCGCATCGCATCCAGTGGCACATCGGATTGAAAGGCGGTAAGTTCGGTGAAGCCATCTTTCAAATGAGTTAGAGCGTGTTCGAGCAGTTGAAGACTGTTAGAATCAAACATTGATATCCGTTTATGAGTTAGTGGAGGCGGGCAGCCTATTGTCCAGGACTCTACGAACGGCAGCTCCCAGAGACACGGCTGTATACGGCTTTGATATGAGCTCAAAAGGACAGTTCATCTCAGCGTCTAGGTTAACTACTCTATCCGTGTGTCCTGAGGCAAGGAGAATCCGAAGGCTCGGTCGTTCTGAGTGTAGCCGTGCAGCCAATTCGACCCCGCCCATCTGCGGCATGAGCACATCCGAGGCAAGCAAATGCACCTCGTCATCATAGCCTTCCAGGACTCTTAGAGCATCAACACCGTTGCAAGCCTCAAGTACTTGATAGCCCAGACTGCGCAGCGATCTCACCGCTACATCCCGTACCTGAGGTTCATCCTCAACTACGAGAACTGTCTCTGAGCCACGTGGACTAGAATGTACGACCGCATGTGTGATCGAATTGGCCACGGGGTCAGCTACTTTGGGGAGGATTATCTCAAATGTCGCCCCTTTACCCGGCTCGCTAAACACGCGAATGTGGCCGCCCGATTGTTTCACAATGCCGTAACAGGTAGCAAGACCAAGACCAGTCCCTTTGTCCCTTGTTTTCGTCGTAAAGAACGGCTCAAATATGCGATTAATAGTGTCGGAATCCATTCCGCGCCCATTATCTGTTATCTCCAACAGAATGTACTCACCGGCTGAAAGTCCACCAAAATTCGTTGCATCCTGGGCGCCGATCTCCAGAAGGCTGGTACCAATCTTCAAACAACCACCGTTGATCATTGCGTCTCGTGCGTTAATAGCGAGATTCACAATGACCTGCTCAATCTGACTGGCATCCGCCATGATGTGCAGAGCATCGTCTGAAACCATGGTCTGCAAGTCGATATCGCTGCCAAGAAGCCGCTGCAGAATGTCGCTCATGCTGGTAACCAGCTTATTAACCGAGATAACTTTCGGCTGAATAACCTGCCTTCGGGCAAATGCCAGCAGCTGTTGTGTAAGGCTGGCCGAGCGCTCTGCTGCTTTCAACACCTGCTCAATACTATCATGAGCGCTCGATTCGGGGTCCAACTCGTCCTTGGCAAGCGTTGCATACCCTAATATAGCGGTTAGCATGTTATTGAAGTCATGCGCCACACCGCCGGCAAGCAAACCAATGCTCTCCATCTTCTGTGCCTGCAGCAGATGTTCTTGCATGGCCCGGCGTACCGTAATGTCACGCAGCACTCCAAACGACCCAACGACCTTGCCTTCGGTGTCAAAGACAGGGACAGAAGAATCGGAAAGCCAGCGTGTCTTCCCATCGAAAGCGTGTATCTTATATTCTGCGTCCCAGCTTTGTAATTTGCCGGCGACCATGAGTTCAGCAGCTTGACGTTCGGTGAGTCCCTCCGCGGCTCCATGCATTATCGCCTCGGCCATCATCTCTTTGCCCCAATGACGAAGAGTCATGTCACCCGAGTCGACTCCGGTAAGCGCCTTGATTCCCTCGTCTATGTGGACGTAACTACCCGTCGCAAATTCATGTTGGTAGACAACATCACCGACGTGAGCAATGAGGCGACGGAATAGCTCTATCCTCTCACGCAAAACAGCCTCGGAGTCGCGATAGGCTGCCAGTTCCGCACGAAGTTTCTCGTTCTCGACCGTCAGGTCATTGATGGTTTGTTTGTCGTCATTCATGATTAAGCCGGGTGGTGTTGTGAAAGCGCAGAGAAGAAGAAATGCGGTTAAGGAGATGGTTGCTCTGTTTTGCCTTTGGCCTGCAGAGAATGGAAGGAGGCTGTATCATCAAACGAGCCTACTCCCAGTTTACCTTTTAGAAACGTCTTATCTTCAGCCTCAAGGACGGGCTTGTCAGCATGGTCAATGTAGACAGCAATGGCGCCGGTCATGACGTTCCTAACTAGTTTAACGTAATGAAACTGCTTGTCGGTCAAAGCCGGTTTGCTCGGATGCGCCGAATCGAATTTGTCGATACGCTCCCGGTCCTTCCCATTAACAATCATTATTGAATTATGCACTGAATCTGCTCGACCCGCCAGATGGACATAGTAAAAGTGGGTGTCATCCTGATAACCCAGTATAATCACTGCGTCGCGCGCCGTGTTCGACTCCTCCACATCACACCGAACCTGACCCGTAAACTCCACATCACCCCAGACCGGCGAAGACCATATCGCGTACTCCCCCGGTCGCCGTATCTCTTTCGGCGGAACTCCTGCCCTAGTCATCCGCAAGATACTCTTGTTGGCTTCTCGCTCAACTACCCAGCTTCCAACTGTATGGGGTTTCCAGCGCAGTTCCCATCCAGAGTCAAAACTCTCCTTCACAGTAGCTGTGGACATCGGTGTATTTAGAAGAACATTCAAAATCGAGACAAGAATAATGGAATACAATTGGCACTCCCAGAACGTAACCGCACGGCAATTGTTATTAAATATAAACTATTTTACGACGAGCTATTGACTTTAGGTCTAATCCGTCCTATAATATGACTACAATACGAATTCAGTCAGGAGTCATCGGTACGATGCGTAATACGGCTGTGCGCGAAGACACACGAGATGTTATCCTTGATGCCTCACATCGCCTCCTTGTCCGCTATGGATACAGAAAAATGACGATGGATGACATCGCCAAAGAGGCCGGCATTGGAAAAGGAACTATCTACCTCTACTTCCGCAGCAAAGAGGAAGTAGCCCTCTCCTGCGCAGACCGTTTTACGATTTCGGTTCAGGAAGAGCTAAAGCGGATCGCAACATCTTCCGGCACTCCTGCTGAACGGCTCCGAAAGATGTTGATTCATCGCGTTCTGATGCGATTGGATCATGCTCAGCCATTTGCTTTGAGCCTGGACGACATTTTCATGGCGCTGCGACCTGCATTTCTTGCCCGGCGGGAACGCTGGCTTCAGTTAGAAGAGCAGATATTTGCGGACGTGCTGGTAGAGGGCAATGTTCTGAACGCATTCAAGGTGGAAGATGTTAATCGCACTGCCCGCGCGCTGTTGCTGGCAACGAATTCACTCATGCCATTTAGCCTTAGCCCACAGGAGTTGGGTGCACGTGAAGATGTAGAACGGAAGGCCGGAGACATTGTTGACCTTGTGTTGAATGGGGTTCTCCGCCGCGCATAAACAAGACCAATCAAGGAACAATCGCCGCAACAGGCGCGTAATGGACGGGAAGACGTTTTACACGTATTAAATACTTCGACTGACTGGAATACTAAATCAGTCATTAGTCTGATTGTTGTAAGCAAGGAGGCATCCGATGGCTGCTGCACCTGACACGATTTCACAGAGAACTAAGACACAGGAGCAGAATAGGGTGAGTCCGGATAGGGACTCAAACTTGGATGATCGCACGCCAACAGAGCGCAGCGTTAGTGAGACCCCTTCCTCTAAGGCAGAAACTGCACCGGCAGCTCCCACAACCGCTCCGGGCGCACCCAATGAAACGGGAAGCGAACCTAATCCCAAGGGCGCAAGTTGGGTAAAGCCGTTCATGCTCATCCTCGTTCTTGGGGCTGTAGTCTACGGCACGATCATTGGGATCGGGCACTTCCGATTTGCCGCGGCCCACACGTCTACAGATAATGCAACGCTAACCAGCGACGTCGTGCAAATAGCGCCGCAGGTTAGCGGCACCATAAAGCAGATTCTTGTAAAAGAGAATCAGCAGGTTCACAAGGGTGACCTGCTGGTTGTTCTGGATGACGCGACATATCAGTCGGCCTACGACCAGGCGAAAGCAAATTTGGACGCTGCTGTCGCGACTGCCAAAGGTGCGGGACAGAGTGTAGCGCTTACCTCAGAAACGGGTAACGCGCAGGTCCTTCAGGCCCAAGGGGTTCTATCACAATCCGAGAGCGGCATTTCCAGCGCAACCGCCGACGTCGCCAAAGCAGGCGCCGGTGTCTCGACAGCCCGCGCGACCGCTAAAGGCGCTGAGGCTACCGTAGGCAGCGCTCAGGCATCCATCAATCAGGCGATAAGCAATAAGTCCAGGTTGAGCGACGCGGTTGTTTCTGCCCGAGCACAGGTTGATACCGCAAATGCGGGCGTCCACGCGGCTCAGGCATCCGTTGATGCTGCGCAGGTTGTTTCTGACAGGGCTGCCAGGGATGCCGAGCGATACCAGACTCTGCTTTCTCAGGGCGCCATCAGCGAGCAGGTGGCGGATAATGCCACGGCGACAGCACGACAGTCCAAAGCACAGTTGGAAAACATGAAGCAAGTTGCGGCGCAAGCCAATGCAACGCTCGCCCAACGGCAGGCAGATCTGAATGCGGCTCAACAGCAACTGAAGGGATCAGATGCGGCCATCAACCAGGCCAGGGCAAATTGGGAAGCCAGTAAAGAGCAGGCAAACGCGGCAAACGCAGGCATCAAACAGGCGCAGGCCTCCCAGCTGGCGGCTCAGCAGATGGTTCGCCAGGCAGAGGCGCGGCGTGCGCAGGCGCTCGGCCAACTGCATCAGGCCAACACAACGCCACAGCAAGTTGCCGTGAGCACCAGCGCACAAGCACAGGCTCAGGCGAAGATTGAACAGGCCAAGGCCGCATTGAAAGCAGCTGAGATTCAACTTAACTACACTAAGATCTACGCTCCGGCAGATGGCCGCGTCAGCAAGAAGACGGCGGAAATTGGCGCTCTCGTACAGCCCGGCACACCTCTGATGGCGGTCGTTCAGAGTGAGAACCCATGGGTTGTCGCCAACTATAAAGAGACCCAACTGGCAGGCGTACAGCCTGGACAGAAAGCCGAGATTGAGGTTGACGGGCTTCCTGGCCACGCTTTCAACGCACATGTGGAGTCAATCTCCGCAGCCACGGGATCAACGTTTACGCTGCTTCCTCCGGACAATGCAACCGGCAACTTTACGAAAATAGTCCAGCGGATTCCAGTCAAGATAGTGCTCGAACCGAATCAGCAAGACATGGATAAACTGCGGGCCGGCATGTCGGTCACCGCAATCATCGAAACAAAGTAGGAAAGGTCCAGGCAGGCGGAGCACCAAATTTGGACCGCTCCGCAGCCTGAGACTGACATCTAAGGAAGACATCGTGGCAACCGCTGTAGCGCAAAAACCGAAGATTGGCGTAACCGAGGAGTTGGTTCCATACCGCTGGCTCATCCTGTTCGGGTTGATTACGGCAGCCATCCTCGAGGTTCTCGATACGACCATCGTCAACGTGGCCATGCCACAGATGGCAGGTAACCTCGGTGCAACAACAGAGGAGATTGGCTGGGTCTCCACCGGTTACATACTTTCCAACGTTATCGTGCTTCCGATGACGGCCTGGTTATCCGCCCGGTTTGGCCGCAAGAACTACCTCACCGGCTCCATTGTGCTTTTCATCATTGCGTCGTTCTTCTGTGGCACGTCCGGCTCGCTGATGCAGTTGGTGTTTTGGAGAATCATTCAAGGAGCCGGCGGCGCGGCGCTTCTTTCCACAGCCCAAGCAACCCTGCGAGAGATATTCCCCCGTGAGCAGCAAGGCACGGTTCAGGCGATCTACACACTCGGTATTATCGCAGCTCCGACACTCGGCCCGACACTTGGCGGATGGATTACAGACAACTATTCATGGCCGTGGGTGTTCTTCGTCAACCTGCCCATTGGTCTCATTTCCGCCGTTATCGTCTATGGATTCTTGGATGACGCCAAGTATCACGTCCCTGCAAAGTCAATTGATTGGGGAGGGATAGGTCTACTGGCAGTTGGATTGGGGTCTTTGCAGTATGTGCTGGAAGAGGGTAACGCGGATGATTGGTTTGAGAGCTCGCTTATCGTCAAGCTGTCTATTATCTCGGCGGTATCAATAATCACGCTCATCTGGTGGGAGCTTTCGCCACGGAACAAACAGCCGATTGTGAACTTACGGGTGTTGAAGAATCGAGATCTTAGCGCTGCCCTGTTCCTGTTCGTCGCGCTCGGGTTTGGGCTGTATGGTGGTCTATTCCTGTTCCCATTGTTCTCGCAGAACATTCTACACTTTACGCCGACTCAAACCGGGCTAGCGCTGTTGCCCGGCGGTATTGCGACGGGCGTCAGTGCGGTGTTGTGTGGCCGGCTTATGAACGGCAAGAAGCAGATTGTCAGCCCGAAGGTACTCATCTTGATAGGTTCGGCGCTATTCGTCTATTCAATGTGGGATCTGGCGCACCTGACTGCTCAGAGCGGTCAATCAGATGCGCAGTTCGGACTTATTTTGAGGGGGCTTGGTTTAGGATTTTTGTTTATTCCAATCAACTTGGCCGCCTTTGCCAGTCTTAAGCCTCAAGAGATTGCTCAAGGCGCGGCCTTGCTTAACCTAATGCGTCAGTTGGGTGGTTCGTTTGGCATTGCCGCACTTGGCACTTATGTATCGCACCGGGCTGCCATGCACTATTCAGCCCTGGCGAACTACATCACCCCGGAGAGCCCGGCATTCCAAATGCGGTTACAGAGTTTGACGCAAGCGATGATTGCCAAGGGCTACGATACGATATCAGCGCAGAAGGCTGCATACGGGCTAATCGCCGGGACGCTGAACTCCCAGTCCGCTACGATGTCATTTAACGACGCGTTTATGCTCATCGGCATAACGGTTGTATTGGTTTCACCGGCTGTGTTTATTCTGCGCGGCAGCAAGAAGCCGGCAGCCGGCTTGGAGATGGCCCACTAACACTTTGTTTTGAATTTGATTGTTTTGTCCGTGTTGAAAGCGAGACGCGATATGTTCCAACCCTTAACTTATAACACTACAATGGCCCGATGGGACGGTATGACGGACGACCAGCGCGAGTTTGAAACGCTGTACCTCCGCTCAAGCCGCCGGGCCTACAACCTCGCCTACCGCCTGTTGGGAAACTCAACTGAGGCGGAAGATATTACGCAGGATGCATTTGTGAGGGCTTGGAGACACTTTGGGCAGTACGACAGAGCCCGACCATTTGAGGGCTGGTTATTCCGAATCGTAACTAACCTCGTTGTGGACCGCAGACGCAGGCAGAAACGAGTCCCGATGTATTCGCTGGATGCAGCCATCGAGCGAGACACGGAAGGCTCTCTTTTAACCATAGACATCCCGGATGTTTCCGCCGATCCAGCCGCGTTGCTCCTCGAGGGCGAACTCAGCGAGCCTTTACAAAATGCCCTTGATGCCCTGCCTCAAGACTACAGGGTGGCGGTTCTGCTGGCTGACGTGGAAGACAGATCGTACGAGGAAATAGCCGAAATTATGCACTGCCCTATCGGCACTGTACGCTCACGCATTCACCGCGCAAGGCAAATGCTGCGTAAGCGTCTAGAAAAGTCTGCCGGCATGTGGGGCCACTAAGAGGAGTTTTCAGACAGGAATGACAGGATTGGCTATCCAGCTAAATCCCGTCATTCCTGTCTGATTTTGTTTGTGGAACTGTCCGGTGGCCACAGTGACGAGGACAAACCGGCCCATCAATCGAAACATCCTGCGTGGATGGATCATTTTACGATGCTGCCGTTATCTGGCGAGTCCGGCTCTTGGATGGTCCAGTATTAGAAGACCTGCCCGGCTCGCGCGTTCACCGATTTCGGTCGCGGAGAGTTGGAGCGCTGCTTGCCTATCTGGCGCTTCACGCCGGCAAACCATGTTCGCGTGAAGAGATTTACGAAGCCATCTGGCCGGATGAAGATACGACCCTCGTAGCAAATCGCTTTCGCGTAGCACTGGCCTCCTTGCGAAAACAAATGGAATTGCCTGGCATGCCCTACGGCTCGGTTCTGGATACATCAGAACCGGGCCTTGTTCGCATGCGAGCCGTTTGGTGCGACACCGACTCAATCGATCAGGCCGTACGCGCGGGTCGTAAACGTGAAGCTCTCTCGCTTTGCAACGGCACGTTCCTGCCCGGCTACTACTATGAATGGGTGGTCGAACAACGGGAGCGCCTGGAAGCTATTCGAACCGAGTTGGAGGAAACCGCACCTGAGACTGATGAGGCTCATATCGAGTCTAGTCAAGCTAAGGCCGCAGAGACATTTCTCCCGCCAACCGGTTACTCTCCCCTACCCCACTATCTAACGCAGTTCTTTGGCCGCGAAGATGAATCGCGCCAACTCCTGAATTTGATTGAAGAGTACAGACTTGTCACAATCACCGGGCCGGGAGGCATTGGAAAGACACGGCTGGCTGCAACCGCCGTCCAAACCGTGGCCCCTCGGTGTGTATTCGTCTCGTTGGCAGAACTGTCCGACAGCGCCGCGATTGTAGATTCTCTACTGAAAGCGTTTGGTGTATCCAACAGGGATGGACAGTCTTCCGTTGCGCAGATCATTACGGTACTGGGCCGGCGTGACCCTGTAGTGCTCATCATGGACAACGCGGAGCATGTGGTGGATAACGCCGCAGATATCGTCCTGGCACTCCTGTCCGGCGTTCCGACAATCAAGATAGTTGTGACCAGCCGTCAGCTTCTCGAAATTCCTGGTGAAGCGACTCTGGGATTGGGTCCGTTGCAAACCCCTCCTGCAGCTACGGTCCATGAGAATCTGGCGGAATTCCCTTCAGCTGCACTATTTATCGACCGAGCCCGCCGGGCAAGACCCGACTTCGTCCTTTCGACCAAGTACACCGATGCAGTGATTCAAATATGCCGCCAGCTGGAGGGCATGCCGCTGGCGCTTGAGCTGGCGGCCTCGCGCATTTGGGCGCAAACTCCAATGCAAATCGCACAAGATTTGGCGGCAGGCTTGACAGGATTGAAATCGAGACAGCGAGGATTGGCAGAGCGACATCGCTCGCTCCGTTCCGTGGTAGATGGCAGCGTGCGGTTGCTTAATGAACCACTGCGGGATTTCTTTTGCGATCTTTCGATATTCCACGGCGGCTGGACTACAGAAGCTGCCGCAGCTGTAACGGGTAAACGCAACGCAATTGACATGTTGGATGACCTTACCGCACGCTCATTGGTTACAGCCGGCGAGGATTCGCAGCGAGGCAGCATGCGTTATTCTCTCCTGGAAACCATGCGGCAGTTTGCTGCGGAAGAGCTTTCAGACGACCGGCGGAATCATTTGGAAGCTCGGCACACAGCTTACTATTTGACGCTATCCACCCGGATAGATGAGGATGACTTGCGTACACTCGTTCCGCTCGACGTGGAGACCGAGAATGTAAAATCGGCTATTGAGCGAGGCTGGGAGCGCAATGACGAAGAGTTCTGGCATGGCCTGTCCGGCGCCCTCGTACACGCCTTTGTTAGAGGGCATCACCGCACCGCTTTAGGCTGGACAGCCAGCGGGTTGGCCATTGTCGACACCCTTCAGGACCCGGAGTTGCGCTGCAGATTTAGAAACGCGGCATGCCCTTTACTGCTGGACGTAGGAAGACTGGACGAGGCGCAGCGCGTAGCCGATGACCTGAAGGCAGACGCACAGTCGAATGGTCGCAGTGCGGATGCGCTTATGGGTGAACTGTACACTGCCTATATTTGTGACAGTCAGGGTGGTATTCAGACTGCGGTCAACCAACACAGGGACATTCTAAAAAGAGCGCGGAGGTTAGAAAATCCTATACTTCTTCGCCGTTCTTTATCGCTAACCAGCCGGTCTCTTGTAGGCTACGCAACCGTGGTTCTTACACTAGATTCCATTGAATCGGTGGAAGCACTTTCCGAAGCAGAAGCGCTTATGCGAGAGCTAATTCCCATGCTCTCACCCTATTCCCGCTACATCCCCATGGTAGAGCTGTTTCTTGCCGCGGCGCTTTTCGGCCAACGTAGCAACTGGGACGCACTCATCTACTTGAAGTCCAGTCAGAGAAAAGCCCTGGTGTATGGCACTAAAGCGGTGCTAATGCACGGTTTCTATCAAGAAGCCAGACTCTCGGCGCGCATTGGTAATTGGAAGGAAGCGGCAAAGAGATTTGGCGCTTTTCTCAACCTAAAAGAGAGCATGAACTACAGCGTGACCGCCGTCCATAATGAGGTTACGGCGCTCGAATCCCAGATTCGGGAAGAGCTTGGTTCCGAACGGTTCGATTTACTCATTCGCGAAGGACGCAACACCCCACACGAGATTCTTGTGCCTGAAAGAGAACTCCCTCTTCGCCCAGGCCTACCTACCCCCTGCCCTACATTTCAGCAGTTATTCCCATCGTGATTCTTTCATCCTAGGCATTAATTGTACTAGCCAGGCAATCGTTAATACCCGGTTAATACGGTGTTGTTATCCTATCCACGCAGGCGTTGTCGGTCCTCCGTGCCTGAACCACCACTCTTCCAAGAGACAATCGATAGGGAGCAAGATCATGCATTCATTACTCAAAGGTCCAGGGGTACGTATTGCCATGCTGCTGGCAGCATCCGGTAGTTTTTGCGCGCTATGTTTGCCCGCAAAAGCACAATTGTATACGTCCTATGTATTTCAGGGGACCAGCAATGGGAACACTCCTCTGCGCTTTACAGGCACAAACTTTGTCGGCGTGGTCGATGCGCCGCTGCCGTTAACCGGTTTGACGCCAAACTACCACTTCAACAACGCCAAGGAAGTGTATGCCAATCCGACCAATGGAGTCACGACGACCTTCACTGCGTCGGCAGCAGCAGCTTCACGCGGCAACTGGACGTCAGGCATGTCTGATTTTGGTGCGGTTACAAACGGATACAACCCCGGTCCATCTAACGTTGGAACCACAAATCCGCCGTTTGGATATTACGTCCAATCAACATTTGGTTCGGCGACGCAGGTAACGTTTCTCTCACCTACCAGCCCCGTTACATTTGCGCAGGCGCATATGCACTGGAGCGTTTCAGGGACATCCAATACCACATTGGGAACCGCACTACCCCGAATCGACTTTGCGGTGACAACCAACCCTGTAGACAGCGTTTTCGATATCTTCGATAAAAGCGTCGTCGCAAATCCAATGGAAGGATTTGGCTTCGGGAAGTACTCCTACGACGTTCCGATATCAATTGGTCAGGCGCAGAACTTCCTCTTCTGGTCCAGCACATTCTGGGAAGTTGATCCCGCTGACCTGCCTGGCACTCCGCAAGACTTCTCCGGACAAATCGATGCGACTCACACCTTCGACCTCTCCTCCATCGATCTGGTTGATCAGAATGGAGATCCAATCTCGCAATGGTCGCTTGTGGATACAAAAAGTGGTGTCACGCTATGGAATCAAAATGGCCGTGTGGCGGCTGTGCCGGAACCAGGTAGCATAGGAATGATGGCTGGAGCCTTCCTAACCGGCCTCGGAATCTTCTCCCGCTCATTGAAGCGCAGACAGCAAATCTGATTCCACTTTCCGCCGTCTCAACAAAGCCCCCTACATCAGGGGGCTTTGTTGTGCAATTCGTCAAGCTTCGCGCAATACTATAAGGCATGAAATCACTTGCGCTTATCCTGCCCGCCGTTCTGCTTTTCTCCACACCTGTTCTATCCCAAACGTACGCAGCCTCCTATTGACCGGCACGCGCTTGTAACCCGGCACAATGTCAATCTGACCAAATTCGATGGCCAGCACCCTCTTCAGGTTGGAAACGGCGAATTCGCGTTTGGCATGGATATTACGGGGCTACAGACTTTTGCCCCGTTCAACACTATGTCTCAGTGGGGTTGGCATAGCAGCCCTTTACCATCGGGCCAGCGCATTGACGACTTTGAAGGCCAGGTCGTGGAAACGCACGGGCGACCCGTCCGTTACCCTCTCCCTGATCCAAAGCACCCGGAGATATCAGCCTGGCTGGCTGCCAATCCTCATCGCATCAACCTTGGGCGGATCGGGCTGGTGTTGACCAAGAAAGATGGCTCTCGCGCCACTCAAACCGACCTCAAAAACCCACTCCAGAGGCTTGACCTCTGGAACGGCATTGTCACAAGCCGCTTTGAATTTGAAGGCCAGCTGGTGACTGTGACCACCGCGTGCCATCCAACCTTAGATTCAATTGCAGTGCGTATTGAATCGCCACTTATCAAACAGGGGCGGCTGGCAGCGTTTGTTGCCTGTCCAGGCAATAACCCTTTGCAGTTCGCCAATTTCGTGGGTGACTGGAGCCACCCTGGACCTTTGGAATCCGAGTCGCCGGGTATGAATGGGCGAGCAGATTTCAAACGCAGCATGGATGACACTATCTACCACATCAGCCTTGCGTGGCAGGGGAATGCACATATCCAACAACCTGATGCCAACTCAAACGGCAAACTCGAAATTGTTAAAGCGGAGTATGGTGCCCAAGATAAATGGCTGGACGTGACCGAACTTGCCACGAAATCAGTAAGAGACGGACGCCTAACATTACGAGGTGACAACTCACTGGGTCCTGACCCAATCCACGGCGTAGTGAAAACTCTCCGGATTGTATATCTCTTAAATGGTAAGAGGCAAACCGCAGAAGCCGGCGAAAACGAGGAGATTTCCGTTGATGCCGTCCAGGATCGAAATCGGATCATCCTGCAACCAAATTCCAATTCCACTACCCTCTCCTTCGTTTGCGCTTTCTCACCAAAATCCATACCAAATAACCTGCCAAATGCAGACACTACTTTTGCGGCCTGCCGCGCGAAGTGGCCCGCGTTCTGGAAAGCCGGTGGCGCAATCGACCTTTCCGGCAGTAAAGACCCGCGTTGGCGCGAACTGGAGCGAAGGGTTGTTTTATCTCAATATCTGATGGCGATCAACGAAGCCGGATCCTATCCTCCCCAGGAAAGTGGACTGGTAAACAATGGCTGGTTCGGACGCTTCCACCTGGAAATGGTCTGGTGGCATGCAGCGCATTTTGCATTGTGGAATCGCTGGCCGCAGCTCAAACGAGAGATGGCATTCTATAACACTCTTTTGCCTAAAGCGAAGCAGCGCGCAAAGAACGAAGGTTACCTGGGCGCCCGGTGGCCGAAGTGCATCGGTCCCGATGGCCGGGAGTGGCCGCACCCTATCCATTCCTTCTTGATATGGCAGCAGCCCCACCCCATTTTCTTTGCCGAGCTGGATTACCGTGCACATCCAACACGGGCAACTCTTGATAAGTGGCGGCCAATTGTTGAATCGACCGCTGACTTCCTCGCCTCTTATGCCTTCTTCGACGGCAAGACACGTCGGTATGTGCTGGGTCCACCTCTTCACGTGGTTTCGGAAAACACTGATCCATACAAGACACAGAACTCCACCTTCGAGCTGGGGTACTGGAGGTTTGGTCTGCGGACGGCGCAAGAGTGGCGCAAACGGCTGGGCTTGAATCGCAATCCGGCGTGGGACAAAGTGCTCAACAAACTATCCCCGCTGCCGCAGCAGGATGGCCTTTATGTATTATACGAAGGCGTTCAGGATATGTGGACGAAGTTCAATTTCGAGCATCCCGCATTGACGGGGACGTACGGAATGCTACCGGGAGACGGCGTGGATACGGCGGCTATGCGCCGCACTCTGGATAAAGTGTGGAAGACTTGGAATTTCAATCGCACATGGGGATGGGATTTCCCGATGCTGGCCATGTGCGCTGCTCGTCTCGGTGAGCCTGATCGCGCCATCGATTTTCTGCTGCACCCGGCGCAGGGTTTCCAGTTCGATGAGCGCGGATTAGCAACAGGCGGTCCTTTCCCCTACTTCCCATCAAACGGTGGCCTACTCTACGCGGTGGCCATGATGGCTAGAGGGTGGGATAACGCTCCGAAGCAAAACGCTCCCGGTTTCCCAAAAAACAAATGGGTCGTCCGCTGGGAGAATTTGAATCCGGCACCGTAGTTTCGCTTAAAGATGAGACTGGTAATTCGCAATCAAACAAAGCGTTTGCTGAACCAACAACGTTCAGTTTGACCTGGTTATAGTAGTAATGCTCCAAGGCACAGATATCCGATGCAAATAGTCTATGTATGTGTAGTAGGGATTTGTTATCGAAGCAAGTTCTGTGATCCGACTTCTATCAGAGATATCTAGTCCATTCCACCATTCATCTGAAAAGTACGTATTCTCAACATGTGAGAACATGAACTGAACTATTGCACTGGGTATGTAATCGGGTGGAAGTTGTAGAACGCTGTCGATGAATCGTTGCGGAGCATCGTCAGTCTTGTGCCAAGTAAAAGTAATCGAACCGCCATTGGTGTTGGGTAAAGTACCGTAGTAGAGCGGCTGGACATCTCTAAACGTGTCATGAAGGTTTTGAAGCGAATTCTCAAATACATCAAACGTAGGCGTCGGAGCTCCAGTACTTAGGACACTCATCTTACCTTCGAACTCTATTGTTACCGATTTCCATTCTTTGTAGTCCTTATTCCGCCACGCTGTATCGAACAGCCCTTTGTGTTTCGACGCATCTTCCGCTCCCTTGCTAACACCTGCTCCACTCACACCATAGTAATTTTGTATTTCAACCTGTTCCTCGTAGGATCGTCCGCGGTCAATTACACTTTTCATATCCGGAATTGCACTCACAACAGCTTGTTTTTGGTACAGCTCATGGCATAGTGCGCGGAAGCCTACTAAAAAGCACTGCTCTTCCGAACCTACAAATGGAGTCAGCTCGATTGGTGCAAAAAGGCCCGAATCATGCTTGTCACAAAAGCCACGGAATGTAGAAGCCTTCTTTAAGCCTATCTTTTGCAACATGAGCTTTCCATCTTTGTACTCATGTGGGTAGAAGGAAAGAACGTGTCCCGTTCCGTCAGAAATTGAGTTTAGCGCCCCCCTTCGTTGAATTGTGTGAGCTGCAATTGGCTTGCCACATTTTGATTTATCTGCATCGGGATGCAAGCAAATTGGTTTGTCAAAGAACTTGTTAAACCTGCTACGCAACGCACCTTCGGGCAACGGCATTTCATTCTTTCGATGTTTATGGCATTCTGAAAACTGTTTTCCCGATCCGCACCAACAATCTTCGTCATCCATGTATTGTTCACGCTCCTCGTTCACAACGACACCCTCCTCAAACAACGAAGTTAGTACTTATTTAAGTAGACAAATTGTGCTGAAGTTGACATTTGCTCAACACCCATAGTATACAATCTCGCAATGCCCTCTCAACGCGGACAGCCCTCCGGAGTTGAGGACGACCCCAGCAATGAGGAGCACAATACTTACTTAGGAGAAGTGCCATGAAAGTGGACAATCGAATCAAAGAGCGTACAGAACCGTACATCAATTTGAACGGGTTGGCAAAGTACCTGTCTTCACAGGCGGCCGATCAACGAGAGCGTCTTGCTCGAGATTTTAAGTATCCAGATCCCGATGGTTATGCTCAAGCAGACTATTATTCAATCGCACGCGAAACCATTGTCGAGTGGCATACATCGAATAATTCAGCCGATGTTGCCGATAAATGGATCACTTACTGCGAATCACTGCTTCTTAATAAGATTAGTGAGGAGAAGGCGCAGAAGGTTGGCGATAACTTACGGGTCGTGCGAGCATATACTTCAAAATTCAAAGCTCGAAAGATGCAACCACTCCCGGTGGAAGCGGCAAGACTAATGATTGAGGGTGTACAGATAAATTTGAGGCCGGATATGGTCGCGCTAGAAGGTAAGAGAATGCGTTTGGTCCGTTTTACCTTTAGAAAAGAGGGTGCAACACCAGCTGAGGCCAAGTACTCCGGTCAGTTACTCCTAGCTTACGCACGCTACTCAGGTCTGAACAACGTAAAGCCATCGGACTGCCAACTCATGGTTGTGGCCGATGGGCGATCAATACCCGCAAATTCCCCGCTGAAGTCATTCGACGCGCAATTGCGAGGCACGTTGCGTGAACTGCGTCGGATCTGGCCAGAAATATAGTAATAAGGGACTGCCAAATCGGCAGTCCCTTATTACTCACTAACTTAGTCGACAGGCGAGCACAAAACTTACTCTTTCCTGTAAACGAATGGAACCGTTGCCCACGAATCAATGGTCCAAGCCACTATTAAGCCTCCGACAACTGATTATCTACACCAAGACTATTTACGTTCACCACAGCAGAAGCACTTGATTTTTCAGTTTCAGGCGAGTGGATCGCTCTTGACTGAATATGACCCAGGCCTTTTTGTGAGTCAACCACTGCAAGTGGTTTTGAATCTGACCTAGAATCTACGAAATCACTTTCCATAGTGGCAAGCCTACCTGCGTAGGATAGCCTGTGAAG
>JADMIO011235750.1_pt1 | contig 89349 bp, 93 predicted proteins | sample 8958161 | NCBI WGS metagenome assembly JADMIO01 (sample SAMN16585339, study PRJNA669376) | soil metagenome | isolation source: Crop rotation soil | place: USA: Cullars Rotation, Alabama | collected 2011
CCGCGACAACTTGTCCACGTGGAATTCTAAGCTTAGGATCCCAATGTGCTGGAAAGAAGACGCGCTGCTCGCCTTCAAGCTGCAATATCCGAGCTTCGCCGAAGCGCTGCAGCGCCAGCATCTGCAGCGCCTCTCGCGCGGCATGGAGCGGCGCGGCTATCGCGCACTGCTGGACCAGGGCGTGATCGGCGGCGAGGTCGAACAGTCGCTGACCGAGAACGCAGTCGAGCGCTATCCCGGCATCGACCGGCGACCGCGGCTCGACACCAAGCTCACCGCGGCACAGCTGGTCGCCCGGGTGCCGCTCTTTGCCAACCTGCCGGAGGAAGCGCAAACGCGGATCTCGCGTCGGCTGCGCCCGCGCCTCACGCTCCCGAACGAGCGCGTCATCCGCAAAGGCGATCGCGGCGAATCCATGTTCTTCATCGCCTCGGGCGCCGTGCGACTCTCGTTGCCGTCGGGCGATATCGAGCTCGGGTCCGGCGCCTTCTTCGGCGAGCTCGCTCTCATCACCGGGCGGCCGCGCTCGAACGACGTGATCTCGCTCGGCTTCTGCCAGCTCCTGGAGCTGCTGGAGCCGGATTTCCGCGGCCTCTTGGCAGAGGACGAGGCCATGAAGCGCGAGATCGAGGGCATTGCCCAGGAACGCCTCAGCGCGGCCAAGTAGTTCGGTTAAATCTGTTCCAGATCAAGAGCTTGCCCCTACTGGCGCCGACCGGAAGGCCGGTGCTATAAGCGGGGCGCGAAACGCATCCGCGGTGTCCTCGGCCGTCACCCAATATATATGGCCGGGAATATCGATGCCGCGACTCAAGGAGGAGACAGCCATGAACCTGGAACACGCCAAGGGCCTGGATAAGAAGGCCTTCGCCAAATATGCCGGCAAGCTGAAGCCGGAGACCCGCAACTTCATCAACGGCAAGTTCGTGGATGCCAAGAAGGGCCGGAAGTTCGAGACCATCAACCCGGCGACCGGCGAGGTGATCGCCGGCGTCGCGCGCTCGGATGCCTCCGATGTCGACGCGGCGGTGAAGGCCGCCCGTGCGGCGTTCAAGTCCGGCGTCTGGTCCCGCATGGCGCCGCGCGACCGCATGGCGATCATCTACAAATTCGCCAAGCTGATCGAGGAGAATGCGCTGGAATTTGCCCTGCTCGACACGATCGACATGGGCAAGCCGATCAGCGACATGCTGAACAGCGACATCCCCGGCTCGGTGATGACGTTCAACTATTTCGGCGAGACCATCGACAAGATCGAGGGCCAGGTCACCTCGACCGCCGCCAGCGAGTTCCACTACATCCTGCGCCAGCCGTTGGGCGTCGTGGGCTGCATCGTGCCCTGGAACTATCCGCTGATGATGGCCTCGTGGAAGGTCGCCCCGGCGCTTGCCGCCGGCAACTCGGTGATCCTGAAGCCGGCCGAGCAGTCGCCGCTCTCGGGCGCGCTGATGGCGAGGCTGTTCATGGAAGCGGGCGGTCCGGCCGGCGTCTTCAACGTGGTCCAGGGTCTCGGCGAGGAAGCCGGCAAGGCGCTGGCTTTGCACAACGACGTGGACAAGATCGGCTTCACCGGCTCGACCGAGATCGGCAAGCTGATGATGGTCTATGCGGGCCAGTCCAACATGAAGCGCGTCACCACCGAATGCGGCGGCAAGACCCCGCAGATCGTGACCGCCGACGTGCCGGATCTCGATACCGCCGTGCAATACGCGGTCAACGGCATCTACGGCAATCAGGGCGAGGTCTGCAATGCGGGCTCGCGCCTGCTGGTCGATGCCAAGATCCATGACGCGTTCGTCGATCTCTTCATGAAGAAGGCGAAGTCCAGCTTCAACCCCGGCGACCCGCTCGATCCCGCCACCACGATGGGCCCGCTGGTGACCCGCGAGCAGCAGAAGCGCGTGCTTTCCTATATCGACATCGGCAAGAAGGAAGGCGCCAAGCTCGCTTTCGGCGGCGGCACGCCGAAGGGTCTCGACAAGGGCGCCTATGTCTCGCCGACGCTCTTCACCGGTGTGAAGAACAACATGCGGATCGCCCGGGAAGAGATCTTCGGCCCGGTCACCGGCGTCATACCGTATAAGAAGCTGGAAGACGCGATCGAGATCGCCAATGATTCGATCTACGGTCTCGCCGCCAGCATCTGGACCTCGGATGTCTCGGTCGCGCACAAGGCGGCGCGCGACATCGATGCCGGCATTGTCTGGGTCAACTGCTTCGACCATGGCGACATGACTTCGATCTGGGGCGGCTTCAAGCAATCCGGCATGGGCCGCGACAAGTGCCTGGAGACGCTGACCACCGTCACCCAGACCAAATCGGTCTGGATGCATCTCGGATGATGGCCTTCGAGGTGACGGCCGAAGCATTACGGCTGTGATCTTAATACTACGGGCGGGGCCATAGGCTCCGCCCGTTTTCCTATCAGCCGCGTGATTGCTGGGTTTTAGTCAAATCCCGTCGCAGAACCGTCATGCGTGCAGAGCATCGCACGCTCAGCCTTTGTTAATTGATCCATCGCAAGAATGCCCCATCGACGCGGCGCCCGAAGTGCTGCGCGTAAACTTATTTGGACACGTGGGGCTTCCATGTTTCGGACTTCCATTTCCCGGCTCCTGATCACGATTCAGGGCATCATTCTCCTCAGCCTGCTCACCGCCACCGGCATCATCGCCTTCGGCGGCTGGCAGGACTACCAGACCGCCAGCAAGATCCAGGAAGCGACCGAGACCGATCGCGTCCTCTTCAACGCGATCCTCGCGGTCAGAGGCCAGGCGGCCAAGTTCACGTCGATGCTGATCGCCGACGGCGACTCGCATGACGCGATGCAGGCGCTGCGCGACAAGGTCGCAGCGAGCTACCAGGCGGCCAAGGACCAGGTCGCCGGTCTCGACATTCCCCAGCATGACGCGCTGGTCGCCGATCTCGACGCCAAGTGGCAGGACATGAAGAGCAAGGAGGTCCAGCCCGACCAGGTGCTCGCCATGCCGAAGGACAAGCGTCCGGCGACGACACCCGCGGAATGGCGTGCTTCGATCGACGGCGTGACCTCGGCGCTCTCCGCGATCTCGGTGCAGCTCGGCAACGACGTGCGGATGCAGGACCCGGCGGTCGCCGAGATGGTGCAGATCCGCCGCGGCGCCTGGGCGATCCGCGATCAGTTCGGCAATCAATGCGCCGTCTTGCGCGGCGGCCTCTCCGCCAACCAGCCGCCAGCCCCCGAGGCCATGACCAAGTGGCGCAACAACCAGGGCGGCTATGTGGCGGCCTTCAAGCTGATCGACGAACTGATCAACCGTCCGGGCGAGCCGGCGGCGATCACCGAGGCGGTCAAGGCCGCGCACCAGACCACCGACGACATCGCCGGCAAGATGGAGACCCTGGTCGCGGGCCTGCCCTATGCGGACAAGGTCCCGATGTCGATCGGCGACTTCAACAAGATGTGCAACAGCCCGTTCGATTCGATCCTGGCGATCGGTTTCGCAGCCCTCGATCAGGCGGTCGATCATGCGAGCGAGCGCAAGAAAGGCGCCCTTTGGACGCTGACCGCCTCCGGCATCGCCTTCCTGGTGGCGCTGGCGCTCTCGCTGCTGGCGATCGGCGCGGTGCTGCGCCGCTTCACCCGACCGGTCAATGTGCTGATGGGCGCGGTCGAACGGCTCTCGGCGCGCGACTATGCGTCGCCGGTGCCGGCCGCCCGCCATCCCGATGAGCTCGGCAAGCTCGCGGCGGCGCTGGAAAGCCTGCGCCTCGGCGCGCAGGAAGCCGAACGGCTCGAAGCCGCGGCGACCTCGGCGCGCGAGCAGGAGCTGCAGCGCGGCCGCGACCTGCAATCGCTCTGCATCGACTTCGACAGCCTGGTGAAGCGCTCGCTGACGGCGATCGGCGCCACGACCAACGAGCTCCGCTCGACGGCCGACGGTTTGAAGACGGTGGCGTCGGAATCGAGCCAGCAGGCGACGACGGTCTCGTCGGCGGCCAATCAGGCGGCCGTCAATGTGCAGACCGTGGCGGCGGCGACCGAGGAGCTGTCCGCCTCGATCTCCGAGATCACACGCCGCGTGACCGCCAGCTCCGACGGCGCCAAGCACGCCGTGACCGAGGCCGAAGAGACCACGCGCATCTTCGACGCGCTCGCCTCGGCCGCGCAAAGGATCGGCGACGTGGTGAGCCTGATCGAATCCGTGGCCTCGCAGACCAACCTATTGGCCCTCAACGCCACGATCGAGGCGGCGCGGGCGGGCGAAGCCGGCAAGGGCTTCGCGGTGGTGGCGCAGGAGGTGAAGAACCTCGCCAACCAGACCGCCAACGCCACCCAGGAGATCGCCGGCCTGGTCGGCGAGATCCAGAGCACGTCGCAATCGGCGGTCTCGGCGATCAAGGGCGTCTCCCAGGCGATCGGCAAGATAAGCGAGGACACGATCGCGATCTCGGCCGCCGTCGAGGAGCAAGGTGCGGCCACCCAGGAGATCGCCAACAGCGTCCAGCAGGCGGCGCGCGGGACCCAGGAGGTCACCTCGACCATCGCGGTCGTGGCAGCTTCCAGCCAGCGCACCGGCGGGGCGGCCAACGATCTAGTGAGCTCGGTCGAGAGCATGCTGCAGGAGCAGGCGAGCCTGAAGGCCGCGGTCGAGACCTTCCTATCGAAAGTGCAGGCTGCCTAAGCACCCGGTTCCGGCTTAGACTTGAGGGCGGAAGCAATAAGCTTCCGCCCTTCGTCTTTCGGAACCTCGTATGACCGACCTCGTCACCATCGACGACATCGTCGCCGCGGAGAGCGCCATTGCCGGACGCGTGCTGCGCACCCCGGCGATCCTGAGCCCCGCCCTCTCGGACAAGCTCGGCTGCCGGGTGGCGCTGAAGCTGGAGCTGCTGCAGAAGAGCGGCTGCTTCAAGCCCCGGGGCATCACCAACCGGCTGCTGGCTTTGAGCGAGGCGGAGAAGAGCCGCGGGCTCATCACCGTCTCCGGCGGCAATCACGGCATCGCCATCGCCCGGATCGGCAAGGAGATGGGCATCGCGGTCACCGTCGTCATGTCCAACAAGGCTCCCGCCCGCTCCCAGGCGCGCATCAAGGCGGACGGCGCGACCTTGCTGCTCACCGAAGATGCGGCCGCCGCCTTCGACCTCGCCGACAAGGAATGCGCGGCCAAGGGCCTGACCTATATCCACTCCTATGACGATCCCAAGATCATCGCCGGCCACGGCACCGTCGGGCGCGAGTTCATCGCCGACGTCCCGGACCTGACCGATGTGCTGGTCAGCATCGGCGGCGGCGGTCTCATTTCCGGCGTCGCGGTTGCCCTCAAGGCGGCCAATCCGAAAATCCGGATCTGGGGTGTGGAGACCGTCGGCGCCGATTGCATGACCCAGGCACTGGCGGCGGATAAGCCGGTGCGCGTGGCGGTGAGCTCGATCGCCACCACCTTGGCCCCGCCCTCGGTCACCACGCGGACGCTGGCGCATGTGAAGGCGCTGGTCGAGGAGGTGATGCTGGTGCCCGACGCCGAGGCGGTCGATGGCCTGCTGACCTTGGCGGAAGACGCCAAGCTCTGGGCAGAGCCCGCCGCCGGGTGCCTGATCCCGGCGGCAGCGCGCGTCATCCAGCGCGTCGGCCCATTGGTTGGTAAGGGGGACGCGAAGCTCGGCCTTGTCGTCTGCGGCGGCAATGTCGCCTTCGCCGACGTCCAGGGCTGGGTCGAGCGGTTCGGGTTGAAGCGCTAAACGCTACTTCTCGTCAGGCTCGCGCTCTGAGGGCGGCGGGTCGTCGAACCCGCCTCCGGGCTGGGCTGGGTGCGGCCAGCAGCGTCGCGGCCGTTGCCGCATGCGCATGGCGGATCTCGCCGGAGATCCGGCCCAAGACGCCGGGCTTCAGCTCGGTCACCTGCAGCCGCTCCGGACGCTTCTCGCTGGGCATGACGAAGCCATAGGGCGTCGCCGGCACGAAGCCGAAGCGCTTGTAGTAGTCGTAGTCGCCGACCAGGAGCACGAGGTCGTGGTCCATCTCGGCGGCAATCTCGAGGGTCTTGAAGGTCAAGGCCCGGCCGATGCCCTTGCCGGCAAGGTCCGGCACGATGGCGAGGGGGCCGAGCAAGAGGGCGGCATGGCCGGTCTCGCCTACCTGGATCGGCCAGTAGCGGATGGCGCCGACCAGGCGGTCGCCGTCCCCGTGGGATTGGGTGGCGACCCAGGAAAGCGGCGCCACGGGCGCCACGTTCTCGCGATAAAGGTAGGAGGCCTTCTCGCGTCGTTCCGCGCCGAACACGCCATCGAGCAGCCGCTCGACCGGCAGAGCCAGCGCGGGAGATTCAGGTTTGATGGTGAACTTGAAGTCGGTCATCTCGGGATCCTCTGTTCAAAAGCGGTGATCGGACCGGGCTTTGGAGCCGGTGCGCCGCTGTGGGATCCCGCCGAGGCGGTCAGTGCAAGGTTCTCCCACAGTCTCGCGCGCAACCGACTTCGCCGCCCGTAGCGGGCGCCTGATTTCGTCGTCGGAGGCGCAGACTGGACAACCTTTTGACCTTTCGGCCGTGGACAGTGATCGGGATATATAGAAAAAATTCGGGCGGGGTCAAGAGATAACCCCGCCCGTTGATGTGATCTTTGTCGTTCGGTCGCTAAAGCGTGAAGACGAAGTTCGCGACCAGCATGACGGCGACGCCACCCGCCAGCGTCAGGTAGGGCAGGACGCCGGCGCGCTTCTCGCCGAGACCGTGCTCATCCTTGACGCCCAGATCCTCCAGCATCCGCGATGGGAACTTGCCGCCGTCCTGGATGAAGTGGCGGAAGCAGAAGACCGGGATGATCAGCGCCGCCGTGAACAGGCCCCACCACAGCGCGTGGGCGTTCCAGACCTTCGCACCGGCGCCCATGAAGGCGACGTTGACGAAGGAGAGGACGGTGCCGGCCGCCAGGATGATGGTCGGCGCCTTGTAGGGACGCTTCACGTGGCCGGCATCCATGCGGTGTATCCAGCCGGCATTGAGGTTCAGGAAGTTGAAAATAATGTAGCCGCAGTTCGAGACCGCCAGGATGAAGTAGTAGGCGGTGGCGTCGGACGCGGCGAAGGTGAGCAGGATCAGGTTGAAGCAGAGATCCGTCCACATCGCCCCGGTCGGCGCGCCGTTATGGTTGACGTGGCTGAGATAGCGCGGCAACCAGCCATCCACCGAACCCTGGTAGAGGGTCCGCGACGAGCCCGCCATGGCAGTGATGATGATCAGGATCAGCGAGGCGATCATCAAGGCGACCATGATGGAATGGATCGCAGCGCCCGTCCCGCCGACCATGTCGGCCATGACCGAGGCAACACCGGTGCCGGCCACCACACCCGGATCCAGCATGCCCTTGACGCCGAGATAGCCCTGGAAGGTGATCGGCACCAGGATGAACAGCACCATGCAGAGCAGACCGGAATAAAAGATCGCCTTGAAGGTGTCGGTCTCCGGATTCTTGAACTCGCTGGTGTAGCAGACCGCGGTCTCGAAACCGTAGGTCGACCAGGCGGCGATGAACATGCCGCCCAGCACCAGGGTCCAGCCGGCCGTGTTCCAGGTCCCCGGATCGGGCGCGTAGGCCGCTGCCAGCGGCACGAAGGGCGAGAAGTTGCCCGAGCTGAAGTTGCCGTTGAAGAACGGCACCACACCGACGATCAGCAGGGTGATGACGATGATCAGGCCGACGACAGTTTGCACCTTGGCGGTGCCGAGAATGCCGCGGTGCTGAATGGCGAAGGCGATCAGCATCAGCGCGGCACCGATGATGAAGGTCCAGCCGATCGAGACGTTGACCAGCCCGAACACGTTGAAGCTGGCCAGGGACCAGTTGTGGATCGGCATCAAAGCAACGGTCGCCGCCGCGTCGTCAACCTTCACCCCCGCCGCCGCCTGATCGGCGATGTACTTGGCGATGGCTTCGGCGGCAGGCGCGTGCTCGATGTAATCCATGATGTAGCCGGCGGCGATCGCCGAGCCGAGCGATAGCACCGGCGACCAGGCGAACCAGTTGCACCAGACCGAGAGCGGGGCGATGAGCTTGCTGTATTTCAGCCAGGCCGCTGCACCGTAGACCGAGGCGCCGCCCGACTTGTTCGGGAACAGGCCGGCGATCTCGGCATAGGTGAAGGACTGGATGAAGCCCATGCACATCGAGACGATCCAGACCGCATAGGCCGGAACGCCGACCGTGCCGGCGATGCCGCCGATCGAGAACAGCACGAGCGCGGGGACGCCGCTGGCGACCCAGAACGCCCCCCGCCAATCAATCGTTCGGTGCAGCTCATGTGTTGTGCTGCTTTCGATCCCCGTTGCTGCAGTCATTGGTTGCTCCCTGATTGAGACAGTCCCCTCGACCGGTTTTGCATTCTGCAAAACGGTCCCGAACGGCAAAACGCTGGATGCGGCGGGACGAGCAAGGCTCGAAGTCCCGCTTCATGGCTGGAATGGCCCTCTGGCCCTAGATGCTGACGATGCGACTTAGCCAAGCGACCTTCCCCTTCGCCGACTCGGTCATCGATGCATTCAATGAACATGATGCGACAAAATGACCGCCCAATCCAGCACAAATCTCGAAATTTGGTATGGAATTGGTTGCAAGGCGGCTTACACGCGCTTGATCGAGATCACGTGCCCCTCAACGGACGATGGTCACCGGACAATGCGCCAGGGTCACCAATTCCTGGGCGACCGAGCCTTTGAGGAAGCGCGCGGCGCCGGCGCGGCCGGCACTGCCCATGATGATGTGGTGGTAATGGTTCTTCTCGGCATAGGCGATGATGGTCTCGGCGATCCGCGGCCCGCTCCCGCGCACGCAGGCTATGTGGCTCAGCCCCCACGATCGGGCGCGCTCGAGCGCTGCGATCAGCGGCGGATCGACCGGCATCTGGCCGGCGGCGATCTTCGCCTCGTCCCAGGAGATGAACTTGACCTCCGAGCCGTCGGTGACGGTGATGAAGGTGATGGCCTGCTGCAGCTTCTCCGCCCAGCCGATGGCGTGCACCACCGCCTTCTCCGAATGCGGCGCGCCGTCGGTGGCACAGAGAATCTTCTGGTCGGCCATGCTGAGACCTCGGCCGGCAAGCCCATCAGCCGCGAGTCATCGCGTCGGGATCGCCCTCTGAGACGCATTGAACCCCGGCCTTGGTTAGGGAGCGGTTAACGGGATCGCGGAGCCATCCTCACGCCCGCCAGAGCGTCATCACCAACCCGCCCGCCACGATCAGCACGCCGCCCATCAGGATCGGCGTCCCGGGTCTCACGTGGAAGACGACGAAGTTGATGACCTGGGCCACCACGAAGAACAGCGTGACATAGACGCCGAGCAGGCGCCCGAAATCCCAGGACGGCGCGTTGACCGAAAGGCCGTAGAGGAAGAGCACGGCAGCACCCGCGGCGAAGAATCCCACGCGCGTGCCGCTCTGCGGGTTGTGCAGACCGAGCCTTACCAGCGCATCGCCGCCGGCTTCGAGCGTCGCCGCCAGCAAAAGGATCGCGTAAGCCGCCCAGGTCGACATTGCGCTCGCCTCCACCGTTGATCTGGCCGGTTATCCCGGTCAGCTGCCCGGGCCGCCGGCGCGACGCCGCACCCAGCGGAAACGCGCCATGCGATAGGCATCCATGATCGAGATCGCGTAGATGAAGATCCCGCCGGCCAACCTGCCGACCGGGCTGATGCCCGGCCCCGCGAGATGCCAGCCGAGCCAGCCGAAGATCATGATGAACCAGACGAAGATGACGCCGCGCTGCATGTTGCCGGCGGCCCATTGGCCGCTGCCCGGCGCCACGATGGCGATCAGCATGACGAGATAGGGATTGAGCGGCGCGCGCCCAGGGGCAGCGGATTCTGGCGGCGCCGGTGTGGGATCGACGCTCATGCCGCCACCCCATTGGTCGCATTCGGCGCGGTGCTCAGCGCCTCGGCCAACGCGACCGCGGCATCCAGCATGCTCTGGAGCTGTGCCCGAGGGACGACCACCGGGCCGAAGGCGGCTTGGCGCAGCACCATGTATTCGGCGCGTGAACCTTGCGCCACCTGGCGCACCAGCCTGACGCCCTTGGGCGTCACCAGCAGCTCCTTGATGCGCGGGTCGTCGAATATCCGGATATGCGGCGTGAGCAGGTTGGCCGGCGGCATCGTGGCGGGATCGTCGCTCTTGACGGTGAGATGGTCCGGCCATCCCGCCGGCAGCGCGATGCCGTGATCGAGATCGCCGAAGGGCGAGTAGAACTCGACATTATGCGCCCGGGCCATCACGTCGCAGACGCCGGCAAAGCGGATCGCCGATCGCACCGTCACCCGCAGCCAGACGGACGGCAGCTTGCGCACAGCGATCGTGTCGATCACGGCATCGATCGTGACCGTGTGCCCGCGATAGTGGCCGCACAATTTCGGATAGTCGCCCTCGGCCCGCTCGATGTCCGCATCCGTCAAGAGTCCATGCGCCTCGTCGAATAGAACCTTGCGGTCCGCATCGACGCGGCCTTTGTCGCGGCGATAGACCCAGGTCAGCGCAGCCAGCGCTAGCATCACAAAGCCGACGATCTCAAGCCGCACGCTCTTCCTCCACGTTCAGCTGCACCCACCATAGCAAAAGGCCGGGCGAATTGCTTCGCCCGGCCTTCGGAGCGGACTATTTGCGTTCAGTAGCCCTGTGGCTTGGGCCAGTTCATGGTGAATTGGTCGGCGCGCCGCACGTACTGATAGCGCCGGAAGTGGAACCACAGCGACGCGACCCAGTAGAACACCATCATCGCCAGCAGCTGACGGCCATAGCCGAGATAGACCGCGAAGAAGGTGCAGATGCAGAGCGTCAGCAGCACGATCGCCGGGATCGGGTGGAACGGATGTTCGAAGCCGCGGCGGATCGATCCCAAAGGCCAGAGCTTGCGGAACATCCAGACGTTGATCGGCATGAACGTGTAGTTCAGCAGGCCCGAAAGGATCGAGAAGGTGATGATCTGGGCCAGGGGCACGTAGAGCGCAAAGATCGCCCCGATCGGGATCAGGAAGATGATCGAGCGGAACGGCGTGCGGTACCGGGGATGGACCGCCGCGAACCAGGCTGGCAGGTAGCGGTCGCGGCCCATCGAGAACCAGGCCCGCGCCGCGTCGTTGATGCAGCCGTTCGCCGAAGCGATCGCCGAGAACAGCGTGCCGATGAAGAGGATGGTCTCCAGCACCGGAGAGTCGATGATCTTCGCCGAGTCGTAGAGCGGTGCCAGTTCGAGATCCCAGCCGACATATTCCCAGGGCAGCAGACCGCAGGCGACATACCAGGTGAGTGCGGCCGCGATCAGCAAGGTGATGATACCGGTCATGGTGCCGAGCGGCAAAGCGCGACCTGGCGAACGCACTTCTTCCGCCGCCTGGCAGGTGCCCTCGATGCCAAGATAGTACCAGATGCCGAAATGCAGCGCGGCGATGACGCCGATCCAGCCATAGGGCAGGCCGGTCAGCAGGTCGTGGTGGAGAAGCTGCGCTGCCGGATTCCAGACCGAGGCAAACTGGGTGCCGAAGAACAGGATGATGATCGAGATGAACGCCGCGGCGGTAATGATGAAGTTTATGGTCAGCGTCATGAAGACGCCGCGGTAGTTGAGCCAAGCCAAGGACATCAGCGAAAGGATAGTGAAGGCCCACCAGAAGTGCGTGGCGTCGTTGAAGCTGGCCAACGGCTCGGTGGGATCGACGCGACCGACTCCGATCTGCACCAACTGGCCCGCCACCTGCACGTCGCCGGCTTCCAGCATAGTATAGGCGAGCACGAGGTAGAGGCCGACATTGAACGCCATCAAGGGCCCGATCGTGTGCTTGGCCTGGGCGTATTGCCCGCCCGCCGCGGCGACCGTCGAGGTCACCTCGGAATCGATCATGGCTACGCAGGTATAGAGCAGGCCGATCACCCAGGCGGCGATCAGCGCGCCGAAGGCGCCGCCTTTGCCGACGCCGTAGTTCCAGCCCATGAACTCGCCGACCAGCACGATGCCGACGCCGAGTGCCCAGACATGCACCGGCCCCAGCACCTTGAGGAGGTTGACGCCGGAAGCCTGCGGTTGTCCCGCGGTCGTCTCCGCCATGACTCAGGCCTCCTTGTGATCGGCGCCGAACAGGTCGTCGACGCCTTCCTTGGAACTCAGCAGCGTCTCTTCAGAGAATTGCTGGCCGACCTTCCAGGCATCAACAACCATCCAGATCAGCATGGCCGCGGAGAGCGCCCAGGCGATCCATTCCAGAACTGACCAGAGGTTCATGTTCGGCCCCACCTACTCGAATTTTTCTCGAATGACTTCCCGATATTCCTTCTTCGAAGCCCAAAGCACGAAGACATAATAGAAGAAGATCACCAGCGCGGTGGTGATCAGGCCGCCGGTATCGATGCTGTAGGAGAAAGGCATGGTGATGATATCGGCCGCTTGCTCTTTGGTGTAACCGAGCTTCTCCCATTGTGCTTGCATGGTCGGATTCTGATTGAGCGCTTCCCAACTCAGCCCGCTCCAGACTTTCACATCGTTGCCGTTGGCATCCTTCTGCATCGTGTAGCTGACGTTCGGCGGCAGCACTTCCTGGCGCCCGACCGCGACCTTGTTGAAATAGTCGGTGAGCCACTGCGGCTGAAGTGCCGGGGTCACGGGGATGTAGAGCGCGCAGAACACCAGGAACAGCAGCACGACGACATCGAATACCTGGCCGAGAGCGCCTTGTTTCGGTGGATTGTAACGCTGCGCCATCTTCCCCTCCCCTTCGCGCCGCGCTCAGCGGCCGGCGTCGAGATGCTTGATGTCCGTGCCGTAGATGTGCGGCTTGTCGTGGCCGTAATGGCGCACCATGGCGCCGATCGAGGTCGTGTTGAACAACAGCAGCACGAAGGCCGCGATCCAGCAGACGATCGTGATATCGGTGTCGGTGATGTAGGACTGGACCGCGATCAGAACGAAAAGCACCGTGACCCAAAGGGCAGCCACGAAGCCCCAAGCGAAGAGCCTGTCCCGCTTGTACATCGCGTCGATGCGCGACTGGAGATCGTCCGCCATATGCCCGCCCCCTCGTTTTCGCTCCTTGGTTTTCCCGCCGGAGCACCGATGCCGTTTTCCGGTCTCTCGGGTCGTTGCCCAAAACCGCGCCCGCGATCTGATTCGCAGGGCGTGACTTGGGATCATGCTTTTAGCATCGCTGCGGCGAGTTTACTAGCCTGAAATCTATTTTCATTGGAAGAAACACGCGACGCTGCCGAGTCGACCTCAAATTTCGCGCTTCAGCGGCCGCGCGAGCAGCCCGCGAACTTCCTCATCGATCGCCATTGGATCGTTGAGAATGCGGTGCACCGCAGCGGCGATCGGCATCTCGACCCCGATCTCCGCCGCCAAGGCAACGACGGCGGCGGCGGTGCTCACACCCTCGGCGATGCTGCGGCGCGCGGCGAGGATCTCGGCCAGCGGCTTGCCCTGGCCGAGCTCGAAGCCGAGCGAGGTGTTGCGCGACTTGAGGCTGGTGCAGGTGAGGATGAGATCGCCGATTCCCGCGAGACCCATCAGCGTTTCCGCGCGTCCGCCTTTGGCGAGTGCAAGACGCGTGACCTCGGCGAGACCACGGGTGATGAGGGCGGCGCGCGCATTCTCGCCGAGGCCGCGGCCGACCACGATCCCGCAGGCGATGGCGAGGACATTCTTCACAGCACCCGCGACCTCGACGCCGATCGGATCGTCGACGCCATAGGGCCGGAACGCGCCATGGGCGAGGCCGGTCATGAGCAGCTCGACCAATGTGGAATCGGTTCCTGCGATCGCGACCGCGGTCGGCAGTCCGGCGGCCGCCTCGGCGGCGAAGCTGGGGCCGGAAAGGATGGCCACCGGCGCGCCCGGCAGCGCTTCGGCCGCGATCTCATTGAGCAGCGCGCCGCTCTTCAATTCGATCCCCTTGGCCGCGATCACCAAGGCGGCACCGATGGGCCAATGCGGCGCCGCCTTGGCGCAGAAGTCGCGAAAGTGCTGCGCCGGCTGTGCGTAGATGACAGCATCGGCGCCGAGCGAAGCGGTGAAATCCGCCTCGATGCGGATCGCCGGGTCGAGCGGGATGCCGGGGAGATAGGCGATGTTCTCCAGCGCCGCCTTCAAATCCGCGGCCAACGCCGGGCGCCGCGCCCAGAGCGCCACATCGCATCCGGCGCGCCGCGCGAGCACCGCAAGCGCGGTGCCCCAGGCACCGGCGCCGATGACGGAGACCCGCATCATTTCAGCAGGAAACCCGCGGCCAAGGGATCGTCGGGTTCGACGGTGAAGACGGAGCGGCCGGAATAATAGGCGCGGCCGGCGACCTCGACGCGCACCGCGGCGAAGCGGCCGCAGGTCTCCTGCGCGGCCACGCGGCCCTCGAACGTGTCGCCGGTGATGCTCTCGAAGGCGAAGGCGTCTGAAATGGCCGCGGGGTTGCGCGCGACATTGAGCGCGATGCGCGCGGTGACGCCGCTCCCGGTCGGGCTGCGATCGACCTCGCGGTCGGCGAAGACGCAGACATTGGCGCTGGGCCCGCGGGCCCCGCTGCTGCCATCGGTCAGGATCGTGCCGTAGAGGAAGGCGAGATCGGGCGAATCCGGATGCTCGAGCTCGATCTGCTTCTGCGCCGCCTTGGTCACACGGTCGGCGGCATCGACCAGATCGCGCACCGGCGAACGCTTCACGTTGAGATTGAAGGTGGCGGCGGGCAGCACCGCATAGAAGGCGCCGCCATAGCCGATATCGACCTTGAGGCGCCCCAAGCCATCCACCACGACCTCGCGGTTGAGGGCGAAGGCGAAGGCGGGGACGCTGGTGAAGGCGACCGTCGCGGGCTTGCCCTCTTCCATCGCGACGTTCACCCGCACCAGCCCGCAAGGGCATTGCAGGTTGAGCTTCGCGAAATCGCCTTGCGGCTTCACGACGCCCTGGTCCACGGCATAGCGGCCGAGCGCGATGGTCGCGTGGCCGCACATGGTGCTGTAGCCCTCATTGTGGATGAAGAGCACCGCCATGTCGGCTTCCGGATGATCCGGTTCGACCGGGAGCACGCCGTACATGTCGTAATGCCCGCGCGGCTCGAAGATGATCAGCCGGCGGAAGCGGTCGAGATTCTCGCGGGCGAAGCGCCGCTTCTCCAGCAGGGTCTTGCCTTCGATCTCGGGATAACCGGCGGTGACGATCCGCACCGGCTCGCCGCCGGTATGCATCTCGATTGTCTCGATGCGCGTCGTCGCGTCGGGAAGTCGCTCCATCTGATCCGCACCTGCGCCTTGACCTTGCCTCATCCGGCTGTAGTCTCGCCCCATTCCGAACGCAAGTGCGCATGGAATGCAAGTGCAGCAGCGATTGTGACAGGATGAACCGAGCTTGGGCGGCACTTGTATTCGGATTGATCGCGGGTTTCGGCGCGCAGGCTGAGGCTGATTCCAGTGCTTCGCTGACCGTTGCCTTGCCCGAAGGGTTGAGCCCACGCACGGTCGGTTACTATCTCGCCCAGGATAAGGGCTACTTCGACGCGGCCGGGCTGAAGGTCACTTTCACCGCGGCCGGCGGCACGGCGCCGAGTACGGTGCTGGCCAAGGGTCAGGCGGATCTCGCCGTCGACCTGATGCCGGTGGCGCTCAACCACCGCGAGGACGGCGACAACATCGTGCATGTGGCCCAGATCTTTCGCAAAGCCGGGATGGAGCTGGTCTGCCGCGCGACGGTCGATCGCCCCGCCTCGCTGAAGAACCACGTGATCGGCGTGACTTTCGGCGGGCTGGAGAGTGCCTTCTACGCCTGGATGTCGGCGCTCTCGCTCAATCCCTTCGGCGGCCCGGGTAGCGTCACCGTGCTGCGGCAGAATACCGGCCTCGAAGCATTCCAGCGCTCGCAGGCGGATTGCGCGACCTCGTTCAGCTATCGTGCGCCGCTGGACTTCGCGACCTCCGGGTTGAAGCTCGCGGATATGAAGGTCTATCGCTATGACGAAGCCGGAGTCGCGACCCTGGAAGACGGTCTCTATGCCCGGGCCGGCGATCTCGCCCAGCTGGACCGCGTGGCGCAATTCGCCGCCTTCCTGAGCGCGGTGACGAAGGGCTGGCGCTTCGCGCATAACAATCCGAAAGCGGCGTTCGATCTGATCCATGCCGATGCGGCTTACGCCAATGCCGATGCCGGCGCCTTGCGCCAGGCGATCGACGCGGTCGATGATCTGGTAGCGCCAGAGAGCGGCCCGATCGGCAAGCTCGACCGCAATGCCTATAACCAGACCGTCAACCTGCTGCTGACCGCCGCACCCGATCCGGTGCTGACCAAAGCCCCGGCAAACGCGGTCAGCGACGCGGTGTGGAAGGCGATGAAGTGACGATCAGTCCAAGGTCTTCCGGTACCTGAGCAGCGCCAGCACCGAGACGACCAGCAGGAACGCGGTGATCGGCCAGACTTCCGGCCAGATCTCGCCCCAGCCGTTACCCTTCAAGAGCACGCCGCGGATGATCCGCAGGAAATGCGTGAGCGGCAGCGCCTGGCCGACGACCTGGGCCCATTCCGGCATGCCGCGGAACGGAAACATGAAGCCCGAGAGCAGCAGCGAGGGCAGGAAGAAGAAGATCGAGAGCTGCATCGCCTGAAGCTGATTCTCGGCGAAGGTCGAGAAGGTGAAGCCGACCGCGAGGTTGGCGGCGATGAACAGGATCGCGGCGATGCTCAAGGTCACCAGCGAGCCCTCGAACGGCACGTGGAACATGAAGCGCGCGGCCAGCAGGATGATCGCAACCTGGACATAGCCGACGAAAATGAAGGGCACGATCTTGCCCAGCATCACCTCGATCGGCAGCACCGGCATGGCCAGCAGATTCTCCATCGTGCCACGCTCGCGCTCGCGGGTCATGGCGAGGCCGGTCATCATGATCATGGTCATGGTGAGCACGACGCCGATCAACCCCGGCACCACGTTGTACTGGCTGATGCCTTCCTCGTTGTAGCGGCGCTGCAGGCGGAGCTCGAAGGGCGTCTGGCTCGGCGCGAGGCTCGCGAGCGGGCCGGTCAGGTCGTGCTGCAAGGCGGTGCGGTCGATGTTGTTCAGCGCGGAGACTGCATTCGCCGTGGCCACCGGATCGGTCGCATCCGCCTCGACCACGAGCGCGGGACGCCGGCCGCGCAGCAGATCGGCGGAGAAATGCGGCGGAATGGTGAGCGCGAATTGGACATCGCCGGTCTTCAGCAACCGGTCGGCTTCGCCTTCGGAGACCGGTGCCGGAGCCAGGCGGATGTAGTCGGTGTGCTCGACGGCGGAAACGATCGAGCGGGCGAAGATCGAATCCTCGCCCATCACCAAGACCGCCGGCAAGTGCTTGGGATCGGAATTGATGGCAAAGCCGAACAGCACGAGCTGCAGCAGCGGCACGCCGATCATCATGCCGAAGGTGATGCGGTCGCGCCGCATCTGCACGAACTCTTTGGTGAATACTGCGGCGAAGCGGCCGAGAGAGAAGGTGCGGCTGCTCATTGGAAGTTATCCTGCGATCGGCTCATCAGGTCGATGAACACGTCCTCGAGGCTGGGATCGACGCGGCGCCAGTGGAAGTGGGAGTCGGCGCGTTCGGCCGCGGTTGCGGCGTCGAGCGCTGCCTGATCGCGGCCACAGACATGCAGCAGCGAGCCGAACGGCGCCACCATATCGACGCCCGGCCGATGCTGCAGCGCCTTGGCGAGATCGGCGACCGCGGCACCGTCATGCTCCTTGGGCTCGACCGCCCAGGCGGAGAGATGCGCCTGTGCGATCACCTCGGCGACCGAGCCACGCGCGAGCAGCTTGCCATAGGCGATGTAGAGAATCTCATGGCAGCGCTCGGCCTCGTCCATGTAATGGGTGCTGACCAGGACGGTCAGGCCTTGATGGGCGAGGTCGTGGATCTGGTCCCAGAAATCGCGCCGCGCCTTGGGATCGACGCCGGCGGTCGGCTCGTCGAGCAGCAGCAGCTTCGGCTCATGCAGAATGCAGGCGGCCAAGGCCAGGCGCTGCTTCCAGCCGCCGGAGAGCTTGCCCGCAAGCTGGCGCGCGCGTTCCTTCAAGCCGAGACGTTCGAGTGCCGCATCGACGCGCGCGTTGACGCGATCGAGACCATAGACCTTGGCGACGAAGCTCAGGTTCTCGCGGATGCTGAGATCCTCGTAGAGGCCGAACTTCTGGGTCATGTAGCCGACCTGGCGCTTGATCGCCTCGGCCTCAGTGCGGATGTCGTAGCCGAGACACGTGCCGCTGCCGGCATCGGGCGTCAGCAGGCCGCACAGCATGCGGATGGTCGTGGTCTTGCCGCTGCCATTCGGCCCCAGAAATCCGTAGATCTGGCCGCGATTGACCGTGAGATCGAGACCGTCGACCACGGCGCGGCCTTCGAACTTCTTGGTGAGGCCGCGGACCTCGATGATGGCATCGCCGGCCATGATCAGTTCCCCGGCGCCGGTTGCGCTTCGATCGGCTGGCCGGGATGCCAAGGCTGGTTCACATCGTCCGGCCGCGCCTCGATCAGGTAGACCAGCTTGGCGCGGCTCTCGCGGCTGTAGATCACCGGCGGCGTGTATTCGGCCGCGGTGGCGATGAAGCTGATGGTCGCGGTTTGGTTCGCGGCGCAGCCGTCGCAGGTTACGCTGAGCTTCTCACCGACCTTGTACCGGCCGAGCTCGGGCTCCGGCACATAGAGGCGCAGCTTCAAATTGGCCGGCGGCAGAAGCTGCAGCACCGGCGCACCGGCATTGGCCTGCTCGCCGATGCGAAAATAGACGTCCTCGATGCGTCCCGCGGCGGGCGCCACGACCGCGCGCTGATCGAGCGCCCATTGCGCCGCGGCGAGATCGGCCTGGGCCACGGCGACGGCTTGGGTCGCCGCGTCGATCTGCGCGCTGCGTGCCGGCAGCTTCGCCGCATCCAGCCGCGCTTCGTATTCGGCGATATGGCCGCGATCCTCCAGCACGGCGGCCTGAGCGGAATCCACCTCCTCTACGCCGACGATGTTCTGCTTGACCATCTCCTTGCGCCGCTGGATGCGCGGCACCGAAAGCGCGAGCGACGCCTTGGCCGCGTCGAGCTGGGCCTCGATGATGGCGAGCTCTTCGGGGCGCTCGCCGGTTTGCAAGTCCGCGAGCTTGGCCTTCGCCTGTTCGAGCGCCGCCGCCGCGCTGTCGCGCTTCGCGGTCTCGTCGGTGGGATCGAGGGTGAAGAGCATGTCGCCCGCTTTCACCGCATCGCCGCGCCTGACCGCGACCTCGGCGATCCGGCCGCCGGAAACCGGTGCCGCATAGACGTAATCCGCCTCGACATAACCCAAGAGGCCGGTGCTCGGTGTCTGATCGCAAGCCGCCAGCGGCCATGCGAGCAGCGCGATCAGCGTGAAATTCGCCTTGCGCATGGTTCAGCCTCCAGAAGCGGCCGGCACCGGATCGGGTGCGAGGCCACGCAGCAGCATGTCGGTGTGTTGGCGGATGAGCGCCGCTGTGTCGAACGGACGCTCGTCCAAGCCTTCGAAGGTCCGCAGCCAAAGCGCCGTCAGGAGGAAGGGCGCGATCACCAGCTTCGCCGTCTCCCAGGGGTCGACAGCGCGAAACTCGCCCGAGGCGATGCCGCGCTTGATGAAATCCACGACCCGGGCCCGCACCGGCTGGATCACCGTCTTCAGCCAGATGCGCGCGAGCTCGGGGAAGCCGGCCGATTCCGAGATGATCAGCTTGGGTAAAGCCGAGCGCCGCGGATCGCCGAGCATCCGGCCGACGAGCTGCATCAGGCCGAGCAGACCCGCGCGCGCCGTCGGCGCCCTGGCGATCACCTCGAGCTCCGCCAGCACGGGCACCCGCATCAGCTCCAGCGCCATCGCCTCGAAGAGCGCCGTCTTGCTCTCGAAATAGAGATAGAGCGTGCCCTTCGAAATGCCGGCGACCTTGGCAACGTCGTCGAGCTTCGCCGCCTGAAACCCGCGCGCCGAGAACACGGTCAGCGCGGCGTCGAAGATCTCCGCCGGCCGCGCCTCGGCTCGGCGGCGCCAGCGCGGGGTGCTGGAGCGATCCTTCGTCTGCTCTCGTTTCACTGGGCGTTCGGCCATATCCGTCCTCTTCGGCGCGCACAGTCCGCTTTCGGCCATCGGGAGTCAATAAATAACTGACCGGTCAGTTATTAGAGAAATGCATGGCTGGCCCGCCGATCCGGGCGCCCGACGCATGTGCGACCAGCCCGATCCCGGCAAAAGAAAGGCTTGCGCTTCCGGGACTTGGGCGATGACATTCCGCCCAGTAGAAAAAGCGCCCTCTGGGGAGGGATGTCGGGGGATGAAACTCTTGCACAACGAATTGGGTCAGCCGGTCGGCGCGCCGGTGCCGAACTGGACGCCGCGCGAGCAGCCGCCGCGGACACCGATGGAGGGCCGCTATGCCCGGATCGAGATTCTCGATCCCGAGCGGCATGCGGCCGAACTCTACGACGCCAACGCCGAGGATGCCGAGGGCCGGATCTGGACCTATATGGGTTATGGGCCGTTCGCCGATCTCCCCGCCTATCGCGGCTGGGCCGATGCGGCGGCCAAGACCAGCGATCCCTTGTTCCATGCGATCATCGATTTGAAATCCGGCAAGGCGGTGGGTGTTGCCAGCTATCTGCGCATCGATCCCGCGGTCGGTGTGATCGAGGTCGGGCATATCAACTACGCGCCGCCGCTGCAGCGGACCTCGGCCGCGACCGAGGCGATGTATCTCCTGATGCGCCGCGTCTTCGAGGAGCTCGGCTATCGCCGCTACGAATGGAAATGCGATGCCTTGAACGCACCCTCGCGCCGCGCGGCGCTCAGGCTCGGCTTCCGCTACGAGGGCATCTTCCGCCAGGCCACGATGTACAAGGGCCGCAACCGCGACACCGCCTGGTATTCGGTGATCGACAAGGAATGGCCAACCCTGAAAGCCGCCTTCGAAGTCTGGCTCCGCCCCGGCAATTTCGAAAACGACGGCACCCCGCGAACCCGCCTCTCGCAATTGACCGCCGAGGCCTTGACCGGCAGCGGGCATCGGTAGCCCTTGGGGTGAGCCTGGGTATTTGCGGGCGACTCTTTCTGTTATAAAAGCCCCGCGCGGCATGCGTCCCCGTAGCTCAGTCGGATAGAGCGCCGGTTTCCTAAACCGTAGGTCGGAGGTTCGAATCCTCTCGGGGACGCCAGCGCGCTTCATGCCGCCGCAGCTTTCTTCCCCACCACCTCCCGCACCACCGCGACAAACGCCCGGAGGCTCGCCGGTACGTGGCGGTGGCCGGGATAGTAGAGGCAGAGCGGATCGAAAGGCGGGGTCCAGTCTTCGAGCACTCGGACCAGCTTGCCGGACGCAATCTCGCCGCGGGCCATGAAGTCGTTCACATAGGCAACGCCAAGACCCTTCATCGCGGCTTCGACCATCAACGCCGGGCTGTCGAGAGTGAGCGGCCCCTGCACGTCGAGGACGATCTCCTGGTCGCGCTTGGCGAACTCCCATTTGAAGATCTTGCCGCTGTCGAAGCGATAGCGGATGCAGGGATGCGATTTGAGATCGTCGGGAGTCTTGGGCACGCCATGCTTCTTGAAGTACTTCGGCGCGCCGACCACCGCGAAGCGCTGCGGCGGCGCGCAGGGCACCGCGATCATGTCCTGCGGCACGCTCTCTCCTGACCGTATGCCGGCGTCGAAACCTTCCGCCACGATGTCGATCAGTCGGCCGTCGGTTACGAGATCGACCTGCATCTCCGGATAGCGCCGCAGATATTCGAGCACAATCGGCGCCAGCACTTGCCGCGCGCCGCCTTCCGACGCATTGATCCGGAGGATGCCGGCGGGCGTGTCGCGCAACGCTTTGGCATCGCGCATCGCCTCGAAGATCTCGCCGAGTGCCGGCCGGACCCGGGTCAGGAACTGCTCGCCCGCCGCCGAGAGTGCCACGCTGCGCGTGGTGCGGTGGAAGAGGCGGACGCCGAGGCGCTGCTCCAACGCGGCGACGGTGTGGCTGAGCGCCGAGGGCGAGAGCCCGAGCTCGATCGCGGCGCGACGGAAGCTGCGATGGGTCGCGACCGCCACCACGGCGTTGAGATCGTAGAGCGCAGCATTGGGCATTGTACGATCCTCTTCATCAGTGCATGCCACGACGATCATATTGTTGCATCAATTGAGCTGCACCATGTTTTGCTCAGCCGTCCGTCCCCGGGCGCCAAAATATGGAGTGAAACATGAGCAAGACGATCCTCATCACCGGCGTTTCCAGCGGTTTCGGCCGCGCCTTGGCGGAAGCGGCGCTCGCTGCCGGACATAAGGTCGTCGGCACGGTCCGCAGCGACGCCGACAAGGCCGCGTTCGAGGCGCTCAAGCCTGCCCGGGCCTTCGGCCGCGTCCTCGACGTCACGAACACCGCGGCGATCGAGCCGACCGTGGCGGAGGTCGAGAAAACGGTCGGTCCGATCGACGCGCTGGTCAACAATGCCGGCTACGGTTTCGAAGGCATCCTCGAGGAATCGACGCTCGACGAGTTCCGCCACCAGTTCGACGTCAACGTGTTCGGTGCGATCGCGATGATTCAGGCGGTGCTGCCCTTCATGCGCAAACGCCGGTCGGGCCGCATCCTCAACATCACCTCGATGGGCGGATACATCACCTTCCCGGGGATCAGCGCCTATCACGGCAGCAAGTTCGCCCTCGAAGGCATCTCCGAATCCCTCGCGAAGGAGGTGAAGCCGCTGGGCATCTACGTCACCGCCGTCGCCCCCGGCGGCTTCCGCACCGATTGGGCGGGGCGCTCGATGATCCGCAAGGAGCGCAGCATTCCCGACTATGACGCAGTCTTCGACCCGGTTCGCAAGCGCCGCCAGGACATGCACGGCAACCAGGTGGGTGACCCGAAGAAAGCAGCCCAGGCCATGCTGACCTTGATCGAAGCGGAGAACCCGCCGATGCATATGCTGCTCGGCTCGGACGCCTTGCGGCTGGTGCGGGAGAAGCTCGACTCCCTCAAATCGGAGCTCGACGCCTGGGAGAAGGTCACGCTCTCGACCGACGTCGCCGCTCAAAGCTGACTGGTCGCGCCGCCGTCCACGAACAGGATATGGCCGGTGACGAAGCTCGCGGCATCCGAGGCGAGGAACACGGCCGCGCCGATCAGTTCCTCGACCTCACCCCAGCGGCCGAGGGGCGTGCGCTTGGTGAGCCAGTCGGAGAAGGCCGTGTCTTTCACCAAGGCGGCGTTGAGCTCGGTCTTGAAGTAGCCGGGGTTGAGGCCGTTCACGCGAATGCCATGCTTGCCCCAATCGATGGCCATGCCTTTGGTCAGCATCTTCAAGCCGCCTTTGCTCGCGGCATAGGGGGCGATGCCGGGGCGGCCGAGCTCGCTTTGCACCGAGCCGACGTTGATGATGGCACCGCGTTTGCGCTGGATCATATGCCGCGCCACCGCCTGGCCGGTGAAGAAAGCGGAATCCAGATTGGTGCGCATCAGGCGATGCCACACGTCCTCGGGGAAATCTTCGAGCGGCGTGCGGTGCTGCATGCCGGCGTTGTTGACCAGGATGTCGATCGGCCCCTGCTCCGCTTCGATCGCATCGACCGCCGCCACGACCGCCGCGCGATCGGTGACGTCGAACAATTCGCCCGCCGCCGCAATTCCATGGCCGATGAGCTGCCCGACTGCGGCGTCCAGCGCCGCGGCATCGCGGCCGTTCAGCACGATCGAGGCGCCGGCGCGTCCCAAACCGCCGGCCAGGGCCAGGCCGATGCCGCGGGTCGAGCCGGTGATCAGTGCCCGCCGGCCGGAGAGATCGAACATGTTCATCCTGGGTTTGCCTCTGCTTTCGCACCTTTGCCCCTCCGGTCGTCTTTTCCGGCCGTAAAGGCGAGGTAAGCCGTTGGTGCTGCAGTGATTGTCGGCATCAAGCGGCGTCCATAGGCGTTGGACGAAATCTCGATTCTGTATAGGCTGGGTATAGGTTGGCGCAACCGGGATCGACCGCGTCTTGCCCTGAATAGGAATGCGACCACACGGTCGGATCTGGGTCGGACGGATCTATGTCGGATTGAATGGCGCGAGGCCGGCGCGCGAAAGAGATCTTACTCCATTTTCGGTTTTTGAGCAACGCGGGCATCGTGCGAAGGCTAGTCGAAGCCGATCTGCACCTTCATGGCCCGCGTGCGATCGGCGGCGAGCTCGAAGGCGCGAACCGCATCGGCGAGCGGGATGACATCGGTCAGCAGTGGGCGCACGTCGATGCGGCGATGCGCGATCGCCGCCACCGCCTGGCCGAATTCCGCGTGGAAGCGGAAGGTGCCGATGAGGTCGATCTCCTTGGTGACGAGCACCGACATCGGCAACGAGGCCTGCGCGCCCTGGCCGATCTGCACGATGGTGCCGCGGGCGCGCACGACCTTGAGGCCGGCGAGCAGGGTCGCCTCGCTGCCGGCGGCTTCGAACATCACGTCGAAAGCCCCCTTATCCGCCTCGAAGTCGGCGAGCGCTTCGGGCGTCTTGGCCATGTTGATGGCGCGGTCGGCGCCGACCGCGCGCGCCGATGCGAGCGCCGCATCATGCAGGTCCGTCACCACGATCTCGGAGGCGCCGGCGGCGCGGGCCGCGGCCACGGTGAGCGAGCCGATCGGTCCGGCACCGGCGACCAGCACGCGCTTGCCGAGCAGCGATCCGGCGCGGGTCACCGCATGCAATGCTACCGCGAGCGGCTCGGCGAAGGCGGCTTCATAGACCGAAACCTCCGCCGGGATCGGCACCGCGCGATCGGCATCGATCACCAGGAATTCGCGGAATCCGCCTTGCACATGCGGGAAGACCATGGCGCTGCCATAGAAGCGCATGTTGAGGCACTGGTTCTGCAGGCCCATGCGGCAATAGCGGCAGGCATGACAGGGGAGGCTCGGATTGACGGCGACGATCTGGCCCGGCGCGACCGTGGTCACATCCGGTGCCATGCTCTCGACCACGCCCGCCACTTCATGGCCGAGCACCATCGGCTCCCGGATCCGGACCGTGCCAAAGCCGCCATTGAGGTAGTAATGCAGATCCGAGCCGCAAATGCCGCCCGCCTGGACCCGGACGCGCACCTGACCCTGTGCGACTTCCGGAGTGGCACTCTGGTCGATGCGAAGATCGCGAGGCGCATGGAGGACGGCGGCGCGCATGGGAGTCTCCACGAACGGAATGCTGGCTCGAGCTGCTTGGTATTATGATAATATGATGCTGTCGAGTCCAGCCGCCGGAAAAGCCTCGCCTATGCCCCAAATCGCCGCCCCGCAGCTCTCCAACCTGCACCGCCAGGCGGTGGAATGGCTCGCCTTGCAGGTCCTGAACGGCAGCTATCGGGTGGGCGAGGCTCTACCGACCGAGCTCGAGCTCTGCGCCACCTTGGGCGTCAGCCGCACGACGGTGCGCAGTGCGGCCCGCGAGCTGGCCGCCAAGGGGCTGGTCGATGTCGGCCCGAGCCGCGGCACAAGGGTGCGGCCGCGGCAGGACTGGAACCTGCTCGATGCCGAGGTGATGCGCTGGCGGATCAGGCTCGGCGTCGATCGCAAGCTGATCCAGGATATTTACGAGCTGCGCGAATGCTTCGAGCCCCAAGCCAGCCGCTTTGCCGCCGAGCGTGGATCGGCAAAGCAGCATGCGGCGATCGCCCGCGCCTTCGATGCACTGGCCGGCTCCCGCGAGGAGGGCGGCGAAAGCTCGGTCGCCTCGGACGTCGTCTTCCACACCGCGATCCTGGCCGCGGCGGGGAATGATTTCATCGGCGCGCTGAGCGGCGTGGTGATGATGGCGCTCCGCGTCTCGTTCGAGATCGCGCGCGGGCGACGGACGCTGTCCAAGGGCGATATCGACCGTCACCGGATCATCAAGGACGCGATCCTCGATCGCCAGGGCGAGCGCGCCTTCGCAGCGACCGAGCAACTCCTCGCCGGCTCGAAGAAAGTGCAGATGGCGGCGGTGGGCTCCCGGTTGAAGCATCGCTAGTCCCGGCGCCCTGAGCAACGGGCGATATTTCGTCCGATCGCGTGAATATCCGGCAATGCGGCCCGGTATGGCGCGCCCGGTCGAGCGTGCGCCAGCTTGCGGGAAGCCGATCTGCCGGCGACCAAGCTCGGCATGAAGACGAAGAACGTGCCGAGGCTGGTTCGCGACACAACGCCACCGTCGCAGTCCACGAGGCCAAGGGCGACGACCTCCGGTATCGCAGCCTGGGCAACGAGGACAAATGGCACCACGGCGATGCGCCGATCCGAAGCCTGCTCTCGGCGCATGCCGGCAAGCACGACCGGATGACGATCTACGGCATGGACAAGAAACGCCGCGTCCATGCCCATGTGGTCGGCAAGCGCGGCTGGAAGAATCTCGGCACGCCGGAGGAGATCATCGCCGCCGCGCAGGGCGGGCAAGAAGAAGAAGGTCGCCAAAGCCGCGATCCGCATGGCGAAGAAGAGTAAGAAACCGGGTTAGAGGAAGATCGGCCGCTGTAATGTCCCCTCACTTAGGATTAGGGGACGGGGGATTCGAGCGCAGCCGACGACTCACTGCGAGGGCTTCCAGTCCTGGGCTTTGCGACGTGCTTCGGCGATTTCGGTCTGGCTCATCTCCGCGGCGGCACTCTCGAGGCTTTGCTCCGCATCCGCCCGGTCGGCCGGGTCGGGATCGGACTTGGCGGCGAGGCTCAACCAAAGATAGGCCAAGATCAGATTCTTCTCGACGCCGCTTCCCGTGCGGTACAGGCGACCGAGGTTGTATTGTGCATCGGGCTCGCCCTTTTGCGCCGCCATCCGATACCAGCGGGCAGCCGTCTGCGGATCGACCGGCACGCCCTGACCCAACTCATAGGCAAGGCCGAGGTTGTTCTGTGCGGCGGCATCGGATCCCTCGGCGGCGCGATACCAATTGACCGCGGCGCCATAGTCCTGCTTCACGCCTCGCCCGTCGCGAAAGAGATTACCTAGCCTAGTCTGGCTGGGAACATCGCCGCCCTTGGCACCCATCTCATACCATTTGGCGGCTTCGGCATCGCTCTGTGGCACGCCTTCGCCGTTCAAATACATGTCGCCGAGATTGCCTTCCGCGGCGGCATTCTGCTGCTCAGCGGCCAGACGGAAGAGACGAACCGCCTCGGCAAGGTCTTTCGCCGTGCCGCGCCCCTTCCAGGTCAGATAACCGAGATTTGTCTCTGCGTGCGGATCACCTTGTGCCGCCGCGGCACGATACCAGCGTACCGCGTCGACATCGCTCTGCGGAACACCGTCACCTTGGTCGTACTTGAGAGCGAGATTGTACTGTGCCAGCGGAAACCCGCGTTCCGCCGCCTTGCGAAGCCACTTCAACGCCTCAGCCTGATCACGGGGCAAACCATCGCCATTCAGATAGCCGTAGGCCACGTTGTATTGCGCGATCGCCACACCTTGTTCGGCGGCATGTCGGATCATTCGGTAACCTTCCTCATCGGACTGTTTCACGCCGCAGCCCTTGGTGTAGAGGACGCCGATGCCGTTCTCCGCGTCAGGCACACCGTGGTCCAGCGCCTTTTGAAACCAGTACAGCGCCTCCGCACAGTCGCGCCGAACGGCATAGCCGTTGGTGTAAAGGCGGCCGAGACCATACTCGGCGATCGGATCGCCTTGCTCGGCGCGCGGCTCCCAGATCGCCAGCGCCTTGTCGTACTGGCCGTTATTGTAGACGCGCGTGCCGGGATCGGAGTCCGGGGTGACCGCCTCTGGTCCAGTCGTCTGCGCCGGCGCCATGCGGGGTGCGAGAGCGATCGCGATCGCGACCACCACCACAGCCGCCCATGTCAGCTGGCGGCGCATTGTGCCTTGATCGCCGCGATGTGCTCCGGCCCGATTCCGCAGCAGCCGCCGACGATGCCGGCGCCGTGGCCGACCCAGGTCTCGGCGAAGCGCAGATAGTTCGGCGGGTTGAGATCGGCGCGGATGTCGCTGAGGCCGGCATTGGCCTCCGCATCCTTGCGCATCGGCGGAAAGGCATTGGCATAGACGCCGAGAGTGAGATCGCTGCCGGCTTTCGCCAGCGCCGCGCGCGCTGCGTCGAGTGCGGGCGCCATGACTTCCGGCTGGCTGCAATTGAAGAGCAGCGCCTCGGCCTTCCAACCGATGGCCGCGTTGACCGCGTCGGCGACCGGTTCCTGCGAGCGCAGGCGCGGTGCGGCCGCGGCGTCTTCGTCGTCTTCCAGGGTGAAGGAGACCCAGAACGGGCGCTGGTCGCCGGCGAGTGCTTCGCGCAGCGATGCGGCCTCGGCGATCGAGCCTTGGGTCTCGGCAAGCCAGAGGTCGACATGCGGCGCCAGGCCTGCAATCAGCACCGCGGCGATCGCGGCCGCATCCTTCGCCCGGAAGAGGTCCGGCCGGTAGGAGCCGAAGAGCGGTGGCAGCGAGCCCGCGACCTTCACCTTGCGCGGCGCCGCAGCGGCGGCCTCGCGGGCGGCCGCAGCGGCGGCCTCGCGGGCGATGCGGCCGGCGCGGTCGGCGAGCATCTTGCCGTCGCGGCGAAAGCGCTCCTCGCCGATATGGAACGGCACCACGGCATAGGAATTCGTGGTGATCACGTCGGCGCCGGCGGCGATGAAGGCGTCATGCGCCTTGCGCACGAATTCCGGACCCTCGATCAGCGCCAAAGCCGACCATTCGGGTTGACGGAACGGCGCGCCGTTGCGCGCCAGCTCGCGGCCCATCCCGCCGTCGAGCACGAGAACAGATTTCACGGGAGCTTGTCTCCATCGCATCACATCGGCGGCCGATATCACCGCCGTCACCGAGTTAAAGTAACACCCAGTTAGGTCGCCAGCAATTTCGAGCACGCCCTCCCTAGCTTTGCGGGAGGTGCACGACATTTGCTTCAGCCAGACTTCTTCGGCTGCTTAGATTTGAAGAACAGGAACAGCGCCGGGGCAGCAATGATAGCCATCGATTGCGCGACCGCACTTGGGAAACCGAACAAATCCCTCATGAGAAAGAACACACCAACCGCCATCAGAATGGCTACGGCTGCCTTCCCATGGTTGATATTGATGCGACCCACGCCACTTCCCTTCGGACTAGTGCCTTCCGGGACCTTCGATGCGGAGATAATGCAACCGTTTCAGCTCCTGGCGGCCGCGCGTGACATTGTCGAGGATCAGGCCGCAGGTCAAGGAAAGCGAGGCCAGCATCATCATGCCGGTCGATAACACCGCCGTCGGCAGGCGCGGGACGAGGCCGGTCTGGAAATAGGTGACGATCAGCGGGATCGCGAGCAGCACCGAGGCGGCGGCCAGGACGCCGGCAATCGAGGCGAAGAAGGAGAGCGGCCGCTGCAGCTGATAGAGCCGGATGATGGTCGTGAAGATCCGCCAGCCGTCACGATAGGTGTGGAGCTTGCTGGCCGAGCCTTCGGGGCGCGCGTAATACGGCGTCTCGATCTCGCCGATCGGCATGCGCAGCTCCAGCGCATGCACCGTGAGCTCGGTCTCGATCTCGAAGCCGGTCGCCAGCGCCGGGAAGGATTTCGCAAACCGCCGCGAGAACACGCGATAGCCGGACAGAATGTCGGTGAAGGCACGGCCGAAGACCTGGGCCACGAAGCCGGTCAGCACCCGGTTGCCGAAGCGATGGCCGCGGCGATAGGCGGCACTCTCGGAATCGCGGCGGCAGGCGACCACCATGTCGAGGCCGTCATGCAGCAGCCGGTCGATCATCGCCGGCGCCGAAGCCGCGTCATAGGTCGCATCGCCATCGACCAGCAAATACACATCCGCCTCGACGTCGGCGAACATGCGGCGCACCACGTGGCCCTTGCCCTGCTGATAGACATGGCGCGTCTCCGCACCCGCCTTGGCCGCGATCGCCACGGTCGCGTCGGTCGAGTTGTTGTCGAACACGACGATGCGGGCGCTGGGCAAGGCCGCGCGAAACCCCGCGACCACCTGCTCGATCGCCGCCGCTTCGTTGTAGCAGGGGATCAGCACGGCCAGGCGCAGGTCCTTGAACCGGTCTCCCGTCTCGATCCGGATCGGCTCCACCTGCGGCATTGTGCGGCTGCTCGAGTTCATGCGCCCGATCTCGTTGCTGCCCGATCTCGTTGCTGTTCGTCACGATTCGCGGTAACGGGTTAATAAGGTATGAACCTGCCCGCCGTCCCGAGAACCAGCCCGCCCGACTCACCCATGCCAAGCCAGCCAGGACCGCATTCTATACCGGCGCTTCCCTCCCGGCGGCGCTTTTTCCGCGCGGCTTGGGTCCTGCCTTTGATCGTGGGCGCGCTGGCGCTCACACTGGGCTTAGTGGCGCGCTATCTCTGGATCGAGCCCCGGGAGATGGGCCTCGCCTGTGCCGATGTGCCAACACCCTGGTGGTGCGGGCCGCGTGTCGCCGCCGTCCAAGTCCATCAGTATAACGGCTGGGGGCTGGGTGCATTGGCGGCAGGGCTGATTGCGCTCGTCTTCCGCGTCTACTGGCTGGCTTTGGTCGGGCTGGCCGTCGGGCTGATGGGCCTGGTGCTCTACAATGCTGGGCTCGCGGCGGTCGGCCTGCTGGCCGCTTTGCTGGTCATCGTCAGACGCTGAACGAGACCGCGCCAGGCACCGATGCCGGGTGCTGCCAGCAGCAGGCTGAACCCGCACCAGATATCCGCCATGAGATTGAGCGGCGTCTCGTTGCAGAAGATATAGACCGCCGTGCCGACCAGGAGCAGCGCGAAGCCGGCCTCTTCGCGTCGATCGGCTTCCACGCGCCAGAACCCACCGCGCGCGAGATCGGCGACGAAGAAAAACAGCGCCGGAACCAAGTAGGCCGCGACCGGGAAATCGCGATAACGCGGATCGAAGCAGAGGCCGAGCGAGACCGTCGCCACGCCGATCAGCGCCGCGAGACGCAGCACCGCCAGCGCTTGCCGCAGGCTCGGCCGCGCCCGCGGACGGCGCAGCCACGCGACCGCTTCCATCAATGACCCGCCCGCCTCGCGCAGATTTCCGCCCAGCGTGGCCTCGATGATCAGGATTCCGGTCAGGAGCGCGGCAAGGCCGATCACGCCCTCCAGGAGCCGCTCCCAAGGGAAGATCCAGGTTGGATCGTAGCGCGCCACGAGCCAGCCATGGGGAAAGTGGAGCGTGAGTGCGACGCCGGCAATCATGGCCCCCAACGATGTGAGCCAGCGGGCGGGGCCAGAGGTCGAATGTTTCCAGAACCGCGCCAGCGCTAGGATCCCGAGGCCGAGGACGACCGAGGCTGCCGCGCGCAACGGCCAGAGTGGATAATCAGTGACCGGGTCGGTCCAGGAGAACTTTGCCGTGCGGTCTTCGTTGTAGAGACCCCAGAAGCCGCCGGCGGTGCCTTCCTGCCAGCGCTTCCACGGCTGATCGAAGGCTTCGATGAAGTTGTAATCGACATCGGCCGATTTGGCGTAGACCAGGAACTCGCGCAGATACCGCGCCTCGTTGACCCGCGAGGGCGCCGCGTTCTCGCGCCAGCGCCCGGCACTCGGCCAGCCGGTCTCGCCCACCATGATCGGCTTGCCGGGCATCGCAGCACGGACCTTGGCGACGATGTCCTCGAGATGCCTGACACCTTCGCTCACGGGGAGCGGCTGGTCCTCCCAATAGGGGAGGACATGGATGGTGACGAAGTCGACGGAATCCTTCAGCACCGGCGGTGCCCTCAGCCAGAATTCCCAGACATCGGCATAAGTGACCGGGCGGCCGCTCTCGCGCCGGACCCGGGTCGCGATCTCGGCCAGAGTCTCGCCGCGCTGCTCGCCGCGCAGCAGCACCTCATTGCCGACGATGATCGCCTTGATGGTGTCGGGATGCTGGTGCGCGAGATCGATCGCGGTCACGATCTGCCGCTCGTTGGCAGCCGGATCGCGGCCGATCCAGATGCCGAGCAGCACCTGCATGCCGAGATCGGCGGCGATCGGCACGACCTGATCCAGGCCCTGATCGACCGCATAGGTGCGCACGCAATTGGTGGTCGGCTGCAGCTGCTTCAGATCCTCCTCGATCTGCGCCTTGGGAATCATCAAGGTCGGATCGAACGGCGTCTGGTTGCCGCGGAACGGCGTGTAGCTGGCGCAATGCAGCTTGGGCTCGGGCGCGGGCGGCAGATCGACCGGCCAGCCGAGCCAGGCCCAGACGCCGATGCTGAGCGCCGCCGAGACGATCAACGGCGGCAGCCACCCCCCGAGGTTCCGCATCGAGCTTTACTTGCCCTTGCCGAATTGCGGATTGGCGAGCGCGATGCCCGGCAGCGGCTGCACCTCGCGGCCGAAGGGCAGCACCGCGATCATGGACATGATGGTCGCCGCCGCGAAAGGCAGCGCCTGCACGAAGAGCAGGATCGCCCAGAGCATCGCCGACGGCTCGTAGACGCCGCGGGTCATGGCCACCCAGGTGCCGCTGCCGATCAGGATCGCCGCGATCACCGTCTCCTCCCAGGCATCGACCAGGCCTTTCACGAAGGCCGGCGCGTTCTCCATCTTCGGCGTGCGGTGGAACGGCAGGTTGTTGGTGAAGAGGCCGCGCCACATCGCCTTCGCGACCGAATAGGAGAGTGCGAGCCCGGCCAGCGAGGCGCCGATATTGTCCAGGAATCCGCACGGCACTTTCTGCGCATAGAGCCAGACCGACTTGCCGACCTTGAAGAAGAACATGCCCAGCGTCACGACCAGATAGAGCGTCAGCGGCGGCTGCATCAGGTTGGGGGCGAGGATCATGCCCGCGGTCCAGACCAAAGCCAGCAAGATGAAGGAGAGCTGCAGCCCGTCGGCGATCCAGGGCAGCCAGCCGGCGAGAAACTGATAGCGCTGCTCGGGCCTCAGACGCGATTTCGAGAAGGGCAGCAGATCGCGCCAATGGCGCTTCATGATCATCATCGCGCCATAGGCCCAGCGATAGCGCTGCTTGCGATAGGCGACGAAGTTGTCGGGCATCAGGCCCTTGCCATAGCTCTTCTGGGTATAGATCGCGCGATGGCCGGCTTCGAACAGGCGCAGGCCGAGCTCCGCATCCTCGGTGATGCACCACTCGGCCCAGCCGCCGACCTCGACCAGCGCCGATTTGCGGATGAGGGCCATGGTGCCGTGCTGGATGATCGCGTTCTTCTCGTCGCGGGTCTTCATGCCGAGATAGAAGAAGCCGGCATATTCCCAGAAGCACATGCGCTTGAAGAGATCGCCGTTGCCGTCGCGATAGTCCTGCGGCGCCTGCACCAGGGCGACGTTGGGATCGGCGAAATGCGCCGCCAGATCGGAGAGCCAGGTCGGCCGCACGATGTAATCGCTGTCGATGGTCGCGATCACCGCGGCATCGGGATCGGTCTGGGTCAGGCCGTAATTCAAGGCGCCGGCCTTGAAGCCCGGCCATTTCGGCAGGTGGAAGAACTTGAAGTTCGGACGGCCGAGCGCGTTGACATAGGCCTCGACCGGCTTCCAGACCGCGTCGTCCTTGGTGTTGTTGTCGATGATCAGGACCTCGAAATCCGGGTACTGGAGACGCTCCAGCGCCTGGATGGTCTCGATCATCATCTCCGGCGGCTCGTTGTAGCAGGGCACGTGCACGGAGACCTTCGGCAGCCGCCAATTACGCGGCACCGGCGGCGGCGCGAGGCGCCGCGCGGTCTGGCCGAGCCAGAGATTGACCGCCATCTCCAGGCCTTCGACCAGGAAGATGGTGACCAGCAGCAGCACCGCCGGCGCGATCATGATGAGCGCGACGATGTCGAGCCAGGTCAGATAGAGCTGGCTGTAATCGGCATAGATCCAGACGCCGGTCATCACGCCGCCACAGCCCAAGAGCGAGACGAAGAACCGGCCGCGCCGGGTCAACGCCAATTCGCCGCGCATCATCCAGAGCGCAAAGGGCAGGCCGAGGCCGATGGTGGCGAGCGCCAGCCAGCGCCAATTCTGATAATTGACCAGGATGCCCTGCAGCGCCGGCTTTGCATGCCGGTTCGCATCCCAAATGCCCCAATAGGCGCCGACGCCGCCTTCGGTGTTGATCTTCCAAGGCTCGTCGAAGGCTTCGATGACGTTGTAGTCGATGTTGTACTTCTTGGCCTCGACCAGGAACTTCCGCAGGAAGATGCCTTGGTTGATCGGCGAGGCGACGGCGCCCTCGCCGCCATTGGCCTTATCGACCCGGGTCAAGCCCTGGCTCGGCCAGCCCACCTCGGCGATCAGGATCGGCTTGTTGGGGAAGGCCTGCTTCACCAGGTTGTAGTTCGCCAACACCTGATCGACCGCCTTGTCCACCGAGACGCCGTTCCAGAACGGCAGGATGTGGACGGCGATGAAGTCGACCTCCGAGGCGAGCCTGGCATATTTCGGATCGAGCCAGATGTGGAACGGCTCCGCGGTCGAGACCGGCAGGCCGGTGCCCACCTTCGCCTCGTGGATGTAATGGATGAGCTCGTCCTCGCTGGTGAGGTTGTGCAGCTGGGTCTCGTTGCCGACGATCACCTGGTTGACCGCGCCGACCGACTTCGCAATCCCGATCAGGGCGCGGACTTCGTCCTCGTTCTTCTTGGGATCGACATCGATCCAGGCACCCGCGGTCACGCTCAAGCCGAACTGTCCGGCGAGCGCCGGAATCTGGCCGCTGATGCCGGTCGATTCATACGTGCGGACCGAGCGCGCCTTGCCGGAGATCAGCTGCAGGTCCTGCTTGATCTCATCGACGGTCGGCGCGCGCTTGGCGAGCGTGTTGGGATCCTGGCGCCAGGCCGAATAGGAGAGACCGTTGAGATTGTCCTTCCAGGGCTCCTCGATGACCGGCTGATTCATCAAGACCCAGGCAGCGGCAAAGATCGCCGCGGCAGCGAGGCCGATCAGCCAGTTGGTAATACGCATGCGAGGTCCTGGTAATTTCCGACGTCGTCAACGCCGGCTTCACTGCCGGTTGGGCGTGGTGGCGTCGCAGTCGGATTTTCGCTTTTTCCCTCGGTTTTTCAAGGGGGGCGATCGTCGCAACTGCGTGATTTGCCAACACGTGCGGGTCACAACGCGGTGTCTGGGACGCGGTTCCCGAAGCCCCTGCGACCGGGCGGCGCGGGTCCTTTCCGCAGCGTTAACCAAGCTCCTTGAAGCGGTCCATGGCGCCGACCAGGGCCGAGCGGATGCCGGGCTCCATCGCCGAATGCCCGGCATCGGGGATCACGTGATAGGCGGCTTCCGGCCAGGCGGCGTGCAGCTCGTCCGCGGTGCGGATCGGGCAGACCAGGTCGTAGCGTCCCTGAACCACCACGGTCGGGATCTTCCGCAGCTTGTGGACATTCGCCAGCAGATGATTTTCGGGGAGGAAGATGTCGTTGATGAAGTAATGCGCCTCCATCCGGGCCAGGCCGAGGGCCAGCACATCGCCGGCGAAGGCCCGCACCGTCTCGGGGCTCGGCAGCAGAGTCGAGCAGGAGCCTTCGTAGACGCTCCAGGCCTTGGCGGCCGGCATGTGGATGGTGGGATCGGGGTCCATCAACCGCTTGTGATAGGCGCGGAGCAGGTCGCCGCGCTCGGCCTCCGGAATATGGCCGGAGAACGCGCGCCAGGCCTCCGGTGCGAGCTCGCGCAGGCCATAGAGGAACCAGTCGATCTCCGACTTCCGGCAGAGGAAGATGCCGCGCAGCGCCATGCCCCGGACCCGATCCGGATGGGATTCGGCATAAGCGATGGCAAGCGTCGAGCCCCAGGATCCGCCGAACACGAACCAGGTCTCGATCGCGAGATGCTGCCGGAGCTGCTCGATATCCTGGACCAGCAGGGGCGTGGTGTTGTCGCGGATCTCGCCCAAGGGCTTCGACCGGCCGGATCCGCGCTGGTCGAAAATGACGATCCGGTAATGGCTGGGATCGAAGAACCGGCGATGGGTCGCATTGGCGCCCGCCCCCGGCCCGCCATGCAGGAACACGACCGGCACGCCCTTGGGGTTGCCGGACTGCTCGTAATACATCTGGTGCACCCCATCTGTAGTCGGTCCACCAAGGGGCAAGGTTCCGGTGTCAAAGGGCTCGATCTCGGGGTACAGGTCTTTGCTCGCCATCAGACGCGATTTCCAACGATTTCCGGGAATATGAGGTGAGGCCGCCTTCTTACACGTCCCGGCGAACCGTGCTCAACCGGTTTATCTGGGGGCGCTTTATCGGGCGGTTTGTCGCAGGGTTTACAATTGGCAGCCTGGGTTTGGCCCTGCCGTCCCGGATCGCCGCCGCAGACTGGTCGGCGCCGGACCCCGCACAGGCGGCAACCGCCATCGACGGCGACACGCTGAAGCTTGGCTCGGGCGGCGAGGTCCGGCTGATCGGCATCGAGGCGCCGAAAGCGGCACTGGCGCCGGGCGATCCGACCATGGCGGCGCTGGCAGCAGATTCGACCGCATCTCTGAACGCGCTGGTCCGGCACGGCGTGGTTCTGCGCACCGACATCCTGAAAGAGGATCGCTACGGCCGGCGGCTGGCCCAGGTCTTTGACCCGGACGGCACTTGGCTGCAGGCGTCGCAGATCGCCGCCGGCCTGGCGCGCGTCCATGGCGATGGCAGCAACCGGACGGGTCTTACCGATCTGCTCGCGGCCGAGGAAACGGCCCGCGCCGCAGGGCACGGGCTCTGGCGCCACCCGACTTTCGCCGTGCGCCGCGCCGGGGACTGGAATCTCCGACGCCTCGCCGGCAGCTTTCAAATCGTGACCGGGCGCGTGACCGCGGCGGCCCTCGTCCGGGACACCGGCTATATAAATTTCGGAGCCGATCGGCGCGCCGATTTCACCCTGGTCATCCGCAAGCCGGTCCTCGCCATGCTGGACCCGGCTGTGCTTGACTTGACCCGATTGAACGCGCGGTCGATTCGCTGTCGCGGCTGGATCGAACTGCGTGACGGACCGAGCATGGATCTCTCCTGCCCGGAGCAACTTGAAGTGCTGGAGGCTTGATATGACACGGAACCACCTCGCCCCTCTCCTCCTCGCGCTCGCGGCCCTCACCCTCGGCGTCAGCGGCTGCGCCAATCAGACCAGCCCGGCGACGGGCCGACAGTTCTACAGCTCGGTCAGCGCCAGTGACGAAGCCAAGATCGGCGCCGATGAGCATCCGAAGATCCTGGAGGAGTTCGGCGGCGCCTATACCGAGAAGCCCAATCTCAATGCCTATGTGAATCAGATCGGGCAGACCGTCTCGCAGCATGCCGAGCGCAAGGACGTGACCTACACCTTCACCGTCCTCAACACCGACGATATCAACGCCTTCGCTTTGCCCGGCGGCTATGTCTATGTGACGCGCGGCCTGCTGGCGCTCGCCAATAACGAGGCGGAGCTCGCCGGCGTGCTCGGCCATGAGATCGGCCATGTCAATGCACGGCATACCGCCGAGCGCGCCGGCCAACAGCAGAAGGCCGGCATCTGGAGCGCGATCGGCGTTGCCGCTGCGACCATTCTCGGCGGCGACACGCTGGGCCAGATGGCGAGCGGTGTCGCCCAGCAGGGCAGCGCCATCTATCTCGGCCAGTACTCGCAGAATCAGGAATTCGAGGCCGACTCCCTCGGCGTGCGCTACATCGCCAAGACCGGCTACGACCCGCAGGCGATGGCGACCTTCCTCGACAGCCTGGACCAGGATGTGCATCTCGAGGCCAAGGAAGCCGGCAATCCCGAAGCCGCCGACGCCTACAGCATGACCCAGTCGCATCCCCGCACGCCGGACCGCGTGCAGCGCGCGATCGCCGAGGCGAATATCCCCGTCCCAAACCCGGCACTGAACCGCGATCGGTTTCTAGGTCAGATCAACGGCATGATCTGGGGCGCCGATCCGCGCGACGGCGTGGTCAAGGGCTCGACCTTCATCCATCCGGGACTGCGCTTCGCCTTCGACGCGCCCAAGGGCATGAAGCTGCAGAACCAGCCGTCGCAGGTGATCGGCCAGGGCGGCAACGCGGTCATGATCTTCGATCTCGCCGATCCGGTGCCGAGCGGCGCCCTCGCCGACTACATCACCTCCGGCTGGCAGAAGGATGCCAAGATCCAGAACGTCGAAGCGTTCGAGGTGAACGGCATGGAAGCCGCGACCGGTCTCGCCCAGGCGAGCATCGACAACACACCGGTCGCCGTCCGCCTGGTCGCGATCCGCAAGAGCGCCAAGGAGGTCTATCGCTTCATCTTCGCGACACCGCCGGAGAACTTCGACGCCGCGGACAAGCATTTCATCGCCTCGGCCAAGAGCTTCCGTGAGATCGGCGCGCAGGATGCCGCGCAATATCGGCCCAAGCACATCCAGGTCGTGACCGTGCAGCCCGGCGACACCGTCGCCTCGCTCTCGCAGCGGATGCAGACCGACGAGGCGCAGGCCGACTGGTTCCGGGTGATCAATCACCTGGCCGCGAATGCGACGCTCCAGGCCGGGCAGAAGGTGAAGCTGATCGTGCAAGGGACGGAAGTGTCGGCGCTGCCGCTCTCGGATGGGGCGGAGGTCGCCTCTCGATACTGAGCGATCGGCGAGCCCGACCACACTGAAGCAGATGTGACGTGATCCGTCTCAGCCGCCGCGTCCGGGCGCCGATCTGGCTGGTCCTGGCTCTGGCCTTCGCCGGCCTGGTGCTGGCGACGACCGCGATCATCGCCAGCCGGCTCTATACCGCCGCCTTCCGCAGCACCGGCGAGCTGGTTGCCGAGATGGGCGACCAGCGTCTGACGGCGCTTTCGGATGCTCTGAAAGCCGAGCTCAAGCCGGCGCAGGATTCGTCGAACTTCATCGCCCAGTACATTCTGTCGGGCGGCGTCTCGGTGACCGACGACCGGCGCATCGAAGACCTGCTCCTGGGCTCGCTGGCCGCTTCGCCGCAGGTGATCGGCGTCGCCTTGATCCGTCCCGACCTCTATGCGGTCGCGGCGGCGCGTACCTCCGGCGGCGAGCCTTTCGCGACCAGCGCCGGCTCGGTGCTGACCGATCCGCTCTTCCGCCTCGCCTATCGCACCGGCGCGGCGATGCCGGGGCCGGATTGGGGCGCGCCGGTCTACGCGCCGGGGCTGCAGGTGAGCGGCCTGCCGCTGTTGGCGCCGCTGCGCCGCAACGGCGAGATCATCGCGGTGGTGGCGACGCTGATCTCGGTGCCGGAGCTCGCGACCCATGTCCTGCATCGCGTCGGCGATGCCGGCACGACGGCGTTCGTCTTGCTCGACGACAATACACTGCTGGTGCACCCGGCTCTGGCCGCTGGCAGATTTGCCGCCAATGTCGATAAGCCGCTGCCGAGTGCCGAAGACCTGTCCGATCCGGTCCTCAACGCCTTTCACCCGATGCGCGGCGACGACCGGTCGCTGCATCCTCGGGTGGCGTTGAAGTTCTCGCTGCAGCAGGCGGTCATCAATGACGTCCGGCGACTCTACCTTTTCCGCAAGATCGACGTGGTGGGCACGCGGCCCTGGACCGCGGCCCTGGTCTTCAACGCCGCCGATCTCGAAAGCGAGTTCCAAAGCCTCCGCGTGGCGCTCTGGGTCTCGATCGGTGTCGCGCTGGTCGCGGGCCTGGCGGCGCTCCTGCTCGGCCGTTCGATCAGCCGGCCGATCTACGACTTTGCCGCTGCAGCGCGTTCCTTGGCAGCGCTCGATTTCGAACAGACGCAGCCGATGCGCGGCAGCTGGCTGCGCGAGTTCGACATGGCCGCCGAAGCCTATAACGGCATGCGCTCGGGCCTGACCTGGCTCTCGACCTATGTGCCGCGGGCGTTGGTCCCGGTCTTGATGCAGCCCGAGAGCGCCAAGTCCTTCATTCCGAGGGAGCGCGAGGTTACGGTGCTCTTCACCGACATCGTCGGCTTCACCGCGATCGGCCAGCGCCTGAGCGCGCCGGCACTCGCCCGTTTCATCAACCGGCATTTCGCCTTGCTGGGCATGGCGATCGAGGCCGAGGGCGGCACGATCGACAAGTATATCGGCGATTCCGTGATGGCCTTCTGGGGCGCGCCCAGCGCGCAGGCCGACCACGCCGAACGTGCGGTGCGCGCGGCTTTGGAGATCGCGCGGCGCATGCGCTCCGACAACGAACGACGCCGGCATAAGGGCTTCAATCCGGTGCGGATGCGAATCGGCATCCACAGCGGTCTCGCTCTGGCCGGCAATATCGGGGCACCCGGGCGCATCAACTACACCTTGGTCGGCGATACGGTGAACATCGCCCAGCGCCTCGAGCAATTCGGCAAGGACCTGGATGACGGCCGCGCCGACGTCATCATCACCGTCAGCCAGGCCGTGGCCGATCGCCTGCCGGTCGAGATCGCCACCATCCCGCTCGGCGAACACCGGATCATGGACATCGGCGACGAGACGATGGGGCTCTATCGGATCGTGCCGCTCTCCAAGGACCCGTCAGGCACTACGCTTCCACCAGGTTGAGCAGCTCGCCTTTGGGATCGAGCAGGGCTGCGAGCGCCTTGCCGCCATAGCCGCAGCCGCCGTCGATGGTCAGCGTGAAGGCCGTGGCGCTCGGGCCCTGATGCGAATGATCGTAGCCGCGCACCACGCGCAGAAACTCGCCGTAAGGATGGTTGAGCGCCGCAAAGCCGGGACTGCCCCACCAGAGATTGTCGCCCTGGGCCGAGAGCGGTCGCTCGGGATCGAGCCCGGCGTGGACGAAGAGCAGGCCCTGATCGTCGGTATAGGCGGCGCGGCGCGTGCTGTTCATCAGCGCCGCATGGCCGGGCTTGGTCTGCATCGCGGCGCGGAGGCTGTTGGTCCAGCGCGTGATCGCGAGCGCGCCCTCGCGGCAACAGATGATGCCCTGATGCGGATCGCCGCCATAAGCCGTGATGCTGGCGCCCACACCTTGCTGGAGCAGCCAGGGCAGCACCTCCTTGGGATTGGGCGCGAATTGGAGCTGCAGCAGCTTCGACCACATCTCCTCCTGCTGGCCGCGGAGATAGACGATGTCGTAAGCGAACATGCGCGGCCGGGAGAGGATCTGGCGGCGGAACGAGATCAGCTCGTCGATCGTGCCGGCCACATCCGGCCCGCGCCCGAGAAAGCCGCCGAGATAGACCAACCGGTCGCCGGGCTCGAATTGCGGTTCGATAAAAGCATGGAGGGCGCGCAGGCGCGCCATGTCGCCATGGATCGGCGAGACCGCCCAGATGCGCTGCGGCTTCCTGAGCACCGCGAACTTTTCCGGTTCTTGTGCGGCGTCGAGCATCGCCACTCCGCGCGGGGGATTGGATGCGCCGCTCGAATCGAGCGCGCGCCTGGGACTGTAACAGTTTCAGATTTGCCGAAGGAAGGGGCCGGGATCGGTGCGACCAAGCCGGCGGGAAGATCGGACACCCCCGACGGATGACGCCGGTTGGGGAACCGGTGATGCCATCCGTCGCTTGCGGTTGGGACCGCTGGGGGCCTCTCCGAGGAGAGAGCGCGTGGGACGGAGCTTTTGGCGGCTCCGTCCGGTTCGCTCAGAAGACCGCTTTAGGCGGCCTTCAAGACCTGGTGCAGACGCTGGGTGGCTTGCGTCTCGTCGATCCCGTCAATCGCCGCGAGCTCACGCACCAGACGGTCGAGGGCCGCCTGGTAGATCTGGCGCTCGCTGTAGGACTGATCCGGCTGATCGGCGTTGCGGTGCAGGTCGCGCACCACTTCCGCGATCGAGACCGGGTCGCCGGAATTGATCTTGGCCTCGTACTCCTGTGCGCGGCGCGACCACATCGCGCGCTTCACCCGGGAGCGGCCCTTCAGGGTCGCGAGCGCCGTCTCCATCACCTTGCGGGAGGAGAGCTTGCGCAGACCCGAGTTGCGCGCCTTCGCGACCGGCACGCGCAGGGTCATGCGGTCCTTGTCGAAGCTGATGATGATCACCTGAAGGGTGTGGCCGGAAATGTCCTGGTTCTCGACGCCGAGAACCTTGCCGACGCCATGCGTCGGATAGACCACGAAATCACCCTTCTTGAAGCCCCCGTTCTTGTCCTTATCTTTGGCTGACACAGCCTTCTTCTTATCGACCACGTTCCGCTCCCAATCCGATCCGCCATCCGTCGCGCGGGCTGACATCAGCCGGCGCCTCGTCCGTCTCGCCTCACCTTCGTCGGACGTCAAAGCGTCCGGCCGAGCGGGGCACGAGCAGCCGCGCTCCGGATAGGCCCTATCCGAATTGCGGTATCCCCGATTTGAGGCTTGGACGGCTGCGAAAATGGTTAATTTTCCGCCACAAACCGCCCCAACGACCTACTCCACCTATATATCAGAAAGGGGGGTCGAATTCAAGGAAACGAGCTATGCGCGCACCGCAGCCATGGTCTTTCGCGCGCCACTACCCGGGTGTGACGCGGCCCAGAAACCTGACATTAACCGCCTGATTAATCAGGACTTTGCTGGCTCGGCGCTGAAATGCTGGGCAAACTTGTCGGCGACGCCCTTCCACTGATCGGCATCCGCCGGGGCATCGCCTTTGCGGGTAATGTTGGGCCATTTCGCCGCGTATTCACGGTTAATTTCCAGCCATTTCTCCATGCCGCTCTCGCTGTCGGGCAGGATCGCATCGGCCGGGCATTCGGGCTCGCAGACGCCGCAATCGATGCACTCGTCCGGGCTGATCACCAGCATGTTCTCGCCGGCATAGAAACAATCGACCGGGCAGACCTCCACGCAGTCCATGTACTTGCACTTGATGCAGGCTTCGGTGACGACATAAGCCATGGGGAACTCCGGGCGGCCGATTGGACAGGCGCTGCAGGCAGCGTTCGGCCGGCTAGCTACCACAGCCCCCCTGGCATCGCAACAGATCGGACCCGAGAACGCCCTGAGAAGACCAGGGACCAGCCTCGCCGATCCTGCAGGCCTCGGGAGCGCACGCGCTCGGCTTTCCCGCGGCAGAGCATCGGTTTTTCCGACTACGGGCATTCGCTTCCCTGGGTTAGAGATCGATCACGGCCGGTTTGGGGGGAGAGATGACCATGGATCCGCGTTACGACATCCTGTTCGAGCCGGTGAAGATCGGCCCGGTCACCGCCAAGAACCGCTTCTACCAGGTGCCCCATTGCAACGGCATGGGCTATCGGGACGCGACGGCGCTGGCGATGATGCGCGCGGTGAAGGCTGAGGGCGGCTGGGGCGTCGTCTGCTCGGAGCAGGTCGAGATCCACCCCAGCGGCGATATCGGCCCCTTCATCGAGCTCCGGCTCTGGGACGACCAGGACGTGCCGATGCTGGCGCGGGTGGCCGAGGCGATCCATGCCAACGGTGCGCTCGCCGGCCTGCAGCTCGCCCATAACGGCATGAACGCGCCGAACCTCATCACCCGGCTGACGCCGCTTGGGCCGAGCGACCTGCCGGTCGCCAGCATCTTCAACGACCCGGTCCAGGCGCGGGCCATGGATAAGAGCGACATCGCCGATCTTCGGCGTTGGCATCGCAACGGCGCACGCCGTGCGCAGCGTGCCGGCTACGAGATCGTCTATGTCTATGCCGGCAAGCTGTTCGGCGGCGCCATGTACTTCCTCTCCCGGCGCTACAACACGCGCAGCGACGAATATGGCGGCAGCCTCGAGAACCGCGTGCGGCTGCTCAAGGAGCTGATCCAGGAGACCAAGGACGCGGTCGGCGACCGCTGTGCCGTCGCCTGCCGGATCTCGGTCGACGAGCTGATCGGCCCGGACGGACTGCACGCCGCCGAGGCACGGGACATGATCGGCCTGCTGGCCGAGGAGCCCGATCTCTGGGACCTGACGCTCTCGGGGTGGGACAATGACAGCCAGACCTCGCGCTTTGCCGAAGAGGGATACCAGGAGCCCTTCGTCACCGGCATCAAGCAGCTCACCCGCAAGCCGGTGGTCGGCGTCGGCCGTTTCACCTCGCCCGATACGATGGTGCGGATGGTGAAGCAGGGCATCCTGGATCTGATCGGCGCGGCGCGGCCCTCGATCGCCGATCCCTTCCTGCCGAAGAAGATCGAGGAAGGGCGGATCGAGGACATCCGCGAATGCATCGGCTGCAACATCTGCGTCTCCGGCGATCACACCATGTCGCCGATCCGCTGCACGCAGAATCCCTCGATGGGCGAGGAATGGCGCCGCGGCTGGCATCCGGAGCGCATCCGCGCCAAGCAATCGGAGGCGAGCGTGCTGGTGGTCGGCGCGGGACCCGCGGGCCTCGAAGCGGCGATGATGCTCGGCCGGCGCGGCTATCGCGTGGCGCTCGCCGAAGCCGGCACCGAGCTCGGCGGCCGCGTGGCGCTGGAGCGCAAGCTGCCCGGCCTCTCGGCCTGGGGTCGCGTGGCCGACTACCGCGTCGGACAGATTGCGCGCATGACCGAGGTCGAGGTGTTCCGCGCCAGCCGCCTGACCGCCGAAGATATCCTGGGCTTCGGCTACGACCATGTGGCACTGGCAACGGGCGCCGTCTGGCGCCGGGACGGCGTTGCGCGGCGCGTGCTCCAACCGGTGCCGCAGGCGGCCGGCGCCGAGGTTCTGACGCCCGACGATCTGATCGCCGGCAAGCGGCCGCAGGCGAAGTCGGTGCTGATCTATGACGACGACCATTACTACATGGGCGGCGTGCTGGCCGAGGTGCTGGTCAAGGAAGGCTATGCCGTGACCTTGGCCACGCCCGCCGCCGATGTCTCCAACTGGATGCGCAACACGATGGAGCAGCATTTCGTGCAGGCGCGCTTGATCGAGCTCGGCGTCGGCATCGCCGCGCATCGGGTGCTGACCGGCATCGCGGCCGGCGTGGTCGACCTCGCTTGCGCCTTCACCGGAAGACCGCATCCGGTCGAAGCCGGCGCCGTGCTGCTGGTGACAGCAAGATTACCGGCCGGCACCTTGCTCGCGGATCTGCGCGCACGGCAGGGGGCTTGGGCGACCGCGGGCTTGAAGTCTGTGACCGCGATCGGCGATGCCGAGGCGCCGGGCACGATTGCCGCGGCGGTTCATGCCGGGCGGCTCTATGCCGAGACGATGGATGCACCCGAGGATCCCGATATGCCGTTCCGCCGCGAGGTCACCGGCCTTGCACCGGCTCCAGGCATGTGGCGGCTTGCGTAGAGCCTGATTAGGCTTTTTCTATCCAACTGGTCAGAAAAATTGATTTTCCTGATGCGCGGGTTTGCCGCACTGTTTTTTTGCAGTTGCGAAGAACTGGTGTAAGTTCTGGCAACGCAACAACAAACAAGACGACCAGCCAAACAGGAGGCTTCGATGCAAAACGGTTTCAAGGGGCGGATTCTGTCCGCCGCCTGGTTCGGCGCGGCGCTCTCGCTGGGCGCCGCTTTCGGCGGAACATCGGCTTCAGCCGGCGATATCTCGATCGGCCACACGATCTGGGTCGGCTACGGCCCGCTCTATCTCGCGCGTGATCTCGGCTACTTCAAGGATGAAGGCGTCAACGTCACCTTCCAGGTCGTCGAGGACAGCGCGCTCTCGATGGCGGCGGAAGCCGGCGGCAAGCTCTCCGGTGCCGCGCTCACGATCGACGAGATTCTGAAATACCGCTCCGACAGCTTCTGCTTCAAGGCAGTGCTGACCTTGGATGATAGCCATGGCGGCGACGGCATGGTCGCCACCAACGACATCAACAGCGTCGCGGACATCAAGGGCAAGACCGTGGCGATGAACGAGGGCTCGACCTCGGAATTCTGGTTCGCCTACGTGCTGAAGCAGAAGGGCATGTCGATCAACGACGTCACCGTCTCCAACATGTCCGCCGACGACGCCGCGACCGCCTTCATCGCCGGGCATGTGCCGGTGGCCGTCACCTGGGAGCCGAACCTGACCATGGTGAAGACCAAGGGTGCCGGCAAGGTGCTGGTCGATAGCGCCGCGACGCCGGGCATCATCGTCGACGTGCTTGAGCTTTCCTGCGACGTGATCAAGAACCAGCCCAACGACGTGAAGGGTTTCGTGAAGGCGGTCTATCGCGCCGTCGAATACCTGAAGGCGCATCAGGACGATGCCTACAAGATCATGGCCAAGGGTGTGGGCGGCTATCTCGAGGATCCCAAGGACTTCGCCAGCGCCGCGGCCGGCGTGCGCTTCTACGACAAGGCGATGAACATCGACTATATCGGCAGCCTCGATAAGCCTGGCGGGATCAACGACGTGATCAAGCTTGGCAACGAGGTCTGGGGCACACTCGGCAAGATGAAGGGCACCGTCAACTATCCGGATATCGTCGATCCGAGCTTCGTCGCGCAGTGACGCGCGGCGCCGGGGACGAAGGGGGACGGATCCGTCGCTGATGGCTGTGCGTCGTTCTTGGTTGAAGGCCTGCCTCACGCCGCAGGTCGATATCCCGCGCAGCCTGGGGCTGATCGTGGCCGTGGTGATCTGGATCGGGCTGATCGCAGCCTGGTCCGGATTGACCTATGGCGGCGTGATGAAGGACATCTTCCTGCCCACCCCGGGTGCTGTCGTCGGCGCCTTCTTCCGGCTGGCCGATGACGGATCGCTGGCCGAGCATGTCGGGGCCAGCGTCGAGGTCGTGCTGCTCGGCTTCATCATCTCCTCGCTGGTCGCGGTGCCCTTGGGCCTGCTGATGGGGACGTTCCGCATCGTGCAGGCGGCACTGGAGCCGCTGGTCAACTTCATCCGCTATCTGCCGGTCACCTCCTTCGTGCCGCTCTTCATCCTCTGGATCGGCATCGGACTCGAGGAGCGAATCACGGTCATCGTGTTCGGCACTTTCTTCCAGCAGCTGGTGATGATCAGCGACGTCTCGCGCAGCGTGTCGAAGGATCTCGTGAACGCCTCCTACACGCTCGGCGCCTCGCGGCGCGATGCCGTGCTGCATGTGCTGGCCCCCGCCTCGCTGCCGGGCATTCTCGACACGCTCCGGGTCACTATGGGCTGGGCCTGGACCTATCTCGTGGTCGCCGAGCTGGTCGCCGCCTCGAGCGGCCTTGGCTATATCAGCATGAAGGCGATGCGCGGCTTCCAGGTCGATGTGATCTTCCTCGCGATCGCCATCATCGGCATCCTTGGGCTCTGCACCGATCAGGTCTTCCGCCTGCTGCGCCTCAGGATCGCACCATGGGCCCAATGACCGCCGCCGCGAAGCTCAGCATTCGCGACGTGCGCCTCGAATATGTCACCAAGTCGAAGACGGTGGTGGCGATCGACGGCATCACGATGGACGTGCCGGACAAGGAGTTCGCCGTCATCGTCGGCCCCTCGGGCTGCGGCAAGTCCTCGCTGCTCTATCTGATCGCCGGCCTCGCAGCACCCACCGCCGGCGAAATCATGCTCAACGGCACGCCGGTCTCCGAGCCCGGCCCCGATCGCGGGATGGTGTTCCAATCCTACACGCTCTTTCCCTGGCTGACGGTGCGCGAGAACATCGAGTTCGGGCTGAAGCGCCGCAAGGTGCCGCCCGCCGAGCGCGCCGAGATCGTCAACAAATACCTGGAAGAGACGGGGCTCACCGCCTTCCACGACGCTTATGCCAAGCAGCTCTCCGGCGGCATGATGCAGCGCGCGGCTATCGCCCGGGCGCTCGCCAACAACCCCGAGATCCTGCTGATGGACGAGCCGTTCGGGGCGCTCGACAGCCAGACGCGGTCATTGATGCAGCGGTTGCTGCTGCGGGTCTGGGAGCACGAGCAAAAGACGGTGCTGTTCGTCACCCATGACATCGACGAGGCGATCCTGCTCGGCGACCGAATCTATGTGATGACGGCGCGGCCGGGCCGGATCAAGCAGGAAGTCGTGGTGCCAATCGCGCGCCCGCGCAGCCTGGACATGGTGATGGACCCGGAATTCATCGCGGTCAAACGCCAGATCCTCGGCCTGCTGCGCGGCGAGATCCACGACGAGGCCGAATAGGCCTCAATCGCCCCGCAGGCGATCCGTCGCGCGCCGCTCGCGCTTGGTCGGACGGCCGGCACCTTCGTCGCGCGCGGCGACCGTCGGCTTCTCCGGAGTCGGTGATTTTGGCTTGGGCGGATCGAGATCCTCGTAGAGCAGCCGCGCCTCCGGCGCCCCGCCGCGCCTGGCCGCCAGCGCCACGACCTTGATGATCCGGATATGCGGCCCGAGCGCAAAGGTCAGCACATCGCCCGCCCGCACGGCGTAATGCGCCTTGTCGGTCGGCTGCCCGTTCACCCGGAACCTAGCCTCGGTCACGATCTTCGCCGCACTGGTCCGCGTCCGGGCAAAGCGCGCAAACCACAGCCACTTATCGACCCGCAGCGTGTCACTCATAGACCGACGCTCATCGCCGTTTGAACGTGATGCCGGCCAACGCGGCGAAAGGAGAGCCGGGCTGCACCGGTTGCGGCGCCTCGCTGCGGCGGCGCCTGGGTTTGGTGAATTTGCGCGGCGTGCTCTCTTCCGCGGGCTTGGCGCCTTGCGGATGGTAGCCCAGAGCGCGCATGACTGCCTCCAAGCTAGTGACGTCGAGCTTGCAGGCCGCCGCGGTCTCGGCATCGGCGACCAGCGGCCCGGCCTTCGACTTCCGCCGCAGCAGCGCCGCGACATTCTCCAGCGCGCCGAATTCGAACAAGGTGCCGCCGATGCTGCGCTGGCCCCGCGCCAGCAGCATCGCCTCGTCCGGCGTCTGATCCTTCGTCGCCGCCGGATCTTCGCCGCGGCTGATCGCAAGGAGGAGACCGAGCAGCTTCCGCTGACGCTTGTCGTTGAGGCCGCCGATCCAGATCGTCTCGCGCCCGAACCGGATGTTGAGCGCCGCCAAAGCCGCGCGCTCTTCATCGCTCAGGCCCTTCAGCTGGTCGGCGAGCCTGCGCCGCGGCAAGGCACCCAGATGCTCGATCAATTGGAACACGATGCCGCGCAGCACCGGCGGCAGCTCGGCCTTGGCCGCCAGGGCCAGCGGCCGCAACCGACGACGGATTGCCTGATCGACATAGAATTTCAGCCGATCCTCGATGGCGCGTCGTTGGCGATTCTCCAGCAGATCGTCATGCAACAGGCGCAAAGTCGGCTTCATCGGCGTGTCGCCGGCGCTCAAGGTCGCAATCTCGGCGCCACGCCACACGATGCGGCCGCGGGGATTGATCGAAAAGGCGCTGTCGTGATCCGCCACCAGCGCCTGCACGCGGCTGGCTATGGCCGGATCGAGAATGCGCCGCGCGGCGGCGAGCATGGCCCGCACCTCGTCGGGCTTGGCATCTTCGGCCTGCCGGAAACGGAATCCCTCGAGCCGGCCGAGCACATGGCCCTCGACGACCACCGCACCATCCTCGGCGACCGAGCCCTCGATCTCGTCGCCCGAGCGCAGCCGGCGGTGCAGCACCGCATGACGGCGATCGACGAAGCGCTGGGTCAGCGCCTGATGCAGCGCCTCCGAGAGCCGGTCCTCGACCATCTGCGCCACACCCTGCCAATGGCCGGGCTCGTTCACCCAATCGGCGCGGTGCGCGATATAGCTCCAGGTGCGGATATGTGCGATGCGCCCGGTCAGCTGGTCGATGTCGCCATCGGTGCGGTCGAGCCGCGTGATCTGGTCGGCGATCCACTGCTCCGGCAAGCGGCCCCCAAGCGAGTCCGTCGTCAGGTGGCGATAGAGCTGGCTCAGCAAGCGGATATGCGCGTCCGCCATCAGCTTGCGGAAGTCCGGCACCTGGCAAACTTCCCAGAGCAAAGCCACGCGCTCGCGCCCGACCGCGAGCTCGGCCAGCTCCGGATCCTTGGTCAAGAGCTCCAGCGCCTGATGGTCTTCGGCGGTACCCTGGCGGATGAGGCCCTCGACCGGCGGCCGCTCCTGCAGGCTCTCGCGCAAGGTGCGCACGCTGCGGAAATCCAGCGCCGAGTTGCGCCACATCAGATGCCGCAGCGGATCGAAGCGGTGATTCTCCACCGCCTCGACGATCTCCGCATCCATCGGCCCGACATCGACCGTGGTGCCGAAAGTGCCGTCGGTCATGTGCCGTCCGGCGCGGCCGGCGATCTGCGCGATCTCGGCCTTGGTCAGCGGCCGCGGACTCTCGCCGTCGAATTTGCGCAAACTGGCGAAGGCCACATGCTTGACATCCATGTTGAGGCCCATGCCGATCGCGTCGGTCGCGACCAGATAATCGACCTCGCCGGATTCATAGAGCTCGACCTGTGCATTGCGCGTGCGCGGGCTGAGTGCCCCCATCACGATCGCCGCCCCGCCGCGCTGGCGCCGGATGAGATCGGCGATGGCATAGACATCGGCCGCCGAGAACGCGACCGCGGCGGAGCGCGGCGGCAAGCGCGTCAGCTTCTTCGCCCCGGCATAGGTCAGCGACGAGAAGCGGGGCCGCTGCACGAACTCCGCCTCCGGCACCAAAGCGCGAATCCAGCGCTGCACCGTCTCGGCCCCCATGAACATGGTCTCCAGGCGCCCGCGCGCGTTCAAGATACGGTCGGTGAAGATATGTCCGCGTTCGCGATCGGCGGCGAGCTGCACCTCATCGACCGCCACGAAATCGACCGGCCGGTCGAGCGGCATGGATTCCACGGTGCAGACGAAATACCGCGCCGAGCGCGGCACGATCTTCTCCTCGCCGGTCACCAGGGCCGCGGCCGTGACCCCCTTGGCCTTCACCACGCGTTCGTAGTTTTCACGGGCGAGCAGACGCAGCGGGAAACCGATCATGCCGCTGGCATGGCCGAGCATCCGCTCCATGGCGAGATGGGTTTTGCCCGTATTGGTCGGCCCGAGCACGGCCGTGAGGCGCGGGGCGCTCCCGTTCATAATCCCCAATGTCGGGGCTAAACGGCTGGAATGCAAGGCCCAGCCGCATCCGGACGGAGGTTTCGCCCCGCGGTTTCGCCCCGGCTGAAGATTGCGGTATTCTGGCCGCTTCAATTTCACTTGGTGCCGGTCATGGCTCAGCTCGCCCTCGATCTCCGTTCCTACGCACATGAAGCGCAGGCCCATGATCACCCGCATCATCAGGTGATCCTGGCACTCGAAGGCGCGCTCGACATGGAGATCGGCCGCCGTATCGGCCGGGTCGATTCGGCCCATGGTGCGCTGGTGCCGGCGGGGACGATGCATGCCTTCGCCGGAATCGGCCGCAATAGATTCGTAACCCTCGACATCGCCACGGCGTCGGGCGCGGCCCCACGGGGATTGCTGGCGCGGGAGACGCCGTTCTTCGCGCTGCCGCGCGCGGTCGAGCATCTCCTGGGCTATGTCGATTCCCGCCGCGGGTCGCTCGGCGCCGAGACGGATCACGTCGCACCGCTCTTGGCATCGGCTCTCGACTCGCCCAGCACCGACGGCGCGATGCCGGATGCCCTGCACCGCGCGATCGCCTTCCTCCGCCGCGCCCATCGCCGGCCGATCACGTGCGACGACGCCGCGCGTGCGGCCGGTCTCAGCACCGCGCGCCTCCATGCGCTCTTCGCGCAATGGCTCGGCATGGGACCCGGTCGCTATCTGACCGAGATCCGCCTCGGCCACGCGCGGGACCGGCTCTCGGCTGGCAGCGATCCCATCGCGGCGATCGCCCTCGACGCCGGGTTCAGCGAGCAGAGCGCCTTCTCCCGGGCCTTCCGCCGGCGTTACGGCGAATCGCCCGCCGCCTACCGGCGCGAGTCTCGGCACAAGATCCAATAGTCCCGGTCAAGCCGGCCCGGCCCTTCTTCGGTTATCCCGGCGGCATCCTCAAATCCAGACCGGAGCCGGCTCATGCGCCTCACCGATTTCAAGATCCTGACCTTCGACTGCTACGGCACGTTGATCGACTGGGAGAGCGGCATCCTCGCCGCGCTGCGTCCCCTGCTTGGCAGGCTCGGCGGCAAAGTCGGCGACGACATCGCGCTGCAGGAATTCGCACGCCACGAATCCACGGTTCAGACCGCGGAACCAGCGCTCAACTATCGCAAGGTGCTGGCGAAAACCTATCGCGCGCTCGCTGCGGATTGGGGCGCAACACTTGCGGATGGCGAGGCCGAGCGTTTCGGCAATTCCGTGCCCGACTGGCCGGCTTTCGCCGATTCAGCGGAATCGCTCGCCTATCTGAAGCAGCATTACAAGCTGGTCATTCTCTCCAACGTGGATCGCGCGAGCTTCGCCGAGAGCAACAAGAAGCTCGGCGTCGTCTTCGATGCGATCTGCACCGCGGAGGATATCGGCTCCTACAAGCCCGACCGGCGCAATTTCGAATTCATGCTGCGCACGGTAAAGGAAAAGTTCGGCGCGGCCTCGCGCGATATTCTGCACACTGCACAGAGTCTGTTCCACGACCATCAGGTGGCGAAGTCGATGGGCCTCGCCACCAACTGGATCGACCGCCGCGCCGGCAAAGCCGGCGGTGGTGCGACCAAGCCGATCGAAGGCATCACCACCGATTTCCGCTTCACCAGCATGGCCGCCTTCGTGGAAGCGCATAAGAAAGAAAAGTAGGCAAGACCAGCCTCCCCCGTCTTCGGGGGAGGTTGGTGGGGGAACCCCAAACTCTATGGTAGACTACCGGAAGAGCAGGCCCGCTCTCGGGGAACTCCATGACCTTCCACTATCGCAGCAATGACGGCATGCGCGATCGTGCGCGCGAGCTTCGCCGGAATATTAGCGAGGTCGAAAAGAAGCTCTGGTCGCGCCTGCGCGGACATCAGATCGGCCATAAGTTTCGTCGTCAGGAACCGCTCGAGGGATACATCGTCGACTTCCTTTGTTTCGAAAAGAACCTCGTCGTCGAAGTGGACGGACGCGAGCATGCCGAGCGAACAGCCGAGGACGCGGAGCGCACGGCGAAATTGGAAGCCGCCGGTTATCGTGTTTTGCGGTTTTGGAACACCGATGTGGTTCGGAACATCGATGCGTGGTCGCGATGATCATGGACGCTGTTGGGGCGCCGGTGGACGGAGTTTGAGCCAACCGCACTCTTGCATCCAACCTGGGGTTCCCCCACCAACCTCCCCCGAAGACGGGGGAGGCTACTCATTCTTTAAGAAGCGAAAAAACATCGGCGTCCGTCCCGCGGCGCGCGCCTTCTTTTCATAGCGGGTTTCGATCGCGTCCGCGGGCCGCTCCAACCAGTCGCTGGGCGATTGGGCCTGCCAGCGGAAGGCGGGATGGACGGGGACGTGCCTCAACGCCCATTCCTGATAGGTCGGGTCGTCGCTGGCGACGCGCAGCTCGGCGCCGGGGCGCATCAGCGCCGCCAGGCGATCGAGATTGGCCTTGCCGATGAAGCGGCGCTGCTCGTGGCGGCGCTTCGGCCAGGGATCGGGGAAGAGCAGAAAGACGCGGTCGAGACTCTGCGGCGCCAGCACCGCCAAGAGATCCCGCGCGTCTTCAGGATGAAGGCGCACGTTCTTGAGCTTCGCCGCATCGATATGCCCCAGCATCGAGGCGATGCCGGCCTCGAACACCTCGCAGCCGATGAAACCGATCTCGGGATGCGCGGCCGCTTGCGCAGCGAGATGCTCGCCGCCGCCAAAGCCGATCTCCAGCCGGACTTCACGCGGGTTCTCGAACAGCGTGCGCGGGTCCAGCGCCTCGCCTTCGCGCCATCTGACGGTCAGTTTCGGCAGCAGCGTCTCATAAAGAGAACGCCGGCCCTCGCGGAGCCGGCGTCCCTTGCGACGACCGTAAAACTGAAACGCCTGGCGCTGCCCTTTCTCTCCGGGCATCACCCTCAGCTGAGCGCCGACTTCAGGTTGGAAACGAGATCGGTCTTCTCCCAGGAGAAGCCGCCGTCCTTTTCCGGCTCGCGGCCGAAATGACCGTAAGACGAGGTCCGCGCATAGATCGGCTTGTTGAGGCCGAGATGCTGGCGGATGCCGCGGGGCGAGAGGTCCATCACCTCGCTCAGCGTCTTCTCGATCTTGGACTCATCGACCTTGCCGGTGCCGTAGGTATCGACATAGACCGAAAGCGGCTTCGAGACGCCGATCGCATAAGCGAGCTGGATGGTGCAGCGGCCGGCGAGACCCGCCGCCACCACGTTCTTGGCCAGATAGCGCGCGGCATAGGCAGCCGAGCGGTCGACCTTGGTCGGATCCTTGCCGGAGAAGGCGCCGCCGCCATGCGGGGCCGCGCCGCCATAGGTGTCGACGATGATCTTGCGGCCGGTCAGACCGGCATCGCCGTCCGGACCGCCGACCACGAAGCGGCCGGTCGGGTTCACATAGAACTCTTCCTCCGCGCACATCCAACCGTTCGGCAGGACCTGCTCGACATAGGGACGCACGATCTCGCGGACCTGGAGCTGGTCGAGGCCCTCGGCATGCTGCGTGGAGACGACAACCGAGGTCGCCTTCACCGGCTTGCCGTTCTGATAGAGCAGCGTCACCTGGCTCTTGGCGTCGGGACCGAGGCCCTTCTCCTTGCCGGAGCGGCGCGCTTCGGAGAGCAGCTTCAGGATGCGGTGCGAATAATAGATCGGCGCCGGCATCAGATGCTCGGTCTCGTTGCAGGCATAGCCGAACATGATGCCCTGATCGCCGGCACCTTCGTCCTTGTTGCCCGCGGCATCGACGCCCTGCGCGATGTCGGCCGACTGGGAATGCACGTAGCATTCGATGTCAGCCGTCTTCCAATGGAAGCCGTCCTGCTCGTAGCCGATATCCTTGATCGCGGCGCGGGCAGCTTCCTTCAGCTTGTCATGGGTGATCGAGCTGGGCCCGCGCACTTCGCCGGCGAGAACGACCTTGTTGGTCGTGCAGAGCGTTTCGACCGCAACGCGGGAATGTGGGTCACCCGCGAGATAGAGATCGACGATGGTGTCGGAAATCCGGTCGCAGACCTTGTCCGGATGCCCTTCGGAAACGCTTTCGCTGGTGAACAAGTAGCTGGATCTGGTCACGCTGAATACCCCGCTCACGGCCGGATGGAGATTGTCGGATTTAGCCGAGGGGTTCTTGACGGGGCACGTTGACCGCGCCCCTTCTCGGCGGGCGCGATGATGGTTGAGCGCCGCTCTGGGGTCAAGCGCGTTTCTCTTACGTTAAGCCTCTGAAAAGATGACGAAACGTCGCGCCCCGATTGTCCCCCTGCCCGGAGGGGTATCAGTCCTCGTCGCGCAGGCCGCGGGCGATGGACTTGATCAGCTCGAAGAGCCGTTTCCTGACCGCGGGCTCGGAGATGCGGTAATAGGCGCGGACCAGTTCCAGGGTCTCGCGCTTGGCCATCGGGTCCGGCTCGTACTCGACGGTCGGCGGCGTCGCGAGCCCCATGAGGCGGCTCGGACTTTTCTCCTGCACGTTCGACGGCATCTCGTCGAAGAAATAGGCGATCGGGACATCGAGCACACGCGAGAGATCGTACAGGCGACTGGATCCGACCCGATTGGCGCCGCGTTCGTATTTCTGGACCTGCTGGAAGGTGAGGCCGATCGCCTCGGCGAGCTTTTCCTGGCTCAGGCCGAGGAGTGTCCGGCGCAGCCTGACGCGCGAGCCGACATGGACGTCGATGGGATTCGGGAAACCTTTGCTGGCCATTCGGCCGGAAGATTTCCGTCCGCGCGATAGCTTGCGTCTTTCCATTTTTTTCGCCAACGGAACCGTCCTGACTCCGCCCTGGTTTGTGAGTCCCACCGTAACGCGCTGTCGTGTATAGACATACAACTATATGCGGTCAACGCTCGAATCCACGGCGTTAATCCTGATTTTTCCGTAGGATCGATCAAGCCTCCACACGGCGCCGAAGGTGCCTGAGAGATTCGTCACAGCCTATGAGATCGAAGGCTTGCTGCGGCTGAACAGCATAGGAACGAGGGCGAGCACGAGCAGCGGCAGAACGGTCAAGATGCCCAAGCGCGCGAAGAGCGTCGGCGGCAGTGCCGCCGGCACGGCGGCGTCGATCACCGCCTCCACCACCATGTTCGAGCGCGTCTCGACGCGGCCGTAGGCATCGACCACGGCGGAGATGCCGGTATTGGCCGCGCGCAGCAACGGAATACCTTCCTCGACCGCGCGGAAGCGCGCGCTGGCGAAGTGTTGGAAGGGTCCGGTGCTGGTCCCGAACCAGCCGTCATTCGTGACGTTGATCAAGACGCCGGGCCGGTCGCTCGGATCGGTGACCGCCCCGGGAAAGATAGCCTCATAGCAAATCAGCGGGCTGACCGGCGGCAAGGCGGGGAGGTGCAACGTGCGCGGGCCGGGGCCGGGCGTGAAGTTCATCGAGCCCGGTGTCAGCTTGTTGATGAAGGGGAATATCTCACGGAACGGGACATACTCCCCGAGCGGCACCAGATGGAATTTGTCGGCAGTTCCTAGGATCTGGCCCTGGCGGTCGATCACGGCCAGCGAGTTCCAGACCTCGTCCAAGGCGCCGACATTCGGCGTGCCGCGGGGCGCGCCGGTGATCAGCACGCCACCCGCCGGGGCAGCCTGGGCTAGGACCGACACCAATCCGGGCTCACGTTCCAGCAAATAGTTAGCGGCGCTTTCGGGCCAGATCACCGCCTTCACCTTGTCGAAGCCCGGCGTCTGCAGGGTCAGTCGCATCAGCGTCTCGACCTGGCGCGGCCGGTCGTCGGCGGAGATCTTCAGCGACTGCGCGATATTGGGCTGCACGATGCGCACCATCGTGTCGCTGTCGGCCACTGTGCTGGACAGCCGCCACGCACCGCCGGCATAGAGCGCACCCAGCACGATCGCCAGCGCGATCACGGCATTGCGCGCGATCCGTCGGTCCATGCGCAGCAGGAGCGCCGGCAGACCGAGGGCGAAGACGGTGACGAGACTCAATCCCCATGCGCCCCAGAGGGCGGCCGACTGCATCATCGCGTCGCTGCCGCTCCAGACATAAGCGGCGAGATCCCAGGGATAGCCGGTGAGGAGATGGCCGCGCAGCCATTCCGCCACCATCCAGGCCGCCGCGAACAGCGCCAGGCCGGCGAAGGAAAGCGGGCGCGGGGTCGCGCGCAACGCAAGCGTCGCCAGCGCCGGGAAGAGCGCCAGATAGGCCGACAGCCCGCCGATCACGAAGGGAATCATCCAGCCAAAGCGCGCCGCATCGACCAGGAAGGATTCGGCGATCCAATAGCTGTTGGCGGCGAAGTGCCCGAAGCCCCAGAACCAGCCGACCACGAAGGCCGCGCGGCGGGTCGGCGCCTCGACCGTCAGCCAGATCAAGCCGACCAGGCCGAGGGCGAAAGCCGGGACGAGATTGAGCGGCGCAAATCCCAGGCCGGCGATCAGGCCGAGCACGGCGGCAAGGCCGCGCACCTTCCAGCCGGTCGTCGCAGCGAGGCCGGACATGAAACGGGGACCGGAAGCAGCCGCGGGCGGCACGGCGAGATCGCGCTCCGCCATCACGCCCCCTCAGGCGCCGGTTTCGGCGGCACGTTGCGCACGCGCAGACGCTTCACCCGCCGCGGATCGGCGTCCAGCACCTCGAAGGCGATGCCCGAGGGATGCGTCACCAGCTCGCCCCGCGCCGGCACGCGGCCGGCGAGCGCGGTCACCAGCCCCGCCAAGGTGTCGATGTCGGCCTCGCGCTCTTCCTCGGTCAGGATCGTTCCCACGCGTTGCTCGAAAGCCTCGATCGTGGTGCGCGCGTTGGCGATCAACGTGCCGTCCGGCCGTTCGATCAGATGCGGGCCGCGCACCACGTCATGCTCGTCCTCGATCTCGCCGATGATCTGCTCGACCAGATCTTCGATGGTCACGAGACCATCCGTCCCGCCGAACTCATCCACCACCAGGACCATGTGCGCGCGGGCAAGTCGCATCTGCAGCAGCAGATCGAGCAGGCGGATCGAGGGCGATACGAAAACCGGCTCGCGGAGAATGCGCTTGAGCTGGAACTTCTCCGGCTCGAAGATCGAGGGCAACACGTCCTTGATATGCACGACGCCGACGATGTCGTCGAGATTCTCGCCATAGACCGGCAGGCGCGAATGGCCGTGCTCGCGCACGGTCTGGATCAAACCCTTGAGGTCGATATCGTCGGTGACCGCGCGGATATCGGCGCGGGGCACCATCACGTCATAGGCGGTGAGGTCGCCGAATTTCAGCACGTTCAGGAGCAGGCTCGATTCCGTGCTCTCGAGCGCCATCACGCCGGTCTCGGTCTCCTCGTTCTCCTCGATCAGCTCCTCGATCGCGTCCCTGAGATCGGTCTCGCCGCCGCGCCGGCGCCAGATCTTGAACAGGTTGCGGAGCGAGCGCCGGGTTCCAGCCTCGTCGCTGGTTTCCGGTCGTCCGTTGCGGGCAGGAACGTCGGTCATCGGGCGCCGCGCTCAGTCGATGACGTAAGGATCGGCAATGCCGAGCCCCGCCAGGGCCTTGCGCTCCAGCTTTTCCATGCGTGCCGCGTCTTCATCGGTCTCATGGTCATATCCTAGCAAATGCAGCACGCCGTGCACCATAAGGTGTGCCAGGTGGTCGGCCGCGGCCTTCCGCTGTTCCTTGGCCTCGCGCTTGACCACGCCCAGGGCGAGCGCGATGTCGCCGAGCGCGAGGCGGCGGCCTTCAGCGACATTACCAGCCGGAAATGACAGGACGTTGGTGGGCTTGTCCTTGCCGCGGAAATCGTGGTTGAGCCGCCGGACGCCGCGGTCGCTCAGCAGCGCCACCGAGAACGCCACCGTGCCGCCGGCTTTGAGCCCTCGCGGCCGGCGGGCGACCTTGACCGCCTCGCGCGTCGCACGGCGCAGCAGCCGCGCCGGGTCGGCGGCCAGTTTCAGCCAGCCTTGATCCTCGACCATGACGGTAACAGCGACGCGAGGCGGAACGGCGCGCGGCATCGGTGGAGAATCAGCGGGTGGCGTTCTGCGGCGGCGTCGAAGGTGCGGCGTCGCCGGATTTCTTGGCACCCTTGCGATCGCGCGCGTCATAGGCGGAGACGATCTTCGCCACCAGATGATGGCGCACCACGTCGACCTCGGTGAAGCGCGTGACGCCGATGCCGGGCACCTGCTCGACGGCTTCCAACGCGTCCTTCAAGCCGGATTTCTGACCGCTGGGCAAATCGATCTGGGTCAGGTCGCCGGTCACCGCCATGCGCGAGCTTTCGCCGAGCCGGGTCAGAAACATCTTCATCTGCATCGGCGTCGTGTTCTGCGCCTCGTCGAGGATGACGAAGGAATGCGCCAGCGTCCGGCCCCGCATGAAGGCCAAGGGCGCGATCTCGATATCGCCCGAGGACATGCGCTTCAACACCTGCTCGGCCGGCATCATGTCGTAGAGCGCGTCATAAAGCGGGCGAAGATAAGGATCGACCTTCTCGCGGAGATCGCCCGGCAGGAAGCCCAGCCGCTCGCCGGCCTCGACCGCGGGGCGCGAGAGCACGATGCGATCGACCGTGCCCCGGGTCAGCATCGCGACCGCGACGGCAACGGCGAGATAGGTCTTGCCGGTACCGGCCGGCCCGAGGCCGAACACCAGCTCGTTCTCATGCAGCATGCGCATATAGCGCGCCTGCATCGCCGAGCGCGGCGTGATGTGCCGGCGCTGGGTGCGGATCGCGGTGCCGTCCTTGGCATCGGCGCCGAACAGGTTGGGCTCCGCGCCGTCATCGCGCGCGAGGCGCATGGCGGCATCGACCTCGCCGCGATCGACGTCGAGCCCGCGCTTCAGCCGCTGATAGAGGCCGGTCAGCACCTGGCGCGCGATCTGTATCGAGGCCGGCGATCCGGAGATCGCGAGCTGATTGCCGCGCGAGACCAGCGACACGCCGAGCTCCTGCTCGATCCGCGCCAAGTTCTGGTCATGCTGACCGAAGAGCAGCGGCAGGAGTCGGTTGTCGTCGAATTGCAAGTGAAGCGGCGTGCCCGGCTGCGTTGCAGAAGCGTCGAAGGTCACGCACGCACCTCCATCGGAGAATGAGCCGTCACAAACGGCATGGTTTCTACGCTGCCTTTCAGGCTGAACCGCCCGAGATCCTCGATCCGCACGTCGATCATCCGCCCGAGCATCGCCGGATCGGCATCGATATGGACCGCCTGCGCATAGGGCGTCTTGCCGACGAGCTGGCCCTCGCGGCGCCCGGTTTTTTCCAGCAGCACCGGCAGAACCTTGCCGACGGTCGCGCGGTTGAAGTCGCGCTGCTGCGTGTTCAGCAGGTCTTGCAATTGGGCGAGCCGCGCATCCTTCTCCGCCTCCGGCACCTGCGCCGGCATGACGGCGGCGGGCGTCCCCGCCCGCGGGCTGTATTTGAAGGAATAGGCCATCACGAAGCCGGTCTCGCGCACCAGATCCATGGTCGCCGCGAAATCGACCTCGGTCTCGCCGGGAAAGCCGACGATGAAATCCGAGGACAATGTCAGATCCGGCCGCGCGTCGCGCAGCCTGCCGACCACGCGGCGGAAGAGATCGGCGCCATGCTGGCGGTTCATCGCCTCCAGCATGCGATCCGAGCCCGATTGCACCGGCAGATGCAGGAACGGCATCAACTGCGGCACATCGCCGTGGGCCGCGATCAGATCGTCGTCCATGTCGCGCGGATGCGAGGTGGTGTAGCGGATACGCATGAGGTCCGGCACGCGGTCGGCGAGCGCGCGGATCAATCGCGCGAGGCTCCAGGTCGAACCATCCGCCGCCTCGCCGTGATAGGCATTGACGTTCTGCCCAAGGAGCGTGACCTCGCGCGCACCACCCGCCACCAGTGCCTTGGCCTCGGCGATGATCTGCGCCACCGGCCGCGAGAACTCGGCGCCGCGCGTATAGGGCACGACACAGAAGGTGCAGAACTTGTCGCAGCCTTCCTGCACGGCGAGGAAAGCGCTGACCGGCGAGGTCTCGGCGACGGTCAGCGCGTCAAACTTGGATTCCGCCGGGAATTCGGTATCGAGCAATCCCGCGCCACGGAATGGCCCGGGCTTCGCGACCTTCTCGGCGCGCGCGCGCGTCGCGCGCGCCACCAGCTCCGGCAGACGATGATAGGTCTGCGGCCCGAGCACGATATCGACCTCGGGGGCGCGGCGGATGATCTCGGCCCCTTCCGCCTGGGCGACGCAGCCGGCGACGGCGACGATCATGCCTTCTCCGGCGGCACCGCGCTCGCGCCGATCGGCGCGCAGGCGGCCGAGCTCGGAGAAGACCTTCTCCGACGCCTTCTCGCGGATATGGCAGGTGTTGAGGATGACCATATCGGCATCCCGCGCGTCTTCGGTCGCGGCATAGCCGAGCGGCGCCAGCAGCTCCGCCATCCGGGCGGAGTCATAGACGTTCATCTGGCAGCCATAGGTCTTGATGAAAAGCTTCTTCGCCAACGGCCTAACGCTCACTCCAAAAGGCCATTGCGGGCGGACGTATTTGGGCTTCGATTCATGGCGCCAGCCTAGCACGGCCGGGCGCGGGGGTGTACCCCCGCGACAAGGTCTAATGACCGCCCGATTCCTTGCTTTCCGGGGTCAGAGCCCGGCCGGTCAGGGCCTTTTCCACACCGGAAGCGACGGCGGCGGAGCAATGCCGGGTCAGGCTCTTGCGGTCGCCAACGGTCACCAGATTGACCGGCGGGTGAAACTCGACGACGACGGTGATCTTGCCCAACCGGCTGAACTGCCAGAGATGCGGCCCCAGGGTCATGTCGCCATACCAGGCGACCAGCGGCCGCAACCCGTGTCCCATCGGAATGCCGTTGAGCGACACATAGGCGACCGAGACCGGCTGGATCAGCAACCGGTTCGAGGGGTCCGCCTCGGCGACCGAAAGCAGGGCACTCCGGAACGGCAGCACGCGGTTGCCGTCATTGGACGTGCCTTCGGGGAAGAGGATCAGATTGTCTCCCGCCGCCAGGCGCTCCTGGAGCTGGTCGCGCTGACGATGCGAAGTCTGCCGGCGCCGCTCGACGAAGACCGTGCGCTGCAATTTCGCGAGCCAGCCATAGAGCGGCCATTGCGCGACCTCGGCCTTGGCGACGAAGGAGCCGGGGATGAGGCTTCCGAGCACGGTGATGTCGAGATAGGAGGTGTGATTGGTGACGAACAGGGTCGGCCGGCGCGGCGACATCTCGCCGATCGGCACCACGGCGATCCCCATCAGCCGGCAGCAGAGCCGGTGATAGAAGATCGGCAGCCGCTCGGCGAGCCTGGTCCGCAGCAGCACCAGAAGCGCCTGAACCGGCATCAGCGCCAAGGTCAGCAGCAGATAGGCGATCAGGCGCCGCGCGCCCAGGAGATCGGAGCCGAAGGGCGCGATGCCCTCGGCGAGCGGGTCCTCGGCGAAAGCGGGCTCGGCCGAAGCGGGCATGAAGACGCGGTCAGCCGCCATCGCGCGACGGCCCGCCGTCTTCGGTCCGGGCATAGTGCTTGTAGTACTTGTCCGAGACCCGGTCGGTCACGACGATGACCGCGACGTCGGTCGAGCCGAACTGGTGGTCGATCACCGCCCCGTCGCCGACGAAGCCGCCGAGCCGCAGATAGCCTTTGATCAACGGCGGCAGCGACGCCAGCGCCCGACGCTCGTCGATCTTCTCCAGCGGCAGCATGTCCATCTTCACATAGCGTGACGGAATCGCGCGCGGCCGGAATTCCGGCGGCGCCATGTGACGATGATGGAGATACGAGAGCGTCGTCGCATGCTCGGCGGGATCGGTGCCGGGGAAGCTGGCGCAGCCGAACATGATCTCGATGTTGTAGTGGAAGACGTAGTCGCTGATGCCCTTCCACAAGAGCTGCATCACCGCTTTCGAACGATAGGCGGAATCGACGCAGGAGCGGCCGAGCTCCAGGATCTCCCCGGGATGCGCTGCGATCGCCGAGATGTCGTATTCATCGACCGAGTAGAACTGGCCGCGGCGTTCCGCACCGGAACGGCGCATCAGGCGATAGGTCGCAACGATGCCGGCGGGACCGGAGCCCTTCTTCCGGTCCAGCACGATCAGATGATCGCAGAAGGGGTCGAAGGAATCGAAGTCGCGCTTCGCCGCCGCCATCTCGGGGCTTGGGCTGGCCGACATCTCCTCATAGAACACGCGATAGCGCAGAGCCTGGGCCGCGCCGATTTCCGCCTCGCTTTCCGCCAGGCGGATTTCGAGATCGCCGATGGTGAGATCGACCGGGCGCGTCTTGACTTCTGCGAGATTGGTCACGCGGGTTCAGTTCTTCTTCACGTCGCGCGCCTTGCCGGCGATCGGCACGGCATAGAGCTCGAGGCGATGGCCGACCAGCTTGTAGCCGAGCTCCTCGGCGACCCGATGCTGCAGCTTCTCGATCTCCTCGTTCGAGAACTCGATCACGCGGCCCGACTGGATGTCGATCAGGTGATCGTGATGCGCCTCGGGGATCTCCTCGTAGCGCGCGCGGCCGTCGCCGAAGTCATGACGCTCCAGGATGCTCGCCTCCTCGAACAGACGCACGGTGCGATAGACCGTCGCCAGCGAGATGTTGGGATCGATCTTGGTCGCGCGCTTGTGGACCTGCTCGACATCGGGATGGTCGGCCGCGTCCGAGAGCACCCGCGCGATCACGCGGCGCTGCTCGGTCATCTTCAGACCCTTGTCGACGCAGAGGCGTTCCAGACGTGACGTCACGATTCTCCAGTCCCCGCGATTCGCAGCCGAGGCCGCATTGTGCCCGCCGCGAAGCGGCGAAGCCAAGCGAAAATGCCGGCCCGGATTGACCTTAGGACCGACCGGATCAGCGGCGCCGGCCGCCGGTGCCGAGCCCGATCTGCCGCGCCAGGGAACTGCGCTTCTTCGAATAATTCGCCGCCACCATGGGATAGTCGGCGGGCAATTCCCAGCGCTCGCGATATTGCTCGGGCGAGAGGCCGTAGGCGGTGCGGATATGCCGCTTCAGCATCTTCTGCTTGCGGCCGCATTCGAGACAGATGATGTGGTCGGGCGTCACCGACTTCTTGACCGCGACCGCCGGCTCGGCGCGTCCGGCCGTGGCCGGCAGGCGTCCACCGGCGAGACCGCTCAGCGCCTGATAGATATCGCTGATCAGGCGCGGGATGTCTGCGGCGGCGACACTGCTCTTGGAGACATGGGCGGCGACGATCGTGGTCGCCATCTGCAGCAGGTTGCCCGGCTTAAGTTCACCCGACTTCAATTCACCCGACTTTAATTCATCCGGCATCTTCAGGCTTTCCAGTATATTTGCGCGAACACTACTGTCCGGCGAAATACAAAGCAATGCTGTTATTGTGATGCTTTCCGGGCATCGGCGCCGATCGCGCGCGCCAGCACCAGCGCATCGACCGTCGATTCGCCGCGGAAATAATCGGGCCGCCGCCCGACCGCGCGGAATCCCAGGCTCTCGTAGAAGCGCAGCCCCGCGGTGTTCGACTCCGCGACCTCGAGGAAGACTTGACCGGCACCGCCGCGCTTCAGCACCGTCAGCATATGGTCCAGCAGCGCGCGGCCATGACCGAAGCGGCGATAGTCGGGCCGGGTCGCGATCAACAGCAGCTCCGCTTCATCGGCGGCGATCCGCGCGACCGCAAAGCCGACCGGCTCATTGCCGATCGCCGCGATCAACGCGCCGGCACCCGGCATGGCGAGCACATCCTTGAACGACTGCTCGGTCCAATGCTGATCCCAAGCGGCGGTGAAGCACACGGCATGCAACGCCGCCAGCACCGGGATGTCGAAGCTTTCGGCCGGTCGGATGGTCAGCGATGTCTGGGCGATGCTCATGCGGTCTTCGGCATGGTCACATCCGGCGCCCGGACATAAACCGGCTTGGGCGGCAGGTCGTAACGGCGCTCGAGATCGGCGGCGAGCATCGCCACGGAGACTGCATTAGGTGATGTTTGCATGAGACGGATGCCGCCTTGCGCGGCGTAGCGTCCCATCGCCGGCGCATCGCCCGCCAATATCAAGGGACGCGCAGGAGCGAGAACGTCGTCAAGCTCCGCGACGCTGACGACTGCAGGGGGGCGTACGAATTGAAGCTGCTCATCGACCTCGGCGAGAAATGGCTCATCGCGGCGGCTGTCGAGCAAGACGAAGACGCGCCGCCCCTGTCGTTCGCGTTCGATACCGTGCACGACGGTCAGGAAGCTCGATATCCCGACGACGGGAATTCCGGCGGCCAGACCTATTCCCAAAGCCGCGGCGAGCCCGACGCGCAGACCCGTGAAGCTGCCGGGGCCGACAGCCACCGCAACGCGATCGAGGTCGGCGTAACTGAACCCAGCCTTCTGCAGGGCACTTTCGATCATCGGCATCAGGATCGTGGCATGGCCATGGTCGGTGTTCTCGTGGGCCATGCCGCCGAAATCTCGGAGGTCTGTGAAGACCGCAACAGAGCACGACCGGCTCCCCGTTTCGATGGCAAGGATCGGGCGGCGTTTGCTCTCGGCGAAGCCTTGCGCCTGGCCCGGCCGGGCTACCGCGGCGGGATCGGTTCTGTTAGTCATGGCCGCGCTGGCGAGGCTTGAAGGGAATCGGCTGCATCATGGCGATGGTAGAGATCACCAGGGCGGATTTCGACGTGGAAATCGCCTTGGCCTATGCGACCCCGGACAATATCACCGGCAAGCCGATCTACCGGCGGGCCGCCTGCTATCTGCACGAGGAGGCGGCGGCGAAGATGAAGGCGGCGGTGGCGCTCGCGGCCCCGCTCGGGCTGCGGTTCAAGATCTTCGACGCCTATCGGCCGACCGACGCGCAGTGGAGGCTCTGGGCCGCCTTCCCCAGCGAGGAATTCGTCGCCAATCCCCGGCGCGGCTCGCCGCACAGCCGGGGGGTCGCGGTCGATCTGACCCTGCTCGATACGAGCGGCCGGGAGCTCGACATGGGCACCGGCTTCGACGAGATGAGCGCCCTCTCCCACCACGCGCGCACCGACATCTCGACCGAGGCGCAGCGCAACCGCTTCACCCTGATGGGGCTCATGTCGGCGGCGGGCTGGGACTTCTATAAAAACGAGTGGTGGCATTATCAGCTTTTTAACGCACGGGACTATCCACTGGTGGACCAGGCGGGGTTGCCCCAGCCTTTGATGTAGGGGCGCTGATTTGGGGGAACGCGGATGGCGGAGAAGAGCAAGGCGGAGATCGCTGAGGAGCTGCGGGCGGAATACCGTGCCGCCATCAAACGCACCGCGGATGAGGAGCGCACCAGCCAACGCACGCGCTACAACACCGCGCCCAAGTCGATGGGCGTCGCCTATATGCTGTGGCTCTTCTTCGGCACGCTGGGCGGCCACCGGTTCTATCTCGGCCGCATCCCCTCGGGTGCGATCATGGCGGCTTTGTCCCTGACCGGGACAGTGATCACCTTCGCCTTGCTGGCGCACAATCCGCCGAGCTTCGTCGGCGCCTTCTTCACCTTGCCGGCCTGGATCTGGTGGCTGATCGACGCCTTCCAGATCCCGAAGATGACGCCGGACTGATCGGCTATTCCACGCGGCAGGCTTCGTCGAAGCTGAAGCGCGGGTCGCGCGGCCGGACGCCGCCAGCACCCGGATAGCCGATATTGCAAAGGAAGCGCGACCGCCAGGTCTTGCCCCAGTCGGTTGCGAGAAAGAACGTCTCGTCGGTCTTGTGCCGGCCGAACCCGCCCATCGGGCCGCAGCTCAAACCCAGCGCGCGTGCCGCCAGGATAAAGTATCCAGCCTGCAGCGCGCTGCCGAGCTCGGCATTGCCCTGGATCGCCTCGGGCTTGCCGGCGAACCAGGAGCGCGCGTCCTCGGTCGGATAGAGCCGCGGCAGATGCTCGTAGAATTCCAGGTCCATGGCGAAGATCGCCGTCACCGGCGCCGCCATGGTCTGCTCGACATTGCTGGGCGAGAGGGAGGGTTTCAGCCGCGCTTTGGCTTCCGCTGAGCGCACGAACAGAATCCGCAACGGCTGCGAGTTGCCGCTGGTCGGCGCCATCTTGGCGAGATCATAAGCTTGCGCGAGAATGGCATCGGGCACCGGGCGATCGGCCCAGCGCCGTGTCGTATGCGCCTCGCGAAACAGCTGGTCGAGGGAATGCGCGTCGAGCGGCTCGAGGAAGCGCGGGTCCGGAGCTTTGGACATCGAATCCGGACTATCGGGCATCGACGCGTGCTCCGGGCGATTCTAGAAGACCGGGCCCATGCCGGACGACCTCAGACCGGCCGGACCTCGACGACTTCGGGAACGTAGTGGCGGAGCATGTTCTCGATCCCCATCTTCAACGTTGCCGTCGAGCTGGGGCAACCGGAGCACGAGCCCTGCATATGCAGATAGACCACACCGTCTTCGAAGGAATGGAAAATGATGTCGCCGCCATCCTGCGCGACCGCCGGACGAACCCGGGTCTCGAGCAGGTCCTTGATCTGGGCGACGATCTCATCGTCCTCATCGCTCGCGGCGCTCGCGGGCGCCGCGGCACCCTCGCCGAGCAGCACCGGCTGGCCGGAGACGAAATGCTCCATGATGACGCCGAGCAGAGCCGGCTTCATGACGGCCCAATCCTTGGCGCCGGCCTTGGTGACGGTGATGAAATCCTGGCCGAGGAAAACGCGCTCGACTCCCTCCACCTTGAACAGGCGGTCGGCGAGCGGCGAACGGCCCGCATTCTCGCGCGAGGCGAAATCCACACTGCCGGAAGCCACCACCTCGCGACCCGGCAGGAACTTCAAAGTCGCCGGATTTGGCGTTTCTTCGGTCTGGATGAACATGGAGTGCTCCATTAATCTCTCTTGCATCGAAGATGGGCGATGCGAAATGGCGCTTCAACCCCAATCTGAACAAGGTTATGGCCGCTCCCAGTAAGAGCAACAGTCGCGAGAACGAGCCGCTGCCGCTGGTCGATTCCGACCCCAGCCGGCGCGCCGCGAACGACCTATGGACCGCGCCCGCGCCCAAGCGGGAGCGGCGCGGGTTGCAGGCGGCCGATATCGCCTCCCTGGTTGGCGCGGGTTTCCAGAACCGCGGCTTCCGCTGGCTGTTGGAGGAGGGCCGGCGGATCAGCGAGCTGGTCGAATTTGTCGCAGCCATGTCCCGCGAGCTGACCGAGGGCGGGTTGCCGCTGCAGCGGGTCTATGTCGCCCAGCGCACCCTGCATCCCCAGATGGCGGCGCTCGGCTATCTGTGGAACCGCGGCGATGCGGTCGCCCAGAGGATCGAGCGCGACTATGCCCTGACGCAAAGTGCCGCCTATCTGATGAGCCCGATGCGGCGGATCTACGAGAACGGCGAGAAGCTGATCCGCCGCCGCCTGGTCGGGCCGGAGGCGCAGATCGACTTCCCGGTGCTCCAGGAGCTGCGCGACACCGGCGCCACCGATTACGCGATCTTCGCCCTGGAGCTCGACGGCGCGCCACGCGCGTCGCTCTCGATCACGACGGATGGGCCCGACGGCTTCACCGACGCGCAGATCCACGGCATGGAAGCGCTGATGCCGCTGATCGCCATGGTGGTCGAGGCGCGGGAATGGCATCGCCTCGCGGAATCGCTGCTCGAGGTCTATCTCGGCGCCGATGCCGGGCGCCAGGTCCTGAGCGGCCGCATCCGGCGCGGCGAAGGCACCACGCTCGCCGCGGCGATTTGGTTTTGCGACCTGCGCGATTTCACCGTGCTCTCCAACCAGCTGCCGCGCGACGAAGTGATCGCGCTCCTCAACGACTATTTCGACGCGATGGCGCGGCCGGTCCATGCGCGCGGCGGCGAAATCCTGAAATTCGTCGGCGACGCCATGCTGGCGATTTTCCCGATGAAGGACGATCTCGACCGCGACAGCAAATGTCATGTGGCGCTGCAGGCCGCCTATGAAGCCTTCGACGCGCTCGACGGCTTGAATGAGATCCGCGCCAGCGCCGGCAAGCCGCCGATCCGTGCCGGGATCGGCCTCCACGCGGGCTCCGTGTCGTACGGCAATATCGGTGCCGCGATCGGCAATTCGGCGCGGCTCGACTTCACCGCGATCGGTCCCGCGGTCAACCTCGCCTCGCGCATCCAGGACATGTGCAAGGTGCTCAACCGGCCGCTGCTCGCCTCGAAGCAGTTTGCGTCACCCTGCGGCTCGATGCTGGTGCCGCTCGGTCATTACGAGCTCAAGGGCTTCCCCGAGAAGCAGCAGATCTACGGCCTGCCAGAATAACGAGGAGACATCATGGCCGCCTACGTGATCGTCCAGGAAACCATGCATGGCGACCAGACACCGTTCGAGGAATACCGCAAGCACGTGATCGCGAGCTTCGAGCCCTATGGCGGCAAGTTCCTCGCCCGCGGCGGCAAGCTCACCGTGCTCGAAGGCGAATGGCCGCATGCGCGCACCGTGATCCTCGAGTTCCCCTCCCGCGAAAAGGCCGAGGCCTGGTACCACTCACCCGCCTATCAGAAGATCCTGCCGCTGCGTTTGCAGTGCATGACGGCGAACTTCATCATCATCGACGGCGTGTGATCGACGTACCAGACCGTCATTGCCGGGCTTGACCCGGCAATCTCAGGCCAGTGGGAACGAGATGCCTGGGTAAAGCCCGGGCATGACGATTCTAACCGGTCACGCCACGTGATCGATGTCATCCGCCGTCAAATTTCCCGGCACGATCGTGACCGGCACCCTGAGCTTGCCGACGAACTTGCTGGTCAGCGCCTGCACCAGCGGGCCCGGGCCCTTGGGACCGGTGGCGGCGCCCAGCACCAGGATCGAGACGCTGGGCTCCTCGTCGATCAGCTGCATCACCTGCTCGCGGCGGTCGCCTTCGCGGAAATAGAGCACCGGCATCGCGCCCGAGAGCTTCTGCACCTCGGCGGCCATCTTCTGCATCAGGGCTTCCGCTTGTTGCCGCGACTCCTCCTTGATCAGGCGCGAGACGCCGATCCATTCCTGCATGTCCTCTTGTGCGGTCACATGCACCATCGCGACACGGCCATTGGTCTTGCGCGCGCGCAGGCAGGCATAGCGGATCGCGAGTTTCAGCTCCGGCGATTCATCGACCACGACCAGGAAGACACGGCCGGCGGATGGCGTGGCCTCTGGCGCGGCGCCCGTCTGAGGAGCATCGGTCTCAGCCATGCTTATCTCCTGCGGAAGGCGAGATGGGCGGTCCAGCCGAAGAGCAGCGCCGTCACCACCGCAATCAAGCCGTAGGTCGCGGAGTGGCGATGCGCGAAGTCGTAGATGTCGGCGCTGAAGCCGGCGCGGTTGACCAGCAGCGGAAAGCTCTGCGCATCGACGATCCGACCGTCCCGTGCGAGGTAGACATCGACGGTATAGATACCGGTCGGCACGCTGGATGGAAAGGCGAAGCTGGTGCGGAAGAGGCGATCGCCGACGAAGCTCACATGCCCGACCTTGTCGTTGTAGAGTCCCTGCTTCTGTCGGATGCGCAGCAGCGCGCCGGAGAAATCGGCGATGTCGGGTGCGGTCGCCTGCACGGCCGCGGTTTTCATCATGTCGACGCCGAGCTGATAGCGCTGGCGCATCTCCGGCGTCACGATCTCGTCCAAGGGCTCGGTGCCGGCGATCGCGTAGAAGCCGGGGATGTTGTCGAAGCGCACGTAGGGGCCGCTGACCCAGATGCCGAAGGAGCGGACCTTGCGCCGCACGTCGAGCGTGCCGCCGAGCAAGCCGCCGCCCGGTGCGCTTGGCCCATGCACCACGGCGATCACATCGCCCTTGCCTTCGATCGCGCCGAACAGGGTCAGCTCGGCGCCGGCGAAGCCCGAGGTGATCTCGATCCGATGCACGATCAAATCGGCGACGATGTCCTTGGCCGCGGCCGGCAGCGGCAAGAGCAGCAGCAATGCAAGAACGAGGACCCGCCGCATCAGCGCGGCACCATGATCGTGATGATGGAATAGAGCTCGCGCGGCGTGGAGACGAGCTGATAGAGCAGGCCGCCGGCGACCGCGAGCACCACGATCGCCATCAGGAAGCGGAGCTGCTCGGCCGGCAGGCGCGCGCCCCAGCGTCCGCCGAATTGCGCGCCGACCACGCCGCCCAGGGTCAGGATCAGCGCCAGCAGGATATCGACGGTCTGGTTCTGCGTCGCCTGCAGCATGGTGACATAGGCCTGCACGAAGATGATCTGAAAGAGCGAGGTGCCGATCACGATCGAGGTCGGCATGCCGAGCATGTAGATCATCGCCGGCACCATCAGGAAGGCGCCGCCCACCCCCATGATCGCCGACATGATGCCAACCACGAAGCCGATGCCGATCGGCAAGGTGGCGCTGATATAGAGCCGCGACTTCCTGAAGCGCATCTTGAAGGGCAGCCCCTGCGCCCAGTTGTGCTGATGGAGCTTGGTCGGCTGGCCTTGCTTGCGTCGCACCCGGCGGAGCGCGTTGATGGATTCGATCGCCATCATGGTGCCGACCGAGCCCAGTGTGACGACGTAAGCGATGGCGATCACGAGATCGATCTGGCCGAAGCGCCGCAAGAGCCCGAAGGCGATGACGCCGAGGCTCGATCCCAGCACGCCGCCGGCCAGCAGCACGCCGCCCATCTTGAAATCGACATTGTCGCGCGACCAATGCGCCAGCACGCCGGAGACCGAGGCGGCGACCACCTGGTTCGACTGGGTCGCGACCGCGACCGCCGGCGGCACGCCGATGAAGATGAGGAGCGGCGTCATCAGGAATCCGCCGCCGACGCCGAACAGGCCGGAGAGGAGTCCGACGCCGCCCCCGATCGCCAGCAGCACCACCACGTTCAAGGAGACTTCGGCGATGGGGAGATAGATCTGGAGACTGAAGAACCAGTCGGAAAGCGCCTGGAATGCGTTCAAGATGCCGGTCCCCCAGGATGCTGAGGGCAAACCCCAGCCTGCCGTTACGCCAGTCTTGCGTTACGACTGGGAACCGGAGACCGGAATCAGGTGGACCGCCGGGGCTTGAGAGAGGCGCCGACTCGGAACCGAAGGCCAATCGTGACCCAATCTACGCCTGCTCTTGCGGGCGAAAAAGCGTTCCGGCGCAGAAAGCATAAGGCCAGCGGAGGACGCTCGAGAGCAGCACGGCGAACCCGATTGACCGATACGAACAAAACAGGTACGATGCAGCCTTCCCCCGCTTGGACCCTGTCTGCTCCGCAATGCCGCGGCATGGGCCGCGCGCGACACCGGGTCGAGCTTACACCGGACTTAAACCAGGCGGGAAAACGGCCGAACCGGTCGCTTCGATTAAGCGTTGTCGCTCAGAGCCTTGGCCTGCTTTCGAACGCCGGAGCCGGTTATGTGAATGACGGCGGGGCGCTACTTGATGAGCACGTCGTTCAGCTCCTCGAGCTGAGCCCGCGCCCGGATCAGGTAGAAGCCTTGGGCCGCGAGATGGTTGGGTTGCATCATCGCATCGGGACGGCCGTTGATGACCACCCAGGGCTGGAGCTCGGCGCCTTCCAGTAGGCTCTGGACCATGCGGTCCCAGATCGGCTGCGCGCCCTTCTCCTTCAGGATGTCGGCGAAGTCCTTGCCGAGGTCGCGCAGAATCAGCGCATCGGCGTACATGCGGCCCTTGTTCTCATAAAACACATCGTCGGCCTGGAAGTCGATCCAGGAACCGGAGAAGTGGTCGATCTGCTGGTTGCTCTTCTCCGAGCGGTCGCCGAGATCCTTGCCGATCTTGTCCAGGGTGCCGATCAGGTTGTCGGCGCGCCTCTCGAACGCCGCCTGTCCCTTGGCGAGCCGCGCGTTGTAGGCGCGCAGCGCCTTGATCCCGTTGTTGTAGACGTTATCGGTGGAGCTTGAAGTCGGGAGGATCGATCCGGTGTTCCAGACCCAGACGTCCGGCGCGTAATTGAAGGCGCTCGCAGCGGTCTGCAGATCGGGATCGGCGCTGCTGGTGCCGCGGTTGCGCCCGATCTCGTCCTGCAATTCGAGGGCGAAGCGCTTCACCGCGTCGCGGATGCCGATCTGGAAGTTCGGCATGTTGTCCAGCGCCGCGCCCGGCATGAAGAACGGGTCGTTGGCCGGCCAGGCCGTCTGATTGACCTCCCGGTCCATCAAGGCGGCGGCCACGGCGACCGCCTGGCTGGCCCCCGGATCGACCTGGGGTGCCGCGAAATCCGGATCGTCGTTGATCTTATGCGTGAGGATCATCCCGATCGGGTAGTAGAGCACCACGATCAGCACGACCACGATTGCGATCAACCGGATCAGCCGCCAGGACCAATGTCCGCCGCTGCTGCCGAAACCACTTCCGGGGCGGCGCTGGAACAGGCGCCGATACCAGGGCTTGCGGATCAGCGGATCGTCGATCAGAAGGTCGTCGGACATCAAGGGTTCCAGGTGAACGGCGTTGGATCGGCGGTTAGTACATGGCCTTTCCCGCCGCCCGCCGCAAGCAGGTGCCGGTTTCGCCGCTTCAACCTAACCCGGCGGTCGGGTAGAAGTCGCTGCGACAGCGTCGCATTCCATCCTGTTCCATGGGGAAACAATGGCTTCTTCCGCAATCGAGGGCCTGTTCGGCCTCGCCGGCAAGGTCGCAATCGTGACCGGCGGCGCCAGCGGCATCGGTCTTTCGACCGTGGCCCTCCTGGCCGAAGCGGGCGCCAAGGTCGCGGTGGTCGATCGCAATGCCGCGGCTTGCGAGCAGGCGCTGGCCAAGGCGCCGGGCGGCATTGCACGCGCCGCCGACGTGGCGGACGAAACCGAGGTCGAACGCGCGACCAGCGACGTCATCAAGACATTCGGCCGCATCGACATCCTGGTGAACTGCGCGGGCATCGCGATCCGCCGTCCGGCCGTCGAGGTCTCGCGCGAGGACTGGGACAAGGTGATGGATGTGAATGCGACCGGCAGCTTCCTGTTCTCCCGCGCGGCGGCACGGCACATGATCGCGGCGAAGAACGGTGGCGCGATCGTGCAGACCGCCTCGATCATGGGCTTCTCCGGCGGCGGGCTTTATCCCAACATTTCCTATCAGACCTCGAAGGGCGCCGTGGTGAACATGACCCGCGCGCTCGCGGTCGAATGGGCGCCGCACAACATCCGCGTCAATGCGGTGGCACCGACCTGGGTGAAGACGCCGTTCATCGCCGGATTGATGGAGCATCCCGATCTCATCCAGCGCATCGAGGCGATGACGCCGCTGGCACGCCTCGCCGAGCCGGAGGATGTGGCCGCGGCGATCCTCTATCTCGCGAGCCCCGCCGCCGGCATGGTCACCGGCCACACTTTGTTCGTCGATGGCGGATTCCTCGCGCAGTAAGGAAGCCCCAGACCGTCATTGCCGGACGTGACCCGGCAATCTTGTGCCAAACGGAACCAGATGCCCGGACCAAGTCCGGCATGACGATTTGAGGCTCGGAACCGTGGGCCACGCGCTGGGTTTCCCCCGAAGCTGCGATCCGAGCAAGGAGGATCCCATGAAGCGCCCTGTCATTCTGGCCGGCCTTGCCGCGACGCTCGTCGCCGGTTTCGCGAGCGGTGCGCTTGCCGAGACCAAGTATTATCCCGACGGCACCAATTGCTCGCTGCTGAGCGATGCGGAATTGGTCGCGTGTCAGAATCAGATCTATGCGCGCCAGCTCGAATCCGGCGAGAGCGATGCGGCGACCGGACCGGACGATCAGACTCTGGTGCCGGGCAGCAATCCGTCTGCCGCCGAATCCGCCAGCACGATCGTGCCGGGTGCGGAGACCAACCCGCCGCTCGCGCCGGCATTGCCGCGGCCGGAGAATGCGCCGCCGGTCGGAACACTGGGTGCGCCGACCGTCCTGCCGGGACCGGAAGGCACTCTCTCCGCCGTGCCGCAATAGACGCGACGCCTCGGTCAAAAGCAAAACGCCGGCCTCGGGGCCGGCGTTTCTCATTTCAGCGTCAGTGTCGGTGGCTTCTTCTTACCGGGGAGCTTCTTCACCGTCGTGCCGCCGGACACTCGGTCGAGCGCTGCGGAAGAAAGCTCGGCGTTGTCCGAGCGAACGCGATCCGACTCTCGCTTGGCCAATTCAGCATGCTTCGGTTCTGATTCACGCGGCATGGTTTCCTCCATGTGCTGCGCTGTACCTTGATGCCGTCATCTCGACTATGATTTTAGTTCATCCGCCGGGCTGCACATAACGAGTCCGGGATCGTTGTGATCGCAGTCACAGGCTGGAGCCAATCTCCGTGGAAGCACAAGTCGTTCCGACCAGCGTCGTCTATCGCAAGCCGGCAGTCGAAAGCGCGGGCGGTGTGGTCGCCGCGCAATCGCGCGACGCGGCGGCCGCCGGCGCGCGGATCCTTGCCGCCGGCGGCCATGCGGTCGATGCCGCAATCGCCACCAGTCTGGCGCTGGGCGCGGTCGAACCCTGGATGAGCGGGCTGGGGGGTGGCGGGTTTGCCACTCTCTGGGACGCCACGCGCCAGGAGATCCGCTGCCTCGACTACGGAATGGTGGCGCCGGCCGCCTTGGACCCCGCCGACTATCCGCTGACCGGTGCCCCGACCGAGGAGGGCTTCTTCGGCTGGCCCGGCGTGGTCGATGACCGCAACATCATGGGTCCTTATTCCATCGCGATTCCCGGCCTCGTCGCCGGTCTGGGACTGGTGCACAAGACCTACGGCCGCTTGCCCTGGTCCGAGCTGGCGCAGCCGGCCATCGCCCTGGCGGAGCGCGGCCTGACGCTCGACTGGTATGGCGCGCTTTCGATCCTGGTCGAATCGAAGCTGCTCGCGAGGTTCGACGAGACAAGCAAGACCTATCTGCCCGGCGGTCGCGTCCCCGCGCCCTTCGAGGAAGGGGTGGCGAGCTTCCTCAAGCTCGGTCGGTTGCGCGAAACGCTGCGGCAGTTGGCGACCGACGGCCCGGACAAATTCTACGCCGGCGAGATCGGCCGCGCGCTGATCAAGGATCTCAGCGCGATGGGCTGTCGTCTCTCGCAGGACGATCTCACGCGCTATCAGGCACGCTTCCTCGATCCGGTCGAGATCGCCTATCGCGACGCGCGAATCTTCGCACCCTCGGGCCTGACCGCGGGGCCGACCCTCGCGCGCGTGCTCGACGGCCTGTCCAAGAACCTGCCTGCCGCGAAAGACGCGCCGCGCGCCGAGCACTATCGCGCCTATGCGACCGAGCTCGACCGCGCCTATCGCGACCGCCTCGCGAATATGGGCGAGCAGAAAAAGGAACCGCGCGAGACCTGCACCAGCCATTTCAATGTCGTCGACAAAGAGGGCAACGTCGTCGCCTGGACGCAGACTTTGCTGTCGCGCTTCGGCTCCTTCGTCATGTCGCCCGCAACCGGCATCCTCATGAACAACGGCGTCATGTGGTTCGATCCGGTGCCGGGCAAGCCGAACTCGATCCGCGGCGGCGCCAAGCCGCTCAGCAACATGTGCCCGACCGTGGCCCTCTCGGATCGCCTGGGCGCCGTCGGCATCGGCGCCTCCGGCGGGCGCAAGATCATGCCGGCCGTGGCGCAGATTCTGTCCTTCCTGGTGGATTTCGGATTGGATCTCGATGGCGCCATTCACACGCCGCGGATCGACGTGTCGGGATCCGGCGTCGCGCTGGTGGACCGTCGCCTCGGCAACGAGACACTGAACGGCATCGCCGGTGCAATGACCGCGGAGTTCACCGATCTCTCACCCTATCCCGCGCAGTTCGCCAATCCGAGCGCGGTGCAGGCTACAGCGGATCGCAGATTCCGCGGCGCCGCCGATCTCGCTTCGGCCTGGTCGGGCGCCGTGTCGGAAACCGAGGGCGCTTAGCGCCTCACCCGACGGCGCGCGCACCTTGTGACGATGCGCGCATGGCGAGAGCCAGGACGGCGAGCGCCAGGGGAAAGAACGAGACCCACAGCACCGCGTCCCAGCCAAAGCTGGTCAGCAGGCCGCCGGAGGCAAAGGATCCGAGGGTCATCGTGCCGAAGACGAAGAAGTCGTTGAGCGACTGCACACGCGTCCGCTCCTCCGGCCGATGGCATTCCAGCACCAGTGCGGACGCGCCGACGAAGCCGAAATTCCAGCCGAGCCCGAGCAGGATCAAGGTGAGCCAGAAATGCATGACGTCCACGCCCATCAGGCCAATCACGACTGAGGCTGCCGTCAGCGCCAGTCCCACGGCGACGATGCGCGGCGCGCCGAAGCGCGTGATCAGCTTGCCGGTGAAGAAACTGGGGCCGAACATCGCGATGATGTGCCATTGCAGGCCCCAGTTCGAGGATTCCTGCGAGAGACCGCAGAGATGCATGGCAAGCGGCGCCGCTGTCATCACGAAATTCATCAGCGTGTAGGAGGCCACGCCGCAGATCACCGCAATGATGAAGCGCGGCTGCCGCACGATCACCGCCAGCGGGCGACCGCCGGCCAGCTCCGCCGCGGTCGGCGCCGGAATGCGAACGCCCAGCAGCACGAAAGCGGAGAGCACGGCGACCGCGGCCTGCGCCAGGAAGGTCGCGGCGAACAGATAGGGCTGCCACAGGTCCATCGTGTAATTGACGAGCTGCGGGCCGACCACGCCGGCGAACACGCCGCCCGCCATCACCGCGGACAAGGCCCGCGCGCGGCGCTCAGGTGGAACGCAATCGGCTGCCGCGAAGCGGAATGAGAGAACCACGGCGGCATAGGCGCCGCCCAGCGCCGTTGCCACCGCGAACAGCCAGAACGAGCCGGTGACGATGGCCCAAGTGGCCAGCAAGCCCGCGAGGACGCCGAACCCGGTTCCCACCAGGAAGGCAATGCGGCGGCCGTAGCGGCGCGCGATCGCACCGACCGGCAAGGTGCTGACCGCCATGCCGACGACGAAGACCGAGATCGGGAGAGTCGCCAGCGCCTTGCTGGGTGCCAGCGTGTTGCCGATGACGGCGCCGGTCGCATAGGTCACCGACGAGTTGGCACCGGCCAGAGCCTGCGCGACCGTCAGCCGCCAGACATCGGCCTTACCGGAGCGGAGTATGGCCACGGTTGGGCGCGCGGTTAGTTCCCGCGCCAGGCATGGATGAAGCCGACCGTGTCTTCGACCTCGCGCAGGATCGGCTCGGCGATCGCATGGGCGCGATGGGCGCCTTCGCTCAGAACCTTGTCGATCTCGTCGGGATGGGCGAGCAGGCGCTGCATCTCGGCGCCGATCGGCCCCAAGGTGGAGACGGCGAGGTCCGTCAGCTCCTTCTTGAAGGCGGAGAACTCCTTCCCGGCCTTCTCCTGGATCACATCGCCGATCTCGCGATCGGAGAGCGCCGCGTAGATCGCCAGCAGGTTGAAGGCCTCGGGCCGCGCAGTCTCGGCTTCTTCCTTCACCCGGCCCTTCTCGTCGAGCACCTCGGCATCGGGCAAGGGATGCGGATCGGTCTTCGCCTTGCGCAGCTTCAACGCAATCGCATCCGCATCGTCGGTCATATGGATGCGGCTGTAATCCGATGGATCGGATTTCGACATCTTCTTGGAGCCGTCGCGCAGATTCATCACCCGCGCGGCCGGTCCGCCGATCACCGGATTGGGCAGCGGGAAAAGCTCGCGGCCGAAGTCGTTGTTGAACTTCTGCGCGATGTCGCGCGCGAGCTCCAGATGCTGCTTCTGATCCTCGCCCACCGGCACATGCGTCGCCTTATAGGCAAGGATGTCGGCGGCCATCAGCACCGGGTAGTCATAGAGCCCGACCGAGGCGTTCTCGCGATCCTTGCCCGCCTTTTCCTTGAACTGGGTCATGCGGTTCAGCCAGCCGATGCGGGCGACGCAGTTCAGGATCCAGGCGAGCTGCGCATGCGCCCTAACCTGGCTCTGGGCAAAAATGATGCCCTTCTTCGCGTCGATGCCGGAGGCGATATAGGCGGCAGCCACCTGGCGGATATTCCGCGGCAGCTCCTGGGGATCCTGCCACAGGGTGATGGCATGGAGATCGACCACGCAGAAGATGCATTCGTATTCCTGCTGCATCCGCACCCAGTTCCGGACGGCACCCAGATAGTTGCCGAGATGGAGCGTGTGGGTCGGCTGAATGCCGGAGAAGATGCGGCCTTTCATGGCGGGGTCCGAGCAGGCTGTGGTGAATGGGCCGCCCTTATCGCCGCTTGTGGCTGAAATCGCAAGGAAATTGCCCGCGCGCAGCCGCTGGGGTGCGACATGCGATGTTACGCAAAGCCCTCTTGTTGCTATTGATTCTCATCGGGTCTCACCCAATATTATCGCCTGAGATTTCAAGTCGTTGCGTTTGGGATGAAGGGAGCTTGAGAGATGGCTATCGGACCGGAAAATCGGACCGTTTACCGGACTTCGGCAGGTACGCAGGCCGTCGGCATCGACCAAGGGCTGCGTTCGTACATGCTGGGCGTCTACAACTACATGGGCACTGGCCTCGTGGTCACTGCCGCCTTCGCTTACCTCTTCGCCAGGACACCGGCACTCCTTGAGCTCCTCTATCAGGTAGGACCGAATGGAGGGTTCCGGCCGACTGGGCTCGGCTGGGTGGCGACGTTCGCGCCGCTCGGACTGATGATGTACATCAGCTTCGGCATCCAGCGGATGTCTGCCGCGACCATGCAGCTCCTCTATTGGATCTTCACCGCGCTGATGGGCATCTCGCTGTCCTACGTCGCCATCCTCTATACCGGGCAGAGCATTGCCCAGACCTTCGTGGTCTGCGCAGCGACCTTCCTTGGCATGAGCCTCTACGGCTACACCACGAAGCGCGACCTTACCGCGATCGGCAGCTTCCTCATCATGGGCGTCTGGGGCCTGGTCCTCGCCAGTGTCGTCAACATCTTTCTCGGTTCCGGCGGACTTAACTTCGCCATCTCGGTCTTGGGCGTGCTGATCTTCACTGGTCTCACGGCCTATGACACGCAGAAGATCAAGGAGATGTATTACCAGGACGACAGCTATGAGATTGCTCGCAAGAAGTCAGTCATGGGTGCGATCAATCTCTATCTCGACTTCGTGAACCTCTTCCTGTTCCTGCTGCGCATTTTCGGCAACCGCCGCTAAGCCGCAGCAGAGTTCGAACGATGGAGCCGGGGCCCGCAAGGGCCCCGGTTTCCTTTTGCGCCGGCTTGAGACCAATTTGCCCGGCGCGCATTTCCCGAGTAGCTTCTGCGCCGAAGCGCCGATCAACGGCGCCGACCGATGCAGGGGAAATCCACGATGTACACGCTCTATTGGTCGCCGGGCTCGGCTTCGATGGCGCCGCATGGCTGCCTCGAGGAATCCGGCGCGCCCTATACGCTGAAGCTGGTCGACATGGCGAAGAAGGCACATCAGGGCGCCGATTACCTGGCGCTCAATCCCAACGGCAAGATTCCGACGCTGGTGATGGACGGCGGCAATGTGCTGACGGAATCGGCGGCGATCTGCATGCTGATCGGCGACCGGCATCCGGATTCCGGCCTGGCGCCGGTCATCGGCGATCCCATGCGCGGTCCTTACTACATGTGGCTCACCTATCTCACCAACACGCTGCAGCCGGCGATGCTGGAGTTCTACTATCCCGACCGGCACACCACGTCGGCCAACGGCACGGAAGCCGTCGCCGCCAAAGCGCGTGAAACGATCGCCACGATCTGGCAGCGCATCGACGCGCATCTCGCCGCCAAGGGACCCTATCTGCTCGGCGACCGGTTCTCGGCGCCGGACATCTTCTGCCATATGCTTTCGCTTTGGCAGGAATGCTGCCCGGACACCTATGCACGCTTTCCCGCGGTTAAGCGTCTCGCCGATCTCGTATCGGCACGGCCGGCGATGAAACGCGTCATCACGCAGAATCTGGCGGCGTGACTCTGGACGACATAGAACCGCGCGCGGTCCTCGACTTCTGGTTCTCGGATCGCGCGCGGGCGCTGTGGTTCGAGAAGGACCAGGCCTTCGACGACGAGATCCGCCGCCTCTTCGGCGCGGCGGTCGAGGCGGCGCAGGCCGGCGCCTTCGAGCATTGGCGCGAGAGCGCGGATGGCACGCTGGCGCTCTTGATCCTGCTCGATCAGATGGCGCGCAACATCCACCGCGGCAGCCCGCGCGCTTTCGCCGCCGATCATCGCGCGCTCGCCATCGCCATTCAGGCGGTGGCCGACGGCATCGACCGCGGTTTCGACTTCCAGCACCGCCGCTTCTTCCTGCTGCCCTTTGAGCACAGCGAGGACTCCGCGGTGCAGGCGCGCTCGCTGCAGCTCTTCGCCGATCTCGCCGCGACCTGCGCGCCGCATGAAAAGGAAGAGGCGGCGGACCAATACCTCTATGCCCAGAAGCACGCCGATATCATCGCCCGCTTCGGCCGCTACCCGCACCGCAATGCCTGCCTGGGCAGAGACTGCACCCCCGAGGAGCTGGCCTTCCTCGCCGAGTGGGATTCGCCGTTCTAAGCCGCTGAAAAGCTGACAAACCCGGCCCTGGCAAAGGGTCGGGGCATGGGCTAGATTTCGCGCCGTTCTTGGACCCGGGAAATCGTCGATATGCGCCGTCACGCCCTTCTGCTCGCCACCGCCATCAGCATCCTCGGCTTTGCCGCCGCGACACCGGCCTGGGCCGATTACCAGGCCGCCGAGCAGGCACTGGAAGCCGGCGATTTCGACAAGGCGATTCCGCTGCTCGACGAAGAGGCCAAGCTCGGCAATCCGGTCGCCGCCTACAATCTCGCCCGCATCTATGAGCAGGGCCAGGCGGTGCCGGCGGATTTCGACAAGGCCGCCGCCTATTACCGGATCGCCGCCGAGCTCGATTCCGCGCCGCGTTTCGACGGGAATGCCCTGGGCGCCAACGGCCCGCAGCTGATCCAAGCTGCGCAGATGTATTCGCAGTACTCGCTCGGCCGGCTCTACGAAACCGGCAAGGGCGTGCCTCAGGATCTGAACCAGGCGGCAGAATGGTATGTGCGTGCCGCCGATCTCGGTCATCCGAATGCGGCGCTGCGCTTGGGCCGTCTGTTCCGCGACGGCGGCCCGGGGATGAAGCCGCAGGGCAAACTGGCCGAGCGCTATTTCACCCAGGCGGGCGATGCCGGCAATGCCGGTGCGCTCAACGAGATCGGGCTCATGTACTTGAAGGGTGCCGCGGTCACCCGCAATGCCAAGACCGCCCATGACTGGTTCGAGAAGGCCGCGGCGCAAGGCAGCGTCGAGGCCGAGTACAATCTGGGGCTCCTCTATCAGTCCGGCTATACCGGCAAGCCCGATTACATCCAGGCGATCGAGCATTTCAAGACCGCCGCCAACAAGCTCGATGGGCCCTCGATGGTGGCGCTCGGCGATCTCTATGCCGTCGGCAAGGGCGTGCCGAAGGATCCCGTGCAGGCCTATACCTGGTACAGCCTCGCCAAGGATCACGGCGCATCCGAGGGCGCCGCGAAGATGGCGACGCTGGCACCGGACATGACGCCGGTCCAGGTCGCGCAGGCCGAAGGCGCCGCACAGAGCTGGCAGCCGAGCGAGAACGGCCTGCCGGGTCTGGCCAGCGCCTCGGGCGCCGACAACAGCGGCACGCCGCCCGCCGAGCCGGTCAAGGCACCGCAACCCGCACCCGCCACCGATAACAGCGCGACGGATAGCGGTACTGCCGCAGCGCAGCCGGCCCCCGCGCCTGCACCCGCGCCACAACCGGCGCCGACGCCGGCCGAAGCACCGGCCGTCGCAGCGGCGACCCCGGCGCCCACACCAACGCCCGCGCCCGCACCGGCGGCTGATGCGAATACCGCCGCCGCCACGCCTGCTCCGGCGCCGACGCCTGCACCCGCGCCGACCAGCGGTGCCACCACGTCCGAGCCGCTGCAGCTGCAGCCGGTGCCCTCGACCGCGCCGGTACCGCAGGGCAATGGCACGTCCAGCCCGACCGTGACTGAGCCGCTCACCTTGCAAGCACCGGCCCCGGCGCCGATCCCAGCACCGGCTCCAACCGCAACCGTGCAAACGCCAGCGCCGGCAGAGACTGCGCCATCGGTGACGCCGCCGCCGCCGGTTCCGGATTTCTCCAGCGCGACGGCGACCCAGCCGGAATCAACGCCGGCTCCGGCACCCGCGACGCCGGCGCCTGCAACGGCCCCATCGGTGGCGCAGCTTCCCGCGACCAGCTCCACGCAGCCGCCTGAGGGCAGCACGCCTGCACCGGCGCCCGCCGGCGGCGACCAGCTGCAATCGGCTCTGCCCGCACCGGCCGAAACGGCGGCGCCCGACGCCACGCCGACGCGCAGCCCGAAGAACCCCGCGCTGTTCGATCACTGAGGACATCCGGCACGAGATGCCCGGATCAGGTCCGGCCATGACCGCCGCGTCTCACCCCGTGCGATCGGCGGCCATGCCGCCATCGCGGAAGGGGGCGATCTGATCGACCAGCCAGTCGCGGAAGATGCGGATCTTCTGCCGCTTCAGCGCATCGCGGGCGTAGACGATGTAATAGGCGGTATCGAGCGAGATGGTGATGTCGAACGGCTTCACCAGCCGCCCGGCCTTGAGATCGTCGCCGGCCAAGAGCGTGTTGCCGAGGGCGATGCCGAGACCGTCGATCGCCGCCTGAACCAGCAGATTCGAGTAGTTGAAGCTGAATCCGCCTTTGAGCTCGAGGCCGGTGACGCCGGCCTGCGCCAGCCATTGATGCCAGAAGTCGAAGCGCGCCGCTTCCCAGGTGCTGTCATTCAGCAGGTTGAAATGCTGGAGATCGCTCGGCTCGCGGAGCGGCGGGTCGCCGTTGAGGAGAGCGGGATTGCAGATCGGAAAGAGATCGTCCTGCAGCAGCAGCTCGGCATCGACCCCGGGCCAGCGGCCGCGGCCGTAGCGGACGGCGATGTCGATCCCGCCCTGGCCGATCTGCTCGACCCGGTCGGTCGCCGAGATCCGGACCTCAATCTCCGGATGCTTGCTGCGGAAATCGAACAGCCGCGGCACCAGCCATTTCGAGGCCAGTGACGGCAGCACGCTGACCGTCAGCGGCCCGCCGCGATTGGCCTGGCGCAGATCCTGGGCGGCTTCGGTCAGCTGGCGGAAGGCGCTCCGGACCGGGGGCAGGAACTGGCGCCCGGCCTCGGTCAAACGCAGGGCCCGGCCGGTGCGCTCGAACAGCGCCTGGCCGATCCATTCCTCCAAGGCCTTGATCTGATGGCTGATCGCGCTGTGGGTCACGTTCAACTCCTCCGCCGCCTTGGAGAAGCTCAGATGCCGGGCGGCACTCTCGAAGTACCGGACCGCTTTCAGGGGTGGGAAAGGAGCCATGTTCCTGTGAGGTTACCTAACAGAACAAGTTAGAAACCATCATTTGTGACTCGCCGAATACAAGCACAAGTTAAGGGCAAGGGCAATGAGGCCCCGCCAGTCAATGTGAGGAAACCATGAGCGAGATCGTGAACAATCTGAGCCATCGCGCCGGCGTTCGCCAGAACCATGGCTCCTACCTCCAGGATGGCCTGATCCATCTGTTCGACGTGGTGCAGAACTGGGCCGAGCGCCGCCGCACCCGCGGCCAGCTCTACCGGATGCCGGACTACATGCTGCAGGATATCGGGGTCAGCCGCGCCGAGGTCGAGCAGGAGTTCGAGAAGCCGTTCTGGCAGGAGTAAAGACGGCCAAGCCGATTTCCGGGAATCAGTTCCAGGCTAGAATCGTTTCTTGAGCTGAAGTTCGCCCCGCCCTTCCGTCCCGGGATATCCCAGGGGACGGGGGGCGATCGGCGTTTGGGGGCCAGTCTTTTTGAGGAAGAGGGGATGAAGGCACATTTCGAACGCATGGCGCGCTACAACCGTTGGGCCAACCGTCGGCTCTATGGCGCGGTGGCACAGCTCGACGAGGCGGAGTTCCTCGCGCCGCGCACCGGTTTCTTCCCGTCGCTGGCGAAGACCATGAACCATCTGGTGGTGACCGACCGCATCTGGCTCGAGCGCCTGACCGGCGGTTTCATCCCGCACCGCCAGCTCGACGAGATGCCTTACGACACTCTCCAGGCGCTGACGGCAGCGCGTGAGGCCGAGGACGCGCGGCTGATCGCCTTCTTCAACGCGCTCACCCAGGAACGGATCGACGGCATCTTCGACTACCAGAACATGGCGGGCGAGGCGCGTTCGCAGCCGATGCTGGCGGTCCTGGCACATGTCTTCAACCACCAGGCCCATCACCGCGGCCAGGCCCATGCGATGCTCGCCGGCACCAAGGTGGCACCGCCGCCCTTGGATCTCGTCTATTTCCTCGGCGAGGATCTGCCCAAGCACGGCTAGGGCCTCGGGAACACGCGGTATCTGCACCGGTTGTCCCCTCAGCGAGAGGAGAGCGCCATGCAAACCCGCGAGGAACGAATCGAAGCGCGCGCCCAGGCGCTGAGCCGGGCCGATGGCAAGCCGGGCAGCAAGGACCGCAAATACTGGACCCAGGCAGCGACGCTCATCGACGAAGAGGATGCGCGCAACGCCAAGGCGGCCGTGGAAGATCCGAGGCGCCAGACCGATCCCGGCGCCGATCCCAACGCCGCCTGGCCGACCAACGATCCGGTCGGCATCACCATCAGCGCGGCGAAGCGGCAGGGTTAAGCGGTCGCACCCTAAGCCGCGCGCGCGTCGCGGTCGGAGCCGCCACGGCCTTTGTGATAGAGCCAGACGCTGGCAGGCGGGATGTTCTGCAGCACCCGGTCCTTCACCCCGCCGCTGACGCCGAGGCGCCGGCGATTCTTGAGCGGCGAGAACAGGCCGTAGGTGAACTGGATCAGCGGCGCGTCCGGCGCCAGCACCGCGAAGATCTGTGCGCCGATGCGATGCTGGACCGCCTTCTTCATCACCAGCAGCGGCAGGCTGGAGACGACGGCACGAACCGGGGCGACGCCTTCGCGGCGGAGGAGCTGCTGCAGGTGCATCGCGTCGCCGAGCAGCACGCGGACATTCGGATAGCGCTCGGTGAGGTGCTTGTGCAGGAGCGGATCGCGCTCGATGACGATCAGCCGGTCCGGAGGCACCCCGGCCTCCAGAATGGCGCGGGTGACGGGTCCCGTGCCGCCGCCCAGTTCCACGATATAGCCGTCGGCGTGATGTGGAATGTGGCGGGCCATGGCATTGGCCAGCTCCGCGCTGCTCGGGGCCACGGTGCCGATTTTCATCGGGTTCTTCAGCCAGAGCTTCAGGAGCAGTCGGGATTCCGAAAACATGGCGGGCCTATTCACTCTGTCGTGCTGTCGATTCGAGGAGTCGGAGTCTAGCGAAGCCTCGACCGGCCGCAAGCGCGGCGACGTAACAGGCGTTTCGTAACCCCCTCGCCGGGCTTGCTCTTTTGCCCAAACCTGAGGGTTTGCACCGTTACCAATGCTTAAGAATGTTGGCGTATTTGTGGGTGAAACAAGTCCTTGATCTTGGTCACGAAAAGCGTGGCGACCCGGCCCCCGTGTCCGTTCGATTCGAGAGGATGCGCGCCATGATGATCCCGCCCAAGACCCCGAACGAGGCCGCCCGGATCGCGACCCTCCACGCGATGCAGGTGCTGGACACGCCGGCGGAGGAGATCTTCGACCGCATCACCCGACTCGCCGCCGCGATCTTCGACGTGCCGATCGCGCTCATCTCGCTGATCGACACCGACCGGCAATGGTTCAAATCGCGCCACGGCATGGAGGCGGCGGAGGCGCCGCGGGACATCTCGTTCTGCGCCCACGCCATCCTCAATCCCGCAGAGATGCTGATCGTCGCCGATGCGGCGGCCGACCCGCGCTTCCATGACAATCCGCTGGTGACCGGGCCGCTTCGTGTCCGCTTCTATGTCGGCTATCCGCTGAACAGCGTCTCGGAGCATTGCATCGGCACGCTCTGCCTGATCGACAGCAAGCCGCGCGCCTTCAACGCCGAGCAGTGCGCGCGATTCCGCGACCTCGCGCGCACCGCACAGGAGCTGCTGCAATTCCGCGAGCTGCAGGTGCAGTCGGGGCGGCTGCTGAACGCGGTGCGCGACGAGAGCGTGCGTTTCCAGGCGACCTTCGAGCAGTCGGTGATGGGCATCGCCCATGTCTCGACCAAAGGCGATTGGCTGCGGGTCAACCGCCATCTCTGCGAGATGTTGGGCTACAGCCAGCAGGAATTGCGCGCCCTCACCTTCCAGGATTTGACCCATCCCGAGGATCTCGACAAAGACATCGAGCTCCTCCATCAGACCATCGACGGCAAGATCGCCGGCTATGCGATGGAGAAGCGCTACTTCCGCAAGGACGGCTCGGCATTCTGGGCCGAGCTCACCGTCTCGCTCACCCGCTCGGTCGATGGCGGTCCGGAGTTCTTCGTCGCCGTGGTCGAGGACATCTCGCGGCGCAAGGCGGCGGAGAATGCGCTGCGCGAATCCCGCGACACCCTGAGGAGCGAGGTCGACAAAAGGACCGACGAGCTGGCGCAGGTCAATCGCAACCTGCAGACCCAGATGGCCCGCCTCGCCGACACCGCCGCCAAGCGCCGCCGCTCCGAGGAGCAGATGCGATTGGTGATGAACGGCATTCCCGGCATGGTCGCCTATTGGGACAGCGACGAACGCTGCGTCTATTGCAACGAACGCTTCGCCCGCTGGGCCAAAACCGAAGCGAGCCAGATCATCGGCCGGCGGATGGCAGATGTACTGCCGGACGACGCCTACGACATCTCGCGCCAGCACGTGCAAGAGGCGCTCGCCGGCGAGCCGCAATCCTTCGAGCGCGAGACCATCGACGCCGCCGGTGCGACACGGCATCTGCAGGTCTCTTATCTTCCCGATACCCATGACGGGCGGACCAGCGGCTTCTTCGGGATCTCGGTCGATATCACGCCCTTGAAGCTGGCGCAGATCGAGCTGCAAAAGGCCAATGCGCGGCTGGAGCGGGAATCGGTGACCGACGCGCTGACCGGCTTGCGCAACCGCCGCTACTTCAACGCCCGTGGCGAGGAAGCCTTCGCCCGGCTGAAACGCTTCGCAGAGCCCTATGGCCTGCTCATCCTCGATATCGACTTCTTCAAGCGGGTCAACGACCGCTATGGGCACGATGCCGGCGATCTGGTGCTGAAGGCGATCGGCGCGCTGCTGGCCAAGAATCTTCGCGCCGAGATCGAAGCCGCGATGCGGATCGGCGGCGAGGAGTTCGTGGTGCTGTTCTATGGCGAGGTGACGGTCGAGACCGCGCGCACCTTCGGCGAGCGCCTGCGCCGCCTGGTCGAGACCGAGATCATCCCGATCCCGGACGAGCCCGAACTGAAGATCACGGTCAGCGTCGGCGTCGCCTTGAGCGATCCCACGGACAAGACCTGGGACGACATCTTCCGCCGCGCCGACGGCGCCCTCTATGCGGCCAAAAGCGCCGGCCGCAACCGCGTCATGGTCGCCGAGGACACGTCGAAGCGCCCGCAGGTCGCCTGATCCCACATGCACCGGACTTGATCGGCATCTGGTTCCAGGCGGCGCGAGATTGCCGGGTCCCGACGCGAATGTCCGCATTCGCGGAGGGCCCGGCAATGACGATTTGGGAGTTAGAGTGTCAGCACGATCTTTCCGGTCGACTTCCGCGTCACCAGCAGGTCGAAAGCCGGCGCGAAATCGGCGAGATCGAAGCGGTGCGAGATATGCGGCTTCAGCAGACCCGCCGCATGGAACTGGCCGAGCTCGGCGAAGCCCTGCGCGACCAGATCCGGCCGATGCCGGCGGTAGGAGCCCCAATAGAAGCCCTGGGCATCGACATTCTTCACCAGCAGGATATTGGCGGGGATCTTCTGCACCTGCCCGGCGGCGAATCCGACCACCAGCATCCGCGCACCCCAGGCGACGCAGCGCAGCGAGGTCTCGAAAATCTCGCCGCCCACCGGGTCATAGACCACGTCGGCGCCATCACGGCCGAGCTCGGCGCAAATGGCTTTCACCCGGTCGCGCAGGTTCTCGGTCTTGTAGTCAATGGTCCAGTCGGCGCCATGCGCTTTGGCCACCGCGCATTTCTCCGCGCCGCCGGCGGTCGCGATCACCTTGGCGCCCAACGCCTTGCCGATCTCGACCGCAGTCAGACCGACGCCGCCCGCGGCGCCATGCACCAGAAGAATCTCGCCGTCCTTCAACCGCGCCTTCCAGACCAGCGCGCCATGCGAGGTGGCATAGGCGATGACGAAGCCGCCCGCGGTCGCGAGATCCATGCCGGCCGGTACCGGCGCCGCATCCGACGCGCGCACGATCGCTTGCGACGCAAAGGCGCCGTGATCGATCGCCGCCATGACCTTGTCGCCGGGCTTCAAACGCGTTTCGCCGGGACCGACTTCCATGACGGTGCCTGCGAGTTCCAAGCCCGGCACAAAGGGGAGATCCGGTTTCGTCTGATACTGGCCGGAGACCATCAGCGTATCGGCGAAGTTCAAGCCGGCCGCGGCGACCGCCACCTTGATCTCGCCGGCTTTGGGCGAAGGCAGGTCGGGGAGATCGACAACTTTCAGATCCGAAGGCTTGCCGAGAGCTACACAATGCAGAGCCCGCATGCTCAGAACCGCGCCTCGCTGCCCGGGACGATTCGGCCGGTGATGGTGCCGGCCCAGTTCTTGATCTCCGGCTGCAGCGTTGCGTGCAGCTTCGCCTCTTGCGCCTCATCGATCACGCCGAGCATGCGCAGCACCGCACCCATCGCGACCTCGCTGGCACGGCCCGCACCATCGGCGGCCTTGACGCAGATGCCGAGGCCCAACTCCGGCAGCGAACCCATATAGACGCCCTCGGCGCCGGTCTTGATGGCCGCCTTGGCGCCCGTCACCTCCATCACCTTGGTGCAGAATCGGTTGGTGCCGGCGACATACCATGGCTCGGCCGTCATCGCGTGGCAGATGCCTTTCCAGCACAGTGGGATCCGAAGCTTGGAATTCACGTGACTTGAAGTCGCGGC